>OJRJ01000234.1_pt1 | contig 40184 bp, 46 predicted proteins | sample 1599181 | NCBI WGS metagenome assembly OJRJ01 (sample SAMN03922540, study PRJEB24848) | human gut metagenome | isolation source: stool sample | host: Homo sapiens | place: Germany | collected 2010-05 | reverse complement strand
CCCGTATGGCGGTGTCTCGATGTCGCATGCGAGCTACGATTCCTCGGATACGAGCACGAGCATCGGTTCTCGTCTGGCCTTCCGCGGCCGGCTCGTCAAGGCGTCGAGCGTCGCTGCGTTCAAGTCGGTAAGCGAGGTGGCATAAGCGGCAGCGTAAAGCGTCAAAGCGGGAGCGAAGCGACAAAACGTCCGGTGTTTCCCGATGAGGGGAACACCGTTCTTTACGGGCGTAAGCCCGTCGAATTTTTTGTTGTTTCCAGGTTTTGTACCAGTTTGTTAAATAATAATTTATGAAAAATCGTACTTTTGCATTCAAATTAAAAGGTGGCGCTTCCCCATAAGCCGTGTGGTTTATCGTGGCAACAACAACGCGAACCCGAATGGCGGTGTCTCGATGTCGAATGCGAACAACGATTCCTCGAATACGAACACGAACATCGGTTCTCGTCTGAACAACAATCGAAAAGAAATTTTAATCGGCGTACAACACCGGGGACTTGTCCCCACCGTGGTGCCGAGGGAAGCAAGCCTCAGTAACAGCAGCCTTTTTGGGCTGGAAAACTGAAAAATAAAGTGTCGGGAGGGTTCGGTAGGCCGGAAACGGTTCGAAGAAGCAGTGCCCGGGGGATTGAAGGCCCCAAAATGGAAAACAAAGGAAATATGCACAGAGCAGGTTTTGTAATTGAGGAGATCGTGAAGCCTTCCAACATGTCGGAGTCATTCAATCAGGTCCTTCGCGGCAGGAGGCGTAAACGCAGCCGCCAGGGACGCTACCTGCTTGCGCATAAACCCGAGGTGTTGAAGGAACTGACCGCGCGTATCTCGGACGGTACTTTCCGTGTGAAGGACTACCGTGAGCGCGAGATTTTCGAGAGCGGCAAGTTGCGTCGTATTCAGGTAATCCCTATGTACGACCGTATTGCCGTACATGCCATCATGACGGTAGTGGACTGCCATTTGCGGAAGCGTTTCATCCGCACCACCTCCGCCAGTATCAAGAAACGGGGGATGCACGACCTTTTGGCGTATATCCGCCGCGACATGGTTGAGGATCCGGACGGCACGCGGTACTGTTACAAGTTCGACATCACCAAGTTTTACGAAAGTGTGAAGCAGGATTTTGTGATGTATTGCGTGAACCGCGTGTTCAAGGACAAGAAACTCATCGCCATGCTTGACAATTTTGTCCGGTTGATGCCTGACGGGTTGAGTATCGGCCTGCGTAGCTCGCAGGGCTTGGGTAATTTGCTTTTGTCTGTGTTTTTGGACCATTATTTGAAGGACAGGTATGCCGTGCGTCATTTCTACCGCTATTGTGATGACGGCGTCGTACTGGGTAAAACGAAAGCGGAATTGTGGAAGATTCGTGATGCCGTCCATGGGCATATTCAGCGTGTCGGTCTCCGGGTAAAGGGGAACGACCGTGTGTTTCCCCTGGGCGAGGGCATTGACTTTCTGGGATATGTGACTTTCAGTGCGGACCATGTCCGCCTTCGCAAGCGCATCAAGCAGAAATTCGCCCGAAAGATGCACGAGGTAAAATCGAGAAAAAGGAGGCGTGAGCTGATAGCGTCGTTCTACGGGATGGCCAAGCACGCCAACTGTCATACGTTGTTTAAAAAATTAACAGGCAAAGACATGAGATCATTTAAAGACTTGAACGTCGCTTATAAGCCCGAAGATGGCAAAAAGCGATTTCCCGGTGTAGTGGTAAGCATCCGGGAACTGGTAAATTTACCGATTGTGGTGAAGGACTTCGAGACAGGCATCAAGACCGAGCAGGGAGAAGACCGCTGTATCGTGGCCATCGAGATGAACGGCGAGCCGAAAAAGTTCTTCACCAACAGCGAGGAGATGAAGAACATCCTCTCGCAAGTGAAGGAAATGCCCGACGGTTTCCCGTTCGAGACCACCATCAAGACGGAAACCTTCGGCAAAGGTCGAACCAAATATGTATTTACATGACATGAAACGAGTTGAAGGAACATCCGGGGTAAGGCTGCTGGAATGCGTGAACCCGGTGAAGAACACGTGGCGCGTCCGTTGGGACGTGCGGGAGAAAGAGGACGGTTCCGCCGACTATATGGAGGAGAACTTTTTAGGGAAGCCCTCCGGTGAGATAATAAGAACCGTTATTCTGGGCTGGTACAACGAACAGATTGACCGGGAGATACTTTCCGGCTTTATTTACGAAGATATGCCGGTGTGGCTGTCGAGCGAGAACCAGTTCAACTATAAGGCGGCCCATGACCTTGCCATACAGACCGGTGGCGCAACGCTTCCGGTGACATTCAAGTTCGGGACGGATGAGGAACCCCGGTACCGGACGTTCGGGGAACTGGAGGAACTGACGGACTTCTACACGAAGGCCATGAAGCACATCCAGGATACACTGGTTGACGGCTGGAAGAAGAAAGACGCTTTTGATCCGGAGAAGTACCGGGTGGAATAAATCCTTCGGGGGAGGATAAGAAAAAAGCCCCCGGCCTGTTAAAAATCATCTCACCTACTTTTAACAACAAGTACGCCGAAACGCACGACCGGGGGCAAATACCCCTGTCGCGTTTCGGCCTTTTTTATTATTGTTGCAAAGTAAGTGAGATGGCGCAAAGATACAAAAAATATATTTTATGAAAGTGATTGAGATACTAAACTTTAACCGGGAACTGTTGAAAAGGCTTCAGGCAGCCGGTATCCGTCTGGAGGATGCCCGGTATATCGACCTGTATGTGGACTATACCCGCCTGCTGGATCAGGGTGAAAAAGTCTCGTATGCTGTGGCCGTATTGTCCGAAAAGTATTCGGTGAGTGAGCGCAAGGTTTATGCCCTTGTGAAACGGTTTCAGAGTGACTGCAAGACGCTTGCAGTGTGAACGGGTTGTTTTATGCCGTAGGGAGTGCCGTTTCCCCTTATCTTTAGGGTGTTTCAAATTTAGAAGGAGGAAATGGCTATGAACAAGTATTACTGTATTCTGGACAAGATTCTTGCCACGGGAAAAACGCAGACCAACAAGAAGGGAAACATACAATACCTTCTGAACGAGCAGCTCTCGCTGACACCGGCGGACCTGCTTGACATATTCGAGGGGCATAATATCGCCCGCAAGAAACTCCGCAGCGAGCTCCAGCTGTTCATGCAGGGGGAACGTAATGTGGAGAAGTACCGGGAGGCCGGCATCAACTGGTGGGATTATTGCGGTTCTATCCTGGTGAACAGTTACCCCACCTATTTCGAGAAGCTGCCCCCATTGATAGCGAAAATCAACCGGGAGAAGCGCAACAGCAAGAACTACGTGCTTTTCCTGGGTGAGACCGGTGCCGAGAGCAACCAGGCGCCCTGCCTGAGCCTGGTGCAGTTCCAACTGGACGGTGGTGAACTGGTGCTGTCCGCCTACCAGCGCAGCAGTGACGCGAACCTCGGGCTGCCCTCCGACATCTATCACCTTTACCTGATGGCCCGGCAGATAGAACTTCCCCTGAAGTCGATCACCCTCTACCTGGGCAATGTACATATCTACGAGAATAATATCCCGGGCACCCGTGCGCTGATCGCCGGAGACGAGACGGTCCGCTTCGGGCTGAACGTGTAGTTTGCTGTATATGTCTTGCAGCGGGAACAGTTCATGTTTCCCGCTGTTTTTCGTTTATTCTGGGGACCTTTGCGGCCGTTTTAAAGCAGAATGAAATGAAAAAGATGTATTTGTCCGCCCCGCTTCCTTTCGTGGGGCAGAAACGCATGTTCGCGAAGGAATTTATCAAAGTGCTGGGACAGTTTCCGGACAGCACCGTGTTTGTGGATCTGTTTGGTGGATCAGGCCTGCTGTCGCACATCACCAAATGTGTCAGACCTGATGCCACCGTTGTATATAACGACTTCGACAACTACCGCCGGAGGCTTGCGAATATCCCGGCCACCAATGTGCTGTTATCCGATTTGCGCTGGATAGCTGAAGGGGAACCCAGAAATAAACGTATAACCGGGGAGGTTTGTGAAAAAATGTTTGCCCGTATTGAGAGGGAGGAAAAGGAACGTGGCTATGTGGACTATATCACGCTGTCCTCGTCCCTGCTGTTTGCCATGAGGTATATGCTCTCCCTGGAAGATATGAGGAAGGAGACACTTTACAATAATATCCGGCAGACAGACTATCCCGAAGCAAAGGATTATCTGGAAGGACTGACTATAACCGGCGAAGACTACAAGGAAGTGTTCAAACGTTACAAGGATGTTCCGGGTGTGGTGTTTCTGGTTGATCCGCCGTACCTCTCCACCGAGGTGGGTACTTACAAAATGTATTGGCGTCTGGCTGACTATTTGGACGTGCTGACCGTTTTGAAAGGGCATCCGTTCGTGTACTTCACCTCGAACAAATCCTCCATCCTGGAACTGTGCGACTGGATAGACCGGAACCCATTTATCGGTAGCCCGTTCAAGAACTGTCGGAAAGTGGAGTTCAATGCGCACATGAATTATAATTCCAAGTACACGGACATGATGCTGTACACAAAGCCGGATGAAGTGTCGGGTATAGCAGCTTAACACTGCATAAAGATAGTGAATTATTTTGAATCTGCAATGGTTTTCAAATGATATTTTAAGGTCGTTCAAAGAGGGTTCAAGTGAAAGAAAAATGGTGGGCTTTGGTCGTGCAGAATAGGACCGCGCTCACCGTTTTTCTTGTACGCGTCGTTTTTGTACTTTTTGAAACGCATCGTTTTTGTTAATCGGCACGTCTGGTTTTTCCGGATTTAAACAGTTCATAATATCCGGGGAAAGTTTTTTTTCCCGCTTCCGGTATATGCATGCTGGTTCCCTTGTGGCAGCAGATGATATGCCGGACAAAGCGGTAACACTTGCAAAGATCAGCCACGACGGTATATTCGTTGTCCGTATGAGGTTCGTAATATCCACAGGAAAGATTGATACAGGATACTTCCAGACCGTTTCTTTTCAAAGCCGCCACATCTGTATTCAGTCCCTGTGCCGGCTTGTAGCCGTACTTCCGGACATCTATAGCTGAAATGAACTCGTTGGAGCAGAGCTTCATCCCATTGATTTGTGTTACCATATCCCCGTTCCCTTTCCGGTCACACTGAATCACGAAACGGCAATCGGAAAAGAAGGACATATCGGCATGGCTGCTGCCTATGCATCCCACCTCCTCCTGTACGAAGAAGGCACATTTCACCGTCTTGCAATCCTCCAGGCATTTCAGGCAGATCCAGATGCCGTTCTTGTCATCCGCACCGATTCCGGTCATCCGTTTACGCTTGTGATCATAGCCGACAATCATCGAGTCCGCCACAAGATGGGCTGCATAAGAGCCTGTCTTGCGCCAGTGTACCTCATCCATGTGCGCCACGACACAGGGGTAGCTTTCCCGGTTGCCTTTGACCGCATAGATGTTTCCGTACCTGTCTTGCCGGAAAGGAATCTCCATCTTTTTGAGTTCCTCTATGATGAATTTAGCCATCTTCCCCTCTCTGCCAGAGGGGGAAGAAATGCCGTAAAGAGCCATTAGTTTTTCCATGATAATGATATTTTAGGAAATGAACAATTTTTCGATTTGCAGGTATCGTCTGAATTCCGGTACGGGACGCCCTTTACGAAAGAGAAAAGACGGATATTTCTTTCCTTTATATTCCACTGATAATCCTTTCAGGACTTTCCCGAATACGGTAGATACATAGTACATATCCTGACAGTTCTTGCAGAATGCCGCATCCGGGAAGATATGTATCTTCCCGCATTTGGGACATACATATTTTTTCCTGTTTGCACACCCTTCCGTGCTCCGGCAGGTGGCTATGCTCGTGTCGCCCTCCGTATTTCTCAGTTCCAGGTTACCGTCCGTCAGATGGAGGCTGTAGAACGTGTCGAGGTAAGGCACCCCTTTCTTGTGCCACCTGCAGGCGGGCACTTTCACCGTCAATGAAACCTGTATATTGTCTCCGGCCGCCCATTCCTGCCCCTCAATGGGATTCAGTACGGTGAAATCCGTTGTATGTGTATAATCGTTGTATCTGCGTCGCAACAGGATACCTGCCTCCTGCGCCTGCTTGCGGATCAGTTCGATGACGAATGCGTGTGAGGAATAGATACGATCCAGCAGGGAGGCGGCAATCGGTGTGTTTATTGATTTCCACAATGTTATCTCGTTCCATACAATGGCCCGTCCGACCACATTGCTGCTGTCATCCCTTGCCACGAGTATTTTGGCTCCTGCGAAATTGGCATAGAAATCCGCTGCATTACGGGCCTTGTCTTCATATCTCATACAGGAGTTGTGCAGGCTGGATTCGCTACCGTCAGATATGGGACTATAGTTGCTTTCCAGATAAGCCTCCATAAAATCGTTCATACTGTCATGCAGTCTGATTGTGACCTTGCTGTCCAGTGAGATGGCGCTGCAGAAATAGTTGATTTCATCGGGCTGGTACGGTCCTAGATTTTTGAACAGCTCGATAAACGTGGACGGTTCCAGATCTGTCCGGTTCTCCGGAAACCAGGGCGCCTGCGGATTGTTCCGGTCCGGGAAATTGGGATGGCCCAAGTCTTTGTTGCATGCCGTGAACACGATCCGGATTTTCTTGAACGTGCCGGCTTCCGTCCGTTTGCGTTTGGTGGAGAAAAAATTGTAGGACCCCCGTATGACTTCTTCCACCGGTACGTTCTTTTTTACTTCCGAAAGGATATCTTTGGCTATCACACTTCCGTTTTCCGCCGCATGCATCAGGCGGGATTTCAATTCGTTGCTAACATTCAGTTTCATAATCATTCGGTTTATTGTTTATAAATTCTGTTGTTTATATGGCAATTGTTTCTTGCCAGGCTGCATTTGGCGCAATTTCTCTTTCCGCTTTCTGAGCAGGTCAACGGACATGTTCCTGCTTGTCCGATATTCCTCCTCGCTCATCCGGCGAATGGAAGGAATGCCCGTCTGGGTCAGTGTATGGTTTACCATCCAGCCGTCCATGAAGTTTTCGGGGCAGAGGCTGTCATGGTGGATGACCTCACCTATGCAGCCATGTACGAGCATGTTGCAAACGGTCATCAGGCAACAGGTACGGCTGACATCCTCTGCAACCAGATAATTACCCAGGTGGCGTACATGATATGCCAGCAGCAGCCTTCCGCTTCCGCATGTCGGGTCACAGATACGTTTCCCTGTCGCTGTCTCCCCCGAATCGGTACATAAGACCATCAGGTCGCAGATATCCGGCGGAGTGAAGAACTGTCCGTTCACCTGCCGACCGCTTTTGGAGGATATTGCCATGAAGAGGTCACCGAACGCATCAAACCATCCGCCGGATTGCAATTCCCGCTGCATGAGCCGTATCCATCCGGTAAGCATTTCCATAAAATGCCTGTTCTGCTGCCGTTTGTATTTCCAGTCCATAAGGGGCGGTGCGCCGGGAGAGAACCCGTGAATGACATAACGCAGGAAATCGTTGAAAACGGATATCGGATCGTAGCCGTTCGAATAGGCGAAATCACAGACCATTTTCTCAAGCGGACGTATCGTCTGCGGTGTGTTGTATGGTACCATATTACTCTGATTTTTTATAGATTGTTACTATATGTCTTTTATGGTCAGTCTGTATCCTGACGGGAGAAATGCCAAGGAAAGAGAGATGGGTGTCCGCTTTCAGCATGTTCCATTCCCATGCAGGAAGTTCCTTCCATTCCATACGGTATGCCCAGAGTATGAACAGACCGGGACGGAATCCGTTGAAAAGTTCTCCGTGCAGAATCCCGACCAGCCGCTCCAGTTCTTCCCGCGAGTAAAGGGTGAATGACTCATTCCGATAGATAAAGGCATCAGCCGGTTCAATATCCGGCTGACACTCGATGATGTATCTCGTCCATTCTTTTGTGGTGTACTTTCCGTACAGAGGATCGGGTTCCGTGTATTTCCATGCCCTGACGAATGTGTGGAAGAGGACGGCACCGTTCCTGTGCCTTCCGGTATGCCCCCACATCCGGAACTGTTTGCTGCGTATGCCATCGGGAAGCAGCAATTCCGGACCGGTTATAACCCAAGGGCCTCCTTCCGTATTGTAACCGGTACACTTTTCATTTTCATGGCAGAAAGGTGTCTGTGGGAGAAGGCAAATATGGACTTCCCGGTCATCGCCCCTTTCAATGTGTGCCTGCGGATAATAGTCACCGCCACGGGTGATATAAGTGACAACGTCTCCTGCAGTCGGTAAACCGACTCTTTCCCTGTCCTCCCGCATCCTTGAAATCAGCCGGTTCACCTTCTCCACATCACATTCCTTTATGGAGCAGGCACACCCTTCATGCCTGTTGAGCAGAGTCAGACTTTCCAGGTCATAAAAATTACCGTACTTCATATTGAGATCGTTTTTGTTGATACAATTTGACCTGACGGGTAACCATGTCGCAGAACTTCTGTCCGTTCTCCTTCTCGCTTCTGAAATAGGCAATCATGTCCCAGAGATTCCGATTGAAGTAGCCGGTCCATTTTTCGTAATAGTGACTTCCATAGACCTTTCCGAACGTTTCCTCGAAAAGTGCAGGAGTCAGCCCTTCATCCCCGTGGTGGTTGTATTGCCACAGGGAGACAAGCAGCAGCTGGTTATAATCCAGTGTTTCCATATCTGTTCTTTTTTAAGTAAAACATCGGCCTACATGGGTAGGCATTTTTATTTCTTGATGTCTTTCCAGTCTGTTTTCCGGGGATTGCGGCAAGGCTTGGCGAAAGAAAATACCGCAGCGAAGCGAGGATGATTTTCTTTCAGCCAACCCAGCCCCTGAAAGGGGCCGCCTTGCGCAATCAGCCTGGCAAACGGCTATCTTTACAGCAAGAAATGAAAAAGCAGACCTCGGATTCTCTGTTCTGAAGTCTGCTTTTCGGTCATTGTCGAGTCTCATGTTTTTCAGGTATGTATCTGCCATCCGTGGAACGGCTGCAATGTTACGGCAAACGACCTGTTAGGTATTCCATGATAGAGCAGACCTCCTACGATACCTATTCTTCCATCAGCATAATGCTGGGTAAAGCCGAACGAGTATGGGGCATGGTCATAGTAGAGTGAAATCTCACTGGGATAGTCAGGATTCCCTTCCCAACTCTTCAACCGTTCCAAGCACTTTTGAAGTGAGGTGTCACCAATGGATTCGGCATAGCGCTTTACGTTCTCGAAATGTTCTTCATTCAGGATTTTCATAACTTTGGTGTTTTATCTGTTAAACAATGAAAAAGCGAACTCCGGCTTTTCAGCACTGGAGTTCGCTTTTCGGTCATACTTGAATTCCATGTCGTCAAATAAAGGGTAAGTCGGTATCTTCCAGCATGGGCGCGAGCATCCGGCACATTTCGTAAGACGCTTGATTTCGGCTGTCAATCCGGCACGACTCACGTTTTGCCATGGCGATGATACATGCCTTTATTGTTTTGAAAAATGTCTGTTCCAAGGTCTTATGGAAAAACGGGAGTGTCTCTGCAAAACGTTCGGGACTGAATCCCGTATCATTCAGTGCCTGTTCCAGTGCCTTTGCCGCCTTATACTCCCGGCTTTGTTCCAACCGTTCCGGTAAACCTCCGGACTGCGCTATATGGAGCTGGCGTTCCAGTTCGGTAACGGCTGCCGAGAGCAACAGCTTGATGGCATCCGGATTTCCGATGCCGAATTTCCGGTTGTCGGTTGTGTGAAATTCGATCAGGTTTACAGAGCCGTTCTCCTGAAGATTTCTGTAGTGCGTCAGGTTCTCACCCAGCATCTTTGTTCTTTGATTATCCATAGTTTTATTCATTTTCAAGATGTGTAAAAGACTCGTCTGTTTTCAGTCAATCCAAAACGTGCCGCAATGCGGACATTTGGTACCGCATGGGAAGCTGTTTATATAATAGGTATCTCTGTGACGTTTATGGTTCATGTCTCCAAAAGTACATCCGCCTTCCCGAAACCTTTTTTCATAAAGAGCTTCCTGCTTCTGATATTCATTTATGTGACTCTTCTGCAAAGTGACTTCCAGAGGCATCATTCCGGTTTCCCAACGGGTGGAATCACACCAGCTGTTCAACAACCCGCAAATTTCATTCGCATAGGAATAATGTACCTGAGAATCCACAAAAAGATTGTCCCTGTAGAACGGAAGGGTGATGTCAGTCTGAAGACTTACATGATACCCCGCACCATTCCGGCTGTCTACAATAGCAACAATGACACCTCCATAGAATCGGATGCGCTTGAAATCATGTGAAGTATCTCCCGTAATCAGTCTGGAGAATATGGCATTGAAATAGATGCGGAGTTCGCCACCGTACGGAGCATTGACCAGAAGTTCATGGAGTTCATCGGTAAACAGCCCTTCCTTCAGTTGAAGCGCTCGTCTGATTTTACGAAGAGAGACCGTTTCGGATTCTCCGCGCCCACAGCCTCCGTACACATAGCCCTCGATTTCGACTCCAAGGGAGTAGAACATATTGGTTACAGCGGAATTGTCTATCAGTTCTTCTGCCGGATCGGTATTGTTCCGTTCGTAAAGCAGGTCTTTTATCTTCTCCTCATGTCGGATATATTCGGCGGATTTCCCGTCCGCTTCCATCTCATTCCGTATCTCCGAGAGATACCCTTGCAGGTTGTCATGTTCCTGATCGGCATACCACTCCAGGATTTGTTCTTCCAATGGATCGAGACTGTTCCGACGGATGCACTGCTCCTGCAAATCATCATGGCTGTCCAAATTCTCCCGGTAGTCCACGTAATAGAGGCTGACCGAATGAGGAACATAGTCCGTCCAGGATTGTTTTTCCTTCTTCATACCGCTTCCTCCTCTGTCTTTAATGTTGTCACATCATCCACTCCGTTGACGGGCGGCAAACAATCTATGATATATGACAGATGTCCGGCAAAGGCTTCATCCGGCTGGAAGTTTACCTCATTCCCGTATTCATTCTCTACACCATAGAGGCGCAAGTTGCCGTTCTCGATGGTAACCCTGCAAATCAGCACATCAGCCGGAGCCGGTTGTACGCTGCCTGTATTGACAGCAATGACGGGGCATTCCCCATCATTGCTGTTCCATTCATAGGAAGCTCCATGCAGTTCTATGGCTGCATACAATTCCCTGTATTCCATTTCTTTGATAGCCCTTATCCGGGCGTAAAAGTCTGTATGGTTCATATTGCGTTTTTTTGTTGGATTTCTGATACATGTGCAGAATGGAAACCCTGCCGGGAACCCATCCTGCATACTGATTCAAGCCTGCACTTCCTTCTTTTCCATTCTGATGCTCCGCAGCTTGTACAGCAGGTAATGGAACAGTTCCAGGTCGTAGATGCGGTAAAAGAACTTTTCCCCTGTTTCTTTGACCGTTCCGGCGAAAGACACAGACTCTCGGTTGGTGGGATATTGCAGAAAATCCCCGTTTGCTGACAGGGTATGTCTGTTTTGCACCACTCTTTCCAGGAATCTGCCCATATCGTCGTTTCCCTCATAGCCGGAGAAGTAGAGGAAATGATGGCGGCGCAAGCTTTGGAGAACCCTGGTTGTTTTCTGTCTTGCATCCTTGCCGGAGGATTCGTCCGTACCTTTCACCAGGTTGCAGATGAATTTCTTCTCTCCATTTTTGTCAAGGAACAGATATGGGACTATAACTGTGAAACTATGCCGTGTATGGTCAAATATTCCCATTGGTTTTTCTTTGAGGATGCCGCCTTTGAATGTGACCTTCCGGTAATGTCTGTCCATTTGCTGTTCCAAATCCTTTCTTGGTGTGTTCACGGAACGCAGCCCCGTAAAATACCGTCCGTCTATCCGGAAGCAGAACCGGTGAATGCCGGCATGATACGGCTCGCTCATGAAAAAGAAATTCCGGGTGTGCCGGATGGGTGGCTGGGTGTCCATATAGTCAAAATAGTCCTCTTCCGTAATTTCACAGAACGGGGCGCAGAGAGACTGCAGGTGGATCTGCATTTTTTTGCAGATGGCATTCCCGGGCACGGCAATGAGGCTGGGGTTATTTTCCCTTTCCCTCAATTCTTCCAGTGTTTCGTGACCATAATCACTATGTATCCCATCAGACATGACGGTCAGGCAACTGCCGTCAAAGCAACGTGAATCAATGATGAATCTCAAATTGTCGTTTTTCATGGCTCAGATGTTTTGAAGGTCCAACAATCTTTTTGCGGCACCGAGAGCATTGGAGGTAAGCTGCCGTTGCCATGCCTTGTTTTTGGGTGACCAGCGGAATCCGGAGGATTTCAGTTCCTTTCGTCTGCTGTCTTCGGGAATCCTGTCAAACAGGATCTGAAGGCGGTCTTCCCCATAGTTCCATACAAGTGTTCCGCCCTCGAACGGCACTTCCTTGTTTTCCCGGCTTTGCATCGCTTTCAGCTTTTCGCGCATCCGTTCCGCCAGTTCCGGCAATTGGAAGAATTTGTTTCTCGGTGTGATGACGGGTTTCTTCACCCTTGCGTTATATTCGGAAATGAAGTCCACGGCCCTACGGACGATTTCCACTTCCCCGTGATTGGCCAGGGTGGATACCTTGTTCAGGATGCTGCTGACAAACAGGGCACGGCTATAGCCCCGGCATTGTCCGGTATCAATCCCATGGATGGTGTCGGCGCTGCTCTTGATGTCGCGTTTGAGCGTCTGCCATGCCTTTTCCTGTTTCTCTTCCTCCGGTCGTGCGGCTTCCTTTTTCCGTCTGATGGTTTCAAGAACTTTTTTCCGCCAATTGCGGAATTCTTCGTAACAGTTCTGATAGCTTCTGTTCGTTTTTTCCTGCCTGTAGTAATCAAATCCGCTCCGTCCCGTCACCATCGGGTTGGCACAGTGGGAGAGGACCGAGAGCTGGGCGGACAACTTCTGCCGGTAGGCGGCGATGTATGTATCCCCTTCCTCTTCCGGCATGAGTTGCAGGTCGTTGTGCAGCTCCTCTCCGTAAATCATGATGTCCGTCTCGCCGCGAATCTCCGGATTGAAGGAACTCCAGGCGTATGCGTCGCAAGCCTGTTTCCACATATCATCCAGATAGCCCGGATGTTTGAATGCTACGGCTTGCCAGTCTTTGAAATCCCTGGAATGCAATTCATTGCGATCTTCCGGATTTCCGTACAGGTGTACATAGTTGCCCGTTCCATGATGCTCCTTTCTGAAATGGAACGGTACGGGGGGATAGTCCGTACCTTTTTTCCGGATCATCGTGACCCTGTGTGCATTCTCTATGGTAAGGTCTGCTACTTGCTCTTCGCAGACCTTTGCTGTTGTTTCATTCATAATCATTACTTTTTTAAATGTCAGCCGTAAATCATTTCTTCCAGTTCATCGTCCGTCAACAGGCGGATCTCTTCGTCCGAACAATAGTAAGCGATTTCTTCGTCCAAATCGAATGCTGCCGGATCAAGGCTTCTGATGCCATCCAGCAGTTCCTGTTCCAGTCTTTCTACGGAAACCAGATAGTTCCCATCTTTGCCTTGCACTTCCCGTGCAGGATAGCTCATTTCCCGATAAACCAACATCGTCATTTCCGGATTGGCTTCCTGCTGTCCTTTGCTTGTCGTCTTTCTGTTCATACCTTTATTTTTTAAAGTTTGACATGATCGGCTCCATGGAGCCGGATTTTCGTTTTCTTACTTGCCGGGCTGTCCTTTGTCGGGGATTGAGCAAGGCTTGGCAAAAGAAAATACCGCAGCGAAGCGAGGATGATTTTCTTTTAGCCAACCAGCCCCTGAAAGGGGCCGCCTTGCGCAATCAACCCGACAAATGGCTATATTTGCAGGTAAGAAATTGAAAGGACGGCAGGATATTGTGAATTATAGATTACAAAAAAAGCCATCCCTAGGGGGACGGCTTAATGACTGAATTTGTATACTTATTGTGCAAGACGCTCCTTCACGTTGTTCATTGCTTCTTTCAGGCTGCTGTTCATGACCCGTGCATAATGCTGTGTCATACGTGTGGAGGCATGGCCGAGCATGACGGAAACATCTTGAAGAGGCACATTGTTGGCAAGCGTGACCGTAGTCCCGAAAGTGTGACGGGCTACATGCGTGGTCAGATTCTTCTTAATGCCGCAGAAATCGGCTATTTCCTTGAGGTAGCTGTTCATCTTCTGATTACACATGACGGGCAAACAGCATCCTTTCTTAATGCAGGTCGGATGTTCCTTGTATTTCTCCAATATGGCCAGGGGTACGGGCAGCAATGGAATATTGCTGATGGAAGAGGCCTTCCTACGGTGTTCCAATTTGACCCTTCCTTTTCTTATCCACCAGTCTCCGAGATTGTCCTGTACCAGATTCTCTTTGTTCAGACTGGCAACATCGGAGAATGCCAGACCGGTGAAACACGCGAAGACAAAGACATCCCTGACCAGTTCAAGCCGTGGAATGGTGAATTTCTTTTTCATTACGGTCTGCAACTCGTCATAGGTCAGGAATACCGGATCGGTCTCGTCCTGCTCCATCTTGTAGCCGTAAAAGGGATTCTTGCGTATCCATTCCTTTGCCAATGCCATATTGGTAAATTTCTTGAAGCATTTCATATAACGGACTATGGTGTTCCGGCACAACCCCGCCTCCGTTTTCAGGTAGATGTCAAACGCACGGATGAACTCCGGTGTCAGCTCATGGAAAGTGACATCCTCCTTTCCGTAATAAGAGGGGATGAGCAGCTGTAATTTCTTCACCACGTTCTTATACCGGTTGATCGTGACGGGAGAGTAGTCTATACCCGCCAATGTTTCCATTTCCTTGATGCCTTCCCTCATGGTGCCGAGCAGTGTACGCATTTCGGTGTCTTTCCCGAAAACACGTTTAAGAATCAGTTTTGGGGTAATCAAGGCCTGTTCCAATACCAGTTCCTTGTGTTTTTCCAAGGCGCGTGCGTGCAGTTCAGCAATATAGGCGTTCAGTGCCACTGATGCCCTGTCCCTGCCTTTACTGCATCCTTTGGCGGCGTTCCATAAGTTCAGGGGCACGCTTCTTTGGATACGTACATCGTCATAGTCTCCATTGATGGTTATCCGCATCAATACCGGTGCCTCACCGTTTTTCAACAATTTCGTTTTAAGCACGAAAAACAGAATGTTCATTGTTCCCTGTTTCATCACTTTTGTTTTTTGAGGTTTACATTCAATTGTTTCGTCAAAACCGGATGGCATGAGGACGTGGAGCGAAGTGTTAAATTCGGTGGCTTTTTTGAGGGACTTGTGGAAAAGCCATAAAAATCCCATTTTTCTCAGGTTCGAATTGCCTTTTGTATCCCGGGTTCGATTCCTTTTTTTTATCCCGATGGGAAATACCGAATTTTTAAATTTCTTTCACTTTTTCGACTTCATCCGGTCATGTGTGCAAAATTACTTTTTCACACCGGAGATTGAAATTGTCAAACAGCTGAAAAACAATGAAGTATGGTGCATATTTATGGCTTTTTCAAAAGCCTTAAAAAAAGCCACTGAATTGGCAAAGTCCAACTTCACAAATATGTAGCGGAATGCGTAGTGAGGGTAAAAAAAAGAACCCTTGAACTATCTCTAATTCAAGGGTTTTCATGTGTGAAAAGCATTTATGTACTTTCTTTGGTGGTGCCACCAGGAATCGAACCGGGGACACAAGGATTTTCAGTCCTTTGCTCTACCAACTGAGCTATGGCACCATTGTTTCTCTTTTGCGGTTGCAAAGGTAGTGAAACTTTTGGACTGTGCAAGGGCTTTGGGGATAAAAAACGCTGATAATTGCCTATGTGGCTAAGTATCAGCGTTTATAATTTAATAAAAAAAGTGTTTTTTTATTCTTCTCCCTTTTATTCTTCTGCATTTTCGGTCGTTTCGTCTTTCAGTGGGTTCCATCCTTGGGCTTTTAACTCAAATTCCTGGCCGTCGCGAGTAATTAAAACACAACCCAGTTCCGGTTTCGTGATATGACCGATCAGTTTCACACCCTCCATTTCAGAAATCCTTTCGTGGTCAGAGATGGGGACGGTGAATAGCAATTCATAATCCTCGCCACCGTTCAGTGCACATGTAGTCAGGTTCATGTTGAACTCCTCTGCCATGACAGCTGTCTGGTAGTCAATAGGAATATGCTCTTCGTAAACACGGCAACCTACTTTACTTTGCGTACAGATATGCAGCAATTCAGAAGATAAACCGTCCGAGATATCCATCATGGAAGTGGGCTGAATCCCTTCTTCCGCTAATTTCTTGATGATATCGCGACGTGCCTCCGGTTTTAGCTGACGTTCCAGAAGATACTCTTTTCCAGAGAAATCAGGCTGCACATCAGTCTTCCCTTTTAATGCCACCTTCTCTCGTTCCAATAGCTGTAAACCCATATATGCCGCACCCAAGTCACCGGTCACACAAACTAGATCAGTCTCTTTGGCACCATTCCGGTAGATAACCTTATCCTTATCTGCCTCACCAATACAAGTGATGCTGATTGCCAGTCCTGTAAGCGAGGAAGAAGTGTCACCACCTACGATATCCACATCGTACTCCTCACATGCCAGGCGGATACCTGCATATAGCTCCTCCATATCTTCTACGGAGAAGCGTTTGGAAAGAGCCAGGGAAACGGTTATCTGCTTCGGGGTACCGTTCATGGCATAGATGTCGGAGAAGTTCACGACAGCCGCCTTATAGCCTAAATGTTTCAGTGGGACATAAATCAAATCGAAATGCACACCTTCCATCAGCAAGTCGGTAGTAATCAAAACCTGCTTTTCGGTAGGATAGGAGAGTACGGCGGCATCGTCGCCTACACCGTACTTGCTCGATTCATTCTTCAGTTCAATGCCTTCGGTAAGGCGGCGGATAAGACCGAACTCACCGAGGCTTGATATTTCTGTTCTCATGATTACGCTCTGTTTATCAATTCTCTCATAATTTCCGTCATCTTTGGTTGTGCAGCATCGGCAGCTTTCTGTACTTCCTCGTGCGTTACTTCCACAATCTTGCCTTCCACACCGAGGTCGGTAATCACGGAGATACCGAACACTTTGATGCCACAATGATTGGCAACAATCACTTCCGGCACTGTAGACATACCTACTGCATCTGCACCGAGGATATGGAACAATTTATATTCGGACGGTGTCTCAAACGTCGGGCCTTGCGTACCGACATATACGCCGTGTTGCACCTTAATTCCTTTTTCTGCTGCAATAGCATTCGCCTTACGGATCAGCTCTTTGTCATACGCCTCACTCATATCCGGGAAACGCGGGCCATACGGAATGTTCTTGCCACGCAACGGATGTTCCGGGAAGTAATTGATATGATCCGTAATAATCATCAGGTCGCCGATTTCAAAATCAGGATTCGTACCACCGCTGGCATTTGAAACGAACAGGGTTTTGATTCCCAGTTCACGCATCACACGTACGGGGAATGTTACTTCTTTCATAGAGTAACCCTCATAGTAATGGAAGCGTCCCTGCATTGCCATGATATCTTTGTTGCCTAACTTTCCGAATATCAGTTTTCCGCTGTGTCCTTCTACCGTCGATACAGGGAAGTTCGGGATTTCCTCATATTTTATTTCATACTTCTCAGTGATTTCGGTGGCGAGACTGCCTAAACCGGTTCCGAGGATAATTGCTGTCTCTGGTTGTGTGTGCATTTTACCTTTTAGGTAAGCTGCTGTTTCTTGAATGAGCTCTAACATAGCCAATAATATTTTGGTTAAATATATGTTGTTGATTTTGTAAAAATTCTATCTCAATAGGCAAAACGTATAGATACGGTTTCAATGCTTCGGCCAATGCCGGATGATGTTGCAGCCTTGTCGCATCCTTTTCTGTTGTGATTATCAGCTTCTTATTTCCTTCCATACGCTCGAAGCGTTCCTTGATCATTTGCAGATCCTTGCTACTGAAATCATGGTGATCGTCAAACTGGCATATGTTCACATGCGGTGTATATGCTTCCAGTTTTTCCACCAAGGGTGCGGGCGAAGCGATTCCTGTAACTAGCAACACCTGTTCGTCTTTTTCCAGTGATGTGAGTGTTCTCCGCTTCTTGCCGAAAAGCGGTGTCAGTGCTCCGTATCGGAATGAGGAGAAATAAAGTTGTTGGTATGGGTACAGTTTTAGCCTTTTCGTGATGATATTGAAATCTATTGGTTTGATATCCTCCGGGCATTTGGTTACGATTACGATATGCGCCCGGTTTTTACCGTCTTCCGGTTCACGCAATCGTCCTGCCGGAAGCAGGGTGTCATCTGAGAACAACCTGTGAAAATCAGTCAGCAGGATATTCAGTCCGGCCTTTACATGCCGGTGCTGGTAAGCGTCGTCCAGTAACACCACATCCACTTTGGGATTGTCCAACTTCATCAGTTGTTCGATGCCATGACAACGATTCTCGTCTACAGCCACCCGGATACCCGGGAATTTGATTTTTATCTGATATGGTTCGTCACCGATGCGCTTTACGTCTGTTTTCTCCGTAGCTAGCACATATCCCTTGCTTTTCCGTTTATAACCGCGGCTCAGCATGGCAACGTTCGCTCCTGTCTGTTGCAACAGCTTGATAAGATACTCCGTGTGTGGCGTCTTGCCTGTTCCGCCTACAGCGAGGTTTCCAACGCATACTACAGGTACGTCAAAACTCTTTGACTGGTAATATCCCCAATCAAAGAGTTTATTTCTCAGGTATACTCCCATCCCGTAAATCCACGAGACGGGGTATAGCCAATAGTGTATCTTAACCAGCGGTTCTTCCATCCACTCCTTTCTTTAATTGATGTTCAACTCGAACGGAACGCGTGCTTGAATCTTATCGTAATTCTCAAAGTTATTCAGCCAATCGAACTGATTGTAAAGTTCACCTACTTTGCCTTTCAGCATACGAGATTGGATATATCTACCCGGATTCGTATCCATCAGCGTTTCGAAGAAACTCTTCTTGCCGGGGTAAGACATTACGGTGTAAGCATCCAGTCCGGCCTTTGCGATAGCCATTTCCAATGCTTTGTCCAGTCCGCCCAGTTCGTCTACCAAGCCCAGTTCTTTGGCTTTGGCACCTGTCCACACACGACCTTCGGCAATCTTCTTGATTTCGTCTGTAGTCATGCCGCGACCTTCTGCGCAACGTTTCACGAACAGTTCATAACCCTCGTTCACCATATTTTGCATCAAAGCCTTTTCACCATCATTCAGTGCACGTCCCATCATTCCGAAGTCAGAATATGTATTTGTCTTCACAACGTCAAATGAAAGACCGATCTTGTCTGTCAATCCCTTCACGTTGGGGAACATACCGAAGATACCGATGGAACCCGTCAGCGTGGTCGGGTCAGCTACGATGCTGTCTGCGTTACAAGAAATATAGTATCCGCCTGATGCAGCATAGTCACCCATAGATACAATTACCGGTTTTTCTTTCTTCAACTCGGTCACTGCATACCATATTTGTTCCGAACCGAAAGCGCTACCACCCGGAGAGTTCACACGCAGCACTACCGCTTTCACGTCTTCATTTTCTTTCAGTTTGCGCAAGTCGCGGATCACCTTTTCAGAGTTGATTCCATTTTCGCTATCAGCATATGAACTTCCGCTATCAATGGCACCATACGCATAGTACACGGCAACAATGTTTCCACTCTTATCCTTCGGAACGTTTTTCTTTACGTTTACCATATCTTTCAGAGTCAGTACCGGCATACGGTCATCTTCATCTATGCCTATCAGAGTTTTCAGATAGTTGCGTACATCATTCTTATATATTAAGGTGTCTGCAAGTCCATATTCCACGCAGTCTTCTGCAGGGTAGAACATCAGCATCTTGTCGGCAGCCTCGTTCAGTTTCTCTTTGCTTACGCCTCTTGATTCGGAGATGTCACCCAACATTTGTCCCCAGATGCCATCCAGGAATACAGTTACCTGTTCGCGGTTGGCCGGGCTCATTTCGGTAGAGATAAACGGTTCTACAGCCGATTTGTAAGTACCTACCTTGAATACCTGCATTTCCACACCAATCTTAGACAACAAATCCTTGTAGAAAACCGGAGTAGAAGCCAGACCATACCAGCCGATTGAACCTTGTGGATTCAGAATCACCTTGTCGGCTACACTTGCCAAGTAATACAGACGCTGTGAATATTGGTCGCCGTAAGCTACTACGAATTTACCGCTGGTCTTGAAGTCAGCCAGTGCTTTGCGTATTTCTTCTATGGAAGCAAAACCTGCACCCATTGAACCGGCCTGCAGATAAATACCTTTGATGTTTTCGTTATCCTTAGCCTTCTGGATAGACGACAGAATGTCATCCAAACCATAAGTGGTTTCATCTTCACTCAGGAACATGTCGAATGGGTTGTCCTGACTGCGTTCAGAGAGCATGCCTCTCATGTCGAGCATCATCACAGAGTTCTTGCGTACTTGTGTTTCAGACTCCGACGAAGACAGCATACTAAACAGTATCAGGATGCTGACGAAAAACAACACAACGCATGACACGATAATACCTGTGATGGTGGCAAGCGTAAATTTAAAAAAATCTTTCATTGTAGTTATTGTTTTTTGTATGCTAACTTATAAAAGCTAACAAAGATAAATAATTGAATTGATATTTACCCTATCTGTCGCAAGGTTTTTCATTTTGTCACACTGTCTATCACAAAACATTATTATCTTTGTGTCGTTTAACGTTAAAAGGAGAACAAATCATGGGTAATAAAATCTATCCGATCGGCATACAAAGTTTTGAGAAGATTCGTAAAAACGGTTACTTTTATGTTGATAAGACGGCACTGATCTACAGATTAGTGTAGACTGGTAGCTATTACTTTTTGAGTCGGCCGCGACGTTTTGGCAAGAGTCTGCTTTTGTCTACTTTAGAGGCTTACTTCTCGGGTGCACGCGAACTTTTTGAAGGACTTGCTTTGGAACAGTTGGAGAAAGAATGGAAAAAACATCCGATTTTGCATCTGGACCTCAATATCGGGAAATATGATGCGCCCCACAGCCTTGACGATATTCTGAATAAGGCATTGTTAGAGTGGGAAGCCATTTATGGTACCGGTGTCGGTGAGGTAACTCTTGCTCTGCGCTTTGCAGGTGTAGTGGAGCGGGCTTACAAGCAAACCGGCGAAGGTGTTGTTATCCTTGTTGACGAGTATGACAAGCCTATGTTGCAGGCTATTGGAGACAAAGAGCTTCAGACCGAATTTCGTAATACCCTGAAACCTTTTTATGGTGTACTCAAGACGATGGACAGATGTATCCGGTTTGCTCTGTTGACGGGAGTTACTAAATTTGGTAAAATCAGTGTCTTTAGTGACTTGAATAATCTGAATGACATCTCTATGGATGAGCCGTTCGTTTCTATTTGCGGATTAACGGAGAAAGAAGTACATAATAATCTGGAAGAAGATTTGCATGAACTGGCAACGGTACAAAAGATGACGTATGAATAAGTTTGTGCCGAGTTGAAGGAGTGTTACGATGGCTACCATTTTGTAGAAGATTCTGAAGGGATCTACAACCCTTTCAGTGTACTGAATACCTTTTATAAGATGAAGTTTGGTAGTTATTGGTTTGAGACCGGGACACCTACTTATCTCGTAGAATTGCTGAAGCATAATCATTATGATCTGGAGCAGATGACTCACGAAGAAACCAGTGTGGATGTCTTGAATAGTATCTATGATGATGATAGTCCCATACCTGTGATTTATCAAAGCGGATATTTGACGATTAAGGGATACAATTCTCGTTTCGGCACCTACTGTTTGGGGTTCCCGAATAGAGAAGTAGAAGAAGGGTTTATGAGGTTTTTAATGCCATTCTATGCTCGGGTTAACAAAGCGGAAGCTCCGTTTGAGATACAAAAGTTTGTTCGTGAAGTAGAGAGTGGGCAACCCGATGCTTTCTTCCGTCGTTTGCAAAGTTTCTTTGCCGATACTCCTTATGAGCTTGTCAGTGATCTGGAACTTCATTATCAGAATGTGGTGTTTATAATCTTCAAGTTGGTAGGCTTCTATACGGAAGCAGAGTATCATACATCTGAGGGACGTATAGACTTGGTGCTGAAAACAGATAAGTATATCTATGTTATGGAATTCAAGCTCGAAGGTACTGCCGAAGAAGCATTGCGGCAAATAGAAGAAAAACGATATGCTCTACCTTTTGAATCCGATTCCCGTAAGTTATTTAAAATTGGGGTGAACTTTAGTAATCGTACCAGGAACATAGAACAATGGATCATAAAATAACATTTTAAGAGAAAATCATAAGAATCGACAGATAAATCCTATCATTTTAAACATAGCACTGCACGACATTGTTCGTGTGGTGTTTTTTATTTTTAATACAATTGATTATGAAACAAAACAGTTTAACCGACTTCATAAATGAAGTCATTGTAGAGTTGCAGCAGGAGGGGCGTTTCGCCACTGCTAATATCTACAAGTATGCCCTGCGGGCATTTACCCAATCCGTGGGAGGTGGTGAAATCTTCTGGGGAGGTCTGAACAGGGGAGCTTTGCATCGCTTCCAGACTTATCTGGAAGATTTGCAGAAGAGTTACAACACTATCTCTACTTATATCCGTGCGCTGCGTGCGGTTTACAATAGAGCAGTGGACCGTGGATTGGTGGCGGGTGAATTCCGTCTGTTTGCAAACCTGAAGACAGGAGTGGTTTCGGAAAAAAAGCTGGCAGTTACAGCTTCACAGATGCAGAAGCTGGTGCATACGCCCCGAAACCGACAGCTACCGCTGAAGGTTCGTCAAGCGCAAGACGTTCTTTCATTGATGGTACTGTTGCAAGGGATGCCTTATACTGACTTGGCGCATCTGCATAAAGCGGACCTGAATGATACTTTGCTGACTTGCCATCGCCAGAAGACGGGTACGGAACTATGTGAAAAGTATCAGTCTTACCACTGGCACGGGCACAGCCGTTTTCCGTGCTGCAAATGCAGCTGGCACCTTGGCACTGAATGACGGTACGATCACTCTTGCCACAACAGCCACCATCACTTTTACCGCAACCGCAGGAACTTCCCAACTTCCGGGTTATATCGGTGCCCCGAAACCGGTAGCTTACGGATTGGTTGCCCCGAAAGCTAAAGACGAAACCAGTACCAACCCGATATCCCTGAACCTCGTATTGGGGCAAAAGTCTGCATCAACCAACGACCGCACCCTGACCGCTGCCAACGCCGCCCTGTTCAACGGTGAGTGGAAGAAAGGACATCGTTACACCTACAACCTGCAACTCGACAAGAATGATATCACCCTGAAAAGTGTTGAAATAAAAGCTTGGACAGAAAAGGATGGAGGCTCGCAGGACGTGCCGCCCATTATAGAATAAACCGACGAAAGGAGAAACGAAGCAATGAAGAAACAGATTTTAAATATACTGCCTTATATCGCTTCCGGCTTCCTGTTACTGGCATCCGGTTGCACCGACGAGCAATCGGGTATTCCGGTAGCGTCAGGCACTCCACTCACCATTACTGCCGAGATCGGCACTTCCGCTTCCCCTTCATCTACAGATAGGCTGGGGGATGCTGCACCTGCCAATGACTACGATCTGAGTAAATTCAGAATCGGCGCCCAGATCAATGTAACCTGTACACGTAACTCCGTCCTGCTGGCATCCTCCGGATATACCCTGAATGCAACCGGTAATTAGAAAGCATCCGCAGGTAGTGAATTGGGTTTTCTTCCTGCCGTGATGTATCGTGCTTCTTTCCCGGTCGGTTACGATGGCATCCAGGCAAGCCAGGAGAAGAAAGCAGATTTCCTGAAAAGTAACTACCTCCGTACACCCGAAGTCCCTGTTTCGGGTGCTGAAGTGAAATTTACAGGCGACAATGCTTTCAATCATGAAAATGCGAAACGGACACTGAAGTTCACCGGTGTGAATACATTGCCTGTTTTCAGCCGGATGACCATACAGGCAATCGGATTGAGGACGGGCAGCAGTACGGCTATTGAAAGTATCAATATGCTGCGCCCTGTCGATTCCGAATACATCTGGTGCACGGTGATTTATCCGCGGGCCAAGAATACGGAGATTTCAATAACAATAACAGATGCGTATGGCCTCACCTATAAGGCTATTGTCAAATGTGCCATGGCAAAAGGAACCAGCTATACATATACACTGAAATTGCAGAATAATATTCTCGTCCCGGTAGGTCAGGCCGAAATAAAGGACTGGACGGTATCAAGCAGGCATAATGGGGACTTTGATCCCTCTATTTAAAAGTAAGCATGATGAATAAGACTCATATATATACTAACTACACGGGTATCCGGTCGCAATTCCGGTTACTACTGTTATTGATGGCAGGTGTATTCGCATCGTGTACACAGGACGGTGCAGGCGTCGCTACGCCGTTGGAAATATCTGCCGAAATCGGCAATCCCCAGACGCGTGCGGACGACCCGCATCTATCGGACTATGATAAAAAGAAATTTGTGACCGATGATGTGATTAAAATATCAAAAACAGGATCAACAGACGTCAATTATAAACGGACGGCAGCCGGAAATTGGACCCCGTCTGTGTCCACTACTCCGATGACTACAACGGGCAGCGGGGAGACTTTTACAGCCACTTTTCCCAATGATTTTTCAAGTATATTGGCGAATCAAAGCACGCCTACTAATTTCTGGAAAAGCAATCGGCTGACTGCTACCGCCGCTGCCACCGGAAACCGTGTCAGTTTCAGTTTTGCACTGGCTACCTGTAAAATTACGATTATTGTAAGTTTTCAGGTTGATAATAGTAGTGGAAGTGCTAAGGTTACCGGAAAGGGACTCTGTAGTGGAAACGCTACCGAGGAAACCATCACCTTATTGAAAACCTCCGAAGCCGTGAGACGCCATACCTATTCAGGTATCTTTTCACCCAAAGCTGCCACTTCCTATACCATTTCGGTGACGGCAAGCCCCTTTGGGACCCGTACTTATCAGGAGAAAGGCAGTGGCTTGACCTTTCATGCGGGATACGAATATCAATACACGTTTACCGGAACGAATGAGTTGAACCTTACTAGTGTGGTCGTGACGGAGTTTCTTCCGGGTTTCAGTGGTACTGATGGTGAAGAAGATGTCGGCAATGCAACCTGACCGGTGTAACAAAGTAGAACGAGAAAAAATGATGAAAATGAAATATACAGATATCTTGTTGGCTTCCGTAGCAGCTCTCGTATTCTTGGGCTGTGATGGAGATGGTGTACCGGAACCGGACACTGAGGGAAATGCTTTGCAGTTACGTTCGGTGGAGTTGTCCGATCCTTCGGTCACTCGTGCGCTGGGAGCCACCCAGTTGACTAAAATCGGTGTATATGTCACCGATAACGCGCATGCAGCACTGTCAAAGAATGCCAAATCCGTGTACGAATTGGCGAATGGAACATGGAGTTCAACTACTCCTCCCGATATAACGGTGACGAATACGAGTACTCCCAATCGTTTGTATGCCTTTGCTCCGTCGGATCTATCGGTCACAAATTCTTCTGTCGGTAATCATTCCGTACCTGTTCAGGTGGTAGCGGACAATTTCAACGCTTCCCAGCAGGTGGATTACCTCCGTGCCACCCCGCTGGCAGCTACGGCTGCTTCCCGTGCGGTTACCTTCACCATGAATCATGCTCTAGCAAAGGTTAGTTTCCGGGTGTCAAAGTCTGCCAATGTACAGGAAACGCTGACTTTGACAAAGATAGAACTGCTAAGTAGCACCAGCCGTTTGCAAATGGGGTCGAGTGATACTATGAATCTGAGTACTGGAACCCTGAACGGTCTGGCATCTACCAATTCCATCGCTTTGGAAGGATCGACAGTGCTGAGCACCTTGCAAAAAGACCCTAATGTCAGTTCTTTGGTAGCCCCTATGAGTGCTGCCGAAACGCGCCTTTCATTTCGCCTTACGGTGAATGTCACCGAAGCTGACGGCAATGTCACTCCCCGTTCTTTTGAAACGGCGGTTGTGAGTGCGGTGCAATGGAAAGCAGGCTATCATTATGTCTACGCCATTACGGTAGACAAGATGGGCGGCAGTCTGACCAATGTAAAGATTGACGTATGGAAGAGTGATGCAAATCAGAATACGGGAATTGGAATATAAGTGACTTATGAAATACAAATCTTTAAATTTAGCCTCCCGCTTTCCGGTATTTTCCGGCCTTGTTTTGGGAATATTGCTGGCAGGATGTAGTGCCGGTGATGCAGTACTGCCGGATGCTGACCCCGATCCGGAGCCGGGGGAACCTGTGACATTGACGTTCGATATGTATAGTGCCTCGGTGACGCGTGCCGATGCTGCTTCTACATCAGAAGATATGGCAATCGGTAAGATATTCCGCATCTACGCCTTCCCGGCAGGAAGCACGAATCTGGGAACTCCGCTGGATAGTAAAAACTACACTGTTCAACCTGATGAAGCGACTCCTTCAAAACCCGGCAAGCTACAGGCAGTCTGACCCTGTATCGTGGAACGTACGACCTCTATCTGGTATCTTACAATTCTTCTACCGAAGTGCCGGAGTTGGATAGCAGCGGAGCATTCACCGTAAGTAACGGAAAGGACTTCATGTACACGAAGTTGGAAGGCATTGTGGTGCAACCGGATAAAACAGGAGACAATGCCATGCTGGTGTCTCTGCCCAAACCTTTTACTCGTATGGGGGCGCAGGTGATAACCACTGTGAAGGCAAGAAACTCCATGCAGCCGGTACTTCCTACGGCGTTAGTCGTAAATTTCATCAAGGTGAGCGGCCTCTATGGAAGTTTGGCTTATAAACTGAATAATACTTCCTGGGAGACGCCGACTACTGCTGCCGATGCATCCTATTCTTTTGAAAAGTTCGATGCAAATAATACGTTGGATTATAATCCTCAAGCTCCACGTACCAGCGATCTCGCTGTACTATTGCCTGTAGGTGGAACACAAAAGATGAAGTTTGATGTGAATCTGACAGTGCAATATAAATCCGGCAGTGAGACGAAAACTTCTACCGATTCCTATTTTGCCACTATTGAAAAAGCCTTGTTGCCGGGAATGACGTATCAGTTCGATTTCTCATTGACATTTTACGGTGCGATTGTTCCTTCCGATCTTACGCTTGCCATCCGTGAATGGACAACCACCAATCTGACCGGTGAGGATTTGGGAAAAGATTGATTAAAATACAGTGTATGCTTATGAATAAGATAATAACCCTTCTTTGTGTTGCTGCTACCTTCCTGTTTGTGGCTTGCGAATCTTCGGAACCAGTTGAGAATGAGAGTGGGGGACTCAGTATTTATTTGAATCTGCCTCCGGCCTTGTCGGTAGATACCCGTGCCGGATCTATCGGTGACGTTAGTTTCAGCGATGTATGGGTGGTGCAGTTCGGTGCAGATGATAAGAAGATAAAGGCTGTATGTTATAGTGGTGATGCAATTAAGAATGTTAAAATTCAGATGGTAGTGAGAATAAAGCACTTGTAGAAGTAACTACAAGCGGTTTCTCAAATTTTAAAGGAACTTTTCGTATTCTTGTGAATTTTGGTGTTGATAATTCTAAGTTGACTGCATTCTCTAACAATTCTAATGCTACAAAATCAGATTTGGAAGGCATTATAATCGACTATACAGATTATAAGAATCAGCCGAATTATCTGGTATCGGATGCAATAGAATTTGCTGGTGTGTATGATACTACGCAGGACAAAGTTGTTCTTCTGGCAGGTTTGAGCTATGCCTATAGCTGGATAGATGTGAAATGGACGAATAAAGTCAGCTCCCCTGCACGATTCACTCTCCAATCCATAACTGCTTGCAATCTACCTAAATCATTAGCAATTGAAAGCCGTGCCGGAACAACTGCTGGTGTTTATCCGCCGGTAACAACGGAAATAACCGGAACTTGTAGTGTTGGCTCTAATTCTGCCGATGCTGGTCTTAATTCAAACAGTACCTATACTTTCTATATGCCCGAAAATCTTCGCGGAGTAGGTTGCGGCAAATCTTTCCAAGAGAAAAACCTCAATGCCTACGGTCCTAAAGCCGATGGCAAGGCACCCGCATTGGGTGGTGACGGCAAACCTGAATCGGGTGGTGACTTGTCGAAATGTACCTATATTGATCTGGTCGGGTCGTATTGGTACAATTATAGTACTTCCGCTCTGGATGCCACGAACCCTATCTCTGTTCGTTATCGTTTGTATCTGGGCGGCAATCTGGTGAATGATTACAATGTTCGCCGCGGCTACCACTATACAATTACTGTGCAGATCAGCGGTGCCAACAGTGGTGATGTGCGGGTAACCATTACGAATGGTAATGTGGTGGTGTTCGATAAGGTGGAGACGATTGATAAAGTGGTGGATTTTTAAAACCTGAATGAATGGTTACTAAATATATACATATAGCTTGTGGGCATTCACCGAGTCCCGGTTTTGGTTTCTCTGTTCGTTGTGTACAGGAATAATATTCAAAAGAAGCCTTGGGTTTCTTTTATGATTCGCTCTTTGACATGCTGGAATAACGGAAAATAATTAGTACCTTTGTAAGACAATGTGTATATTATCTATTTAATCAGTAGAATGTTGATTAACAAAAGAATAACTATAATGAATGAATCCGAGAATATAATATTGGAGAACAGTGCGTCCAATCCTCTTGCCACAGAGATAAAACAACTTATAGCAAGGAGTCGGCGGCAGGTGGCTACTCAGGTAAATAGTGCTATTACATTGCTTTACTGGAATATAGGGAAGCGTATAAAGCAAGAAGTTCTGAAAGATCAACGTGCTGAATACGGTAAACAGATATTATCCAATCTGAGTAAAGAGTTGACAGTGGCTTTTGGGAAAGGATGGGGTGAACAACAGTTAAGGCATTGCATACGTTGTGCCGAAGTTTTTGTTGATGGGGAGATTTTATACACACTGTGTATAGAATTGAGTTGGTCGCATATTCGTACACTAATGTTTATTGATGAGCCTTTGAAACGGGATTTTTATATTGAAATGTGCAAAATGGAACATTGGAGTGTGCGTCAGTTGAATAAACGCATTGATTCTATGTTGTATGAACGTACCGCTATCAGTAAGAAACCGGAGCAAACCATAGCTCATGATATCGAATTACTGCGTAAAGAGAAGCAACTGACTCCTGAAATGGCATTTCGGGATCCTGTTATATTGGATTTTTTAGGTTTGAATGATACTTATTCGGAAAAAGACCTTGAATCTGCAATTTTGGCTCATTTACAAAATTTCATCATGGAACTTGGAAGCGACTTTGCGTTTCTTGCTCGCCAAAAACGGATAACTATTGATAATGTGGATTATTATATTGACTTATTGTTCTATCATAGAAAGCTGAAACGACTCATTGCTATCGAGTTGAAGTTAGGTAAATTCAAGGTAGAGCATAAGAGCCAGATTGAATTATATCTACGCTGGCTGGATAAACATGAAAGAGCAGAAGGTGAAAACTCTCCTATGGGAATTTTGCTTTGCGCTGAGAAAAGTGATAGTCTGGTAGAACTGTTGGAGTTGGGTAACTCAGGAATACATATCGCCCAGTATTTGACGGAATTACCTGATAAGAAGGTTTTAGAGGTTCAATTGAAGAAATCAATAAAGTTAGCAAAAGAAAGGTTGTAGTAAATCTGATGAAATAACATTGTTTTCCGTCCCGCCCCGTGTGCCGCAAGGTCCGCGAGGTGGGACGGTTTGTTTTCCGGCGTTCCGGCTTTGAATAGATAATTAAAACAAAGAATATATGAAACGGATATTTAAAAGAAATATTTATTTGCTTTTTGGGCTTACAGCCCTGTGTAGCGGTATTATCGGGTGTGATGACCGGATAGATGATTCGGTGTCTCCGGTATCAGGACAAGAGTTGGTCACAGTACCTTTGAGTTTCGGCTTCGCCGAAGAATCATTTGGTGAGTTATACCGCAACGGCTCGCGTTGAAGGCGGTTCTACCGCCTTCAACGCGAGCCTGTTGCCCGGTGTGATAACGCGTGCTTCGACTGACGTTCCGGATCAGCTTTACAACCTGGAAATCCGTCAGTACGACATCAACGGAAACCACCTGACGGGAAATGATTACGGTACCGTCAACATCGGCACAAGTCTGGACGTCACTTTGCAGGCGTCTGACAACTGCCAGTTAGTATTGGTAGCCCGTGGTAACGGTCCTGCAGTGACGGCTTTAGGAACAAAAACATTAGAACAAGTACAAAGTATGATAGTAAATTCTTCCGTGATAAATGCGATTGACCCCTCGGCTACGGGGAGTATGAACGCTATGCCTTACGTGCTTCATTTGAAGCATGTAAAGGTAGCCGTTGTCAATGGTAAAGCTATCATTCAGAGTCCGGACGGCAGCTACGACATGCGCCTGATGCTGAAACGTCTGGCTACGCGTCTGACTGTAACATGGGATTATAGTGTTACAGATTATAAATTGAAACAACTCCTGATTCAGAGTGTACCGTTGAACTATACCATCGTGGATAGACCGGAGACTGACGACACCTATCCCTCCATCGTTTCGCAGTTCACCATGCTTGAAATACCTGTTGCGGATGCCAATGCCGCACATGGTTCTTATTCCTGCTGGATGCCCGCCAATGTGCGTGGCGAAAGTGCTGCCGCTACCACGGAAACGCAGCGCACGAAAGCGAATGCTCCTGTAGGCAGTACCTTTTTCAATTTCGTAGCCGTGAACACGACTGACGGAAAGAAGAAGCTCGACTACCGTGTTTATATCGGTTCCGGTTCTTCTACGGATTTTAATATGTATCGCAATAAGGATTACTCTTATACCGTGAACTTTGCGCACGTCGGCATCCCTACGGGTGATAATCGTGTGACCTATATCGCCCCTATTCCTGCTTCGGAAAATAACGATAATCTGGTGCCCACCGCCAATTGCTTTATGGTGGAGCCGGGCGGTTCATTCTGCTTCGACCCTTTCGCATTCCAGCAAAACGGAACAGAGATCACCAATTCACAAATGACGGGCTGGTATGGTACTGCCAGTACAGGCATCAAGTCGGTAAAGCTGCTTTGGCAAACCCGTGAAAACGGTGATGTGGGTGATCCTGTAATGGGAATTGCTAATAGTGATGATGACCATACCAATATTGTAGACATAAAACGAACGATAGATAATAGTGATATCAATACGGTGCCAGCCAATGATAAAGGGCAATGCCGCATCTATTGCCGTGTAGCTGCCAACACCACCGGAGGTAACGGAGTGATTGCTGCATACGACGGTCCGGATGGTACGGGAAACATTGTCTGGAGCTGGCATGTTTGGGTGACGGATTATAAGCCGGATACCCGTGGAGGTGAACAAGTCTTGGAGCTGGTTAATAAGCGGAAGCTGCTCTTTTCGCTGAACAATGCAAGTGTACTTCCGATGATGGACCGTAATTTGGGAGCAATGGCGGGATATGTAGATGAAGCTCCGACTTCATTTGTCGAAATGTCCAAGACCAATGGTTTCCATTATCAGTGGGGGCGCAAAGACCCGTTCCCAAGTAGCTATACGACTAAAAAGATCTGCGTAATTAATAATAAGAATTCATCTACGCCTCCCGAAGGTATGTTGAACCGCTATGCAGCGGATGGGATTACATACGTGGTGAATGGAGGACAATCAGTTACCAGACATCTTGCCGGTAGCCGCTTGTATTTTATGCAGCCAGTAGCAAAGGTCCTGCCTAGACAAATATCGTAGCAGCGTCATTCAAAGGGTGGGATGAAACGGATAAACCTGTTTGGGACCCATGTCCTGCCGGGTGGAGAGTTATATCCCGGGTTGATCTGGCTGCTGTGAATCAGAATGGAAGCAGTCTGCCTAACAATAATATAAAGAATTATAATACGAGAAATGACGATGGCGGCTATCTGCTTTATTTCGAACAGTTGAATGGCGGGCATGCCTCTTATTTCCGGTTTACAGGTTATGGCAGATACATGGATACATTCGAGTTTATTGGAGACTTGTGTACGATATGGACCCGAAATAAGGGAACTGATAATGGCTATAATTCCTATGCAGGATGGTTTAATTCAGGAGGAACCTCCAGTGAATTGTTTACTATCATAACTAAGTACCAGTCTGACGCCCATCCGCTTCGTTGCGTGCAGGAAAAGGCTGATTAACGATAAGGAATGATTCAAAGTAATTTGAATACATTCGCTCTTTGACATGCTGGAATAACGGAAAACAATTGCTATCTTTGCTGTACGTAAACAATGTAAAAAGCAATGTGTATGAGCAGCAAGATTTATCCTATTGGTATTCAGAATTTCGAAAGTCTTCGTAGAGATAACTATTTCTATATAGATAAAACGGCCTTGATTTATCAAATGGTGAAGACGGGACGTTATTATTTCCTGAGCCGTCCGCGCCGTTTCGGAAAGAGTTTGCTGGTTTCTACCCTCGAAGCCTATTTCCTGGGGAAGAAGGAACTGTTCACCGGGTTGGCGATGGAGAAGCAGGAAAAGGACTGGATAAATTATCCAGTGCTACATCTTGATCTGAATGCCCGTAACTATGAAGATGCCGATTCTCTGCTTGAGGAACTGAATAAAAATCTTGAAATCTGGGAGCGGACCTATAGCAGCCCCTATTCCGATCGTGCGCCTGAAGAACGGTTTTACCATGTCATTCGTTTGGCTTATGAACAAACGGGACAGCGTGTCGTAATCCTTGTGGACGAGTATGATAAACCTATGTTGCAAGCCATCGGCAATGAAGCCTTGCAACGTGAGTTCCGCAACATGCTGAAACCCTTTTACGGGGTATTGAAGACTTTGGACGGCTGCATCAAGTTCGCTTTGCTGACGGGAGTTACGAAGTTTGGTAAGATAAGTGTGTTTAGTGACTTGAATAATCTGAATGATATTTCTATGTACGAACCGTTTGTCTCTATCTGTGGAATGACGGAGCGGGAAATACATGAGAATCTGAAAGCCGAATTGCATGAGCTGGCCGCCGCGCAAAAGATGACTTACGAGCAAACCGCCGCCGAACTGAAAGAGTGCTACGATGGCTATCATTTCGTTGAGAATACGGAAGGCATCTATAATCCTTTCAGCGTGCTGAACACTTTCTATAAGATGAAGTTCGGCAGCTACTGGTTTGAGACAGGTACGCCTACCTATCTCGTGGAATTGTTAAAGCGTAGCCATTACGATTTAGAACGTATGGCACACGTACAGACTGATGCCGATGTTCTGAATAGTATCTATGGTGACGAAGACCCCATTCCTGTGATTTTTCAGAGTGGGTATCTCACCATAAAAGGGTACGACAAGGAATTCGGCCTCTATCGTCTCGGTTTCCCGAATAGGGAGGTAGAAGAGGGGTTCATTAAGTTTTTGGTACCTTTCTATACCCGGCTCAGTAAAGTGGAGGCTCCTTTTGAGATACAAAAGTTCGTGATGGAATTGCGTGCCGGAGACGTTGATGCTTTCTTCAAGCGTCTTCGTAGTTTCTTTGCAGATACCCCTTACGAGTTGGTGAGCGATCTTGAACTTCATTATCAGAATGTGCTTTTCATCATTTACAAGCTCCTGGGTTTCTATGTCAATGCAGAACGTCACACCTCGGACGGACGCATTGACCTGGTGTTGCAGACGGACCGTTTCATCTATGTGATGGAATTCAAGCTGAACGGTACCGCCGAGGAGGCCATGGCGCAAATTAACGAGAAAGGCTATGCACAGCCTTTCGAGAAGGACGGCCGGCAACTGTTCAAGATTGGCGTGAACTTCAGTAACAAGACGCGAAACATTGAGAAGTGGATTGTAGAGAAGCAAAGTTGATTTAGGAGGATATATCCGAAAAAAGATATTTGTCATTAAGTTTTCCGTCCCGCTTTATGCAGTGAATGCTGCATGAGGCGGGATGGTTTGTTTTCTGATATTCCGGATCGCCTGCGCTGTATGCAGGAATGAAGAATAAAAACAGATGGTCTGTTTATGCAGAACAGACTATCTGTAACAGTGAAACGGATGGTCTGTTTGTCGTGAATAGACCGTCTGTTTTGGAGATAATGAACTATTTTATAAAATTAATATAAATATGAAACGAATGAAATTTGGAAGTATTTTTACTATGTTTTTAGGGCTGGTTGCACTTATGAGTGGGCTGGCAGGATGTGAGGATAAGATAACCGAGGGGGAAATCCCGGTGGATAATGAGAAACTGGTGACGGTGCCGCTGGCATTCGATTTCGCTCCCGAAACCGACGGATATGAAATAGCCTCGGGCTCGCGCTGAAGGCGGTATAACCGCCTTCAGCGCGAGCCTGTGCCCCAAGTATTAACCCGTGATGTTACCGAACTCACTCCGGATGCCTTATATAACCTGGAGATCAGGCAGTACAACTCCGCAGGCACACACTTGGCAGGTACGACTTTTGCGCAAGCCACCATCGGCACAGCCCTGGATGTAACACTGCAGGTAAGTGACGACTGCCAACTGGTGATTGTGACACGCGGAGACGGTAAAACAGTTAAAACTGAATTGGGAACCAGAACCTTACAGAAAGTGCAGGAAAATATAACTGCTGACTCGACAGTGATTAGCCGGATAAATCCGACGGACCAGTCAAGCATGAACAAGATGCCTTATGTACTTCACCTGAAACATGTGAAAGTGGTACAGGAATCAGGCAAGTACATCATCTAGAGTATTGACGGAGCTTATGACGTCCGTTTCCGACTGAAACGTCTGGCAACCCGTCTCACAGTGAAATGGACCTATACCGTCAGTGATTTTCATATGAAGCAGATTTTGATTCAGAGCGTACCTTTGGGATATACCGTGGTAGATGCACTGGATGAAAACGACGGTACTTATCCGTTTCTTATCCAGCAATTCACTACGATTGAAGTTCCTTCGGTGGGCAACAGTGGCACTTATTCTTGCTGGATTCCTGCCAATGCGCGTGGCAATTCTGCTGCTGCTACTTCGGAGATACTACGCACGAAAGCTAATGCACCCTAGGGAAGTGCTTTTGTGAATTTTGTGGCAGTGAACAAAACAGATATGAAGAAGAAATTGGACTATCGTGTTTATCTGGGTGGCAGGGAAGCATCGGATTTCAATGTTTTTGGTAACACCAATTACAATTATACCGTGAATTTCAATCATACAGGTATTCCTGCAAATGACGGACGCGTAACGTATATCGACCCTATACCGGCCTCCCAAAATAACAATAATCTTATCCCCACTGCCAATTGCTTCATGGTTACACCGGGTGCTGCGTTCTGCTTCGATCCGTTTTCGTTTCATCAGGGTGGGAACTCTATAACGAATGACAAACTGGTGGAGTGGTGCAGTAGTTCCGGGATAAAATCCGTGAAATTACTTTGGCAGACTAAGGAAAACGGTGATGTGGGCGATCCTGTGATGGGCATTGCCAACAGTGACGACGACCATACCAACATTGTGGATATAAAGCGTACGGACGGTTCATCCATAACACTGGTTCCCGCCAATGGAGTGGGGCAGTGCCTTATTTACTGTCGCGCAGCAGCCAACACATCTGGCGGAAGTGGTGTGATTGCCGCTTATGACGGAGAAAATGGTACGGGAAATATCCTTTGGAGCTGGCATGTGTGGGTGACGGATTATCATCCCGATGCCTCGGGAACCGAAACGGTGCTGACACCGGAGACGAAGCGGAAGTTGAAACTGGTACCGGCCAGTTCTTCTGACGGTACTACTGCCACTATTATAATGGATCGAAATCTGGGAGCATACGAGGCAGCGGTCAATGCCATTCCGAAAGATATGCTGACGATGTCCCGCAATAACGGACAACCCTCTTCCTTTATGGGGTACTACCAAGACTATTCATGATCCATGTCCTGCTGGATGGCGGGTTCCTCAGAAAAGCGAGCTTACTGTTCTGGTAAATCGTAATGCAACTGCGATTCCTACAAGTGCGCAAAATGATGGTGGAATATTGCTTAAATATGATGATACGGGCAATAAGTTTTATATACGGTTCACCGGATATCCACCTGCGATATATCAATTGAACAATGTGGGAGTAGTGGGGTATATCTCTGCAGTAGAGAGCATGTCGGTGTTCAGAGCAGATGGAGGCAGTGGTAGTTCTAAACCGGAAATAAGTGGTTTACGAGATTATGACGCCCATACTACCCGTTGTGTACAGGAAAAAAATGGAATAAGATTCCGCTTCAGCGGTGATTGAACTGCCTGATGTAAATCAGGGTGCGGAAGACGCAGAAGTACAGATAAATACATGATAAATTGTATTCATTTACACTCTCTCTGCGTCTTCTGTGTTTTAAAATACAAATTAATAACTAATAAAAAGAAAAGTATGAATTTAATGACAAAAACACTATTGGAAGAACGGCTTGAACGTACCAAACAACGCTATGTCCACCAACAGGAACGGATGGAAATTTGTTGTGTAGTATGCAGAATAATGCAGAGAATATCAGACAAATAGAATACGTGTTGGTCATGATGGAACATGTCAGGAAACAACGTCGCCGGCATCGCATTGTTTCACGTACAGAAGTGAAAGAATTCTTTATGTATGCTTTTCGTGTTTACGATCGTATTCAGCACCGTATGCATATACAACACCTCAATTATACCTATGTCTGTTATGTCATCTGTTCTCGCTATTTGTTTGAAAGTTGTTTGCATATTCCGAACCGCCGCTTTGTCAGTCCGGCTACAGTGAATTCTTATTTTAAGAAAGAACGGGGAAGGCGATACTCAACTTGTGAGTATCGTATTTTTTGACTTTTTATTTCTTTGTAATTTTGCGCCCGATATTTTTAAAAGACGGATGCATAGTCCGTACTAATTAATTTTTTAATTATAATGAAAGAAAGAAATTTTGACTGGCTGCTTCAGGGCTGTCATCCTCTGTCCGAAGTGGCACAGGCGTATTATCCGTGTGAGTACAACAGTTCGTCCATCCGTTCGTTTCGAAAACATATTAAGGGGATACCGCAACTATATGCAGACTTGCTGGAGGCGGAGTACACTGATAAGGTCACCACATTGACCCCACTACAGATTGCGATAGTGATCCGGCATCTGGACGTTCCCAATCAGGCGAAAGAGGAACTCGAAAAGCAGCCGTTTAGTTGAGAAGGAGACTGGTCTCAATCTCCGGAAATGCGAAGGATATATTTTAATATATCCTTCTTTTAGTTTCTTATATTATTTATTTATGTACGGTTAATTGTACGGATGTCTGTTTGCCGGAATGGGTAGGTGTCTAATAATCAGGCTACTATATTAACCGCAAACCTACTCAAAATAAGTTTGCTGTTTTTGTCCGAATATATTCACTTCTGGCGGGTTATGAGCTAAATTGATACGCGGACAAGGCGGACGAACGCGGATTTTATAAGGCTGAAAGCCTGAGATTACATAGCGTAGGGCATCGCCCTACGTGATTATGTATATCTATTTAAGCCCTGAAAGGGCGCAATCAAGCATACACGCTTTATCTCGCCCTTTCAGGGCTCAGAAATGGGGATGTATATTACGTAGGGTGATGCCCTACGCTATATAATGCAAGCCTTTCAGGCTTAAAATTCAGTCCGCTAACTTATCATTTAGCTTATTATTTTCCGTTATAAATAGACTTTCTCTAACGAAACTTATTAGACTAATACGAACCTGTATCGGATGATTGCAACCAACCGAAACAAGCGGGAGACGGAAAATAGATTTCTTGTCATACTTTTGTGCTCGCTAACAAAAACAATGATAAAAAATGGATAGAAATTTAGGAACAACAGGTTATGTTATGATACCACGAGCTTTACTTTTGAAAGCATTTGACGAACACCATGAAGCAAGTGGAGATATGGAAGCCTTTTTGAGGATACTGACATATGTCAATTATGCAGAAGCAGTAGTGAGGCGTGTGAATACGAATGTGGTTTGTGCACGTGGAGAGTCAGTTATTTCCTATAGCCATTGGGCGGAAATTTTAGGATGGAGCCTTGGACGAACCCGGCACTACTTCATGAGACTCGTTGCCGAAGGTAACATTGAACAAGTGAAAGGTGACTGTGCCAGTCATATCCGCATACCGGGCTACGACGTGTGGACAGGTAAAAGTCAGACCGGAAAAAAGGGTGATTCTGCCGTGGAAGAAAGCTTCGGCCAGTTCTGGAATGAATATCATGAAACCACCCGTATGGCTCGGCAGAATAGGGAAAGTGCTCTCAGGGAGTGGAAGAAATTATCGCAGAACGAACGGAAACAGGCTTTGGAACATATTGACGAGTACCTCTTTCATTTGCGCGATACGAAGTTTTGCAGGCAGGCGGCGAAGTATCTGGCAGATAAGTTGTTTCTTGCTGTCATTCAGGCCATATTTCGTGCCGGGAAACAGATTGACATACTTACAGTGAAGTATGAACTGGCTTCGTGTGGTAATCTGGAGAAGGTGGGCGGTCCTTATACGTTGGTGCGGCTTGCTTCACGCGTAGCATCGGGGGCACATCTGGAATATCATGCGTGCATACTGCGTGAGATGTATGTCCGCCGTGAAGTGATTCTGGGTTCGTACAAACTACTGGCTGCGGCTTCCGACGAGTCCGTGGATATAGCAGATGTGCTGGCAGGCATACACGATTTGCTCGACCACCTTGAAGGAGAGATGGGAACTGCCGACCATCTCCGCACAATGGGCCAGTTGATGGAAGATACTATGGTACAGGTAGAAGCACGTGTGGAAGGGAACCGGAATGGTATTACTGGTATCCCTACCGATTTTACGGATCTGGACAAGTTGACGGCGGGGTGGCATCGGGGAGATCTGGATGTCATTGCTGCCACCCCGCCCGGCAGCAGGAAAAACGGCCTTTGCATTGCATCTGGCCAGGGCAGCGGCAATAGCGGGATATTCGGTAGTGGTTTTCAGTCTGGAAATGCAGGGAGAGCGTTTGGGAGACCGTTGGCTGGTTGTTGCCGCTGAAGATGTAGATGCTTCACACTTGCGCAGAGGGCAACTCGGCACAAGCGAATTGCGCCAGGTGCGTGAGGCTTCCTACCAGCTTTCCCAGCTTCCCATCCGGGTGGAAGATAGTCCGGTGATTAGTATGGATCATGTACGCTCGGTGGCTCGTATGCTGAAAAGTAAAGGAGGATGCGATAGGGTCATCGTGGATTACTTGCAACTTTGTGATATGAAGTCTGATCAGAACAATCGCAATCGTGAGCAGGAAGTGACGCAAGCCACCCGTAAGGCCAAACTAATGGCTAAAGAACTGGATGTACCAGTATTGTTGCTCAGTCAGTTGAACCGTATGAGTGAAGGACGTCCCGATTGCCGGCCTCTTCTGAGTGACCTGCGCGAAAGTGGTGCCATCGAGCAGGATGCGGATATGGTAATGTTGCTGTATCGTCCTGCCCTGCATGGTTTGAAAACGGAACATAAGAGTAGATATCCTTCTGACGGGCTTGGTGTGGTGATCGTTGCGAAACATAGGAATGATGAAACGGGTGATGTTTATTTCGGACATAACCCCAGTCTGACAAAAATGGGGGATTATATCCCGCCTGATGAATGGCTGATGAAGCATGCGAAGTGATATGGTTCTAATCGGTTAAAAACGGTCATTATTTGTTTAGAAATATTTAGTAATAAGCTTGACTTCCGCCCTCTGATGTTGTATCTTTGTATCATACTTGAAAGAGTAATAATAACTTAAATCTTAACTTAATTTGTTTTACTTATGGATGTAACCGTAGAGCGCTATATGCGCAGAAAAATCGTGACTGATTCGGCGTCTCCCCAATTTTTCTATCTCCGTCAGAAACCCGGTACGTGCAAGACTGTGGATGTGGATACCCTTGCCGCCGCCATACAAAAAAGTTGTGCGATGACGAAAGGAGATGTGAAACATGTGATCGAAGCTCTCGTAGAGGAGGTTCAGGAGAATCTGGTTAATGGGAACAAGGTGAAGTTGAACCTGTTTGGTACGTTTCATATGACATTTTGCTGTCCGGGAGTAGCTACTTCGGCAGAGTGTACCGTGAAGAATATCAAACGGGTGAATATCCGTTTTGTTCCGGACAAGGAGCTGAAGTTGGTAAATAACAGCCATGCCGTCACCAGAAGCCCTGCAAATGTAACATTCGCATTGGAAAAACCGAAAGACGAAGATGTCAGTTCTTCCGGTGGCAACTCCGGCGGTGGTGATTCCG
>OJRJ01000169.1_pt1 | contig 51800 bp, 38 predicted proteins | sample 1599181 | NCBI WGS metagenome assembly OJRJ01 (sample SAMN03922540, study PRJEB24848) | human gut metagenome | isolation source: stool sample | host: Homo sapiens | place: Germany | collected 2010-05 | reverse complement strand
ATGACCTGGAAGAAAAAGAGGAGGTTATCGCTCCAATTTACGAAGCGGCATTGTCCATGAAGCCGGATTATGACGTTGAGAAAATCTATGAGCTTCTTGAGAAAAATAAGAAGCTGGCATAGCAGCTGTAGGTACTGGCAGTAGGACGGGGCTTCATCCCATGAGCCATGGCTTGTGCACACTCTCTCACGTGAGCTACGCTACGCAGCCAAGATACTGTAGGAATTATGCCTTAAAGATTTACGATGCCCGACGAAACCGTCGAAACGCGCCGTCCGTGGCGCGGTTCTCCTTGCCCTGCCATCCGTGGCAGGGCATTTCTGTGTATCGTGTGCATAATTCAACAGTATCTAGGCAGCTTCGCTATTCGCTCACGCGGGAGAGTGTGCCCAGCCGGTCACATGGGATAAAGCCCCTTACGCTGTGGCAAAAAAGAAAAAATGTGATGACAAAACACCACCTCTATGCTACAATCAACTCAAAGCATTATATTTCTGTAAGCGGCACCACATAACAGTTTTTCAGGTGCGCACCACTTTGAAGAGGGCAGACCACTTCGCATTATTCTACAAAGGACATGGAAGTTTTCAATGCTTTATTTACCAATCAACAGCAGGAAAATTGAAATGCCGTATGTAGACAGAATGCAGAAAATGTAGTCAAAAGGCGGATGAACTGTATACCGTGCGTAAATATTAAAGAAGAACAGCACAGGTATACCTTGTAAACTGTACCACTATACCCTCATTGGCACCAAATTTTCCTGCTCACACAAGAGAACAGGAGGAGAAGGATTGAGCGCAAAAGACTCAATGGCAAAGGAATACTTTGCTGACAATGCCAGGTTTGCTGATCTGTGCAACAATATACTGTATGGAGGAAGAGAGGTCATCCTGCCGGAAAACCTTAAGGAAAGGGACACCACGGAGGTTCTGACCGCACTGGGACTTGACAAAAAGACCATAGCGATGCAGAAGCTGAGGGATATCTTTAAAAATGCCAGCATCAAATATACCGGCAAATCATATGTGGTACTGATAGGAGTAGAAAATCAGTCGGATATACACTATTCCATTCCGGTAAAAAACATGTTTTATGATGTCATGGCATATGGCAATCAGGTAAAGGAAACAGCCAAAAAGCACCGCAGGGAAAAGGATACCGCAACTTCTGATGAATTTCTCTCGGGATTTACGAAAGAGGATAAGCTGATTCCTGTAATTACGATTACAGTGTATCTCGGAACAAAGGGAGATAACCGACTTTACAGGATTCAGAACCTCAATCAGGCAGCTTTTCGAGGTACTGCAGAATGCATATGATAAGGAAAAGATGCAGGAAGTGCTGCAGAATGACGAAAAATTTAGCAAGGTGGACAGAGAGACGGTTGAGGCAATCAACCTGTTTGCAGGAACGGATATAGACATAGATGAGAAAGAAGAGGTGATTGATATGTGTAAGGCGTGGGAAGAACAGAAAAATGAAGGCAGAGAAGAAGGTCGAGAAGAAGGCAGAATTCGTCAGGCAAAAATAACAGCTTTGAAACTTCAGAAAAAAGGTCACTCAATAGAAGATATAGCTGAATGTGTGGATTTTGATGAGGAAACTGTAAAAAAATGGCTTGTGAGCTAATATTGTAGTGAAATGTAAATTAGAGGAAGCAATCTTTGGGCGAGAACTCGGAGGTTGCTTCCTCTTTTGCTGACAGTAGGATGGGGCTTCATTCTCTACGAACGGTTGGCGAATATACTCTCGGGTGAGCGAATAGTGAAGCTGCTTAGATACTGTTGAATTATGCGCATGAAACACAGAAATGAACTGCCACTGGGATGTAATATATCGTTGCTGTTCAAACGCAAGCTCGACACCACGCTGTCAAGCTATGCGCCAATAAATCAACTATTGTCAGATTACAGCCCCTGCCTCGTAGAGGCACTTTTAATGGGCTGTAATCGTTACTGGTCACACTGATGGTGTGAGCAGTAATGGGCAAGGAGAACCGCGCCACGGACGGCGCGGTTCGACGGTTTCGTCGGGCATAGAAAATCTAAAAGCATAATTCCTACAGTATCTTGGCAGTGTAGCGTAGCTCTCACGAGAGTGTATGCGTTAGCCGGTCACATGGAGTGAAGCCCCTCACGCTGTGCCAAAATACAGCCCGGGAGATTATTTCTTTGAAAAAATATGATTTAAATGCAATAAATCGGTTAAAATTTGGTTAAAATTGCTAAAAAAGGCGAAAAAAATTATACAGCAATGATACTATTGTACTAGAAAATAACTTGCATTATACTTCGAATTATGGTACAATGAGCGCATACAAACCAAAGAGATGCTGATAGGGCACAGCTCTTTGCACAAAAACCATGTTATAATGAAAAGGAGAAAAGAACTATGGTAAAGAATGTATTTAAAAAGTTAGGAAAGAAACAGAAGAACAACAAAGGTTTCTCTCTTGTAGAGCTTATTGTTGTAATCGCCATCATGGCAGTGCTTGTAGGTGTACTTGCTCCACAGCTTATCAAGTATGTTGAGAAGTCTAGAGAGGCTACAGATATCCAAACATGTGATAATATTGCTACAGCTTTAAAGACATATTATGCAGACGAAGAGGTTGCGGCTTCGGCTACTGCTACTCCGGTTACTGTTACATTGGGTAAGACAGAGCTAGGAACAGCTGCTGATACGGCTGTTAAAGATGCCGGATTAACAAAAGCGAAAATTAAAGGCACAAAGTGGACTGGTGATAAAATAACAATTGAATATAATAAGGCAGACGGAACTATTACATATACAGGAGATTCTCCATATTACCATTCAGACAAAGATCAGTTCAAAAAAGGCCCTAAATCATAAATAATATATAAAGAGGCTTTTAACCATGACCACAGAACTGATACCCATCTACATCTTAATATTTGCATTCGGTATAGTTATAGGCAGCTTCCTAAATGTCTGTATCTACCGCATACCGCAGCATGAGACAGTGGTGACCGAAAGATCCCACTGCATGAGATGCGGGTATCAGCTCGCGTGGTACGATATGGTGCCGGTTTTCAGCTGGCTGTTTCTTCGTGGCAGATGCCGCAAGTGCAAAGAACCGATATCACCTCAATACCCTATTATTGAGGCGTTAAACGGTATATTATACATAGTAGTTTTTGCAGTAAATGGACTTGAGCTCACGAGTATCATCTACTGCTTTCTTACATCTGCACTCATAGTTCTGAGTGTGATAGACTGGAGAACATATGAAATTCCATTCGGAATCAATATATTTATACTGGTGCTTGGAATCCTGCATGTGTTTTTAGACCATGATAACTGGTCTGAATATGTGATAGGATTCTTTTGTGTCAGTTTATTTCTTGAAATCCTTCTTCTTGTAAGTGGAGGAAGAGCTATAGGTGGCGGAGACGTCAAGCTCATGGCATGTGCTGGCCTTGCAATAGGCTGGCAGAATATTACATTAGCATTTTTCTTAGGATGCATCATCGGTTCCGTGATACATCTGATTCGTATGAAAGTAACAAACGCAGGCAACAGGCTTGCGATGGGACCGTACTTGGCAGCCGGAATATTTATTTCGATGCTATGGGGTGAGAAAATGATATCGGCATATTTGACACTCGCAGGCTTTTGAAAAACGTGTTATAATATAGCGTACTTAATATAAAACAGGTAGTACGACAAGCAGTGAGACAAAAGCAGAGAAAACACAGATATGCCGAAATATATATATAGAATGTTTGTAACTGAACAGTTACGAATGTTTTACAGATGTATACAGTGTAAAACAAAGATAAACACGGAGGACTAGGTTATGGCAAATAGGGTACTCGGTATTGAAATAGGGGAGAACCTTACCAGAGTAGTTGAGATTGATTACAAAGCAAAAAATCCCAAGATTTACAATATGTTCGGCTTTCCGACACCACCGGGGATGATTGATGATGGAGTGGTACAGCCGGATGGGATGTTTCGTTCTATCTTATACAGTAAGCTGAAGGAAAAGAAGATTTCCACCAAAAAAGCTGTTTTTGTTTTAAATTCAGCGCGTATAGCAAGCAGAGATATTGAGCTTCCGCTTGTTAAGGAAAAACAGCTTAAGGAAATGATTGCAATGAATGCATCGGATTATTTTCCGGTGGATTTGAGCCAGTACAAGCTGGTACATCAGATTATAGAGAAGATTGACAGACCGGAAGAAAAGAAATTACGTCTTTCGGTTATTGCTGTGCCTAATGATCTTATTTTGTCGTATGGTGCTCTTGCAGCTGATTGCAGGCTGCAGCTTGTAGCACTTGACTATAGTGGAAATGCCATCAAGCAGCTCATGAGAAGAGAGATTCCCGGAGATGTGAAGGTGACTGTCAAGGTGGATGAGGTTTCTACCACACTGACTGTAATGGATGGAAGCATGGTAAAGCTGCAGCGCAATGTCAACCATGGACTTGCTGATGCTATTGAGGCGATTCAGGATAGTGAGCTTTTTGGAGAGTATCTGTCATTTACCGATGCAGTTGATGTGGCACGCAGAAAGACCTGCCTTGCAATAAGGCCTGATGGCACAGTACCTGATGAGCCGGCGGGCGGCGGCATGGATCCTATGGGACATGAGATTGATTCTGAGCGCTTTAAGAAGCTTCGTCTGAATGTTTCATATGCACTTTCAAATCTGATAAGCAGTCTCGGACGAGTAATAGACTACTATCAGTCGAGAAACTCAGATACTCCTATCGATAGAATTTTCCTCATTGGCTTAGGTGCTGATTTCAGCGGACTCTCAAAGCTTTTGACCAATGAGCTTAATGTCAAGGTGGTTCCGCTCCAGCAGTTTGACGGCATACATGTGGCAAAGAGCATAAACCTCGCAGAGGCAAAGCTTGCAGAGTATTTCAACTGTGTCGGATGTTCATTGAGCCCGCTTGATATATTAGACAGTAAGAAAAACAAGGGAATCGGTGCTACGATTATGGCAGGAACAGCTGCAGGTGCCATGCCATCCGGCGGCGCACAGGCAGGGATGCAGGGAAATCCACCTGTCGGTCCTGATGGGAAGCCTCTTCCCGTACCGGCAGGGGAGACAGCAGAAAAGCCTGTTTCTTTTGCAGTGCAGCTTCTCATTTTTGGATTGTGTGTGGTAGTTGCAGTTGGTATCACGGCATACAGCATTTTTTCAAATCTTGTTTTAACTTCAGACAATATGACACTTAAAGCTCGTGTTTCTGATTTGTCATATGCACAGAATATATATGATGTGTACAACCAGACCAAGAAGGACTATGACTGGACTAAGCTTCTTGAGAGCGCCTCATCCAACAAGAATGATGAGATAACGGGCTTCGTGGATGAGCTGGAGCAGAAGCTTCCGTCAGAGGCCAAGCTTGTGAATATGTCTGTTACGACTGATGGTGTTTCGATGACCATAAAGACAGGCAGCAAGGATATAGCGGCTGATGTGATTGCACAGCTTCGTACATTTGAGAGTATCATGGTATCCAATGTGTCAACCATTACAGAGGAGGTTGATGAGACCGGTGCTTCAAAGGTTCAGTTCACAGTAGATTGCACATATGTAAAGGCTGATGACAGTGCTGCTTCTGAATCGGCAGATGGCACAGGCAGTGAGCCAGATGATACATCAAAAGATGCGTCATCACAGGCACAGACGGATAGTAATTCATCATCAGATACAGACAGTACAAATCAGTAGGGGGTGTTAGGATGTCAACGAGAGATAAAAAGTTACTTATTATATTAGCGGGTGTTGCCATTTTAGCACTGACATATTTTTTGATTTTTATTCCACAGTCCAATAAGAGGGATTCACTCAAGAGCGAAAACATGAACCTGAAATCACAGTACAATCAGCTTTCAGCACTTGCGGCAAAGGCTGACGATTACACAAAGAAGACAAAGGATATGTCTGATGCCATGCAGCAGGTATATGACAATTTCCCTTCATATTTACAGATTGAAAACGGCATCATGGATGCGGTTGCTATAGAGAAATCTACCAATACAAATATTACAGAGCTTACAGTCGGCTCACCGACAGCTATTGATGTGAATAATCCGACAGGTAAAGCCGGTACAGATTCTTCGTCAGGAAGCAGTTCAGACAGCAGTACCACGGATAGCAGTAGCAGTAATGCAGACAATTCGCAGAGCTCTCAGACCGCTGATGGCAACAGCTCTCAATCACAGACAGGCGATGGCAGTGCATCAACAGGCTCTGCAAAGTCTACGGTTACAGGCTATCAGCTTTATGATGTCAGTACAGTTATGGCATTCAAGACAGAGTATCATGGGCTTAAGGCTATGCTTGGAGAGGTGATTGGTTCATCACAGAAGAAAACTATCAGCACGCTCAATGTGAGCTTTGATGATTCGACAGGCAAGCTGACAGGTGAGATGCTTGTGGATTCATATTTCCTGTATGGACTTGATAAGCCATATGAGGCACCATACATACCTGCAGTACCACATGGTACAAATAATCTGTTTGGTACAACAAACTAACTGATTATTATAATATTAGGTTATTAGATTAGCGGGTTATTGAGACCGTAAGTGATAAATATCAAATGTTAGATTATTGAGTTATGAGATAACAAAATACAAGAGGGGAGGAAGCAGATTTGAGAAAGCTAAAAAACGATGATCGAGGAGTAACACTTGTGGAGATTATTGTGTCGATTGCTATTCTCGCAATAATCGTGCTTCCTTTTTTGAATGCATTTGTCACAGCTACAAAGACCAATGTAAAGGCTAAAAACGAGATGAATGCTACACATCTGGCGACAAACATTATGGAGGGTATTGAAAAGAACTCCATGAAGACACTGGCATATCAGTTTAACTATCCGTCGGAGGGCTTTGATGTGGCGGACGGTTTTAATATATCAGATGGAAGCAGTGCATGTGAGCTTCTTAAGAAGTCGGGTAAGTTTGATAATGTAAAGAGGCTTGAGGATATCAGTGCTGAGATTGTAAACAAGGACGATGTCATCACTAGCTGTATCCACAAGACTGATGCATCAGCCAAAATAAGCGATACATCGCTTTGGAATTTCAGGGAGTCGGATGCGCACAAGTATTATTTCTATATGTCTGGTGTGCAGTCAGGCACAAAGAAATACAATGCTCTTGTGACAGTGGATGCAAAATCGGACGCAGAGTCGGACAATAAGGTTAAAAAGTACAACATGGACGAGGTAGCGGATATGTCGGCCATGGATGCAAATTTTGACTGCATGAGTGCAGACAAGTATTCTGCTACAAATATTATATATGCATTTAATAATATGCCTGGTGTAGGCGGCATCACTCAGCAGGATATCAAAAGAACTATCACCATAGATATAGAAAAGTATGGAGCTTCGAGTAATAAGGCTACCAAGGTTACGGTGTCGTATTCATATTCTATCAATAAGAATGGAGTAAGAAAGACTTTTCCGGATCCGAATAGTGCACTGAAGGATGATTATACCATGGTGATTTATGATAATTCTTCAGATACTGTGAACCATAATCTAAGGAATGTCTATCTGTTTTACAATCCATGGTACACATCTACAGGAACACTTTACAATACCTGCAACGATGTCATTATAATCAATAATAAGGACAAGCTGGACTGCACGGTAAACATTGTAAAGCAAAAGACTATATCGGATCAGTCAGAGTTGAGCACGAAGGAGAGTACATATAAGGCATATGTGAAGGTAAGTGAGCCGGGAAATCGTACAGGTCATGCTTATACTCATATAGCCACCAATCTGAATGTAAATATGGGAGCACCGGATAATCCACTACAGCCCGATCAAGCTATATATGGCTTTAATAACAATGTAATTCAGAATGATGTAAAGGCAATTGTCGATATAAAGAATCTGACAAAAAGCAATGCATCTGAAAGGCTGTATGATGTGAAGGTGGCTGTATACGAGAGCAAGGCTTCACTGGATGATATATTTAAGGATAAAGACCCGGTTGTTACGATGACCGGAAGCATGGGGTATTAATTATGAAGCGTAATGATAACCGTGGTGCTTCCTTTGTGATGGTTGTAGTTGCAATGGCTATAGTGGCTGTTTTAGCTGTGACTGTGCTGTGGATAGCGCTTATGAACCTCCAGATGAAGGTGACGGACGAAAAAAATACAGACAACTTTTACTCGGCAGAGGGTGTGCTGGATCAGATATGTACCGGTCTGCAGGGAGATATTTCCAAGGCTTACTCAGCAGGATATACAAAGGTTATGGAGAATTACTCTGACAGCAGCATAAATGAGGCCGGCAGACAGAGTATATTTGCGCAGGAGTATTTAAAGAGCTTAAAGGGAAGTCTTGAGTCTGACAATACCGGTATGCACTATAAAACTGAAAAGCTTAAAGACTATGTGGATAGTAAGCTCACAGACGAAAACTCAAAGCCACACGCTGTGGTCAAGGCGGTAAATGCCGATGAAAATGGAAATGGACTGCTCAAGGTATACAACAGCCGCGCAGTCATTAATGGCATCAGGGTAGAGTATACCGATGAAAAGGGATTTAAATCAATAATAGAAACAGATATTTCTCTGGGAGTTCCATCCATGAGCTTTACAGCATCGGGAGGAGTTCCGGAGCTTTTTACATATTCTCTTGTCGGAAATGAAGGACTGGATATTATATCAGGACTTAATAAAGTGAATCTATCCGGTAATCTCTACGCCGGCTGTGAAAATGCGGCAGGCACAGGGACTTCTACTACGAGTGTTACCATTCCAAACAATGCCACACTTGATGTAAAGGATACCAGCTATATGATTGCAGAGGGCGATATAGAGGTGGGAGACTTTGCCGGAAAAGATACTGGTACAATAAAAAAGAATATGGCGGGGGTACACAATAACAGTACACTTTCTGTTGATTCACAGTGCCAGCTGTGGACAAGCAACATAAATGTAAATGGTGCAACAGTCAATTTAGATGGCATGACATATGTGGCAGATGACATGACCTTAAAGGGTACAGGCTCAAAGGTTACACTTGGCAAGAATAATAAGAATAACAATGCGAAGTACGTCGGCTTTGGCAACGGAGGTGCTGACAAGGAAAATCCTGTCGCAGGCGATAGCTCTGCTATTATCATAAACGGCAGGGAGGCATCTCTTGATATGTCAAATATCAGGGAGCTTATGTTAGCAGGAACCGCATATATCAATACCCAGGCTATTGTAAACTCAAGTAGTGTGGGTACACAAAACAGCAATGTGGGCATGGGTGAGTCAATCTCTGTAAAGGGTGACCAGATAGCATACCTTGTGCCGCCTGAGTGCATAGGCACAAGTGGAGATGGTGCGGATGCCAAATCGCTTTACAACAAGAATCCACTTTCCTATAAGGAGTACAAGGATATCACGGCAACCGGACAGGATCAGACAAAGTATACTGAAGTTAATGCTAATGTGGTCAGCACAAAGACAGGTAAGTCTCTCTCGGCATATCTGCCGGAGAAAAAGACAATCGACAACTGTATAAAGAAGGTCTTTGTTCCTTCTACTGATAATAGTGATGATGGACTTGTATACTATTATGTAAATCTGCCAACGAACAAGGCAGCTGAGTATTACAGAGACTATTTTGGCGCAGACAGTGACAAGCTCAATAGATACACTAAGTTCTATACTGACAGCATAAAGGTAAATGAGGCAGCAAGCATCTATACTGCCGGCAATTACAGCATCTACGATGGCAGCAATTTAAGCCTTTTGAAGGGCATAGCTGATGGTGTGGACATGGATGCACAGTCAGATGCCTTACAGCACACGTATACTGCACTAAACTCAAAGCTTTTGACAAATTATGCAGATTTACCGACAAATGCAGCAAGTGTTTCGCTTTTTACAAATATAGTTAACAATACCAATTTGCTGAAAATAGTGCCAAATTCCGGTAATAAACATATATTTGAGACTGAGTATCAGGGGAAAAAATACCAGGCAATTGTCAAAAACGGTAACTACACCTATGATGCAAATGACAAATCACACAATGTGGATATAATTGTTGCTACGGGAGATGTGACACTGAATGCTGACTTTACAGGTACCATAGTTGCAAAGGGCAGGATAATTGTAAACAAAGACCAGTGCGAGATTGATAATGGTACTCAGGAGGTATTTAAGGCATTGCTTCTTGAAAAGGTAAGTGATGCAGACGATGCACTGCACCTGTATGATGTGTTCATGGACGGTGCCAACTATCTGGGTAATGTTTCTTCTTTTTCAAATAAGAAAGAGGCAGATACAAAAATAGATTATGCTACGCTCATTACATACCAGAACTGGACCAAGGAGTAGAAAACAAGCGGCTTTTAAGGCGCAAAACAGCTGCGAAATATTTATATTTGACAAATTTTGACGATATATACAAGGGAGGAATCCAATATGTCTGTAAAAGAAAAAAAGAATAATGGTGGTTTCTCTCTGGTAGAGCTTATAGTAGTGATAGCGATATCTGTCGTACTTATAGGTGCGGCAACCATATCCATTCGCTCGGTCATGGGTGTTGAGGTGAAGCAGTGTGCCAGAAATATTGAATCGATAATTAATAAAACAAGGGTCACCACTATGGGAAAGGACAGCGCAGTTCTTGAGATATATAAGGATGCATCAGATGGTGCCTACTATTATAAGACGACCATAAATGGTACAGTATCTGCTCCTAGCAAAATAGGAAAGAGCAGGATTGATGTATATTATTCCATGAAGGATGATTATAGTGATAAGACACAATTGAACAGTTCAGGCAGTATAGTGCTTCAGTTTGACAGAAGCTCAGGTGCACAAAAGCCTGATGCCAATGGTAAGTACTGCAGCCGTATCTGGATTCAAAAAAACAGCACCGAAAAGGTTATCACGATATACAAGGAGACCGGCAAGGTGGTATGTGAGTAATTTACATAGTTTAATGATGAATATTTTATTTTGACGCAAGGCTGTTATAAGGTTGTATGATGAAATCGGAGAGGAAGATGAACCATGAAACTTTTAAGGCGCATGAACAAATCAAATAATAGGAAAAACAGTGGCTTTACACTTGTTGAGCTTGTCATTGTCATGGCGATAATGGGAATACTGGGCCTGGCTGTTGCAGGCTTTATCGGTACGAGCACGAAGCAGTATAAGTACGCTTCAAAGGACGTAGATTTACAGTATGAGGCACAGCTTACCATGAATCAGATAGGAGACCTGATAATTGATGCGCAAAAGGGCGTTAAGTATGAGCCTGCTACAGTGGCAGCGCCGGTGGAGGTGGCATCGGCAGCCCCTGAGGCCGGTTATATTGCAACTGCATCAGCGGAAGAAGCGTCATCCGAAGAAGCATCATCTGAGGAAACATCATCCGACAGCAAGCTGATTATTTACAACAAGGATTGTACATACAATATCATATACAGACCGTCAGAGCACAAAATCTATCTGCGAAAGGATACACTGGATCCTGCAACTGGTGCGGTGAAGGCGGATGGTCAGGGCAAGGAATCTCTTATGGCAGAAAATGTCACAGGCTTTACACCTGATTTAAGCGAGGCAGAAAGCAAGAATTCTGTCGGAATTGTCGTGGACTTTAAGGCAGGGGACAAGAAGTATACATCAAAACAGAACTTCACTATGCGCAATAAGGTGCCGACCGGGGCAGATGTGGAGTATGTGGCACCGGCAGAACCTAAAGGAATAAGGATATATTACAAAGGCAAGGATGTAACCAACGGAACAGTATACTATGAGATGAAGAAAACGAATAATAATTTAAAGTTTACTGATAAGATACTTGGTGGAAAGTATGATTCAAAAAACGTAACATGGGATCATTCAGGAAACAAAAATGGTGGAAACTTTAATGCTAATGGTGATGTATATGATGTACAACTGATGAGCGATGAAACTACAGATCAATTAGTCATCACCGTAACATCCATAGACGATCCGTCATTGACGGCAAAGGTAACTGTAAACATAGCACATCCAATCAATATTCTGCATTGTGATGCAGATAAGCATTTCGATTTAGGACAGACGCATCAATTGTTTATTGATGAAGGGGAGTTAAAAAAATCTTCATTAAATGGCAAATATCAGATTAAGGATTTTGTATGGCATATGGAGGTAGAAAGTGTCAGCTCAACGGGTGCAACCGAGTACAAGGGAGATATATCCTTTAAAATGGGCGATGATGGTAAGCTGATTTATGGTCCTGATGGCAATGGTGAGCCTGATGGAATATTTAAGTTTAGTTCAAAGGAGATTGCCGGAGAAACCGGAGCAGAAGGTCATGAAGATGATCCTAAATATAGGAACTATCTTAATTATCATATTGTAGATGGTAATCAAAATGAAAAAATGCATATCACTCTCGGAAAAAATTTTTTTGTCGGAGAAAAATTAAATATCAGCGTCTGGCTTGGACTTGAGGAAGAGTCGGGATTTAAGTCAAATACAATTACGTTTTACACATATTATTAAACAAAGTAGTTTTTTACAAAGGAGCAATCGCAATGAGCAAATTAAGAAAAAAAATAGTGGTTCCAATATCGCTCACACTTACAGGATGTCTCGTTGTGGCAGCTTTTGTGCTGAATGACAGCCTAACAAAGGTCGATGCAAATGTAGCGTTCAATGGAATATCTGATATAGTCAGCTCACATGGCAAGGACAAGCCCTTCAATATAGTGGAGGTGGTGCCTGACAAGAAAATGGCATCCATTGGCTATCTGATTGATGGTCAGGAGCCTGACAATTGGTTTGGTACACTGTCAAAGATGTCTGACACAGAGGGAAAAGGTGCAACGAATAGGGCTGCTTATATGAAAAGCCTGAAAGAAAAGCTTGCGCCTATTACTACAGAGGAAAAGGACAACACAAAGCCCCTTTACTATGAGCCGTATGAGGAAAGTTATGTCAATCAGGGCAATGACTGGAGTGAGCTTGCCCTTGTGGATATGGATAAAATAAATCAGGGCACCGAAGGCTACAAGATGACAAAGCAGGAGAAGGGTGACTACAAGTTCAACACTGATTACCAGCTTGCTGTAAATGAAGATGGACTGCCTACAGGTCATTACAGACAGAATGTTGACCATTATGTTTTCATGCAGGGCGAGGATGAGACAGAAGATGGCTCTGAATCTGTGGATACAGGAAAAAGAGGCTACTACAGTGTTGCGTTTACTGCAGTCAAATTGCCGGATGGCATGACAAATACACAGTATCTGGTAGGGACTGATAATTCACAGAAAGCTGATGGAAATACAGACAGCGGTACAGATGGTAATATCGATAGCAGCACAGACAATACGACAGATACAGGCACAGCAGATGACACATCAGACAAGCATGTGGTTTATTCTATAAAGAGCGCATATGCCATTGGTTCTGCTGAGGGCATGCAAAACATAGCAAAATATGACCCAAAGGCATATATTTACAGAAAAGACAATTCAGATATCACATCACCATATGAATTTGTTGCAAGAGCTGACCGGATGGCAAGTCTGCCTGATGGCAGTAAGCCGGATTATGAGAAGTATACATACTGTACGGTTGAGATGGAGTATGTGCCTGCAGATAAAATCACTGATGACGAGACCTACTACGAGGTGGACACTGAGGTACCTATTGAGTTTAATTACGATGAGACCGGCGAGTATGGAGCAGTGCTTGACTCACAGAATCCATACGAGAAGATAGATGATGGCACACAGGACAATCAGCCGGCAGGTAAGACCGGCGCAGATGATATTTCAGATGACGCTTCAATAGCTGATTCTGCTACAGAGAATAATGATGGTAACACAGGCAGGGTAATCCTCACTGATACAGACGGATATTTTGATATAGTTAAGGACAGCCAGACATATACCTATGTGGGTAAGGGAAAAGGTGACTATATAATGGAGGCTGATAAAAACGGCTCGCTTGATTATCCTGTAAATACCACACGCATATATTATAAGGGTGGTTTCAAGAACAATAACTGGTTCAGAACAGGTGTATTTAACCAGGAGGGCAAGACAGGCGATGCTGATAAGACTGCCAATATGACCTTCAATGTAAAAACGGTCACACCCAAGGAGCTTGAGCAGATAGATGTGTCAACAATTGATTTACTCTATCTTTCCGGTTCAAAGTCTGTTCTTTCCAAGGATTTAGGAGACGATTCTGCAAAATACAATACCGGATACAATACCGGTAATGACATTTCATGGGACAAGGTAAAGCAGATAGTCCAGCGTGTACACCAGAGTGGTATAATGATGCCTGTTATAGTGGATAATGGTATTGTGTGGCCTGATTCGAATGCAGATTACTCCAGCAACATTAAAAAGCTTGCAGGTCTTTTAAGCTGTAACAATTTCAGTTCCTTGAATTTTACTAAGGACTCTGCTGATAATTTTATTAACTGGGGGAATGACATAAAATACTATAAGGTTGACAGTGGAACCCATAAATATGGTTTTGTAATTGGCAACGAATATGTTATTCCACGAAACTATAATCCTAGTACGGATGTGCCATTTGTTTTAAGAGATGATTTTGCTTCTGCATTTATTGCAAATGAAGATGAAACTCAATTTGTCGAAGCAGCTAAAAATGAAAATTTTGACGAGATAGCAGAGTATATCAACTCAGAGAATACAAGCAGGAAAAAAGAAAATGATACTCTTGGAAAGGACGAGTATGCATACTATGACAAGGAGATTTCAAAGGCGATAGTTTTAAGCTATATCATATCGTATGCCGATAAAAGAGACATTATAAATCCGACAGATAGTCTGAACATACTGGATATAGAGCCCGGAACTGTAAAAAATGAGTCTGACGCTTTAAATTATGATAAGCTAAAAAATTGGCTTGGATCAAGATGCCCGGAGAAAAAAAAGGTTACAATAACAAGGGTTACGAGTGCAGAATTTATTGGAAGAATAGAGGATCTCAATAATTATGATATGATATATATGGGACTTGTAGCCGATAATCTGAATTATAGAGATGGTCATACAGTATATAATGATTGGAAAATGGATGGGCTTAAATACTCAAATGTTGGTGACATTGTTGTTATAAATCCGAAAGATGTGGTAAATTATTGGGGATATGATATGCTCAAGAATGGTCATGCGGGATTGCTGGATACTGATTATATAAATGATGGAGAGGCGCTTAATACTCAGCTTACATTAAGAGGAAATGGAAATAATGCTGATTATTTAACTGCTCCAAACACATACAGAGGTTCAGGCAATGATATTACTAAGCAGAAGGTTTCAGAATTGGAGGATTATATAAAGGCGGGCTTTCCTGTCGTCTTTTCAGATGGCTTTTTCAGCAATGATAGCAAGTATAAAAGTGGAATTAATGAGGATTACATTGATAACTGTTCAAATGTTTTTACTCTTTTATGTTATGCAAAAGATAAAGACAATGTTCTTAAAGTGGACAGCAAGGGAAATTTAAAAAAACAGTCAAATGAGACAGCTGACCTTGTTACCTACCTGACTACTGAAAAACCTGAAATATTACTCAAGGAGCAGGAAAAAGTAAAAGATACAGATTATGTTGAGATTAGTAATAATCAGATCACATTGGAATTTTCAATAAACAATGCAGGTGGTGCGGATTCTAAAGCGAGTTTTAATGCACAGCTGTTCTTGGATTCAAATTCTGATGGTAAGTTTTCGACGACCAATGAAGGAATAGCTGCAAATAAAATAAAACTATATTGTGATGGTACTATTGTGAATCCGGTAATGGGTGATGATGGTAAATATATGTATAGTCTGAATGCAGGCAATTATAATTATAAACTGGTTTATGATTTGCCGAATGGATTTGTAGGAGTTATGCCTTGGCAGCTTCGTGTGAGTCAGGCTACAAATAGCTACAGATATGATCAGAAATCCGGATATGTGTATGTCAAAAATTCAAAAGGCAGTCCTACAAAAGTCAAGATTCTTCAGATTAATTCAAAGTTGGAGCATAATGAGGACTTTAGGGGAAATTTTGATATGCAGACGCAGAAGAATGATAGCAATACAAAGTTTCATAAATTACTTAGTCAAGTGAAGGATTTTGACCTGGATATAGAAACAGTTCGTTATGACAACGTACCTAAAATGGATGAGGTATGTGATAAGCTGCAGACATACGATATGCTTGTAATTGGATTTGGTGATTGTTATGATATTGATAATACAAATAATCATCTCGATAAAATAAAAGCATATATCCAGTCAGGAAAACCGGTATTGTTTGCTCATGATACAACGTCATTTTGTAATAATAAAAATGATAATAAATATAATAATGTCTGGGGATATAAGTTTAACTCTATAATTCGTGATACTGTCGGACTGGACAGGTATGGAATCTTGTCAAATGAGTATTTAAAGAAGGGCAATACATTACAGAGTACTGATGAGGATTTTGATAAAGCTGTACAGACTGCCAAAAAGAATAATACTGATATTGCATATGAGCCAAAATCTGATAATTCAGTTATTGTCAGACAGAATCAGGGATTTACTTATGCAGATTTAAATCAGTATCAGTGGAAAGATAATGGTAACGATCATGGCGAGTACAGGCTGTATTCAGGGCTAGATGGTAATGATGTTGAAGCTAAGACTAATAAGGCAGTCAAGGTTAATTCAGGACAGATTACCACATATCCTTTTAAGATTGCTGACGAAATAAATATAGCTACCACTCATAAGCAGTACTACCAGCTGGATATGAATCAGGATGCTGATGGTGATGGTGAGAGTGATATTGTTGTATGGTATACCTTGTCAAACCATGGAATTTATGAGCAGTCTCCAAAGGATGTAAGAAATAATTATTATATTTACACAATGGGAAATGTAACATACTCAGGTGTAGGACATTCCGATTTCTCAAATAATGATGATGAATTGAAACTTTATATAAACACTATGATTGCTGCATATAGTGCATCAGTTCATGAGCCGTCAATTTATCTTAAAGAGAATGCAGATACTGATTCAAATGACATAACTACATTATATGCAACTATTGATGATGCCATTGAAGAAGAAGCAGCTAATAAAGCGGATGCCAGACTAGATGGTGCAGACAGTACGCAGGATGTTTATTTTACGGTAAAGGATTCAAACCTTGTGCGAAATCAGATTGATGAAAAAACTGTTGTTTATTTGGATTTTTATATCGAGGATCCGCAAAAAAATCCAAAAGATGAAACGATTGGCACCGGAAATGATAAGATTTACTTAAAGAAGGTGGACTGGGATATCTATACACTGAATAATGATGGAACAGAAAATGAACAGATAAATAACAGTAAAGAAAACAGTCAATTAAATAAGGATCCAAGGGACTTCTTTGAAAATAACAAGACATATAAGGTAAAGGTACCATTGAGTGCTTTACCGGAGGGAGCTAATTCTATAAAGATTTATGCCGTAGGATATAGTAAGATTTACCAGTCACAGGTGAGCGGTGGTGATAAAGAAACTACAACAGCAAAGGCATACAAGACCTTCCAGATACAGCGTGTAGGTCTTGCTGATTTGGATTAGTTTTCAAAGGCTCCTGGCTATCACATACTTTTCGTTTAAGCACAATTTATCAAACAGAGACTTATATAAACCATTTATATAGTCTCTGTTTTTTTACTGTTTCTTTATACTTTCTTTATTGAATTATCCGCGCTTATTGATAAAATAGATAGTATGCGCACGATTGCGGATATTTTTGCATTCGTGTATGGGGGATAATTAACCGGAAAGAAAGGAAACGTTTATGAGTAAAATTTTCAAAAACCTGATTCCATACTGGCGATGGATCATATTAATTTTTGTTTTTCTCATTGCTCAGGCTTATTGTGATCTGGCTTTGCCTGCGTACACATCTGACATCATTGATGTGGGTATCCAGGATCATGGCATTGAGCATGTCCTGCCAAAGGAGATTACATCGGAGGATTATCAGATGGCACAGACATTTATGCTGTCTGACGAGAAAGAAAAATTTACGGACTGTTACGAGGCGCAGGATGCTTCAAAATCTGATGACGGTGTGGCAAAATACAAGCTGACAGCTGATTCGGACACACTTGATAAGCTGGATGAGGAGCTTTTGGTTCCTCTTGTCATGGCATATCAGGCTTTTCAGTCGGGTGAGCAGATGGATGTGGATGCATCGGCTATCCCGCAGGGAGTAGCGCTCGATGATAACATGATAAAGCAGATAAGAAGCAAGGTGCAGGAAAAAATCGATGCGGTGGGTTCAGCTACTTTAAAGTCCATGGGTGTAACTTTTGCGACAAAGTGTGATGAGAATGCAGGAATCGACGTGGATGCCAATCAGGTTGCTTATCTGTGGAAGGCAGGAGCCAAGATGGCAGCCTTTGCAGCAATTATGCTTATAGCAGCATGTGTTGTAGGTTTTGCGGCTTCAAAGGTCGGTGCCGCTGTCGGCAGGGATTTGAGGGAGAAGACCTTTTCAAAGGTTGTAGGTTTTTCAAATGCCGAGATTAACAAATTCTCTACGGCATCACTGATTACTAGAAGCACGAATGATATACAGCAGATTCAGATGGTTACTACTATGATGCTTCGTATGGTGCTTTACGCGCCAATCGTTGGTATCGGTGGTATCATCAAGGTGGCACAGACCAAATCCGGCATGGAGTGGGTGATTGCCATTGCGGTTGCTGCCATCATGGTTTTTATTTTCACACTGGTTGGCATTGCGATGCCAAAGTTCAAGATTATGCAGAGTCTTGTAGACAAGGTAAACCTTGTTTCTCGTGAGATTCTTACAGGTCTTTCCGTTATCAGGGCTTTCGGCCGTGAGAAGGAGGAGGAAAAGAGGTTTGATGAGGCTAACCGTGAGCTTACACGCACACAGCTGTTTACAAACCGTGTCATGACCTTTATGATGCCGGGTATGTCCATGATCATGTACTGCATCACACTTGGTATCGTGTGGGTTGCAGCAGGCAGAATAGACAAGGGTTCTATGCAGGTAGGTACCATGACTGCGTTTATTACATATGCCATGATGATTGTTATGTCATTCCTCATGCTTTCAGCCATGTCCATCATGCTTCCGAGAGCTGGTGTTGCGGCAGAGCGTATCGATGAGGTTATAAAGACAAACAGCACTGTAAATGATCCAAAAGAGCCTGTTACTGAGGCTGATCACAGAGGTGTTATCCGTTTCAACCATGTGGATTTCAGATATCCGGGAGCAAAGGAGGATGTGCTTTCAGACATTGATTTTGTGGCGGAGCCGGGCAAAACCACAGCTATCATCGGAAGTACCGGCTGTGGAAAGTCTACACTTGTAAACCTGATTCCGCGTTTCTATGACGTGACTGGAGGCTCAATAGAGCTTGATGGACACGATATCAGAGACTACACACTAAGCGAGCTTCGCGAGTCAATAGGCTTTGTTCCGCAGAAGGGTATTCTTTTTTCGGGAACCATCGCCTCAAACCTGCGCTTTGGTAAAGCAGACGCGAGTGATGAGCAGATAAAAAAGGCTGCGGATATCGCACAGGCTTCTGAGTTTATCGAGACAAAGAATGACAGGTATGAAAGCTCAATCGCACAGGGCGGCTCAAACGTGTCAGGTGGTCAGAAGCAGAGGCTTGCCATAGCAAGAGCTATCGCAAAGGACCCTCATATTTATGTGTTTGATGACAGCTTTTCAGCACTCGATATGAAGACTGACGCGCGTCTGCGTGCAGCCTTAGCAGAGGTTACAGAGAGTGCTTCCGTTATTATCGTGGCACAGCGTATCAGCACGATTATTCATGCTGACCAGATTCTCGTGCTCGATGACGGTAAAATCGTAGGAAAAGGCACCCACGAGGAGCTTCTTAAGAATTGCGATGTATATATGCAGATTGCACAGTCACAGCTTTCAGCCAAGGAACTTGGAATTGATGATAACAAAAAGGAGGGCATGTAAGATGAGTGAGAATAATAACGAACAGTTTAAGATGCCTCCTAAGAGGCCAAGAGGGCCAATGGGACGTGGCCCCGGAATGGTCACAGAAAAGGCCAGGGATTTCAAGGGCTCTACAAAGAAACTCATAAAGTATCTCGGCAGATACTGGGCTGCCATCATTGCAGTTATGATATTTGCAGCAGTTTCGACTGTCTTCTCCGTTGCAGGACCGAAGGTCATGGGTAAAGCCACCACTGCGCTTGCCGATGGACTTATGAACAAGATTGCAGGAACAGGCGGCATAGATTTTGATTATATTGCAAAGGTTCTTTTGTTTACGCTGGCTTTATATGTGGTGAGTGCCATCTTTATGTTTGTCCAGGGGCTTATCATGACAGGCATCACGCAGAAGACCTGCTACAGGATGCGTAAGGACATCACGAGCAAAATCAACCGTATGCCGATGAAGTATTTCGAATCAAGGACATACGGTGAGGTACTTTCGCGTATCACAAACGATGTGGACACACTCGGACAGAGCTTGAACCAGAGTATCACACAGATTATTACATCTGTTGCCACTTTGGTCGGTACACTGGTCATGATGCTGTCTATTTCACCGCTCATGACGCTGATTTCACTCGTTATCCTGCCAGTTTCGATGATACTTATTTCGTTTGTCATAAAGCATTCACAGAAATACTTCAGACAGCAGCAGGAGTATCTGGGACACATAAACGGACAGGTCGAGGAGGTGTACGGAGGCCACCTCGTCATAAAGGCATATAATAAAGAGGCAGAGACTGTAAAGACCTTTAAGGAGGCCAACAATGTGCTCTACAAATCCGCATGGAAATCACAGTTCCTTTCAGGACTTATGATGCCTATCATGCAGTTTGTAGGAAACTTAGGATATGCGGGAGTAGCCATCTCAGGTGGTATACTTGCCATAAAGAATGTCATCACAATCGGTGATATCCAGGCATTTATACAGTATGTGAAGAATTTCACACAGCCAATCCAGCAGATAGCGCAGGTGGCAAACCAGCTTCAGTCGATGGCGGCTGCATCTGAGCGTGTATTTGAGTTCCTCGATGAGGAGGAAGAGGATATAACAGTGGAAAATCCTGTAAAGCCAGACCATATCGAGGGAAGTGTAGAGTTTTCGCATGTACACTTTGGTTATAATCCTGACCAGATCATCATCAATGATTTTTCTGCAAAGGTAAAGCCGGGACAGCAGGTTGCTATCGTTGGACCGACAGGAGCGGGAAAGACTACCATGGTCAAGCTTCTTATGAGATTTTATGATGTAAGCTCAGGTGCCATTCTTGTAGACGGACATGATATCAGGGATTACAACAGAGCCGATCTGCGAGATGCATTCGGCATGGTATTGCAGGACACATGGCTCTTTAAGGGCACCATTATGGAAAATATCCGCTACGGCCGTCTGGATGCCACAGATGAGGAGGTCATCGCGGCAGCAAAGGCAGCACATGCGCATCACTTTATCCAGACATTGCCGGGTGGCTACGATATGGAGCTCAACGAGGATGCATCCAATGTGTCACAGGGACAAAAGCAGCTTTTGACAATAGCAAGAGCCATTCTTGCAGACAATCCAATCCTTATCCTTGATGAGGCCACATCCTCTGTCGATACACGTACAGAAATCCGTATCCAGAAGGCACTCGACAATCTGATGAAGGGCAGAACAAGCTTTGTCATCGCCCACAGGCTGTCTACTATCAAGAATGCCGATATGATTCTTGTCATGAAGGACGGAGACATTATCGAGCAGGGTACACACGATGAGCTTCTTGCAAAGAACGGATTTTACGCAGAGCTGTATAACTCTCAGTTTGAAGAATAGAGAAAGCACGGGTATCGTGCAGTTTTGCGAATATGCGTGGGCTGAATGGTTACATAAAATTAAAAAAAAATACGCTCTCGACAAAATTCGACAAAATGTGTTATCATAAAAGCATACAATTTGTTTTGACATGACAGTAATTGGCGGCATAGGAGATTTTAATGAGCACTTTAAATGTCGCAGTAGCAGACGAAAAGAAAAACATGCAGAGTTTATTAAAGGGCATGGAGTTTTTAGGAACAGCAAGAAGTAGTGATGAAGCATACAACATGATAAACGGTAATGCCGGTTCTGATGTGGTACTTGTGTATGTAAAGAGAGCATCCGGTGACACTGAGCCACTTGATGATACATATATGGAGAAAAAATCCCTTGAGACACAGGTGACGGATATCATTCATGAGATAGGTGTTCCGGCTCATATAAAGGGATATCAGTATCTTAGGACTGCGATAGTGATGTGCGTTGAGGATATGGAAATGCTTAGCTCTATCACAAAGCTTTTGTATCCCACTATTGCAAAGAAGTACAAGACTACCTCAAGCAGGGTGGAGAGAGCCATAAGGCATGCTATCGAGGTGGCATGGAGCAGAGGCAGGATGGATACGATAGACTCCATGTTTGGATACACTGTAAACTATGGTAAGGGCAAGCCTACCAATTCGGAGTTTATTGCCCTGATTACAGACAAAATACGTCTAGGGATGTAAAAATCGTCATTATAGACAAATAAAATCACGTTTTGATAAATTTACTAGGCAAAATGTACTCCCGCGTGATATAATATAGTATACATTCTATTGGTTTCAGGATGTATACTATATTTTTTATCAGATTAATCGTTGTTTAAATAACTGTAATCTGGGGGAGGTTTCAGCATGGACAAAATGAAAATATTAATGGCCGCATCAGAGGCAATACCTTATATGAAGACAGGTGGACTAGCTGACGTAGTGGGATCTTTACCAAAATATTTTGACAAGGACAGATATGACGTGAGAGTTATACTTCCGAAGTACAAATGTATGGATGATAAATTACTGCCACAGCTTAAGTTCGTCTGTCATTTTTATGTCAATCTCAACTGGCGCAGGCAGTATGTGGGGATTTTTACATCGCAGTATGATGGTGTGACATATTATTTTGTGGACAATGAGTTTTACTTTGCAGGAGATAAGCCATACAACAATATATACGAGGATGTGGAGAAATTTGCTTTCTTTTCAAAGGCGGTGCTTGAGGCTTTGCCGGTTATAGATTTTGCTCCGGATGTGATACATTGTAATGACTGGCAGACAGGACTCTTGCCGGTTTTTCTAAAGACAGTGTACGGCTCAGACAATTTCTATGCCGGTATCAAGACAGTCTTTACCATTCACAATATGAAGTTTCAAGGGCGCTGGAAGATTAAAGAGGTGGCTGATGTTACAGGACTTCCAGAGCACATTTTTAATTCAGGGGAGCTGGAGTTCTATGGTGAGGCTAATTATTTAAAGGGCGGCATAGTATATGCAGATGAGATTACGACTGTCAGCCCGACATATGCAGATGAAATCTGTACACCTGAGGGAGGAGAGGGCCTGGATGGCCTTATGCTTGAGCGGCGCAGGCATTTGAGAGGCATTGTAAACGGTATAGATTATGATGTCTTTAATCCTATGAAGGATACATATCTGGATAAGCATTTTTCTGTAAGGGAATTGAGTGGAAAGGTCGTTAATAAGCGTCAGCTGCAGGAGAAGTATGGTCTGGCTGTGGATAAGGATGTCATGCTGATTGGAATAGTTTCGCGTCTGACAAAGCAGAAGGGCTTTGATCTGGTGGCATATGTGATGGAGGAGATGCTTTCAACCATGAATGTACAGTTTATAGTGCAGGGCACAGGAGAGCAGCAGTACGAGGAGATGTTTAATTATTTCCATGGCAGGTATCCGCAGAAGCTTGGAGTATATATCGGCTACTCAGAGGAAAATGCACATGAGATATATGCAGGCTGTGACGCATTTCTCATGCCGTCTCTTTTTGAGCCGTGCGGCTTGAGCCAGCTCATGTCTATGCGATATGGTACGCTGCCTATAGTCAGGGAGACCGGTGGTCTTAAGGACACTGTAGTGCCATACAATGAGTACGAGAATACGGGCGATGGCTTTTCCTTTGCCAATTATAATGCGCATGATATGCTGCATGTCATCAAATATGCTCTTGATGTGTTTGAAAACCATAAGGACAGATGGCAGGAGATGATGCAGCGCGCCATGAGGCATGACTTTTCATGGAAGGCATCTGCGAAAGAGTATGAGAAGCTTTACGACATGCTGCTTGGCAACTAGTACATCGTTCTGCAAATAACAGGCCAATAATTTTCATGAATTTCCAACTATGTTCTTAGAAAGTAAAATACCGGATACATATCTATGATATGATATCCGGTATTTTGTGTTATCGGGTATGATTATCAGGTTATATGATTATCAGTAGACAGTGTCTGTTTTACTATCGTATATGTAGTACCTCTCGCCGAGTACTTCCTCGTCGCGTACCTCTGTAGAGTTTACCTCACAGATGAATTCGCTTAGGTTGCAGACATCTATATCGCTATCCAGCGGCATTACCAGAAATTCATGGATACTGCTTGGTATGAGCAGCATATTGCCGCCGAGCTTTTTTGCCAGCGAGCTTAGCACACCCGGGTAGAGTATGGCGGATGCACCGTTTGTCTGCCTGCTGTTTGTAAGGATATACATAGGCAGGCTGTCAAAATCACAGACTGCGCGCATCTGATTGGCATAGCCCGGACATTTTTTGGCAAGAAACTCTGCCATGTTGATTATTGAGCATGGAAGTATCCTTGGGGTATTTTGCATTGAGGCGCGGATTAGTGTTTCTGTATCTATGCCCCAGCGTGACAGAAGCGCATCTGTGACTGTAATGGTGCCAAATTCAGGAAGTTCTGCTCCTACATATACTTCAAATATGATGGCAAAATCCAGATATTTGATATAGGGCACGTCCTTTAGCTGCTTTTGGTTTTTGTCGTAGCTTATGAGCTGGAAAATTATTTTCTCCTTTACTTTGGAAAAATCATCACAGAAGCTTATGTCAAAATCTTCAGTTGGCTTGAAATCATTGTAGGTGGATAAAATTGCATCGAGAATAGAATCAATGGATACACCATCAAGATACCAATGGTAGTAAGGATTGAGATAAATAGTCGGTGCTATATTGAATTTGGGATTGATAATCACCAATCCGTCGTAGATCATCCCATTGTTCTTTTTGACAGGATGGATGGTAAGCTTGAAATTATTGTCAAGTCTTGCGGTTATTTCTGTTTCTATAGTATGTAAAAACTCCGTGTATTTCATGAATCTCCTTGCGGAGCATAAAAATATCGGATCTCGTGGAAAAGTAAAACCCACGAAGCAGGGCGCTTCGTGGGTTTTACTCTATCATTGTTTGTTGAAGTTTGCAATATGTATTTTTGTACAATTTTTAAACTTCATTTTTGTGACATCATACAAAATATAGCTGCGCAATCCATTTTTAATCCGATTTGAGTCTCTGCCACAGTGTGTTGTAAAGTGTTGCGTCATCATCATTTAAGGCTCTGTATACTTCACAGTTTTTGAGCATATCGGAAGGAGGATTAATCGCCTCATTTTCCTTCGTTTCTGCATCCTGGTTGTCGATGACAGACTGGATAGGTGATGCATAGTATACATATTCAAAGTTGAGTTGTGCCGGCTCATCACTGCAGATATAGTTCAAAAATTCCTGTGCGCCCTCTTTATTCTTGCATGTCTTTGGAATAAACCATGAGTCAATCCAGAGGTTTGAGCCCTCCTTTGGCACGATATAGTCCAGGTTATCGTTTTCAGCCATGGCTGCAGCTGCCTCACCGGAGTAGCACACTGCGATTGCCGCATTTTCAGCAACCATCTCATCACAGGTTTCATCCACGTAGTAGGCGAGCACATCACTGCTTTGTTTGTTTAGTATATCAAATGCTTCATCGAGCTTTGCTGTGTCTGTCTCGTTTATCGAGTAGCCAAGTGTGCGAAGGGCGGGAGTAAAGGCATCACGGACAGAATTAATCATAATCATGTTGTCCTTGTATTTGCCGTTCCACAGGCAGTCCCAGGTATTTAGGTCTGATGCATCAGCCATCTTTTTATTGTATAGTATGCCGAGTGTGCCGTAGAAATAAGGCACAGTATACTCATGTGTCGGGTCAAAGGATGCGGACATGTCGATTATATCCTGATTTACATTTTGATAGTTTGGCATTGAGCTGTAGTCTATCTTGTTGACCTCACCCTCACTTATGAGCTTCTCGATGATGTAGTCAGAGGTGCAGATGACATCGTAATCGATGGCACCGGACTTGTACTTTGTGTACATCTCCTCAGGCTCCTCGTATTCCTCGTATTTAATGGTGATTCCGGTTTCCTGCTCGAAGCTGTCGATTACTGATTCATCGATGTATTTACCGTAGTTTAGCACTGTTATGGCATTGTCATTGTTCGTGCCTCCGGCGCTTATGGTAAATACCGAAAAGCAGCCGATTACGAGTACTGCAACAATTGCGATGCTCACACTACGCTTTACGATGCGCAGCTTTTTAGCCCTTGCAGGCTTCTTTGAGGCGCTGACAGGTATCCGGTTTGAGTTGATGTTTACCACAACCAAAAGCAGCAGCACTGTGAAGAAAAGTATGGTTGACAGAGCATACAGCTCCGGCTTTACACCCTTTTTCAGCTCTGTGTAGAGCATGGTTGAGAGCGTGTTTACTCCTGCACCCTTCGTAAAGTAGGTGATGGAGAAGTCATCGAGTGACATTGTGACCGCCATCATAAAGCCGGAGAATACTCCGGGGCTTATTTCAGGCCAGGTGACCTTGAAAAATGCATATAGAGGTGATGCGCCCAGGTCAAGTGCGGCCTCATAGGTGTATTTGTTGGTCTGCTTGAGCTTTGGAAGCACATTGAGTATCACATAAGGGATATTGAACGTGATGTGTGCGATAAGCACTGTCACAAAGCCCAGATTCATGAATTTTACAAACAAAAGCATCATTGAGATACCGGTCACGATATCTGCATTGAGCATCGGGATGTTTGTAGCGCCCAGATAGATTGTCTGGTTACGTTTCTTCATGGCGCTTATACCCATGGCTGCGAGAGTTCCTATTATTGTAGAAATCACAGCTGCAAGCAGCGTAATCTGCAGTGTTGTAGAAAATGCCGACATAATCCGCTCACTCTGAAAGCACTTTATGTACCAGTCGAGCGTGAAGCCTCCCCATTTAACCTTGGATTTGGAGTTGTTGAAGGAGAGTACTATTAATACAACGATAGGTAGATACAGAAACAAAAAAATCAGTCCCATATATATCCTTGATGCTATTTTTTTTACCATAATGCGCTCTGGTCTCCTTCCTTATCAAACAGATTGACGAGTGCCATGCTGATTAATACGAATACCATGAGCACGAGTGAGAGACCGCTTCCTGCGCCCCACTGTGAGCCATGGACGAAATCCTGTTCTATGATATTTCCGATGAGCAGGACCTTGCCGCCACCGAGTATCTGCGAGATGGCAAAGGATGTGAGTGATGGCACGAAAACCATTACGATTCCGCTTATGACACCGGAAATTGTAAGTGGCAGTATAATCTTGAAAAATATTGTGACTTTGTTTGCACCGAGGTCAAGAGCCGCCTCAATCCAGTCGTTTTTGATTCTGGTCATGGAGTTGTATATAGGCAGCAGCATGAATGGCAGAAAGTCATAGACCATGCCAAGCACGACTGCTCCGGAGGTATTCATGATGTTGAAGCCCGGCAGTCCGAGAGTGGTGAGTATCGAGTTGATGACACCGTTTTTGGACAAAAGCTGCTTCCATGCGAGTATTCGAAGCATAAAGTTCATCCACATAGGAAGCATGAAAACAAATACCACAAAGCTTTGGTTTTTAATCTTTAAGCCGTTTAAAATCATCGCAAGCGGATAGGACAGCACCAGGCATATTATGGTGCATATGATTCCAAGCCGTAGGGATAAAAGCAGTGCCTTGATATTGGTGTGCTGTGCTATTGCAGCCACATATTCAAATGTGAAGCCGCCGTCAGAGCCTTTAAATGCATAGTACACAATCATGAAAAGCGGAAGTATGATAAATCCGATAATCCATATGAGGTACGGCCCTGCGAGCAGCTGTTTCTTTATTTTAGACATCTATCTCCACCGCCTTTTCATCTGAGGACTCAGGCTTGTGCATTACCTGGATATTAAATGGAATCACCCTGATACCCACATGACTGCCGACCTCTACATATTTGGTGGTGTGCACCATCCAGTCGTAGCCGTTAGCCTTTACCTCAAGCTCATAGTGCACTCCCTTGAAGATATTTGACACGACATCGCCCTGCATGTAGCCGTCCTCCGCAGGCACCAGCTCCACATCCTCCGGGCGGATGACTATATCGACAGGCGTGTTCTCACCAAAGCCCTCGTCCACACAAGGCATCTTTACACCGAGTATCTCGACAAGCTTATCCTTTATCATAACACCGTCGATTATATTACTGTGCCCGATAAAATCAGCGACAAAGGCATTTTCAGGCTCATTGTAAATGTCCTCTGGTGTGCCAATCTGCTGGATATAGCCCTGATTCATGACTACGATGGTGTCAGACATGGTAAGCGCCTCCTCCTGGTCGTGTGTGACGTAGACGAAGGTGATACCGAGCTCATTTTTGAAGCGGATAAGTTCATACTGCATGCTCTGGCGCAGCTTTAAGTCGAGAGCGCCAAGCGGCTCGTCTAACAGCAGTACCTTAGGCTCGTTTACAATAGCTCTTGCAATAGCGATACGCTGCTGCTGGCCTCCGCTAAGAGAATCCACAGAGCGGTTTTCAAAGCCGTCGAGATTGACGAGCTTTAATGCATACTTTATTTTGTCATCAATGTAAGCCTTGCTTTTTTTCTTTATTTTAAGACCAAACGCGATGTTTTCAGCTATTGTCATATGAGGGAAAAGAGAGTATTTCTGGAAAACAGTGTTCAGATTTCTCTCGTTTGCAGGCACATTTGTGATGTCCTTTGAATCAAACATGATTTTTCCCTTGTCCGGTGTCTCAAAGCCACCGAGCATGCGAAGTGTGGTGGTCTTTCCGCAGCCTGATGGTCCAAGCAGCGTCAGAAACTCGTTCTCCCTGATGTATAGATTTAAATCGTCGAGTACAACATTGCCGTTGTATGACTTTGTGATATCGATAAAATCAATTAATTTCTTTCCCATGGTGTAAACCTTTCTCATGTAATTATAGTATTGGTAGGAACTGTATGTTTATAATTTGCTGCTGTACACACTAAAAATGTGGCCGGCAGTAATTACAGTCCTATAAAAGAGCTTATGCAGTGGAAGTGTCAGAAGCTTGGAGGATTGCTGACCCATATGAGCATGGCATCCTTTGAAGACTTATTTTCAATAAAATGCTTCTTACCGGCTTTAAAATAAAAGGACTCACCGGCCTTTACGGTGTGCACTTTGCCACCATAGCAAAGCTTCACTGTGCCCTTTATCACATATCCAAACTCCTCACACTCCTGAGGCAGATATATTTCAGAACTGCCACCCGGATGAAGAGTGAGCCTGACAGGCTCCATGGAGCGGGTCTGTGCGTTTGGAATGATCCATTCCACCTTGCTGTTTTTTTCCTCGTCAATTTTCTCGAAATAGTCGTTTGCCTTGTATACAATCTGCTCAGGTTCCGAATCCGTAAAAAACTCCGCCGGTGTCATACCCAGGCACTGGATGATATCAAGCAGGGTGCCGACTGACGGTGAATTCTGATTTCGCTCGAGCTGGGAGATAAATCCCTTCGTCAGCTCAGCCCTGTCAGCAAGCTCCTGCTGGGTAAGTCCGTACTGGATACGAAGCTCCTTCATACGATGTCCGATATCCATGTTTACTTCCTTTTCTAATACATTTTATGTTATAGTTGCTGTAGGTTTAATAATAGATTTTTTGTTTACTAAAAATAAACCAACGAGATAATTTTAATATATTTTTTATAAATGTCAAGGGGATTTTTGTAATAAAAAACACCTCATTCAGTTTTGAATGAGGTGTTTTTTATGTATGAAGCCGATAACCGGGATCGAACCGGTGGCCTACGCATTACGAGTGCGTCGCTCTACCTACTGAGCCATATCGGCAAGCTATATTATATTATCAGATATAAGAGTGTATGTCAAATCAAAATTTTGAGGTGAAATTTTTAGAGAGATAATTATAGAAAGGTATTGACATTAAAATGTATATAGTGTATATATAACACATAAACAGTTAATAAATACAGTACGGAGGTAGCATATGAAGCTGATGCAAAATTCAGGAGTGCCCATCTATCAGCAGATAGCGGACAGCTTCAAGACAGATATTTTGGCCGGCAGGTATGAGCAGGGGGAGTTCCTTCCGTCTATAAGAGGGCTGGCAAAGGACTTGAAAATCAGTGTGATAACCACGATGAAGGCTTATGAGCAGCTTGCAGATGAGGGACTCATCACAGCGGCGCAGGGCAAGGGCTTTTATGTCAATGCACAGGACAGTGAGATGATAAAGGAACAGCACCTGCGCAAGGTGGAGGAGTCGCTGACAGACGCGATAGCCGCAGCTGAGGTAGCAGGAATCTCGAACGACGAGCTTAAGGGAATGCTTGAGGCATTGCTTGATGTAGAATGACAGGAGTGGATTGGTTATGAGTATGGATAGCTATAAACAATGAAAAATTTAAGTAAGAATTAGTTCATATTTAAATAATGATATGAAAACGAGTCAGGAGGAATGAAAATGACAACAAAGAATGCAATTGAGGCAGCAAAAATCACAAAGAAACTTAAAAATTTTACACTGGATGTGGAGAATTTCGCAATACCACAGGGCTTTGCCACAGCCTTAATCGGAGAAAATGGAGCAGGAAAGACAACACTTTTAAATATATTAGCAGGAATCAGGCTTGACTATAAAGGTGAAATCACTTATTTCGGACAGTATTCTGATAAACAGAAGGAAAACTCGGGAGATATTAAAAACCGCATAGGCTACACAGGTTCGGGCAAGTATTATCTGCCACAGTGGACAGTTAAAGATATCGAGGAAATCAGCAAGCTGATGTTTGATGATTTTTCCGCAGATGATTTTCACAGATATTGTGAGGAGCTTGCAATATTTTCACATGGCAGCATTGATATGAAAAAAGCCAACAGTTCATTTTCGGATGGTATGAAGATGAAGCTCATGTTGGCAGGAGTCATGGCGCGAAAGACTGACCTTCTTTTGCTGGATGAGCCGGCATCGCCGCTTGATCCGCTGATGAGAGATAAGCTGTGTCAGATGATTGGCGAGTATATCCATGAGGGCAACGGTAAGCGCAGTGTATTTTTCTCTACGCACAATATCTCAGATATGGAAAATATCACCGATTATGCCATTATAATGGAAAACGGACAGATTGTGGAGCAGGGCTTTGTTGAGGATTTGAAGGAAAAATATATCCTGATTAAAGGAGATGCAGCAGATACAGAGGCTGCCGGTAAGGTGCTTTATTCAATGACCAAAAACCCGTATGGCTTCGAGGGCATATGCTTGGCGGAAAACATAGATAAGCTCGCAGGACTTAATGTTACAAAGGAGATTCCGACACTTTACCAGATAAGCGTTGCGGTCATGAAAAATAATACAAAGATTGTGATGCGCTAGTGCGAGGTAAGGTGTTATGGAAAAAAAGTCAGGAAGTATGAATGAAAAAATGTTTTCACAGGAACATGATACTGAAAGAACAATTAATAAAAAAGATAACAAAGCAAAGAATGAAGTTCTAACATACATCAGGGATTACCGTGTTATGACTAATCTCAAGTATCGTCTTATAACAAATATACTGATTCCGGTTTTAGCAATTTTTACATCAATGCTAATTGCCTGTTCGAAAACAGTCTGGGCATGGATTGGAGTTATAGTAATTGTTTATGATTTTTATATGATGTGCGAGGTGGTGCAGGACTATTTCTGCTTCGGCTGTATGTGCAAGAAGAATGCATTTGGCATGCATTTTTTAAAGACAGGTTTTAACGGAGTAAGATACTTTGAGAATGCAGTTCTTGTGGATATACTTATAAGACCGCTGCGTATTGGAATTACAATACTCATTGCTTCAATACCATTTATTAAATTTGGAGTTAATATCTGGTCGATATTTGACATTATTATGATATCTTCAATTGTTTCGGTTGGCTCATTAAATATATTCAGATACATGGATATGGGAATGTATATTTATCTGCTGGCGCTTATAGTTATCTTCCCGGCAATTGCAGGTAGTATAGCTGTTTTGATTTATGGCGGGAGAATGTGGTTTATCGCACCTGTGTTAGCAGTGGTGCTTGTAGGAGCGATAGCAGCGACATATTATCATATGATGGTGCGTATCCGCAGATCATATGTTGATGTGTAGAGGCATTTTAAATTGGAAAGTATATTTGAAAAGGAGAAATATTATGCTGAAAGATATTAAATTAGGATTTAAATTATTGAGATATGGCTATAAACTGAAGCTGAATGTGATCATGCTTGTATTCTTTGCAGTATTCGGAATTGCATCCGATATAATGAGCAAAGGAACTACAATCATAGGCGGTGTATACTTTATGATGAGTGGTATGTTCACATTCCAGCTCATCATGTCGATGGATGTGTCAGAGCTTATCCAGTCCACATCACTGAAAAAGAAGCTGCAGATATACATTCCGGTGATGTCAAGCACGGTAATCAATCTTGTTATTTTTACATTTCTGGTGGTAGAAAGAGTCATTCTGATACAGTATGGAGTGGCAGATAAGACGCAGCTTATCTACACACTTTTTACGATTGATGTTGTACTGTTTGTAGTATATCTGTACACAAGCATATGCTATAAGTATTATGTACTTGGCTTTATCGTATTCATGGTTTTGTTTATGGGCGTTTTTACTGTGTTTTCAGGAGCAGCGTTTGTGCCGGTTTCTAATGCTGTTTTTAAGCTTGGACTCCCGGTGGTGGCATTGCTAGGCTATATTGCTATTTTGGCAGGTGGGGCGTTTGAGATATTGATAGGAGAGCTTCTTTACAAGAAGCCTTTGTCAGAATTCGCATTCAGGGGATTTTTCCGTGATGCAAAGTAGTGATGTTACTGTTCCCACATAACAGTGTGACAAACAACATAGTGATTTCAAAAAATAAGAAATATTTGTGTAAAAATATTGAAAAATTGATCGCTTTGTAGTATGTTATCATTGTCGGTGCAAAGCCGGCAATGAGACTAATTAACATATTATCAGGAGAAAAATATATTAAATGGATAGTGACAGTTATAGTAAACAACAGTTAGACGACTTGTTTATGGATATGATTGCCTACTATGATGGCGATCCAAAGAGAATCCAGCATTTCACCAAGGTGCACAGCTATGCAAGGCTTATCGGTATAGGAGAGGAGCTTGATGATGCCTCGCTCTTTATACTTGAGGCAGCGGCTTACACACACGATATCGGCATACGTGTGGCGGAGGAGAAGTATGGCAGGTGCGATGGAAAGCTTCAGGAGCAGGAGGGACCGATAATCGCCCAGAAGATGCTCTCACAGCTTGGCTTTGAGAATTACATAGTTGAAAGAATTTGTTTTCTCATAGGTCACCATCACACATATGACAATATAGATGGTCTTGATTATCAGATACTCGTTGAGGCTGATTTCCTCGTAAATCTGTATGAGGATGATGCGGGAAACCGTGCAATCGACAAGGCATACAAGCGCATATTCAAGACTGAAACAGGAAAAAAGATTTTTAGACTAATGTTCGGATATGAAGAAGAGGATTAGTATGAGCCGGGCCGGGAGGAGACTTCCGGCCCTTGTTCGTATTATGCAGCTTATATCAGAAATAGTAATTAATCAGAATAGTAAATATGCAGAATAGTTACCTGAAATAATATTTGGGGATATGTCAAAAATTTTTGAATTTTGAGAAAGAAATAATATAATATGGCAAATAAAATTAACTATCAAAAATTAATGGAAGATTTAATAAAAGAAAATTGCATGGACAATAACTGCACTCCACGTCTTTTGCTCCATAGCTGCTGTGGACCGTGCAGCACGTATTGCATACAGACTCTCTCGGAGTATTTTGATGTGACTGTGTTTTATTACAATCCAAACATTTACCCACCAGAGGAATATCACATGAGAGCACAGGAGCAGAAGCGCTTTATAGATGAGTTTCCGGTGAAAAATCCGGTTCACTTTGTGGAGGGTGTGTACGACACCAAGCGCTTTTACGATATGGCACGCGGCATGGAGGCTGTGCCTGAGGGCGGGGAGAGGTGCTTTAAGTGCTACAGGCTGCGTCTTGAGGAGAGTGCACAGTATGCAAGGGAGCATGGCTTTGATTTTTTTACAACGACACTTTCCATCAGCCCGTTGAAGAATGCCGAAAAGCTCAATGAGATAGGAAAAGACTTAGAGAGCCAATATGGAGTGCGATATCTTTTCTCTGATTTTAAGAAGAAAGAGGGTTATAAAAAGTCCACGGAGATATCAAAGCAGTATGATATGTACAGGCAGTACTACTGCGGCTGTGTATTTTCCAAGGAGCAGCGTGACAGAGAGATTGCAGCACGTGGGTGAAAATGTGGTTGCGTGACAGCAAAAATTATTATATAATTTAGCACAGTAAAGCGGCTGTTTAGAGCAGGCGGCGGTATCACATCTTATTTTCATATAATACATTGTGATACATGAAAATAAATCATCATTTAATAATCAAGGAGGAATCTCATGGCACAGTTATGGGGAGGACGTTTCACAAAGGAGACAGATCAGCTCGTTTACAATTTCAATGCGTCCATTTCATTTGATCAGAAGTTTTATAAAGAGGATATAGAGGGCAGCATCGCCCATGTTACGATGCTTGGAAAGCAGGGCATCATCTCACAGGCAGAGAGCAACGATATAGTGGCTTGCCTAAAGCAGATACTTAAGGAGGTAGAGTCAGGGGAGCTTGAAATCAGCTCAAAGTATGAGGATATCCACAGCTTCGTTGAGGCTACACTCATAGACAGGCTTGGTGACACAGGAAAGAAGCTTCACACAGGCCGAAGCAGAAACGACCAGGTCGCTCTTGATATGCGTCTTTTCACCAGAAAGACAGTGAAGGAGACTGATGATGAGCTTAAGGAGCTTTTAGCTGTTATCCTTAAGATTATGAAGGAAAACACACAGACTATCATGCCGGGCTTTACACATCTGCAGAAGGCCCAGCCAATCACTCTGGCTCACCATATGGGCGCATATTTTGAGATGTTTAAGAGAGACAGATCAAGACTGTGCGATATATATAAGAGAATGAACTATTGTCCGCTTGGCTCAGGAGCACTCGCAGGCACTACATATCCGCTTGATAGGGACTATACAGCACAGCTTCTGGATTTTTACGGACCGACACTTAACAGTATGGATGGTGTGTCAGACAGGGATTATCTGATTGAGTTTTTATCGGCTCTTTCAACTATCATGATGCATCTGTCACGTTTTTCTGAGGAAATTATCATATGGAATTCAAACGAGTACCAGTTTGTTGAGATTGACGATGCGTACAGCACAGGAAGCTCAATCATGCCACAGAAGAAAAATCCTGATATAGCAGAGCTTGTCAGAGGAAAGACAGGCCGTGTATACGGTGCGCTCATGTCGCTTCTCACCACCATGAAGGGTATTCCGCTTGCGTACAACAAGGATATGCAGGAGGATAAGGAGCTGGCATTTGATGCATTCGACACTGCAAAGGGATGTATCGCACTTTTTACAGGAATGATTGATACAATGAAGTTTAACAAGGACGTGATGAGAAAGAGTGCAAACAATGGCTTTACAAATGCCACAGATGCAGCTGATTATCTCGTTAAAAAGGGTGTACCGTTTAGGGATGCACATGGTATTGTAGGAAGAATAGTGCTTTACTGCATCGACAAGGGCATTGCAATCGACGATATGAGCATTGACGAGCTCAAGGCTATCTCTCCGGTATTTGAGGAGGATGTATTTGATGCCATTTCAATGGAGACCTGTGTCAGCACAAGGTGTACAGTTGGAGCGCCATCAAAGACATCAATGGACAAGGTAATTGCCGTTTACGACGAGTATATGAAGTCAAATTGGCAGGATGAAGTGTAGTTTTTGTGCATATTTTATAAAAAACAGGGAGAAAAATTATTAATTTAATATAGTTTTTTCCTTGTTTTTCATTAGAGTTTCAAGTAATATATTTCCTATAAAGACAGTTGTACGCGACAGACGGACAAAATCTGATTTTAATGTTAAAGTATAGTGTATGACATGGTCGAAGAAAATCTAGAAGATAGGGAGATTAGAGTAATGAGTGAAAAGCTTAAAGTAGGTATCCTCGGTGGAACAGGAATGGTAGGACAGAGATTTATTTCTCTTTTAGAGAACCATCCATGGTTTGAGGTAACAACAATTGCAGCCAGCCCAAGAAGTGCAGGCAAGACATACGAGGACGCCGTTGGTGATAGATGGAAAATGGACACACCAATGCCTGAGGCAGTTAAGAAAATCATCGTAAAGAACGTCAATGAGGTGGAAGAGGTTGCTTCACAGGTTGACTTCGTATTCTCAGCCGTTGATATGTCAAAGGACGAGATCAAGAAGATCGAGGAGGACTACGCAAAGACAGAGACTCCTGTAGTTTCAAACAATAGTGCCCACAGATGGACACCTGATGTGCCAATGGTTGTACCTGAAATCAACCCACAGCACATGGAGGTTATCAAATATCAGAAGGAGCGTCTCGGTACAAAGAGAGGCTTCGTAGCAGTAAAGCCAAACTGCTCAATCCAGTCATATGCTCCGGTTCTTACAGCATGGAAAGAGTTTGAGCCATATGAGGTTGTTGCTACAACATATCAGGCAATCTCAGGTGCCGGAAAGACATTCAAGGACTGGCCTGAGATGGTTGGAAACATCATTCCATTCATCGGTGGAGAGGAAGAGAAATCTGAGAAAGAGCCACTTCGTCTCTGGGGATATGTGGATGATGAGAAGAAACAGATTGTTCCTGCAGAGTCACCGGTTATCACATGCCAGTGTATCCGTGTTCCTGTATTAAACGGTCATACAGCAGCTGTATTTGTCAAGTTCAAAAAGAACCCTACAAAGGAGCAGCTCATTGAGGCACTCGAGAAGTTCAGCGGAGTACCACAGGAGCTTGGGCTTCCAAGCGCACCAAAGCAGTTCATCAGATACTGTGAAGAGGATAATCGTCCTCAGGTTGCACTTGATGTGGATTATGAGCATGGTATGGGAATCAATGTCGGACGTCTCAGAGAGGATACAGTCTATGACTGGAAGTTCGTCGGACTCTCACACAACACAGTACGTGGTGCAGCAGGTGGAGCAGTGCTTTGTGCAGAGCTTCTTAAGGCACAGGGTTACATCACAAAGAAGTAGATTTAGCAATTTGCTGGAAAATTTATTAATGAGGGCGGATTTTCCGTTTGTGGGCTGTGGGCACCGGTGTAGCACACAGTAGTATTCCTCAGAAAAAATATGAAGTTAGCCACGGGATTTTTTCTGGATAGGTTATGGCAGTTTGCAAGTCTAAACTGTCATTTAACCTATTGGAAACCCGTGGCAGTTCATATTTTTTCTTCGGAACATACTGTGTACTCTCCAGTGAAGGTAGTGTATTGAACGGAAAATCCTCACTCTGTGAATTAATTATTATGCAAAAGTCGAGCCTCTTAAAAGAGGCTCTCTTTTTTATTCTCAGTTGTTTTAAATAGTTACGCTTGAATTTATATTTTATCGTGGTAAAATAGATAATCTGAGTAGAATATATTTAAGAGGTAGATATAAGTGAAGAATAATAAGTATGAAATTGATATGGTGAACGGTTCAATAATGGATAAGCTTATTTCGTTTGCGTTGCCGCTTATGATTTCGGGTATTTTACAGCTGGCATTCAATGCGGTGGATATTATTGTCGTGGGACAGTTTAGTGGCAGCAAATCACTTGCGGCGGTTGGCTCGACTACGGCACTTATCAATGTGTTTGTCAATTTGTTTATGGGTATATCGCTTGGTGCGAATGTGCTCGCTGCCCGATTTTATGCGGCAGGCAAGGATGAGGAGATGTCTAAGACGGTGCACACCTCTATTATGATTGCACTCATAAGTGGTATTGTGATGGGTGTGGTCGGTGTTATTTTTGCAAGGGGTGCGCTGGAAATCATGGGTACACCGGATGATGTCATAGGTCTTTCTACTATTTATATGAGGATTTATTTTTGCGGTATGCCGTTTTTTATGCTTTATAACTATGGCGCGGCGATTTTGCGTGCTGTCGGCGATACAAAGAGACCTCTTATCTTTTTGATTATTTCAGGCTGTATCAATGCACTGCTCAATCTGTTTTTTGTAATAGTGTGCAAACTGGATGTTGCAGGTGTTGCAATCGGTACAATTGTTTCGCAGTTTGTTTCCAGCGTACTTGTATTATATTGTTTGAGCAAAGCAGATACCAGCTATAAGCTCTGCTTTAATAAGCTTGCGATTGATAAGGAATATATGCTTCAGATATTTCAGGTGGGAATTCCGGCCGGCATACAGAGCACAGTCATAAATATCTCAAATGCCATGCTTCAGTCATCAGTCAATTCCTTTGGCTCAATAGCCATGGCAGGATATACGGCGGCAAACAATATACTTGGCTTTTTGTATGTATCTGTCAACTCAATTACACAGGCCTGCATGAGCTTCACGAGCCAGAACTATGCGGTAGGAAAACAAAAGAGAATGGACAGGGTACTGATAGACTGTCTGTTTCTCACGACAGCGGTAGCACTTGTGATGGGAAGTGCCTCATACATATTTGGAACACAGATACTTGGCATATATACGAGTAATAGCGAGGTAATTAAATCAGGACTTGAGATTATTTCGATTACAACAATCCCATATTTCCTGTGTGGAATCATGGACCTTTTTCCGGGAGCACTAAGAGGAATGGGATACTCAACTGTACCTATGATACTTTCTATAATAGGAACAGTCGGAGTCAGAATCATCTGGATATATGGTCTGTTTCCAAGCCACAGGTCGCTGTTTTTCCTGTTTATATCATATCCCGGTTCATGGATAGCGACAATCATCATGCAGGCTATCTGCTATATGTTTGTCAGAAATAAAGTGAAAGCTACAATAGGAGCTCGGAAATTATAATTAAAATCTATTTGTATATGTGTTAAATTGTGATATAATATTTCCAGTTGATTATTTTGGAGGAATATTTATGAAAGCAAAACACACAGATTTAGAGAAACTTGAGCAGCTCTATAAAGAGTCGGGTAACCAGCTCGTAGTGCTCTACGGAAGGAGAGGCTGTCAAAAGGAGGAGCTCATAAAGGAATTTTGTGACGGAAAGAAATTCTTTTACTACAGATGCAGACAGGCATCGCCAGAGCATCAGCTTGAGATGATGGGGGAGGAGATAAGCCGTCAGTACAAGGTGAGCCTGAGCAGACAGACATATGAGGAGTACTTCGCGAGAATCAAATCAGGAGACCCTTCCAAGCTTGTCGTGATAATCGATGAGGCACAGTTTGTGGCAAAGAGGGATGCATCATTTATGGAAGCAGTTGCAAAGCTTAAAAAGCACAAGCTGTATCCGGGACCTGTGCTTATAATACTTGCCACATCATCTACAGTCTGGGCCACACAAGAGGCAGCAGAGCAGTTTAAGGGAGCCAAAATGAAGATTGAATCGCTCAATTTCCTTGAGGTTGTAAGACATTTTGAAAGTCTTCCGGTCGCGGAAATCGTGAGGATTTACGGAGCAATCGGTGGAGTTCCGGCATATCTGGATAAGTGGGATGCAGCTAAATCCTTTAAGGATAACATATGCAGGCTTGTATTGACACCATCGGGAGCACTGTATGGTGAGGCGGATGCTGTTATATCCGCAGAGCTTCGAGAGCTTTCAGCATATAGTACAATACTTGCAGCAATCGCAAGAGGTGAGAACAAGCTCAATGATATTTTCCATGCGACAGGATTTTCGCGTGCCAAAATCAGCGTATATTTAAAAAATCTTGCCACCTTCAATATCGTGGAAAAAGTAGTTTCATTTGAGACCGGCGGATGGGAAAATGCAAAGAAGGGCGTATATCAGATAAAAGACACATTTGTTAATTTCTGGTTTAAGTTTGTCTATCCGAATATGTCTAATCTGTATCTGCTTTCACCGGAAGAGTTTTATGATACATATATAGAAAAAGAGCTTGATGCGTATCTTGAGAGATATTTCAGGGAGGTCTGCACAGAGTATCTGCTTATACTAAATCAGATGGGACAGCTTCCGTTTACCATAAAGCGTGTGGGTACATGGATTGGAAAGACAGGCCGCATAGACATCGTGGCTCAGAGCGAGGATAGAAGGAGTATCATCGGCTTCTGCAATTGGGACAAGCCAATGATGACCATGGATATGTGCGAGAATATGGCTATGGCTATGGAGCAGGCAAGGCTTACATCTGATGACTATTATCTGTTTTCGGCAACGGATTTTGAGCCTGCACTGCAAAGCTATGTGGTCAGAGACCCTAGATTCAAGCTCATCAACATGAATGAATTATAGAGGAGCTTATGGGAAAATCACTGATATATGTTGAGCTCTACATAAATTATTTTTTTGTGAGTTTTAGGAAATGTTGAGTTAACATTATTATTTGTATTGTTCATGATATTTTCCTTTCTTTACTTAACATAATTAATTTACTATTTATAATTAAGGAGGTAAAAATGGCACATTTTCCAGCTTTTAGACAGCTCATTGATGACATGTTAAAAAAGAATTCAGATAGAGAACATTTTAGAGTTGTATACGCTGAGATAAGATTCGATGTTATTATCTCTTTAGATGTTCATCCATATGAAATCTTGATTGGAGGCCAAGGAATAAATTGGGCATGTACAATGACAATCTCAGATGACTTAGAAATTTCTATGCCAGATAGAGATTTTTATGCTCTTCGTAATGCTCTCAACCTTCAAAATAATGGTACACAAAAGTTTGGTTCATATATATTTTTGAAATTTATTTCTGAGCATGCTCCAAAAACATGCTCAGAAAATCCTGTTCAGCCCGAAGTTATGCAACAATGGTATCCAAGGAGAATGGAATTGATTGATCCCGAACAACGTACTGTATTTTTTCGATGGGTTGACCAAAATGCAAGTGGACAAACAGCACACAATTTTGAAAAAACCGAGGTGTATTTCGGAAAAAATGTTGCAGATTATTGTCGAGAACATAATATAACTTCACAATGGTTGACACCAGAACAAGCAGAAGGTATGCATATTCAGGCGGTTAAATATCCTTGGAATTGATACCTAGTTTTCGACCACATATGGGACAGTAATTTATTGAAATTTCAATAATCAAAGGACACTTTTGAAATGTGGGAAAGAGTTTGTCCCCTATATATTCCGAGCGTATTTCTAAAGAACCAGGATTCTCTTGTATATATTTCATGTATCCAGAATCATTTTCATCTGTGCCAATCAGGTGTCCGTAATCTTTAATCTTAGCAGAGATTCCTTCGTGTCTCTTATTATCACCTATTGGCAAAGTGCCATTAAGGTTGGAATTTATGCAGCTTGAACTGAGTTCTGGTTGAGATAACCATGCGATATCTTCTCTTATTGCTGAGCAATAAATACATTTATGTTTATTTTTCATAGATATTTCCTTTCTGCGGGTGATTTATTATCACCCGCTAAAATAATGTTAAATTAAGTTTCTTAACCAATCCATCAGACCTTCATCATCCTTCCATTGTGGCATAGACGGTGAATCTTTTAGTGGATTAGCTTTTTCAAGAGCTTCACGTTTTAGTGCTGTGTCAGCTCTTGCATATATTTCTGTCGTTGTTACGCTAGTGTGTCCGAGCAGATCACGTATATAAACCAGATTTACATTTGCCTGTAACAGATGCATGGCTTTGGAATGTCGTATGCAATGGGGAGAAAGTTTTTCTGGAATTAGATCTGGATGAATTTCCCTAGCCATATCTGTATATTTGGTTAAAATATAGCCGATACCGTAACGAGAAAGCTGTTGTCCACCTCGATTTTGAAATAAATATGCTTCATTTCCCTGCTCAGCAATTCTAAATTCTTTAATATATTGTTTTAATATGTCCTCGGTTCTTGATAGTATCGGAACAACTCGTGTTTTGCTTCCTTTTCCAGTTAATCTGATTGTTGCCGGAGCACTAAAGCGAATATGTGAAATACGGATATCGGCAATTTCTTGAACTCTTGCTCCTGTGTCATACATAAGACTAAGCAAGGCAAGATCTCTGCGACCATACTTTGTACTTATGTCTGGTTGCTCTAATAAAACTTTTATTCCTTCTATAGTAAGATACTTTAATTCAGGCTCAGATTGCTTCATTGGTTTGATAGCAAGTGCCTTTTGGCATTCCAAAGCTTTGTCCGGTAAAGCAAACTGTAAATATGAAAAGAATGATTTTAGTGCACCTAAACGTTGGTTACACGTACTTGAACCACAATTACGCTTTTCTTTAAGCCAAAGCAAAAAGTCTTCCATATTTTTTCGGTCTACCATATCTAAATTCAAGCGATTAGGTTTTATATTCTTCTCTGTATCATAAAATATGAGCAGGAACCGGAAAGTATCTCTGTATGATGCAATAGTATTTGGACTTAAATTACGTTGCACAGGTAAATATTCAGTAAAAAACTTTGTTAAATGATAGGAAAAATCAGCAGTATTATTCTTCTTCATATAAAATACCTCCTATTTCCGGGAAAACATATCCAGTCAATTCTTCCATTTGTTTTAGTACATCTGGAAAAACTTCAGCCGTTAATTTCAGATAGTATTGAGTAGAAGCTATACCGGTATGTCCAACATATTTTGATAAAATTGGCAGCATTGTTGTGAGATCCGCACCTTCCTCTGCCCATTGATTCAAGCGATGGCAGATAAAAGTATGACGTAAATCATGGACCCGTGGACCGAGTTCTTTTCCTAAATAAGGAATCCCTGCCAGCCACAGTTGCTCTCTAAAGTCTTTTTCAATGTTGCTTACACAATAGCTGCTACCATCCTTTTTAAAAAAGAAAGGGAATGAGCTGTCATGCTTGGAATGTACTTGATTGGCATATGAACGGCATCTGATAAATAAGCTATCAGCCATTGGAACAAAACGTTCATTTCCATTTTTTGCATCACGCACATGTATTATCCCATTTTCTAAATCAACATCACCTACTGTCAAATTTAACAGCTCTGATATTCTGAATCCACAACCATACAGCATCCGATACAATAGTGGAAATGCAATATGACGATATGGTGATATTGGCGAATATGTCATATTATCTAAAGATGAAAAGAGTCTATGGATTTCATCCTTAGTAAAAACATAAGCGTTATGCTGTGAATAATGATATTTTTGTGGAGCTGAAATATATCCACAATAACCTTGACTGTTTAAAAATACTGCAAAATGTTGCAGATACATAATCCTTGCTGAGCGAGTGGCTTCATTTTCATTGGGACGTTTTTGTGCCCAATCCAAAACGATATTTTGAGTCAACTCATAATTTTTGACTTTGTATTTTTTGCTAAATGTATCAAAAACATGAAGGGCATTATAACCACCAACATATTCATAACCTAAAGCCTGTTTCTGTTTTACAAATAAATCTAGCATTGGAGCAAAAGGACCATCAAAGGAACCTACAATTCTCTTTCTCATAAATCCACCTCCAATCCGCACTTAGACAGTTGCTTTAAACTGATTCTCAAGTAAATTTCGGTACTTTCAATATCTGCATGTCCCAGAGTTTGTGATATAACCGGAAGCGGAACATCATTTTCTAACATTCGAGTCGCTAATCCGTGTCGAAATGCATGCATTCCTATACGTTTATTAACAGGAGCTTTTAATCCGGCTTTTCTCATTTGTTGCGGAATTATTTTTCCTAGTGATGTTAATTCACCATAAGGGTAAATGTGTGATACAAAGATATTTTTTACATCAGTTTCAGGTCGTCCATTTTTAAGGTAATCAATAATTGCCCACCCTACATCATCCGGCATTGGTAGAGTAAGAGAACGTCCTGTCTTTTTCTGCGAGAAAGAGATTACTTTTGTATCCCAATCTATATTTGAAAAAGTTAATGTACGGATATCACTGCTTCTCATGCCAAGTCTTGCTGCCATTATAAAAATTGCGTAATTACGTTTCCCGATTGGATTTGCTCGATCCACTGAATTGAGTATCTGTTCAATTTCGGAAATAGTAAAAGTGCTCGGTATCTTTTGCTGTCTTAAATTTTTTACATGAGGAATAAATTCTTCTAATTGGGCATCTATATACTGATTATCAAATGCCCATTTAAACATGCGCCGAATCTCACGTAATGTTTCTGATACATATGTTGTAGAAAATCTCGCCAAAGATAAAATATATGTATTAATTGTTTGTCCCGATATATCTTTGAAATCTCTAATTCCTGTATCATATAAATAATCGTGAAATCGAAAAAGCCTTGTTCGCAGTGACTTTATAGTATTTTCTGTAAAATTCCGTTGTGATTCTTCCTCTAAAAATCCTAGAAAAATATCTTTTAGCTCTTCCGAAAATGCTGACTTTGATGTACAATACTGTCGGAAGATAACATGGAATTGTGTAAAGTCTGAGAACATGTTGATTGCTCTCGTAATACGATACATTGAATCACGACGCTCTAGTGATTCAGAGTAAACATCCTGAAGGAATTTTTGACGAAAATTTTCTGTAAATTCCTGTTCTGGCTGATTCGTTGCGTAGGAAATCATATTGTTCCATATTTTACTGTAAGTTTGAATTTGGCAATTACTGTAGCCTTTCTTAAGCATCACCTCCTTTAGTTCAGAAACGTAAGGTTCCAGTTCTGTTGTAAAAACCTTTTTAATACCTTCCATATTTTTCTCCTTTCTATGCAAACTGTGGTTACTGTTATAATCACAATAGCAAATAAACGGAGAAAAATGTTAAGTAATTTTAATAAAAATACCAATATTGAAAGGAATGAGTGTATTGACTCAACATAATATATGACTCACAAAAAACTGATAATAACAGAGAAGCCATCCGTGGCACAGGAATTTGCGAAGGTGCTGCGGGTGAGCGGACGCAATGACGGTTATATAGAAAATGGAGAATATGTGATTTCATGGTGCGTGGGACATCTGGTCGGGCTGGTCTACCCTGAGTCCTACGACATGAAATACAAGAAATGGCGTCTTGAGGATCTGCCGTTTCTGCCAAAGGAATACAAATATGATGTGATAGACAGCGTGCGCAAGCAGTACAATATTGTGCACGCTCTTTTGCAGAGAGAGGACATTGACAGAGTTTACTGGGCAGGTGATGCCGGAAAAGAAGGACAGACCATCGAGGAGAATATCAGAAACTTTGGTGGTGTCAGGGAAGGCATGGAGGAGCTTCGAGTTTGGATAGATTCGCAGACCGAGGAGGAAATCCTAAGAGGCATAAAAGAGGCAAAGCCGATGAGTGCGTATGCAAACCTCGGAAAGAGCGGCATCATGCGTACCATCGAGGACTATGCGATGGGCATCAACTTTTCGCGTGTCATGTCGGTCAAATACGGCAATCTGCTAAACGATGCAGCGGGTACACGCTCGTACACGGCAATCGCGGTCGGACGAGTGATGACATGTGTGCTTGGAATGGTAGTAATCCGTGAGCGCGAAATCAGAAACTTTAAGGAGACTCCGTTTTACAGGGTAATCGGCAGGTTTACGGATGCCGGTGTAGAGGCAGAGTGGAAGGCTGTAGAAGGCTCAAGGTACTTTGAATCACCGCTTTTATACAAGGAAAACGGCTTCAAAGAGGAAAAAGATGCACTTGCTTTAATTGAAGAATTAAACGGCAAACAGGCGAAAGTTAAATCTATAGTTAAGAATATTGCTAAAAAAAGAGCGCCGCTTCTTTTCAACCTGGCGGAGCTGCAGGCAGAGTGCTCAAAGAAGTTTAAAATCAGCCCTGATGAGACATTACAGGTGGCTCAGGATCTGTATGAAAAAAAGCTCACCACCTATCCTAGGACAGATGCCAGGGTGCTTTCAAGCGCTGTGGCAAAGGAGATTGGAAAAAATATAAGCAGGCTTAAAGGTTTTGAACCGACAGCAGACTTTGTGGAGCATATTATGCAAAAGAGGCTATATGCCAACATAGCTGATACGCAGTACACGGATGACAGCAAGGTAACAGACCACTACGCTATCATTCCGACAGGTCAGCTTACAGAGCTTTCGGGGCTTACATCGCTTCAAAGAGCTGTATTTGAGCTGATTGTCAGGCGTTTCCTTAGTATTTTTTATCCACCGGCAGAGTATGAGAATGTGAAGCTTGTCGTAGATGTGGATAAGGAAAGTTTTTTTGCATCATCAAAGGGACTAAAGAGCGAGGGCTATTTACAGGTGGCGAATCCGCCGAAAAAGAAGTCGTTTGAGGAATCAAACGCACGAATACTTGGTAAAAACAGTGAAACTGCAGATAGTACAGATGAAAACAGCACAGCAAACGGCAGCAATGATGAGATAGTCGTAAATCCCAAGGTGATGCTTGAGCTTGCCGATAAGCTAAAGGCGGGTGATGAGATAGCATGCCAAGGATATAATATCAAGTTTGGTAAGACATCTCCGCCAAAGCGCTATACATCAGGCTCCATGGTGCTTGCCATGGAAAATGCAGGACAGCTTATCGAGGACGAGGAGCTTCGTGAGCAGATAAAGGGCTCAGGAATAGGCACCTCAGCAACGAGAGCGGAGATAATCCAGAAGCTTGTCCGTATAGGATATCTGAATCTGAACAAAAAGACACAGATACTCACACCAGAAAGCCTTGGCGAGATGGTATTTGAGGTCGTATACATGACAGTTCCGGCACTTCTTAATCCAAAGATGACAGCCAACTGGGAAAAGGGACTGGACGGAATTACAAGGGGCACGGTGGATTTCTGGGAATACAGGGGAAAGCTTGAGAGCTTTATCCGCAAAGAGACAGAAAAGATGATTGAGCAGAATCTGCGCCCTGAGATTGCAGACCGTATCAGCAGCTTTGCAGGCAAAAATGCCAGAGGTGCGGCGGCCAGACGAAAGATAGGTGTCAAGTGCCCTGTTTGCGGCGGCGAGATAGTGACCACACCGTTTGGTTATGGCTGCGCCAATTACAAAAATGATAAATCAGGATGTAATTTTAATATCGGACAGGTGGCAGGACTGGATATTCCGGAGGAACAGGTCAAAAAGCTGATTGAAGAAGGAATCACCGACACAATCCGTGGGTTTAAGTCGAAGAGCGGCAAACGCTTTGATGCATGCTTAAAGCTCAACAAGGATGAACAGACGAACAAGGTATCAGCCACCTTTGATTTTGAAAATGTAAAGCCGCAAAAGGTCGAAGGCATTGTATGCCCGGACTGTGGAGGCGATATATATGTGTCGCCATACGGCTACCGATGTGCAAACTATAACAGACAGACAGAGGATGGCTGCCATTTCTTCGTTGGAAGGATAGCAGACAAGCAGCTGTCACAGGTACAGTTTTTAGAGCTCATGGCAAACGGCAGAACAGAGACGATAAAGGGCTTTAAATCAAAATCGGGAAAGCGCTTCAACGCATGCCTCGTTTTAAAGAAGGAGCCGGTCACAGAGGGAAGTGAGAAAATGCATACAGTCGTGGCTTTTGACTTTGATAATGTGGAGGATGAAATCATAAAGGATGTTGTCTGTCCGCTTTGTGGTGGTCAGATAAAAAAGACATCGTTTGGCTATGGATGTGTGAACTACAAGGGTGATGAGCCGGGAAGCTGCCGCTTTTCGGTGGGACAGATTGCGGGAAAGACAATCACAGCCGCAAACTTAAAGCAGCTTCTTAATGATAAAAAGACCGAGACCATACGAGGCTTTAAATCCAAAAGCGGGAAACGCTTCGATGCGTGTCTGGTGCTTAAGGAGGATGAAAACAAGAAGCTCTCTGTCCAGTTTGATTTTGACCATGTAGAGCCAAAGACAGTGAAGGATGTAGTATGTCCGAAGTGCGGAGGCAAAATCCAGGTGGCACCGTTTGGATTTGTGTGCGAGAACAATAGACGTGATGATCCTGAGAGCTGCCGCTTTATGGTGGGCAAGGTCGCAAGCGTCAAGATAAAGGAATCAGTCCTTAAGGAGCTTCTGACAAAGAAAAAGACAGAAGTTATATCAGGATTTGTCTCAAAGACAGGCATGAAGTTTGACGCACCGCTAAAGCTCACAGAAGACGGAGATATAGCCTTTGATTTCCCCGAAAAGCCTAAGCCAATCGAGACAAATGTACTCTGTCCAAAGTGTGGCAGACCTCTCAAAAAGACACAGTGGAAATATGAGTGTGAGTGCGGCTTCAATGTTTGGCATACTGTGGCAAAGGTGGAGCTTTCAGAGGAAATTCTCACGGAGCTGTTTACCACAGGAAAGACCAAAAAGAAGGTCACAGGCTTCACATCCAAGGCGGGAAATGTATTCGATACATGCCTTAAGTTTGAAAATGACCAGATATCATTTGATTTCGATAACCCCGGCGAGGTAGAAGTGCAGAGCACGGCAGATGATGCGCCGGATGAGACAACCATGAATAATACAACCATGGATGAGATGGGAATCCCAGAGGAATTTCTGGCTGGTCTTGATATGGCAGCAGAGGGCGCACAGGCAGATGATGTGTCGGAGGCAGCACTTGCGGCGGCACATGAGCTGTTCGGTGAGTAGCTCTGCTTATAATTAATTATTAAATCTATAATTAATATGAATTTTAATATTTATGTTTAATGCTTATATTTAAGTTTAAATATTAAAATGACAGTTAAAACAATAGTCAATAATTTTCGCATAATTAAAAGAAAGGACATAGAAAAATGGAAAACGCAAAAATAACAAACCTCTATAATCTGGATGAAACAATCGCAAAGGAGTATTTATCACAGTTCACTTATCCATGGGAGGCACTTGCCGGAATAAGTGATTTCATCAAGGAGATAGGACCAACACTCGACCCTGAAATATATGAGAAAAGAGGAGAGGATATCTGGGTGGCAAAGAGCGCAACAGTATTTGACAGCGCATATCTGCACGGTCCGCTCATCATCTGCGAGGACGCAGAAATCAGACAGTGTGCCTTTATCCGTGGCAGCGCAATCGTAGGAAAGGGCTCAGTAGTAGGTAACTCCACAGAGCTTAAAAATGTAATCATCTTTAATTCAGTACAGGTGCCACACTACAACTATGTAGGTGATTCAATTCTTGGCTACAAATCACATATGGGCGCAGGCTCTATTACATCAAATGTAAAGAGCGACAAGACTCTTGTAGTCGTAAAGGATGTTTACGATACAAAAGAGGAGATTGAAACCGGCCGCAAGAAATTCGGCGCTATGCTCGGTGACCATGTGGAGGTAGGCTGCAACTCAGTGCTCAATCCGGGAACAGTAATAGGAAGAAATTCAAACATTTATCCGCTTTCAAGAGTACGCGGAGTCATCCCTGCAAACCACATTTTTAAGGACAAGGACAACGTAGTTCTTAAAAAATAGTAATGTTGTTTGAAAAAATATTGTATTTTTGTTGTTTTTTGTCGATGATACTCTAGACTTATGACAAAAAATATGAGAGAATAAATCGGGTATGTTAAAACCATAACGAAAGGAGTCTTAAGATGATTTACACTAAGGAAGTTGAAAACATGTGTCCTGTAGCTAAGGGCGCAAAACATGAGCCAGCTCCTATCCCAGAAGAAGGAAAATGGGTTCATTCTAAGAAAATTGAGGACATTTCAGGATTTACACACGGTGTAGGCTGGTGTGCACCACAGCAGGGTGCCTGCAAGCTCTCACTCAATGTAAAGAATGGAGTAATTGAAGAGGCATTAGTTGAGACTATCGGATGCTCAGGAATGACACACTCTGCAGCTATGGCAGCAGAAATCTTACAGGGTAAGACAATTCTTGAGGCATTAAACACAGACTTAGTTTGTGATGCCATCAATACAGCTATGAGAGAGTTATTCTTACAGATCGTTTACGGTCGTACACAGTCTGCATTCTCTGATGATGGACTTGCTGTTGGAGCAGGACTTGAGGATTTAGGAAAGGGACTTCGCTCACAGGTTGGTACAATGTACGCAACAAAGGCAAAGGGAGTTCGTTACCTTGAGATGGCTGAAGGCTATGTAACAGGAATCGCTCTTGACAAGAACGATGAAGTAATTGGATACCAGTTCGTTTCTCTTGGAAAAATGACAGATTTTATCAAAAAGGGTGATGACGCTAACACAGCTTGGGAGAAAGCTTCAGGATCATACGGTCGTGTAACTCCAGAGCAGGGTGCTGTTAGGATCATCGATCCAAGACAGGAATAAGAGGAAAGGAGAACGACAATGGCATTATTTGAAGCATATGAAAGAAGAATAGACCAGATCAATGCTGTACTTAACAGCTATGGTATCAGCTCAATCGAAGAAGCTGAAAAGATTACAAAGGACGCTGGACTTGATGTTTACGATCAGGTAAAGAAAATCCAGCCAATCTGTTTCGAGAACGCTTGCTGGGCATACACAGTTGGTGCAGCAATCGCAATCAAAAAAGGATGTAGAAGAGCAGCAGACGCTGCAGCAGCAATCGGAGAGGGACTTCAGGCATTCTGTATCCCTGGATCAGTTGCTGATCATCGTAAGGTAGGTTTAGGACATGGTAACCTTGGAAAGATGCTCCTCGAGGAGGAGACAGAGTGCTTCTGTTTCTTAGCAGGTCACGAGTCATTCGCAGCCGCTGAGGGTGCTATCGGAATCGCTGAGAAGGCAAACAAGGTTCGTCAGAAACCACTGCGTGTTATCCTTAACGGACTTGGAAAAGACGCTGCACAGATCATCTCACGTATCAACGGATTCACATTCGTAGAGACACAGTATGACTACAAGGCAGCTAAGCTCAACATCGTTTCTGAGCATGCATACTCAGATGGACTCCGTGCAACAGTTAAGTGTTACGGTGCAGATGATGTTCAGGAAGGTGTTGCAATCATGCATCACGAGAACGTTGGTGTTTCTATCACAGGAAACTCTACAAACCCAACTCGTTTCCAGCATCCGGTAGCAGGTACATACAAGAAAGAGTGTATCGAGCAGGGCAAGAAGTACTTCTCAGTAGCATCAGGCGGTGGTACAGGACGTACACTTCACCCAGACAACATGGCAGCAGGACCAGCTTCATACGGTATGACAGATACAATGGGACGTATGCATTCAGATGCACAGTTCGCAGGATCTTCATCAGTTCCGGCTCACGTTGAGATGATGGGACTTATCGGAATGGGTAATAACCCAATGGTTGGTGCTACAGTAGCAGTTGCCGTTTCTGTTCAGCAGGCTGCTGATGAGGGCAAATTCTAAATAGAAAGCTTGATTTTATAGGCTTTTTGGAGACTCATATCATTTTTGGTATGAGTCTCTTTTTTTAGCTCATTTTCTGGATTTGGTGTAAAAAATAGCTGCACGCTGCCCTCAAGTCGCCATATGTAATTATTGGCGACTTGGAAAGTGAAATATTGGCGACTTGGGCGACGCAGGTTGACAAAAATAATTGTTTATGGCGACTTGGAATACTAATTCCGGTTTATTTTATGCCTCAGAGGAGCAGATAATCTTATCGGTCCGCCATTTGAGATTCTTTCAGACAAGGCAG
>OJRJ01000008.1_pt1 | contig 258903 bp, 205 predicted proteins | sample 1599181 | NCBI WGS metagenome assembly OJRJ01 (sample SAMN03922540, study PRJEB24848) | human gut metagenome | isolation source: stool sample | host: Homo sapiens | place: Germany | collected 2010-05 | reverse complement strand
TTCCGGCCGACAAACCCTCGGGAGCCGGTCACTAAGATTTTCATAAACTAATGGGTTCTGTTTGTCACAGAAAAGAGAAGATATTCATAGTGAATGACAGAAATCATCCAAACCTATAAAACTTACTTTTGGGAAATTATATTGCTTCAATATATGAAAATGATGATCTTCCGTAACAATAAACTTGGCATTAGCCACAATTGCACAGTCCACAAACTTATTATCATCCGGATCTGATTTTATCAGATTGAAGTTATAATAAGGAGTAAAGAACAAAGTATAAGGATTATTGAGAATGACATCAATCACCAGCTTAGCTATTTCCACACCTGCCAAACGTTCTAATATTTCCTCATATTCATTAAGAATTTCATCAGAAACGCATAACTGATTCGTTCCATCCAAAAAGCAATCCCAAATCTTACGGTACCTGCTTTTGGGAGAAATGCACTGTATCAAGCTATTTGTATCTAATACAATTCTATTCATCTCTTCGGAAGTGTACGGACATCAATTTTTCTCAGTTCATCAAGTTTTTCTTGGTTTAAAACTCCCGAATCCCATAAGTCATTCAAGCGGTCATCTAACTTCTGAGAAAAATATTTGGTCAACACTTCTTTAACTTCATTCAATCGCTCCTCCGAACCATCAAAAGCAAACATCTTCAAAAGATGTTGTTGAACTGAATTTAATACTGTTGCTGCCATATTCTCAATTATTAGTTTCAATATGGCAAAGATAGTTTTTTTTTCTAAAGGAACAATACATTCCCTCTTTCTTTCCTGTTGTATTATTCAAATTAAAGACTTATTCACTCTTGATTTCCGCGCTCTTCGCCTTTTCCTCCATCCCGAGGTCTTCGCGGATGAAACGGAGTTTCAAAAGAAGCTTTTTCATGCCCTCCACATCCAGGCGGGCAGTGTTATGGCTGTGATAGTCCTCTATACGGGCAATATCCTCATTGCCTTCCGTGAAGAACTTGTCATAGTTCAAGTCACGGGTGTCGCAGGGGATGCGGTAGTAGTCGCCCATGTCGACAGCCTTTGCCATCTCCTCGCGGGTTACCAGTGTCTCATACAGTTTCTCGCCGTGGCGCGTGCCGATGGTCTTCACCTCCGTCTCAGCGTATTTCGGATCAACCTGCGCGTATGTTTCCTTCAAGGCCTGCGCCAGTACATCCAAGGTGGCGGCAGGAGCTTTCTGCACGAACAAGTCACCGTTGTGCCCGTGCTCAAACGCATAGATTACCAGATCTACGGCATCGTCCAGCGTCATCATGAAGCGGGTCATGTTGGGGTCCGTTACCGTAATGGGCCTGCCGTTCTTTATCTGCTCCACCCACAAGGGAATTACAGAACCGCGGCTTGCCATCACATTGCCGTAACGGGTACAGCAGATGGTTGTACCGGCTTCCTCACCCAACGCACGGCCCTTGGCTATGGCAACCTTCTCCATCATGGCTTTGCTGATACCCATGGCATTGATGGGATAGGCGGCCTTGTCGGTAGAAAGTACCACCACATTCTTTACACCATGCGCTATGGCGGATTCCAGTACATTGTCCGTACCGATCACATTGGTCTGCACAGCCTGCAACGGAAAGAACTCGCAACTGGGAACCTGTTTCAAGGCGGCGGCGGAAAACACATAATCCACTCCCATCATGGCACCGTCCACAGACTGGCGGTCACGGACATTACCAATGTAGAATTTTACTTTGGGATTTTGCAGGTGATGACGCATGTCATCCTGCTTTTTCTCGTCACGACTAAAAATACGGATCTCCTTGATGTCGCTATCAAGGAAACGACGCAATACAGCGTTACCGAAGGAACCGGTACCGCCAGTGATTAATAAAACTTTGTCTTTGAAGATGGACATAACTATTTATTATGATTAGAAACAAAGATAATGTATGATTTTTTAACCCGAATTTGAGTACTTACCAACAAAATCTTATTAATTATAATATCTCTTCATATAACTCAATGTATTTTTCAAAACACTTGTCTTTATCAAAGCATTCTTCAGATCGCATACGACAATCAGCAGAAGATAAAGGATGCTCCATCAAATTCACAATAGCTTTTGCTAAAGCCTCTATATTACCTTGCTCTACGACTACACCTGTCTGACTATTAATCGCTTCTGGGGAACCGCCTGTGCGGTAAGTAATCACAGGTGTTCCACAAGCTAGAGACTCAATATTGACTGTCGGAAAATTATCTGCGTATGTAGGGTTGATAAGTACAGAAGCATTAGAATACAAGTTCACCAGTTCTTGGACGTTCTGAGTGCGCACAACACACCTAATTCCTTTTGGCATTTTTCTCATTTGTTCGGTTGAGAGGCCAACCATTGTGATGGAGAATTCGTCATAAGAAAGCATTTCACGAAGTTTTATTATGTCATATAGACCCTTCTTCTCATCCCAAACACTCGATACAGAAAGAATATCGAACTTTGCATTTCTGCTTTTTTTCTGAGGACAAAATGTATGAATATCTATACCATTATGAATAACCTCAAGTCGCTTTTCTTTTAGAAAAGACTCTCGAACAAAGCTGCTCAACCATTCTGAACAAGTCACTATTGTCAATGTTCTATTTGCTGTAAACAAAGATTTCTTCAGTTCATAATTTTTACGCGACCTATCCATCAAAGTATTAGGATAGTCATGAACCAAAGGACAATCATAACATCCTGTCTTCCACTTCATACAATCCTTTGTCACAAAATGAAAACAATGACCTGTAAAAGCCCAACAATCGTGGAACGTCCACACCACCTTAATGTCAGTCTTGTTAAGATATTCAAATAGCAAACGATAATTCAAGTAGTGATCATGTATGTTATGCAACTGCACAACGTCAGGATTTATCTCCTCTATCTGGCGAATCAACCTCTTGGTAGCTCCACGGGAGCAAAGTCCCTCATTATCACGAATTTTTTGCTCTCCATAGTGCATGTACATATCCAACTTGTTGCCCACCTTGATAAGATACGACAGAGAAGGATTGCTCCATCTTCCATATGCAACAAAAGATTCCCATCCATGAGCCATTGCACACAAACCTATCTGTTCCGCAATCTTTCCCGTCGAGCCCCAGTTAGCAGTAATATTTATTTGAAGTAGTTTAGGCATATTAGATTTCCATAACATTTTTCCTTGTTTGAAATTGTTCCATTACATCAGCAATCCATATAGACTCCCGTCTTCTTAATCGCGCAGTAGAGAAACGCTTGTTTACAATACATGATATAAATTCTTGAATCTCATATCTCAAACCCGCACCATCCCATTTGTAGAAAAATTTTCGATTTTTATTTTGATCTTCATACCTAAGTTCAAAATAGTCTGTTTTCCACCAAGGAGCAGGAACATAGGCATATCCCTTTGTACCAGAGATAACCAAGTTTCCTTCTGTCTTAACACCCAAACCTGCCTTGAAAGAACAAATGGCATGATCATAACGTAACACTCCTTTTGTGTAAATATCAACCCCATTTTCCATCCGGCTATATATATTGATATTTCTGCATTCTGTACCCAATAACTTTACCATTGGGAGCAAAACACTACTACCCTGCTCATACAAAGCGCCACCAGACTGATTAGGATCAAACTCTCGCCCGCTCTTATCAAGCAATTGAGAAACAGAAGACTCAATATCCACGACTTCACCTATCACACCCGACTTAATCATTACAATAAGATGATTAAAAGCAGGACAATGTGCAGTTTTATTTGCCTCCATAAGAATAACCCCTCTTTCTTCTGCCATTTTAAATAACTCTTTGGCTTGAAAACCAAGAAGAACCATAGGGGTTTCAACAAGTACGTGTTTACCTGTAACTATTGCTTTTTTCGCATAATCGTAATGAGAATTGTGAGGTGTAGCAATATATACTGCATCTACAGATTCTAAAAAAACATCCAGGTTATTATATGCCACTATGCTCTCATTCTCCTGAGAAATCTTTGTTAAGGCATTTGGTTCAATATCGTAAGCAGCTACTACCTTAATTCCGTTCACGACAGAAGCTTCATAAGGGAATCGGCTTGCTACACGTCCACATCCTATGATGCCAACCTTAACATCAACAGTAGATTCTGCACGAAGCATAGTTGAAGAGATACCTTCCGTTCTAGGAAGATATACAACTTTCGTAAATTCATTAAGATAATCAAATAGGCCTTCCCAATCAGAACCAATTGCAAAAATATCTACGTTATATTTTTGAATATCATCAATTTTCTGACCTACATAGTCTTCGATAATTATCTTATCTGCATAACCAGTTGCTTTTACAGCTTCCACGCGTTCAAGAACATTATTTCTGACATTCAATTTACCTCTGCCTTTGTCAAAAGAATCGCTTGTTACACCAACAATCAGAAAATCACCGAGTTCTTTTGCTCTACGCAAGAGATTGATATGACCTTGATGAAGTAAATCATAAGTGCCGTATGTAATAACCGTTTTCATATAGGAATTTTGTTTGTTCTTCGCCGCAGTTTCGCTCTGCGCAGGCCTGACTGCAAGGTGAGAAATTGGCTTTTATTTATCTAACTCAATGAGAGCATTCCAGAACTGTTCCATATATTTCTTCTCACCAATAGACACGCGAAGACATGTTCCAAAATTACCAACACCAGAATATGACTTGATGAGAATCTTCTTCTCTTCCTTCATGCGTTCAACAATCTTTTCTGCATCTGTCTTAGTCTTAATGAAGATAAAGTTTCCTGCTTCACCCTTATGCTCATATCCATTTACATCCATCTGATCAATAAGATACTGACGGCCCTCCTTGAAATTGTTGATAAGCATGTTCAACACCTCTGGATTATCAATAATAGCCTCTGCAAATGCCATTGCAAATGCATTAGTATTGTGAGGAGTACAGAACTTCTGCACCATCTTCACACCTTCTGGCCAACCAGCAACATAACCAAGGCGGCAACCTGCCATTGAGAAGAGTTTAGAGAAAGTACGAGTTACGAAAACATGCTCCTGTTCAAAAGCGTATTTGATAAAGGTCTTTGGATAGAAATAATGGTAAGCTTCATCCACAAGAACAGTAATCTCATGTTTACGAGCAGCAGCAAGAATAGCTTCAAACTCCTCATCTGAATAAACATTACCCATTGGGTTATTAGGGTTCAGGAGAATAAGCATTTGAGTGTCATCAGTAAGGATATTGATGATATTATTGATGTCCATTGTAAGATCTTCGTTGTATGGGACTTTGACAAAGTCACGACCATACATCTCTGAATATATCTGGAACATGAAGTATGAAGGTACGACACCCACAATGCGACCTCCTGGAGAAGTAAACGCCTGAATGATGTAACGAATGCCTTCAGCCGAACCATTCATAAGGCTAAGGTGCTGAACATCAGTACCAAGAAAAGCAGCGAGCTTCTCTGTGAACTGAAAGGTCTCTGGATACTGACCGACGAAACGGCCATCTACCTGAGATAGGACTTTGTTTATGAATTCCTGAGGGAGACCACCGGGGTTCTCATTCAGGTCAAGACGAAGATAATCTTTGCGTGCATTCTGATCAAAAATACGATACAAGTTCTCAATTCTTGGATCCAAGTAATACATAATTTATAATTCTATATTAATGATTTACTATTAAATATCTTGCAAAGTTTTTTATACAGCCCATACTACTGAAACCGAAATATAAAAGGTATTCGAAAAAATTCTATATTAAGAAACCTCATTTTTCTAAGGGAATATAAAAACTGATAGAACGAGATTGTTTGCAATAATTCATAGCAAACTTTTTGAAGCCCATTCTAAGATGATATGTTACCGATGAAACAGATTTCGGATTTGTGTCACTAACAATGAAGTCGTACTTCTCTTTTCTACAAATCTCAAGAAATGTTTGGAATAACAGAGAAGCAACTCCTTTTCCTTTGTAGCTATCAATCACTCCCAAATAGTCATGGGATACATAATAATAAAACCCTTTCTGTCGAGATTGAGACATTAAGGCCCCTATTGATCGCAACTAATAAATACATTTTGCGCCTTCCACCATCGTATAACATTTTTTAATATCTTCTGCTATAAAAGAGGCGAAAGAAAAATGAATTCCTTGTCATTCCTTTTCAAGACAAGCATCCTTAAATATACACGAAACTATAGGGTAAAGTTCTTCTGTTATTGTCGGAAATTCGAAAATTTCAATATTCATTTATTTTTTTTTCAAAATTTGAAATGAACTCATCCACATCTTTCTTTATTTCCTTCCATCTTTCTTCTATTGAATTTAACAGATAAGATATTTCTGAAATATTGATACTATCGCAAATATTATAATATGCATTAGGATCATTAATCAAATCATACACCTCTGCAAGTTCTCCATCTTCAAAATCCTCCTTAATGGAAACTTTATAAGCAACTATATAATTCTTATCACGTACACTAAACCAAATCCGTCTATTCATCATATCAGGACATCCTGGTCCCATATACTCAGATACAACATATTCACGAGGTTTAGTCTCGCGAAGCATTGATTGTCCTTTGAAGTCCGATGGGATTGGTAATCCCATTATATCCATCAAAGTTGGAAGTACATCTTTCGACTGCTGATATGTCTTAATGACAGAACCTTTCAGTCCCGGATGTCGGATCAACATCGGAATGTGGTAACATTCATCATCAAAGCAATTGACTCGGTTATTATGTAATGGCCAATAGGTGTAAGATGAGCCATGATCAGCGACAAAAAGAATTGTAGTAGCGTTCCATAGGCCAAGTTCTTTTAATGATTTGCAGAAACGCTCTATGCAATAGTCTGTATATCGAATAGATAGAAGATAAATGAGATTACCTCTAAAGTTTGTTCCAAGTTGGTCAACATAATCCTCAAGCATTCTCATTTCTTCGTCAATAACTTCTTTATCCTGAGTATCATATGAAAAGAAAGCGATATTGTTGTGAGGTTCCTCTGCATTAAGATAAAAGTAGAACGGGGTGTCGGATTTTCTACTTTTCAAGAATCCTAATGCTGTATCATAGACAGTTCTCGCAGGGTGATTGTTCTGCCAGGTTTTCTCGCCCCAACGCTTCTGCATCAATTCACAAGGGAATAGACTTCCAACATAATTCTGCCAAAACATAAGATTGGAGGAATCCTTCGTTTTCAAGTATCGTTTGATCCCCCTATATGTTCGCTTTATTCCCGGAATGTTTCTGAAAGCGTTTGCCTTGAAATTATTCTTTTTAATCTTCTTGAACAGAGAGGAATATTTCTTTACTACATAGCCATTCAAGAATTCAGCATCAATATAAACAGACACAGTAGATGGGTCTATTGTAAACAATACATGTGATTCTGCTTCTGAAAGTAGTTTATCAATATAACTACGAGGATTCATTTTGCAAGACTCACATTCTTTTTCTAATGTATCAAGAGACTTTTCTGCATCATAACATTCACATACCTTTTTATGCATTAAAGATGCCTCTGGCTCAGAGAGCATATCTCTCATATAACGAATCCATGACTCAAACATAAGGCACAGACGTTTTTCCAACAAGCTATACTCAATATCGGACAGTTGCCTCTCCCTAGATATTTCAGAATAGTACTTATATACTCCTCCCCATTCACTTGGAAAATAGAAACTACTATTATAGCAACGATGATCAATGTTCTCGTTTTGCTTGTCACCAATAATGTAGAAAGGATAATTGAAATCGTATGTTTCATATCCTAAATCGTGGAAGGCTTTATAATGATTAATAGGAGATGTATTTGTTCTGAAGAAATAGCCATAATCATCAAGACAATTTCTACCTGTAAACAAACTACGAGTAGCAGCATCGGTATAAGGTGCATAAGAATATAATTTGGTGGTAACCAAACTCTCCGACCTCAAAGAATCCAAGAACGGCGTTGGACTCACATAAGCTCTATTTTTTCCGACATAGTTCCATGTAACAGAATCTACAAAAAAGAATATGACATTATTCTTCATCTATATTTATTCATATTAAAGAATTTAAATAAGCAAATTATCAAAGATGTTCCGTTTATTTTTCAATAGAAGAGAAAATATCTATATATTTGCTAGCAATACTCCCAAGTCTATATTGCCTACTATTCTCTAACCCCTTTTTTATCAAGTTTTCTCTTAGTTTATCATCATTTATTAGTTTTATAATAGCATCGTGTAACTGGGCTGGATCTTTGGGATTGTTTATATATAAAGCAGCATCGCCAGCAACACTCTTCATGGGTTCTTTATTTGTTGTGATTACTGGACGTCCTATAGCTTGTGCTTCAATAGTGATTACACCAAAGCCCTCATAGGAAGATGGGAAACAAACGATATCTGATCTTCGGTAAGTTTCTTTCACCTCTTCAGGAGATAAATCGTAAACATTTTCAAATTTGATATTCAAACGATTCGCAAGTTGAATTTGGCTTTCATCCATTTTGCGTACAACAAGAAGTTTACATGAAATACCTTGTAAAGCCTGAATAGTTGTTTCTAGATTTTTATGAGGTCTAACCCCATTCTGTAAAACAATAAAGTTGGATTTATCAAATGTTTTATGATAATATTCGAACCCATCTATACTTCCACTTGGAATAACAGATATCTTATCTCTAATAGAGGGTAGCTCTTTGCACAACTCTGTTTTGGTAAAGTTAGAGATGGCAACAACTCTTTTTGCTAATTTTATAGGATATAGATGAGTAAAATACAGCCCAAAACGTTTAATTGTTTTAAATTTATCACTTGTCCAAAATCCTATATCATGAACCGTAAGTACAGATTTACAGCCTAATAACGCATATACAGCATAGTGTACTTCACCCACAATATGATTAATTCCTTTTTTTGAACGATTTTTATGTACAAATAATAAATTGGAAATAATTGATTTGATATTTAAGCCAATAGCTGGTAGATAATATTGTTTGATATAAATATTCTCACTTTTTCCTATGGTTTCAACTATAGGCTTCATCACATGATTAATACTTATCCCTGGATCATATTTTGATTTGAAAAAGAAAACTATTTCCATATTCGTCTTAATATAATGGCTTGAAAAATAATACCAATTATCAAAAACCTTATTCCTTCTACAACGTATGTATTGAATCCAGCTTCATTAGTATACAAAGAAGATAAGAAAATAACACCAGTTAAAACAGCACCATCTTTTCCACTATTAAGTAATTGCTCACAGAGTTTCAATAAAAATGAAATAATCAAAAATCCAATTATAACAGCTAAGATATCAAATGTAAGATATAAGAAACCAACAGGACCAAATGCTGTTGAACTATTTGACATATTGCCTGTAACCGTATTCGAAACCCACCATACTCCCAAATCATTAACAGGTTTATCTGGCCACAAAAATCTCGGCACAAACAATTGCGCAGGAATAGTATAAAAATAATACAGAAAATCGGGATCACGAGGTATATGTAATCCAAATTTTTCTTTATATTCAATAAATGTAGCTAACTCAGGTAAGGTTGTAAATCTAGACATAACTTCATCGATGATAGATACTTCTTCACTTGTAATGATCTGATTTTGGATTAATACTCCATTATAAATACAATCGAATATGCTAGAAATAGAATTGGGAATTTCCTTGGAATATACCAAATACTCCCTATAAGGATTTACTAAACCATATGCTATAATAAGAGAAATAAAACAAATTATCCCCAACTTGAAATTGATCTTTTTTAGAGCCAAATAATTTGCAATGAAGATAATTATAAAAGTCATAACTATTGCACCTTTATAACCTGCAAGTATCTGAAAAAACAATAATAAGGAAAAGGCGAAAATAAAAAGTTTTTTTGACCTTTTGTATTTAAAATATTGCCATGCTAACAAAAATACGACACCTTTAAGTGCTGTGGCAACAAGGTATTCTATTTGATCAAATGCTCCAATTTCCTTATTATCCGCATAAATCGTGGCAAGAACGCCATAACTGCCACTATATATGGATCTAAAATTTAATATTATTGATGATAATAAAAAAAAGTACGTATAAGTTTTTTTTACAACAAGTTTATGTACAAACAACTTGGAATACTTCTTCAAGGAGTATAATATAGGATTAAATAATAACGATTTATAAGAATACCAAAGAGTTATAAATCCAGCATTCACATAAAGCATACTTTTAGCAAGGGATATATAAGTAGGATAATAACGTATTTCACCATTTGAATATTGAAATAAAACAGGAAATCCATAAGGCAACAGAAACATAAATATTGATGTCACAATAATCGGATTAATAATTGACATTCCCTTCTTTAATTGTTTACAAATTAGTAATCCAATATACAACGAGAAAATAATATTTAGTCCGATAAAGAGCTGCTCACTATTGATATATCCCCCGTAATACGCAAATAAAAAAAAAGAAATTAAAAGTAAATATATAACTACCATTAATCCTGCAAATTAGATCCATGTCTTAGAATATCTAAATCCATTGATATACCATCTTTTATTCCTCTTAAAACATAAAATAAAGAAGTATATTTAAAATGAAGCAAGTAATGAAAACAATATTTTACGATTTGAAAAATTGTAGAACTTCTGTAACTAAGTTTACTTCTCAAAATACCATTTGACAATCTTGTCGACCAAATAAGATTTCTTACTTTATAGTAAATTCTTTTATCAATAGTATTCTTGTTTTCTGGTATTTTGTGATAATGAATAGCGTCTTTTACTAATGTTGTATGAAAAAATGCTTCCTTCACCCTATTCAGAAACTCAAACTCATCTCCCCAAATAAAGTAATATTTATTAGGTAGTCCAACACATTCAATTAGTTTTCTAGACAAAAGAATAGCATTGAAAGGTCCACCGCTATGAGACAATTCATTAAATTTTGTATTTAAGAGATACGGCCAATGACATGTTCCTGTCTCCGTATACAATAAAGGAGCAACATATTGCGACCCTTGTTTTGCTACTGAAATGAGTTTTTCCAAACAGAAACGATCCGAAATGCCATCATCATCCATAATCCAAAAATAGTCATATCCGCTTTGATAAGCATATTTAATGCCATTATGAAAGCCTCCAGCTCCCCCTAAATTCTCTTGCGTAAAGAATTTGATTTGCGGATTTTCTTTAAGCCATTTTTCTGTACCATCTGTTGACCCATTATTTACAACAATAATATCAAAATTATTAAATGATTGATGCAATAATGCATTGATACACTGTTTCAATAACTCAAGTCTATTATAAGTTACAACAATACAGGCAATATTATTCATTATATACAAATATCTAAATTTAAAACTTGTTCAATTACAGGAGCCATATCAAAGTACTTGTACTGCCCAAGGCGACCTCCAAAGACAACACCTTGCTCCTTCTCAGCCAACTTGCGATACTCCTCTGCAAGAGCATTGTTGCGGTCATCATTCACAGGATAGTATGGGTCCATACCCTCTTTGTACTCTGTTGAATACTCTTCTGAAACCACGGTCTTGGGACAATCGTAAACCTCTTGACCGAAGAGTTCGAAATGCTTGTGCTCAATCACACGAGTATAAGGTTCGTTGTGGCTGGTGTAGTTTACAACAGCATTACCTTGATAGTTAGGTGTGTTCTCTACACGTGTCTTGAAGCTAACGGTACGCCAATCAAGCTTACCCAATTTATAATAGAAATACTCATCGACTGCACCTGTGTAAACGAGTTTATTGGCATAATTCCGCCAATTATCTTTCAAGGGACACAAATCACTAAAATCTAACGAATCTTTAAAGAAGTCAAAGTTAGTTTTGCACTCTACGCCTTCAAGCAGACCTTCGATGAGTTTGTTGTAGCCACCAACAGGAATACCTTGGTATCGATCATTGAAGTAGTTATTGTCGAATATCATGCGTACAGGAAGACGCTTAATGATGAATGTAGGAAGATTCTTGCAATCACGTCCCCACTGCTTCTCAGTGTATTCCTTAATGAGCTTGTAAAAGATATCCTTGCCGACAAGACAAAGTGCTTGCTCCTCTAGATTATGAGGTTCACGCCCACCAAGAGCAGCAACTGCCTCGGCCTTCTGCTCATTAATCTTTGCTTGAGCCTGGGCTGGTGTATGAACCTCTGGCCACATACGGTTGAAAGTATTCATATTGAAAGGTAAATTGTACAATTCACCCTTGTAGTTGGCCACAGGGCAGTTGGTGTAGCGGTTGAACTCTACGATAGAATTCACAAAATTCCACACCTCCTTATTGTTGGTGTGAAAGATGTGCGCACCATACTTGTGCACGTTGATACCCTCTATCTCTTCGCAGTAAATGTTACCGCCAAGGTGAGAACGTTTATCAATTACAAGCACCTTTTTATCTGCTTGTCTTGCTTTGTGTGCGAATGTGGCTCCGTAGAGGCCAGAACCAACTATGAGATAGTCGTATTTCATAGCTGATTGCATATTTTTCTATTAATGAGATCCATAATCATACTATCCTTCGCGATAATTAAAATAGTAATGTAAACGAATAAACCGACGCCAATCACAACAAATATATTATAGGGATATACTGTAAATTGTGCTATTGAGACACATATAACAAACATAACTATGGAAGCAATAAAGTAATAGAAGCATTCCTTTGTTATTAAACTAAATGGTATATATTTACGTCCCAATAGTATTAGAATTAGCGTAACACTCAATTCTGCTATAAGTGTAGAAAATGCAGCGCCATCCTCCCTAAACATAGGAATAAAAATCACATTTAATAATAAATTGACTATTGCTCCTATACTGGTACTTATTGTTACAAGATTTATCTTTCCAATAGGATACAATATTTGCATTCCTATAAGATTTGATATGCCTATAATTAACACAATTGGAGACAAAATTTGTAACGATGACGTAGCATTTGCAAACATTTCTCCACACAACAATTGAATAAGTGCCGGAGATAGAGCTATACATCCTAGGCTCAAAGGAAATGCGATTAATAATACGAATTGATATGACTTTTGTGTCAAAACTCTGAACTCATCATATTTTTTGTTCTTTACTAAGTTAGAAGCTCTGGGTAGCATGACCGTTCCTATTGCAGTTGCTAGTAACAAAAGAAGATGAGAGATTTGCGATGCAGCAGAATAATATCCAACTGATTCATTATCTGCGAGAAATCCCAGCATAGCTTTATCCAATTGTAAATATATACTAGTTGCTAAACTAAAAATAAATACAGCAAGAGCAGGTTTTATATGTCTGCTAAGATTTATATGCCGAAATTTTACAGAACTAATATCCAAATAACGCCCTAAACAGAGAAAATTAACCAAATAACTTCCCCCATAAGATACAACATAGTATATTCCATAAAGGAATAAATCATCCTTAGTCTTGACGCAAACAAACAAAAAAATTGTTGCAATTACACGCACAATTAATCCTCTAAAAGTAATATATTTAAAGTCCTCTACACCACTATAAAACCAATTACATCCTATTGCATTAAAAAATAAAATAGAGCTAAGTATCAAAAATAAGGGAAAATTCTCTTTTATTGGATCAATCCATAAGCATACTCCTCCAATGATTAGATATCCCCCAATGCATAGGAAAACACTGAGGGATAGCAGCTCTATTGTAACTCGTGTTAGTTCTTCTTTATTATCTCTCACACGTGCAATTTCTCTAATCCCATATGTAGGAATACCCATACCAACTAGTAGAGTTACATAGGCAATAATTGAATTATAAAAATTTACTTGTCCAATTCCCTCAGGCATCAATACTCTCGTGGCATACGGAAACGTAAACAATGGAAACAGTAATCCTGAAACCGTATTGATTATGCTATATATAAAATTCTTTGTTAAAGACCTGGGGTGTGAGTTCATTGCACAATTAATTGTGATTTTTTAGATTTAAAATGCCATTCGCAGTAAACATTCGATAGTATCCATCCTCTTAAAAACCTAGAGAATGATCTTTTGAGAATTTTAAAAATTAACGATTTATAATATTTATAACCATCTATTTTTCCTCAAGCGCTATAAGCACCTCATTTTGAGACATTACAAGAATGCAAAAAATAACAAATGATTGGATTTAACTTTTATTTATTGATAAAAAAGGAAATAAGCGTATCCACCAGCTTTCCTGCAAGCTTCTGTATAAGCCCACCCAAATACCGGTACATAGCTACTGCACATCTGTTCCATATTCAAGTTTATTTTTTTTAGAGATAACACACCAACATATTCTTTTCTTCTAAATAGTTACTTTATTCAACAAAAAAAAACTCAAAAACACAATATGTTTTCCCTTCTACCCTTCTCCTATCTCCTCCACCAGCGACGCATGCACAAACGTCGTCGCCACCGCCATCACCCCCTCGATGTTCACCACCACCCTCCTGTCATGGCGCACACGCACAAACACCCCTTCCACTCCTTCGAAGATGCCGCCGGTGATGCGTACCCGGGTTCCTTGGGAGAGGTTCAGTTCGGTGGGTTCAAGATAGAGCACAGCCTGGTCGTAGGTGCCAGACACGGCGATGAAGCTGCGCATCTGTGAGTCCGGGATGACGATGGGCTGGCGGGTTTCGCGGTCCATGATATAGCGGATGGGGATGTTCATGCCCGGTTCGTTCTTTATTTCGTCCATACGCTCGCGGGTGGAGCGGACGAAGACCAGGTTATGGACCGCAGGAACAAGCTTGCGCAGGCGGCGCTCTTTCCTCACGACATACTCATAGCGCATGGGTATATAGTTTTCAATGCCCGCTGCATCCAGGTATTCCTTGAAAAAAAGCTCTCGGCTATAGGTGACACGCACTGCATACCAGTGCATTTCTGCATTCTCGTTCACGAAAAAATATGATTGGGGGACACCGGAGTAGCGAAGTACCTCCCGGTCAAGTAATGTAATGCGGTTACTTTAAATAGGCTATATGCATTCATTTTATTTCAAAACCCTCCACCATCTCGGAAGGAAGGCGACGAAATAGTTATATTCAAGCTATCTTGCGATAAGCCGTTATCAACGAAACGTTTATGATGAAAGAAATGTTTTATAACACGTTCCGTTTAATGAACGCAAAGGTAACGTCAAGAAATGAAAGTACAAAATATTCTGATTGATAAAATGATAATCTTTTTTAATGCAGACATCATCACACTATATATCAAAGAATTACGCCTATTAGGTAAGATACACGCGCACGCGCGTCATTTCTTATTTTTTTAAAGAAAGAGTGTGTTACATATATAACCATAGGTTCCGGTACCTCACCCTATACATACAGACTACACACACGCTTCACTTGTTCACGGAGAGGGGCACCACAGATTACACAGATTGGCACAGAGGAGCACAGAGAAGAATTCTTCGCTACGTTCTGAGTGACGGATACTCACGGAAACAAAAGGATGATACGCACGGACATACACAAAAGTGATACGCACAGAAACTACAAAAATCCGTGCCAATCCGTGTAATACATAGTGCACAGACTTCTCTTTTTTATTAATTTTGCACCCGATTCGTTAACTTAATATAAAATTGTATTTTCAAATTGTAGTTATGAGAACAAAAAAACGCCAATTAGCGTGATGCAAATCAAAGGGAGAGATTACCAAGTGCTGTACACCAAAGAGAGCAAAGAGGTGCAAGTGGCCATCGACCTGCTTTCTATGGTAGAACACAAGTCGTTAACCGTGGAATACAAGGAGCGGAAGGCTTTCCTGACACCCTTCATACCACTGCTGATAAATCCCCAAAAGGAACACGGACTGAAGGGCGTAAGCCCCTTCGCCAAGCTGCTGCATCTACTTGTAAACTTTATGGACGCGGACGGAAGCGGCAATACGCTGAACCCCGATTGCATTGAGGATGAGATATATAAGCTCTTCAATGAGCTATATCCCAAGGAGTAAAACGGACCAAGGAATTCAAATTGTAAAAAAACGGCTGTCCCACTGCGGATGGCCGTTTTTGCTTCCTAAGGAAATAAACGGCATCTTTACGCCGCCAATAAGGCAAACTTAATACAAGTAGAATGGAAAACATTCCAGTGACCACCTACCGTGGTTTCAGCGCCGTCAGCGGGGAGACAACCTTCACGCAGGACATGGCTGACATAAAAAACGGCAAGCATGCCAAGTTAATCATCAAAATCGCCAGCCTCGTGGCGCAGGGAAAGGTGGAGGAAGCCAACCACGTCAAGAAGCAGCTTCCCTTCAGGACCCTCACGGCCAACTACCGGGAAAGAAGGCTCGCACCGAGCATCACCCGCTACAACCCCGTCATCACGCTCGACATCGACGACCTGGAAGAGAGACAGTTGGAGCAGACCCGGACCCTCATCAACGAAGACCCGCACACCCTGGGCAGTTTCCTCTCCCCCAAAAGGCACGGCTACAAGCTGTTCGTCTTCATGCAGACGGAATACACCCGGCGTCTGTATGACCGTCTCCGACAGGGCGAGGTGACCTACGCCACGCTCGAGGAGATACACCTGAAGCTGTACAGCGCCGCCAAAGAGCACTACGAGGCCCTTCTCGGAGTAGAGGTGGACGGAAGCGGAAAGGACATCTCGCGAGGATACTTCATGTCCTTCGACCCGCATGCCTATATCAATGCCGCACTGCTGGAACAGATTTCCCCGTTGCCGGCACGCATCATCCCGCCTGCGAAGAAGGAGAACAGCCCAAAGAAGACGCCCGTCGAAACGGTACACCCCCTCCCCGCCTCCTCTGCCGCCACACCGCAGGACGCAAAGCCTTGGGAGAAGCTGATATTCTCCCAAGCCGTGACTGCCGTGAAGCGCACCACCAGGTTCCGGGCAGGCAACCGCGACAACTTCCTCTTCGCCCTGGGCAACAAATGCTACAGCAAGGGCCTGGACGAGCAGACAGCCATCAGACTGGCGAAAAACGAGTTCGGACAAGAGTATCCCGACGTGGAATCTCCCCTGCACAATGCCTACATCTATACCGACAAGACCAGCGAAGCCGCCACAAAGAAGGAAGAGAAAAAGCCCGTCATCAACCAAGTGATGAGCTTTCTGGAAGAGCACTACGGCATCCGCAGGAACCTCATCCTGGACCGCCTCGAATTCATGCCCTATGCCCTGTCGGCAGATGCCGGAAAAGGTTACCGTCCCATGCGCGGAAAGGACTACAACACCATATTCGTAGACCTGCAGATGGCCGGCATCTCCTGCTACCAGAATTTCCTCAGAGCCGTGATAGACTCCAACTACGCCAAGGAGTTCAACCCCTACACCGACTATCTGTACGCGCTTCCCCCCTGGGACGGGACGGACTACATCGCCCGGCTGGCCGACACCCTGACGACCGAGAACCGGGAGCTATGGCAGAAGGGCTTCAAACGGTGGATAGTGGGCCTGGTGGCCTGCGCACTGAGCGACGAGGACATGAACCAGCTCGTCATCATCCTCTACAGCGAGCAGGGAAAGGGAAAGAGCAGCTGGATTCGGCGCCTGCTGCCGCCCGAGTGGAAAGAGTACTTCTACAACGGCATAATAGACCCGAGCAACAAGGACGATGCCCGCCTGCTCGCCACGCGAATCATCATCAACATGGAGGAGTTCGAAGGCGTGAAGCCCGGCGAGCTGGCAGCATTGAAGCGAATCATCGCGCAGGACAACGTGACGCAGCGCAAGGCCTACGACATCGAAGCCTTCACCCTGCCCCGCCACTGCTCCTTCATCGCGAGCACCAACAACCGGCAGTGCCTGCAGGACATCGGTGGAAACCGGCGTTTCCTCCCCATCACCGTCACCGGCATAGACTACCACACCCCGGTGAACCATCCCGGCATCTACGCCCAGGCGCTCGCCTTGCTGAAAGACGGTTTCAGATACTGGTACGAGGGCGAGGAGATAGAACAGCTGAACAAGCACAACGAACGGCACCGCATGAAAGACCCCGTGGAGGAGAACCTCTTCGTCTTCTTCCGCAAACCGCTGCCCGAGGACCTGCAGGTAAAATGGCTCCCTGCCAGCGTCATACTGACCAAGCTCAGCATATTCGGGAAGGTGCAGGTGAACCCGCACACCCAGCTGGTACTGGTGCAGGCACTGGAAAAGTACGGATTCGGCACACGGACCAACGAGCAGGAGACGACCGAATATGAGGTAGTGGACATCCAGCTATATCAGTAACCGGTATTCGAGGAGAAGAGAGAAGCCCCGTAACATATATTGTTGTGCATGACAACATATATTGTTACGGGGCTTTACATATATTGGCGTTTTCTTTACACGGCTTCCCTATTTCCGGCCGGCATCCTGTCAGGGTTCTCCCAGATACTTCACCAGCACTTTCACTTCCAGCGGAGTGAAGGTGTGCCGGTATTTGTTGTAGCCCACCTTCTCCAGCTCACCCTTCAGCGCCTTGTTGTGGCGTATCCATGCCGCCAGGGTATAGATGGCATTGCTGATGCAGTAAGTCGGGTTGTAGAGCATGGCAAGCTCCTCCTTCGAATAGGCGTGGATGCGGAACGGACGAAGGTCTTCCTCCTCCTCTTCCCTCTTTTCTTTTTCTGTTTTCATTCCTTATGTTATTGGTTGATTATTACACCATAAAGATACTGAATATCAGCGGTATGACCAAGCGTATACAGACATAAACGGGCATCGGACGAAGAACTTTTCCTGAACAGAAAGGAAACGGGAAAGAGACGGCGTAACCCGAAGAAAGCCATGAGCAGAAAAAGCCGGAGAAGTACTTTTGCAGCACCCCTCTTCCCCCCCCTAAAGGAGAAAGAGAAGAGTATTGCAATACGGGACTTTAATTTCTAATTGTTAATTGTTAATTTTTAATTATTTAATTGTTTATGGGAGTACCATTCAAGAAAATTGCGAGGAAAGATCCTCGAAAGGCAGATGCGGTGGCAAAGTTCTACCCGCAGCTGGTGACACTGGGCGACAATGCGACGCTGGACGACATTGCGTATGTGATGAAAGAGAAGAGTTCGCTGACGCTGGGAGACATCCAGAGTGTATTGACCAATTTTGTGGAGGCCATGATTACGACCCTCTACAGCGGCCAGTCGGTGAATATCAAGAACTTCGGCGTATTCAGCCTGTCGGCGCGTACGGCAGGCGTACTGGATGTAAAGGAGTGCACCGCCAAGAACATCAAAGCGGTGAAAATCAATTTCCGGCCTTCCAGCACCGTAAGACCGGACATCGCCGCCACGCGTGCCGGGCAGAAGATTGACTTCTACGACCTGGAGGCATTGGTGAACAAGGGAGACGGTGAAGGAGGAAGCTCCGGCGGCGGTTCCGGCTCGGGAGACGGAGGCGGTTCGGACGGAGACCAGGGCGAAAATCCGTTGGGATAAGTATGACTGATTTTACTACCGATTCGTATGTTCAACTTTTAAAACGTATATAGCATGAAAAAAAGTATCTGGGATAAAATTCTGAAAGTCGTAATTGCAGTAGCCTCCGCCATCTTAGGGGCATTGGGAGCCAATGCGATGAACGTGAGCATTTAAGTCGCCGGAAAGAAAGGACGGCAGGAAGAGGAAACCCCGAAAAAGGTTTCCTCTTTTTCTTCCCTCTCTATACAGCGCAGGATACGCCAGTCGCAGCTACGCACCCAATAGCGGAAAGCCATGTTCGGACGGAAATGCTCCGAGAAGTCCAGCAGACGTTCCAAATCGAACTCCTCGGAGATGACACCGGCACCGCTACGGAATGCATCGTAGGCGTTACAGTCCTGCTCGATATGCGCCGGAACCATCAGCAAAGGCTTGCCCAGATACATCGCCTCGCAGACCGACTCGAAGCCGGCAGTGGTGGCATAGGCCTTGCAGCCTGCCATGTAGCGCAGGAACTTGACGTCATCGAGCTGATGGAAACTCAAGGTGTCGTCCACACGGCACACCTCGGCTTCGTCCTGCTTGTCCCAGAAGAAGTGGAGGGGTATTTCCGGATGGGCACTGTGCCAGTGGAGGATATTCTCGCCAAAACCGGAGTTTACCATGTATCCGTGGAGATAATCCCCTTCCGTACCTTCGCACGACAGCACCTCCCTCCGCAGCAATGGCGGAACCACGCGGACATACGCTTCTTCGTCATCCTCCATCTCGCGGAAGGAAAGGGCGAGCTTTTCGCGGGCACCTATGCACGTGAGGCGGGTGAAAAGGCGGAGCAGCCACAGATGGAAGCCGTTCTTACCGGGAAACTCGAAATCGCGGTGCAGGAACAGGTACTGGTGCCCGACGCTTATTTGAGGAACGGAAGGACGGAAGAAGAGATAGGTCATCCCCGTGAGCAGTTCGTAGAAGTTGATGACCAGTTCGGCACCACTCTCCTCGATGCGGCGGTGTATATAGTGCATGCTTTTCAGATAGACGGGCAAACGGGTGAGATTATAGGCCACACTACGCGCAAGACTTGCCCGCTTGTTGGCAGGCGTAGGCAGGAAATTGGGACTGAGAAAACGTTTCACCGGAGCTTGGATGCTGCGGTTGAAGAAACCGGGCAGACAGCGCGAATTGCTTTTGCCCACCAACACTTCCACTACCTCGTGACCGTTGCGGCGCAGCAGCTCTTCCATTGTTATGGCTTGGGTCAGATGCCCGCGGCCTTCTCCTTGAACGATAAAAAGGACTTTCATTGGGACGACTTGATGATTTACAAATTAATGTTGAAACACATGCAGCACATGACGTTGCATTTAGTTGATGCAAATATCGCACCTCCGTGTTACGGCAGAATGTGAAGAATGTGACAATTCGGTTATAAATGACAAAAGTCACACCGGCATCGCGCAGACATGACTTCAAGAGAATTTATGGAATAAATACGTAAAAAGGATAATTCGGTCGGCATATGATGCCGGAATATCAGACAAATTCCTCGACCATATACATATCACTGACAAAATCGTCAACAATCTGTTCCAGGTTTTCGCAGGCTTCGTCAGGCGTTTCACCGTAGGCGCTGCACAACACATTATTCATAAAATAAGCGTAAAAACCACCGCCGGCTGCCGCCTCTACGGTATAGTCATTTCTGTTCAGTTTCATATTCGGGCCTCCTTTCTTTTTTTACGCTGCAAAAATGAGGGAAAGTTGTTACGAGGAGATGTGAAGGAGGTTACAATAGTATGTAGATTGGTTGGCTTTGATGCAGTGGAAAATAAATGGATTGAATATTAGGAGTTTTCATTTATTCAGTTTACCTTTGATTAAAAATAAAAGCAATGGGTAAAATTAAACCATATAAAGAGCAGGACTCTTCCAAACAAACGGCACAAGAACCGATGATGGCAACTTATCATCAATCAGCCATACCGATGGACGACTTTATCAACAGTATTCCCCGAGATGCTTTGGCTGAAGCCCTTCTATTTGCCTTAGAAGAGAATAAAGCAGGACACTGTATATCAAACTCCCAAATAGAGAGTATGATAAATGAACGCATGGGATGGAAATAGTCTGGTCTAAGTTGGCTTATGAGCACTTTTTAGAGATACTTATTTATGTAGAGAATAATTTTGGCATGTTAACGGCACAGAAAACACGTCAAAAGATACAAGACAAAGTAAATCTTTTAGCAAAACATCCGTATATAGGAATTATAGACAGTGATTTTTCTACTCTATTTAACAACATTACTGTCCGTCATTTAAAACTTTCCCCTAACGTGATATATTATTTGATTGATGAGAATAGGATTGTCATTGCAGCAATGCTTCATTCAAAACAATCTCCGGAAACTGTACGTAAAACAATCTCAGAATTTCTGAAGCAATATAAATAGCTGTTCATCAATTCATGATGAGAGATAACTCTATAAATTTAAAACCGAGAGGACGTATCAAGATATACAATCACCCCGGATTACGCGGATTAACGCAGATAAAAGTTTCTGATTATCAGAACTCCTAAAATCATCTGTGTTAATCCGCGTAATCCGGGGTGGGTATTATTAATAGGAACGTGCGAAAATCACGCGGCAGGCAGAAGGCTTGCCGGTAACCATACACTTGCCCGGTTCCTTGTCACCCGGAACAAATGAATCGAAGGGAATACAACGGATGGTTGCTTTGGTCTCTTCCTTGATTTTCTCTTCGGTTTCGGTAGTCCCGTCCCAATGAGCCAGAATGAAGCCGCCTTCTTCAATCTTTTCCTTGAATTCCTCGTAGCTGTCCACGCTGGTGATGCGGCTGTTACGGTAATCGAGCGCTTTCTTGTAGACATTTGCCTGAATGTCCTCGAGCAAATCCTTCACGTACTCTTCGATACCCTCGCAGGAACGCGTCTCCTTCTCCAGTGTATCGCGACGCATGATTTCCATTGTATTGTTCTCCAGGTCGCGGCCACCCATCACCAGACGAACGGGAACACCCTTCACCTCATAGTCGGCAAACTTGAAGCCCGGACGTTTGTTGTCGGCATTGTCGTACTTCACGGAAATACCCATTGACTTCAGCTTGGCAACAATGCCTGCCACTTTCTCGTCAATCTTAGCCAGCATCTCCGCATTCTTGTAGATAGGTACGATGACTACTTGTATCGGAGCCAGGTGCGGAGGAAGTACCAGACCGTTGTCATCGGAATGCGTCATGATAAGCGCTCCCATCAGACGGGTGGAAACACCCCAGGAGGTAGCCCAAACATACTCCAGCTTGTTCTCCTTATTGACGAACTGTACATCGAACGCCTTGGCGAAGTTCTGTCCCAAGAAGTGGGAAGTACCGCTCTGCAAAGCCTTTCCGTCCTGCATCATCGCTTCAATGGTGTAGGTGTTGAGGGCACCGGCAAAACGCTCGTTGGCAGACTTCACGCCCTTTACCACGGGCACCGCCATGTATTTTTCGGCAAACTCGGCATATACATTCAGCATCTTTACCGCTTCTTCTTCGGCTTCCTCGCGAGTGGCATGTGCCGTGTGTCCTTCCTGCCAGAGGAATTCGGCGGTACGGAGGAACAGACGGGTACGCATTTCCCAACGGAACACGTTTGCCCACTGGTTGCACAAGATAGGCAGGTCGCGGTATGAATTGATCCAGTTCTTGTAGGTGTTCCAGATGATGGTTTCGGAAGTGGGGCGGATAATCAGCTCTTCTTCCAGTTTTGCAGCAGGGTCCACCACCACACCGCCGCCATTCGGATCGTTCTTCAAACGATAGTGCGTCACGACGGCACACTCTTTGGCAAAGCCTTCCACATGTTCCGCTTCACGGCTGAGGAATGATTTCGGAATAAGCAAGGGGAAATAAGCGTTGACGTGTCCCGTTTCCTTGAACATATCGTCCAACTGACGTTGCATCTTCTCCCAGATAGCGTATCCGTAGGGCTTGATCACCATACAGCCGCGTACAGCCGATTGTTCTGCCAAATCGGCTTTTACCACCAACTCGTTGTACCACTGAGAATAGTTCTCACTACGTTTGGTAAGGTCTTTCAATTCTACTGCCATTCTATTTCGTTTTTTAAAGTTTTCGTTGATTTCTCTAAACAGTCGGCAAAAGTACAAATTTTAAAGGAAATTTATTTGAAAAACAAATAGTATTTTTAATAGAACCGAAAACACACTAATCTACATATTCTATTTTAATCACAATCTTCCTGCTTTTAACAAGTTCCCCCTTTCCCCGGACAGAAGGCTGGTGAATGTCCGAAGGGAAAAAAAAGAAGAAACTGCCGGCATCGGCAGAGTAGTGTTTTATCCGGGAAGAGGTATAAAAAGCAACATCTTTTTTTGAATTATACGCCTGACGTACTTCGACGTCACTTGCCAGCCCCATCTTTTCATTTCCCCAGAGTACATACTGAAGGTCGACAAAACGGAGGTGACTTTCAATATTCCCTTTCTCCACCTCTTTGGGAATGTATTCACTGACCGTAGCCCAGCATTTCCCCTCCAGAATGACATGGTTGCCAATGGACAGCGCTTCCAAATCATGTTCGGCAAGAAAGCGGAATGCAGCATCCCAGACATCCTTGTTCTTATGATATTGGCAGGCAAATTCAACAGCATTGACTGATTTATGGGGAGAGACAGTCCAGCCATTGGACCAAACGGCACTTTTCATCCATTTCTTCGCATTTCCGGAAGTCCACTCCGGACTTGTCTGTGCTGATAAATACATACAAAAGAGTATTAATGAATAAATAATTGATATACGCTTCATATTTTTTATTTTATCGTGAATTGAAACTGGTCATAAGATTCCGTACGCCATGCCTTGTCCTTGGTTTGAGGAGAAAAGCCGAAAAGCGGAGAATAGGTCCTGACCTGCACCGTATGTCCGTCGGGCAGGAATTCGAGCAGACGCAGCCAGCCGTCTCCCCCGTTTCCACTCATGCCGCCACCCAACGCCTGGCAGTTGAACATCATCTGGTGCACATCGTGTCCGGCTGCATTCTTGTCGGTACGGAATCCCGTGGTATAGTCCAACCGTTCATTCGGAGTGGCATAGTGTCCGCACAGCACAAGACGGATGTTGGCGGAAGGTTGCACCAGCTTCTGCCAGATGCCTTCGCCCGTATTGGACGGAGTTATCTTATAGCCTTCCTTGGTGATGCGCTTACTGTCGAAGCCGGTAAGATAGGAATGGGTGATGAGAATCACCGTATGGTCCTTGAAGCGCGGGGCAGCCACCAGCTCCCTGGCCCATGACAAGACCTCGTCGCGCGGGGCAAATTCAACGGCAATAATCAAAATCCTCCCCCAATGCTCGTCCGTTATCTCCATGGCGGCATTCTCCAGCGTAGGCAGGCCGTTTCTGTTATTGGTGGCGGCCACGATGGTCTTTCTCCATAGGCTGTTGCGCTCTATCGGGAAATATTCCGGGAAACGGGTCATCGAGTTCTCCGAACGGGTGTAGCCGTAATCATGGTTTCCGGTAGAAATGAGATAAGGGACCTTGTTGTCCAACCGCCCGAAAGCCCGCGACACAAATGTCCACTGCTCCCGGCTCGTAAGATTCCCGAAACGCGGGAAGGGAGGTAGAATACATTCATTCTGGTCTACCAAGTCGCCCGTACAAAGCACCGCCTTTACACGGAGGGAGTCTATATGATGAGCGGTCCACGCCGTCATCAGCTCAAAAACCGGCTGGTTATAGTCATACTTCACGTAGTTTTGCGGGTCGCCCAGCAGGACGATGGAAAAAGAATTAGGATTGCACAAATGCTGCTGGTTGGTATTGACTTGTGCCCGGAGCTGGAGGAATGCCAGCAGGCATCCCAAACAAAGAATGATTCTGTTTTTCATGGTTGCGTACTGAATTGATAAATACATGTCTGTTTATAAAGGTCTCCTTCACGTAATACGATGGAGGGGAAATGCGGATTGTTCGGTGTATCGGGAAAGCACTGGGTTTCAAAGCAGACGGCGCTACGACGCGGATACACAGTGCCATGCATGCCCGTGAAGCCCGGCAAATAATTGCCGGTGTACATGATAAGCCCCGGCTCTGTGGTATAGATATCCATTCTGCGCCCACTGGACGGACTGATGCAGGTGGCGGCGAAAGAGAGCTCATGCAGCGCGGGTTTCTTCAAGACAAAACAGTGGTCATAACCGTGGCCGTTGAGCAACTGCAAGTCTTTCCGGTTGATGCGTTCGCCTATGGAATGGTAGTCGCGGAAATCAAAAGGCGTATCGCCCACTGCCCTGACTTCACCGGTATTGTTCGTATTCATGTCGATAGGCAGGTAGAAATCCGCGTTTATCCTCACCAGATGGTCTTCAATGGAAGTAGTGGGAGTTCCCATGCCCGCCAGGTTAAAATAGGCATGATTGGTGGGACAGAACAAGGTGTCGCGGTCTGTCTCCGCCTCATAATCTATACGGAACCCATTGTCGTCCGTCAAGGTATACATCATCCTTACCGTAACATTGCCCGGAAAACCGGCTTCTCCATCGGCATGGAAAAGACGGAGGAGAAGTTGGTTTTCACACGGTTGCTGTGCTTCCCACACCACCGTGTGAAAACCGTTATCACCACTGTGCAGAGTATTAGAAACAGAGTTAAGCTGTAAGTGATAATCTTTTTCTCCTACACGGAAAGCGCCGTGCAATATGCGTCCGGCTACGGGGCCTATAGTAGCTCCTATATAATAGTCCTTGCTTTGCCTGCGGGCCTCTTCCAGCGTATCGAAGCCTATGACGACATTTTCAAACTTACCATGACTATCAGGAGCCATGATGGATAAGACGATGGCCCCGTAGTTCGTGACGCACATCTCCATACCGCTGCCATTGCGCAGTATATAAAGGCCGGTATCCTTTCCGTTGATTACGGACCGGAAATTATCAGGATTCAATCCCGTCAGGTTGGTCTTATCTTTCATACTTTCTAAACTTCGGGATATTCGTTGCACAACAGATGTTCGGCCGGAACATCCTCTTCTATCTGCGGGAAACGCCCCTTGGGGGTGAGGAAACGGTTGTCCCTCATGTCATCGTTCACCGTGGAGACTTCGCCTACCAGGCAATGGTCGTCCTCGGCCCAGAAAGTATGGTAGAGATAAGGCTCGTAACAAATGCTTTGTCCGGGAGCAAGACGCACCGTTTCTCCGGGAGCTACCCGTGTACTGACTCCGTCGATGGAAACGACAAGCGGTTCTTCAGTCAGCATTTCAGTTTCCTTGTCGGCCTTCCACAGACGCATGCAGAGGATTCCTCCACCCCGGTTGATGATGTCTTCCGTTTTCAGCCAATGGAAATGGGTAGGAGTAACTTGTCCGCAGCGGACAAACATAATCTTTTCACAATAGGGTTTGTCTTTCTTCTGCAGACTTCCATTACGGAGGGTTACCAGCGTCAGGCCGATTTTCAGGAAATCGCCCCAGCCGAAGTCGGTCAGGTCCCAACCCATGGCTCTTTCCCGGATATCATCACATTCCGGTCCTTTGGTCTTCCAGTCGTCCGGAGTCCAGTCCGCCCATGGAGGCAGCATGAAGTGGTACTTTGTCATAAATGCTTTGGCTTCGCGGATATATCGATTGATTTCACTGCGTTTCATGTTTATCTGTTTTTTAAGGTTTTACACTTTATTTCTTCAATAATTCCTTCAACGGGATAGCCTGGAACTGGATGTCGGCTTGGCTCCCCTCATAAAAGATACCTATGGTATGCTCGTCAATGGAGGTCATGCAAGAGTACCCCGCCCCCCTACCTTCATCCAGCAACGTCCAATACTCCTCGGGCCAAGTTTGCCCGTCATCGAAACTCACCTTAATGGTAATGTTGTTACGGCGCTCTTTTGAATTAGGATTGGCAAAGAGTAATACATGACGTTCTTCTCCGTCTTCAATATAATCATGGCGCAGCAAGGATGCCTGGCAAGCCGGTTCAATGAGAGCTCTGCGCGACGTGGGATGTTCCGTCCACGTTTTTCCCAAATCGGCAGTGACGGCAATGGCCCGCCCATTACCTTCCTGACGTCCCCGGTTGCTGCGCTCACGCATGTTCAACATCAAGGAATGGTCTGAAAGTTCTACCACCTGACATTCGTTGGTATTGTAGTAGGCCGGTTCGCCTACGGTCCAGTTTTCGCCCTTGTCTTTACTCCACATGATTGTAGAGAACTGAAGCCCGTCTTCGTTCCGCCCCTCTACCGGAAATACCAATGTACCGTCTTCCATTGTGATGCCACGACCCGGTCCGGGAGCAAGCAGCCACCATTTTTCCTTTTTTACTTGGCGGGTAATGTTACGCGGCTCACTCCAGGTAAGTCCGTCGTCAGTACTCTTACTAATCAGGAATTGGGAACTCTGTTTAACGTCATATCCCGGCTGAGAACCGTGCGCACGCCACTGGTGGTTCCATACGGTCGAGGTATCGGTAAGATTCTCTATCCATTTGCCCGTCTTGGGGTCCAAGACTCCGTGCATCCATAACCCTATGACATAGAGGTCTCCGGTGAAATCATCCGACAAGATGCAACCATCACTCACTCCATTATATTTCTGAGGTAGCCCGCCCCATTCTTTCATATCCAGAACAGTCTGCATGGGTTGCCAAGTCCGCCCTCCATCTTCACTGCGATTGATGGCAATATCAATGTCGCCCTGCAAATCGTCATCTCTTTCATTGCGTGCATCATACAAGGCCAGCAAGGTACCTTTCGTCGAAGTCACCAATCCGGGAATGCGGGAAGTGTGTACCCCGTCCTGACCCGGCTGCCGCAGGGCCACTCCTATACGGAGCGGCTTTACTGCGGGCAACTGGCGGATGCCCACCAGCCCCAAGTCTGTCTGGACACTGCTGCATGAGATTTCAATCTTGCTTGTAGCCTGCGCCGCATCATCCCTCAGTCGGAGTGTCACCCAGCATGTCAGTGTATCTTCCTCTATCTGCCGGCCTACCTTAAAACTCAATTGTTTGTTCACCGGTTTGGCACTTGCACAAACCTGCCCACAATTCTCATCCAAGAACAGCGAAGCGGAAACGACATCACCGGAACGGACAGTTCCATCCAAAGTGAAATTTATCTTTTCCAACTGATATGCCACGCCGCTGTTCCTAATCAGACGCAGACACAATACCGGATTATGCTCCTTCAATGTCAACACCGGATATACCGGTTGCCGAATCTCCACCGCTATCTTATCCGTATAATTTTGGCATGCCATGATGCCCCAAGCAGACAAGACCAGTAAAAGTATAGTCTTATATCTCATATCATCCCAATATTTATTTGTAACCTTCCGTTTGTGTTATATTCGGATTAGTATTGAGACAAGCAGGAGCAATAGGCCACAAGGTAACATTCTTCTCCCCTTCACGCCCCTTCAAGGTCTCAATAAGCTCGAATTCCTTATTAAAGCGAAGGTATGCCCACCATGCTTTTGATTCTGCGACAAACTCTTTCAGTATTTCGCTGATAATGGCATTGTCTATGGCATCCTGAGTCCTTGCCGTGTAGTAGTTGTCTACCCCATAAGCACGCTTGGCCACTACATTCAGATTCTGCAAAGCGGCATCCGTATTTCCCAAGGCATTTTCCACTTCAGCTTTCAAAAGATAGGCTTCGGCCAAACGATAGACGGGGACATCACTGTCAAAACTACGCGTATCATTGGCAAAGGAGCCTTTGAACTTCACAACCATCCTTTTAATCTGTACTTCTTCCGTCAGGAACTTATCCTCGAATACCCGTACTGAAACATCCGTACGCGTGTCACGTGCATCCTCAGCCAGGAAATCGCAATAGGCTTGCGTGGGCACAACATACTGGGCATGGGAACCGGCAGGAACCTCATCCTCGGTATATCTGGCTTCCCTCAGCCGGGTTCTGTCACCGTTAGGTGCCAGATAATAGGCGAAAAAGTTGGGGGATGTTCCCGGAGTCACATTTTCATTGACGATATAGGGCAATGTCCAGATAAGCTCAGAATTGGCTTCGTTGTTTAAATTGAAAATATCGGCAAACGTGGGAAGAAGTGCATATCCGGCTTTCAATACCGCATCAACAGAAGACTGCGCCGTACTCAGAGCCGCATTCCCTCCTCCCAGACGCTTTGCCTTCCATAAGTAATATTCAGTACGCAACATGTTGATGGCTGCCGGAGATGCCTTATGGAGAAGCTTGGAAGAAGCGGGCATCAACCTTAAAGCTTCTTCTATATCGGTTTCGACCTGAGCATATACTTCAGAGGCCGCCGTACGGCTGGGATACATGTCCTCCTGCTTTTCTGACTCAAAGCCGGAAGTCAGTAACGGACAGTCACCGAATACCCGCACCAGAGTAAAGTAACAATATGCCCGTAGGAAATAGGCATTGGCCATCACCTCATTACGTGTAGCTTCATTGGTGAAAGAGATTTCCGGAGTATGCTTCAGAATCAAATTTGCACTATTAATGGTAGTATATATACTACTCCAATTTGTACCTGCATCACCGCTCAGCAATACGTTTGTACCCACTCTATTAAAAAACGCATCATTTACCGCCCCACTCTCATACCAGTTTGAGCGCATCTCTCCATAGATGTTGAGCAAATCGGAAAAGGCGGAACGGAATTGAGTATATGCTCCATTTACCGCACTCGTAGCATCGCTCTCCTCTGTCCACATGGACAAGCTGGTGAACTGGCTGGGCTGTATCACATTCAGGTCTCCATGACATGATGTAAAAAACGAGACCCCACTTATAAGAAGAATGCCGGATAATATTTTTATTTTCATAATTCTTATTTTTCGTATTAAACTTCTTTTATCACAAAGTAACTTTACATCCGATAGAGAACTTACGGATAGGCGGATAGGTGTTGAAACTACCGGAATAGGTACTTGATGCACCTACTTCGGGAGAAAGGCCTATTACTTCCGTAAAATAATGCAGATTGTTTCCGGCCAGGGTCAATACCAGCCCTTTCAGACCAATCTTTGCCAGCAATGCCTGAGGCAGAGCATATTGCAGAGAGATTTCACGGATACAGAGATAATCGGCTTTCTGGGTGAAAACATCGGAGTTGTCCCGGAAATTCTTATTCAACTCATCGGAGTCATTGCCTGAGAAACGGGCATACTTGGCCTTACTCGGGTCATCCCCCACATTCCAGCATTTTAGGATTTCAGCAGGCAGGCTGGTGTTTCCATTCATGAAATTACACATCTGGCGTTGCAGATAACCATTGGAAATGGAGTGCCCCAAAGCAAAATCAAGATAGACATTCAAAGTGAAGCCCTTGTAAGTGAAAGTATTGTTCAAACCTCCGGTGGTATGGGGAATCGTATTTCCCAGCAGGAACATATCATTGCTGTTGATGATATCGTCTCCGTTCAGGTCTTTCCACTCATAGTCTCCGATAGTCTTTTTTCCGACACCCAGTTTCTGTTTCGTGGTCCAGTCCCAACCTTTGGATGAGGTGTCATAACGGGCATTGGCAGCCTGCTCGGGAGTTGTAATGATAAAGTCTTTCTTATATCCATAGAAACGCCCCAACGGTTCACCCTCGGCAACACCTCCGAATTCTTTGGTCGTGCCATCCTGCATTTTTACAGAGTATCCTCCCTGGCGGTTCTTGTCCCGTCCGTTTTCGGGCAGTTTAAGCACCTTGTTCTTTACGTAAGTAATGGTGAATTTAGATTCCCACGTGAAATCCTTCTTGACAATGTTACGTGTTGTTATTTCAGCATCGAAACCACGGAAACGTACTTTTCCAAGATTGGTAAGGATGGAACCGTATCCCGACGTATTGGGCAATACTTTGGAAGTAATCAGGTTATCCGTAATCTTATTGAAATAGTCTATACCCAGAATGATGCGGTTCTTGAACAAGCCTAAATCAAAACCTAAATCCAATTGTGTGGAAGTCTCCCATTCAAGAGCCTTGTTAGGCATGGCCGAAGAAACGGTCGCAGCACTTTGATCGTAACTGGTGGTAATGGCATACAATCCTAATGCATCGTAATAGCCGATGGAGTTGTTACCGGTCTGCCCATAACTGCCACGCCACTTCAAATTACTTATAAAACCGATATTCTGCATAAAAGGCTCATCACTCATAACCCATCCGACAGACAATCCGGGGAAGAATCCCCATTGGTTGCCTTTGGCAAAACGGGAAGAGCCGTCCTCACGGAAAGTAGCAGTCAACATATATCTTTTCAGATAATCATAGTTCAATCGGCCGAAATAACCGATATTCACATCTTCCTGCTTGGTCGACGTTGCATCGGAATAAACAGAACCTCCGTTCAATGTCGGTATCTTGTCGGAGCTGTGTCCGGTAGTGGCAGCATACACATACTTGTACAAATATTGCTGATAGGAATATCCTACCATCGCACTGATGCTGTGTTTATCGGCAAACGTTCTTGTATAGCTGGTGTAGAATTCCAGTTTCTTCCGTTGCTCATCCGTCATGTTGGTAGTCGCCTTCCGCGTTCCATTCATCGGGTTGGCACGCATGAATGTATCTCCATGGCTGTTTTGCGTAAACAAAGAAGCGGTGCCCACAGCATGCCATCCTTTCAAAACTTCCCAATCAAGAGAGCCGACTAACCCCAAACGGTTGGTACGCTGATTGTTATCATTAAAATACGAGTAGAAGCTCGGATTCGGAGACGAAGAGTTTGGACCTGGCGTCGGGGTTCCGTACCATTCATTGTCAGACACCCAATATTTACGTTGAACGGCCGGGGTCATCAGTCCACGGGAAATCACCTGATACTGACTGGCATACTCTTCGCTATTCGTCTGGCTGTAATCTATGTTGCTACTGAAAGTCAGGTTCTCTCTGATTTTGGCAGTTACATTAGTACGGGCGTTAAAACGGTCGAATGCCGTGCCTACACCTACACCGGAATCTTTCATATAGCCAATACTGCCCACATAGCTCAATTTCTCCGTACCTCCTTCTATCCCCACATAATAATTTTGCCAAAGAGCATTCTTGAAACAAGTACTGGCCCAATCATTATCTTCAAAAATCAAAGTCTTACTGGGATCCAACGGATCAGCCACAGACTTCCATCCTGCCGGAATGCTCTCTCCATCCCTCAGGTAACGGGTAGAGAACTTGGAAGCATCCGTATTGCCGGAACTATAAGCATATCCGTCAAGGTATAACTTTTCCGGACTGGGTCCGGAAGCCCAACGATCGCGCATGATAGTAACAGCTTGGGTAGCATCCAGATACTCAATCATCCGCTCCACATTCTCGTTTGCAAAGGAAGCCTCAAACGTCACTCGAGGAGCACCGCTTTTTCCTTTTCTTGTCGTAATCAGGACAACTCCATTCGATGCACGCGAACCATAAATAGCAGAAGAAGCGGCATCCTTCAAGACTTCGATAGATTCGATATCATTGGGATTGATACCCGCTGTACTGCGCTCTACGCCATCAACTAATATAAGAGGAGAATTACTCTGACTGATAGATGAACCACCACGAATCAAGAACGTAGCCTCTGCACCCGGAGTATTGTTCTCATTGTACACGCGTACACCCGCAATTTTACCCTTCAGCCCTTCTCCCACAGTATTGATAGGAGTTGCCTTCAATGTTTCTCCATCCACCTTACTGATGGCGGATGTTACGGTACGCTTGGATTGGGTACCATAACCTACAACCACCACTTCATCCAGCCCCATGGTGGTCGGTTCCATCCGGATGTTAAGAATCTTTTGATTAGTAATCAGGATTTGCTGTTCATCATAGCCCACATAGGAAAATACAAGAGTTTCCCCCTTGCTTACTTTCAGCTGGAAAGCGCCATTCATATCCGTAATAACTCCTCGAGTCGTACCCTTCACAGCGATGGAAACTCCTGGAAGAGTTTCACCAGTATTGTCCACTACTACACCTGATAGGTTAAATTCTTGTGCCCAAAGCAAAAATGGGCAAAATAGTAGAAAAGTTATGAGGTGAAAATGAAATATTTTTCTCATCTTTGTTACGATTTTAATAATAAATTGTTTCAGTAATTTATTTAAGGGGAAACGGGAAGTGCCAATACTCGTTTCCCCTCCCTTTTCGGGGGTCAAACTTAAGTTGGCCAATGAGTTTTTTCATTGGATGTATTGTTGCAATATCTCCATAGGCAATCGTTTTTAGTTAATTAATGTATTTGAAGAATTCCGTATTTTTCAATTCGTTTCTTGTCTCCTCCAGCTCTTCTTCAGAACAAGGAGCTATCGGCAATCGACATGGTCCACAGTCTATTCCTGCCAGTTTCATGAATATCTTACCGGCTCTGACTCCTCCCCCATGCTTTATCAGCACATCAATGATTTCAACAGATTTCCATTGCATTTCACGGGCTGTTTCAAGGTCTCCCTTTTCCATGGCTTCCATCACAGCTTTGTATATACCCGGAACATAGTTGTAGGTACTGCCTACGGCAGCCTTAGCTCCAACCGACAATCCGGTAATCAGTATCTCATCAAAACCGTGCAAGACTTCGAACGCCCCACCGTCCGCATGAATGCACTGCTGCATCTCCATCAGGTTGTTATGAGTAAACTTGACTCCCACCAGATTGGGAATTTGCTTCTTGCCCTCTATAAGGAACTTGTGTACCGGCAAGGAAACCCCGGTTATGGACGGCATGTTATAGTAATAAAACGGCAAGCGGGAAGCCGATGCAGCTATCGGCTTGAAAAAACCTATCAGCTCATCTACAGAACCGGGCTTGAAAAAGCAGGGCGCCATGGCTGCTATCATATCAGCTCCAATAGCTTGCGCATGGGCTGCCAGCTCGGCACACTGAACCTGCGACATGCCACCTACATGCACTATCACTTTCAGTTTTCCCTTGGCTGCCTCCATCCATTTTTCCGCAACAGCCTTTCGTTCTTCTGTTGTCAGAGAAACGGATTCTCCCGTCGTGCCACAAATAAACACTCCCGTCACACATTTCTTTTGCATCAGAAACTCTGCATACGGCCCGATCACCTGCAAATTTAAGGAACCATCTTCGTGCATTGGCGTAAATGGTGCAGCGATTAATCCTGTTAAAAGTCGTTTGTTCATAAATAAAATTATATTATAATTAATGATAGGTTCAAACCTATTTTTTCTTAAAGAACAAGCTTGCCAGATAACCTATGACAAAACATGAGATAAAGCCGGATGCCGTGTACAAAAGCAAATGGAACGTCTGGAATCTGGCAACAAACAATTGTACGATGATACTTGCGACTATACCAATGATTGCTCCTCCGGAATTGGCGCGTTTGGTAAGCATGCCCAACATGAACAGTCCTCCCATACTGCCCAATATGAGCCCGAGTATCTTGTTAAATTCGTCCCACAATGAAGCGATATTCCATGTTGCCATAAGAAAAGCAAAAGATAGACTAATGATTCCTATCACACAAGTTGCCATACGTGCCGCATGCAATTCATTGCCACCCTCTCCCTTATGAAAGAAACGTGAATAAATGTCTACTATATAAGCTGTGGCTGCCGAATTCATACTGCCGCTCAAAGTGGACATTGCCGCAGCGAAGATGCCCGAAATCAACAACCCTACAATACCGACCGGTAATTGGGTAAAAATATACCACGGGAAAATAGCATCGCCGTTAGGAATACTGATACTCAGATTCTCAGGATACACCTTGTAATAGGCATAAAGCGCAGTGCCTATAAAGAAGAAAATCAGTGTGGCGGGAACAGTCAGTATCGCATTGGTCCATACACTCTTCCGTGCCTCTTTCATCGAAGAGGTAGTGAGATAGCGCTGCACCATACTTTGGTCCGTCCCATAGGTGGTAAGATGGGTAAAACATGCGGCAATAATGACAGTCCACATCGTAGCATCCTTCAAGTCAAAGTTCGTTGCTCCCAAATCGAACTTACCGTTTGCCACGGCAATATCAATCGTTTCACCCCATCCGCCAGGAAGAGAACACGAGATGTATATCACTGCAAATATCGCTCCTCCCAACAGTACAATTACTTGAATGGCATCTGTCCATACAACCGCCTCTATTCCCCCTATCATTGTATATAGAATACTACAAACTCCCATAATACCGATACATAGGAATATATCCAATCCAGTCACCACATTCAAAGCAATGGAGGGCAGAAAAAGCACAACACCCATACGCCCTACCTGGAAAATAATAAAGGCCAGACTGCAAATAACCCGGATAAAGACATTGAAACGTATCTCCAGATATTCATAGGCAGTCGTTATATTCAATCTCCGGAAAAAAGGAATAAAGACATAAACAATGACGGGGGCAACAAACACAATACCGGTATTGAACAACACATAACTCCAGTTCGTGGCATATGCCTTGGAGGGTATAGCCATGAAGGTGATGGCACTCAACGCGGTTCCGAAAAGACTCAGCCCGGCAGCCCACCACGGAATGCGTCCTCCACCCTTGAAATAGTCATTCGTACTTTTCTGGCGCCGTGAAAAGTAAATTCCAATTCCGGCCAATACGGCAAAATAACCGATAATCACAAGGATATTGACAAGTCCCAACCCCTTTTCCAAAGGAACAATATCCCCTTGAAGGCTGTACAGTCTATTCGTTCCGGAACTGGCATTGCTACCGAGTATAACGAAGGAACGGTTTCTTTGCAAGACTTGCATGGTGTCATAGGTACCTGGAATACATTCAGACTTGACAAGAGTCTGCGTAATTGTATGGTATTTCCATAAAGCATTCTCTTTTTTAAGATGCTGTGTATCTTCCGGCTCTTTCTGAAAAAGAAGTATATGGTTGGCTCCGCTGGCGACAGCAGCACATATTCCTTTCGGAAAATCCGAACCTAATGAACTCCATTTACCCAATTGGGGGTTATAGACATATCCATCAGTCAAGCAAGAAGACAACCCTTCTTCCGTTTCCGTCTGTCCACCCAATAAATACAGACAAGGGGAAACGCCGTTGTTCTGTACCACGAGAATTGCATCTTCCCGGACGCATCCCGGATAGCCCGGTAGTTCTTTCCATCCTCTGGACTTGTTCGACAAGTCCAGCACAAAAAAAGAATCCGATAACCTAGACGGACTTACCGACTTCCTGCCTCCAAACAAATATACCTTATTGTCCAGTAGTGCTCCTGCCACGTTAGACAACGGAAAAGGAAGTGGCGGCCAATCTTCCGAAACATTCAGTTTGCCCTGCTGCATTGTGACAAGAAATACATCTTCGTAGCATTGGGAAGAATCACGCCCTCCAATACACAAGATACCGTCAGAGAGTGTTATGGAAGCGCCATAAGCCAACGGCTTGGACAACACATCTTCATACAAAGCGAATCCGGCATTTTCAGAAAGGCATACCGCATTTCTTCCCCATCGGCTATAATCGTCGGAAGTGCCGCCTGCCAAGACAATTTGTCCGCCAAGTACTCCGGAAAAGAGTCCCAAAGTGTTGTGTTCCTCATTAAAAACACTCTCGTTGCCCCACTTTATCTGCTCAGAATGAGAAGCATCTGCAGCTCTTAGGCTTTGCCCCCAAAACAAACAAAGGCATACCAATGCAACACAATTATTTACAATCCGTGTCATTTGTCATATTTTTATTGTGATTGACCCTTATTCTGTTCTCCTAACACTGCCCTATCATAAATCAGCTTCTTATAGACATAAAAGTGTTGCTCGATAGCATTTCTGTAGCCCATTTCATCCTTATTCTTGATAAAGTTCAATAAATCGGTGTGAGTTACAATCTTTCCCTTTTTCTCCAGTTCTATATTTATAGCTTCCACCCGTTCCCTCAAATTGGTTTTTACAAAGTTCATAACCGGATGAATGATGCTTTGGAACTGTACAATCGTCTTATTCCCCGTTATTTCGTATAGTTTTGAATGGAAAGTATATTCGCTGAGATTGGCATATTCGTTGTTCCCCAATGCAACGCCTGCATTAACAATCTCTTCCAGTTCCATAATATCCTGCTCTTTAATATTATGAAATATGTCACTACTGATTCCTATCTCCAAGGCAACCCTAAATCCCAAAAGATCGAGAAGTGATTCCTGGCTCATAATACGGGGATCAACCACTCTCTTCATTCCCCCTAAGATGAAAGGCTCAGTTAATATCATTCCACGACGTGTACGGCTTTCAATCATTCCCATCATTTTCAGACGGCTAAGAGCTTCCCGAAGAACACTACGAGCTACCCCCAACGCTGACGACAACTCAATTTCGTTAGGGATAGAATCACCCACTTTCAAGTCCTGACTTCTGAAATAATTCAATAACTTGTCTTCCACTTGGTCTACCAAAGTAATCGACTGCCCATCAATTTTTAAGTTTTCCATATATTAAATCGTGTTATTATTAGTCCTATTAGTATTATTTGTCAGACAAATAAATGGATAATTTTTAATAAAAGCAACATATAAAGAATATATTATTCCTTCTTTTATATTTATTAACTTTTAAGGTGTTGCATTTTTGCAAATTTACTATTCACGATGTAATATATGTTTCGGCTATATTACATATGCGAACAAACAATAAGAAAAACAGAAAAAGGGGAAAAACAATATAAGTGCAGCTTAAAAAATAGTTTAGAAGAATTATTAATACCTGAGAATGAATGTTCTTAAAAAAGAAAAAGACTGAATAACTAAGTATTCAGCCTTTTATAAAGAGCGGCAAGCGAGACTCGAACTCGTGACCCTCAGCTTGGGAAGCTGATGCTCTTCTGCGGCTGCCAAAGGCTTCGCCTTCGTCAGCTACCAACTGAGCTACTGCCGTTTAGCTGCTCTTAATGAGAATCCTTGTTATCGGTTTCTTTATGCTGGTTTAACTCTTGGTTTAACTTTGCTGTTACATGAGAAATGTTCAACAATATATTATTATCACGTTGTAGGTAAAACCTATGTTACAAAGATAACTCTTTGGTTTGATTAGGGCAATAGTTTCTATATAAAAAGAGCAGCATAAGAGTTTCCTCAAATGCTGCTCCACGCTTATAGTTTACTTGATTATTTCTTGGTGAAACGATATTCTACACCATCTTCTGCTGTCATGTTAAGCGTATTTGAAGATATAGAATAAGTCCAATTTTCAGGGTCTCCGTCTCCATAATCAATCACCACTTTATTGGAATTGGTTGTGTAATTGAATGAATCTTCATCCCATCGTCCTGTTCCATTGTTGTTAAAGATAAGTGTTTCTTCAAAGTCGAAGCCAACTTCTCCACCTACCCACGTACCAACAATGGGAGAGTTTGGTTCATCTTCATCATCACTACATGCTGTAAAGTTTACAGTCAACATGACCATTAATAAGGTCATTCCTAAGAATCTTAATGTTTTCATTTCTCGTAAGTTTTAGATGTTGTGTATTCAATTCCATCATATGTATAAGTCCACTTGACCGTTGGAGAGTAAATGGCAGGTAAACCTGTCGCTCCCTCCAAGTGGCTTTGCTTAGGATTTATAATCTGATTGTCGTAATGCTTTTCAAATATGGTTCTTTCTCCACTAAAGATTTCTATCTTAGTAAGTACGATTGGATATGCACTGTTGTTGGTTATTGTACAATCAAGCACTCCCCAAAACTGTCCCATTGAATTACTACCGTTAGCGACTACTTTTGTTTCAATATAAGCACTAATATCCTGCTTCATCTTCACAGTAATAGTAGCTGATGCTGTAAAGTTACCTTCCTCTGTGGTTGCAGTGATTGTAGTTTCTCCTATTGACTTAGCTGTTACCAATCCTTTCTGATTAACGGTTGCTACTTCTTCATTAGAGCTGCTCCATATTATATTTGTATTGGTTGCATTAGCTGGCTCAATGGTAGCTATCAGTTGGAACGTATCAATAATATCCAACTCCTTAGAAGTTTCATTCAATGTAATGCCTGTGACGTTACTAATGATTTTACCACTATCTATATTGATTTTAAATGTAAAGTCCTTCTTAGTGCCATCATAGAATGTGACTTCACATTTATATTCCCAAATGTTAGTAGTGCTGCCAAGAAATGTATAGCTTTTCTTTGCATCAGAAGGTACATCAAATGGGGCAACAATATTAGTCCCCCACATTGATTTCCCTTCTTTGAAGTTGTACTTACTAATGAAACTATCACTAAGTTTAATCCCTTCTTCGTAAGAGATTAATGAAATGTCAGCAGGATTTCCATTCTCATCAAATGATGGTTTGGATTTAGCTATATAGATAGTATCTCCTTCATGGGAATAACAACAGTCAGCTATAAAAACTGATTCCTTGTACCAACTACGGGCGATTCCATTTTTAGTGTTGTCATATTGCAATTGAGTCCGTTTAGTCTTATGGTTACTTGTGAAGATAGTCTGAAATCTACCTCCAATATTGAATGTTACAATATTGCCTGTACTTGTTTCTTTATGAACTAAAGGGTGAACAAATTTGACATATAAGGTCTCATATTCTCCATATCCTTTATATAGTTGCTGAATGGTATCTGTCTTCTCTATATCAGTCCATTCTGTATTGAGTTGTTTGTTGGCTACATCGTATTCACTAAACCACAGACGTTGATTATTCAATCCTGCAAAGAGAATGGATGATTCTCCCTCTTGATAATATCTACAGGTTATATTGGAGTAATCACCAATATATTCAGCAAAGGCTTTATCCATTTTCTCAAAGATGCTGGGTTCTGTTGGAATTGATATGGGTTCTCTATCCAATTCATCATCCCCACAGGAACTAACTCCCATGCTTAATGCAACTAATAGAGAGGTTGCTAATAATCTAATATTCTTCATCATTATGTATGTTTAAGTTTTTAAAATTCATCATTATTAGTAGTTACAGTTCTATATGTTACTGTTAATTGACCTCCGAAGTGTACTCCCATTCCGTCTTGTGAATTATTGAGATTGACATTTAGGGTTATAGAGTTAGAATTTATATCCCTCCATATTGCATTACCTTCGGAAGAGACCGTTGGATTACCATATTTAGAACATAATGCATTCCCTAAACCGTTGAATGCCTGCGTAAATCTATTCATAATTTGATTCTGCTTGGATTTGGCTTCATTCAGAAAGGTAACTCTGTCTTTAAAAGGATTATCCATTACAGATGCATTATCAAATAATGTAAATGTAGCATCAACAAGCTTTTCATTCTTATAGGTGATAACTAACTTGTTGAATTGGGTATCAATGAATGTAACGTTTTCCAGATGAATGCAAGGATGCTTCCATTCTACATTAGGGTATCTTTGCTTTAGTTTGTCTATGGCTACATAAGGCTTATCTTCCAATCTGATTCCTAAGAACCCTGTAATTTCACTTTGAGCATTGATATAAGTACTTATAAACAGTATTGATAAGAACAGTAACAATCTGTGCTTCATAATTAAAATGTTATGCCCACCTGTTCCCTCTGGAAGAGCTGTTATTATAAATAAAAAAAGGTGTGGGAACTATATATGTTTTACCCTACTGACTGGCTTCTCGCATTGCCTTTGGAGTGGATAAAACAATAGCCCCACACCAGTTTGAGATATAGAAACCTTATAAAAGGTAAGTATATAACAAATGATGTGGATGCTATTGCTACCATCTTCACTCCATTTCAAATTTTGCGAGAATTTGTCAGTAGAAGATAATTTCAATAACACCTTTCGTTAAAATATGTCCTTCCAACTCCCTATCTCATTAGTTCGTTGGAATTGGTGCAAAGATAATGAAAGGTTTTAAATCAATCAGCATGAAGTGAGGATAAATAGTAAATTCTATGCCCTCAAACATAGTCTGAATGGGATATTTAATAGGAACTACATCTTAACCCAGTAAATCCATGTGGGTATCCAATTCACTTCTTCCCATATAAAGACTAAATTCTGAATATTCTTACCTGCCTTGAATTATTATCTTTGGGTCAGCATATTGTTGGATATTCAAGAAGTGCTACCTGTAACATGGCTTATAAGAGTTGAGATAGTTATAAACTCTGTAAATTGATGGAATTGAATTACTTCTATAAGGCTGAAATGCCAAACTACCAATATTGGACTTTAGATATATCTAAGCTCAATATTCTATTGATTTGGGACAGAACCATTCAGACCACTATAAAGATGAATCTTAATAATCCTGTCCCAATTATCAGAAGATCAAACAGTCATAAGTCTGTAGAATCTCTTCCTGCCTTAATCCCAAGTATCTTTTAGTAATGGCAACAGAACTATGGTTGAACAGTTCCATCAGCTTTACTAAGGCAAGTTCAGCATTATCGCTGTTCATATTATAGACCTGTCTACCAAAAGTCTTTCTAAGTGAATGGCAGCTAAAGTTCTTAATCTTTAACCTGTACTTCTTCTTCACCTCTTTAAGAATGATATTGATTCTCTGAACTGTGAAGATAGTGCCTTTCTGACTTATAAGAATTGGCGCATTGATTCCAACAGGATTTATATGCTCGTAGCACTCTTTAATATGATGTTGTAATTGGGGGTTCAGTCTGATAGTCCTTACTTTGTCTGTCTTCTTCTCAATTACTGTAAACTCGTCAGCATCTAATATCTGCTTCCATCTTAGAGATAGAATATCAGATATTCTTAATCCTGTGAAGCATCCCAAACTAATAAGGAGTGAGATTTTATAATTCTCGTCTTTGGCTAACTTCCTTATGAGGTTCATTGCATCAGACCAAACAAGATAGTCTGCGGTTGTGCTTGAATATTTAAGTGACATAATGTTCTGTTTTATAAGTTAATGAATAGAAGTGAATATTAATTCTGAGTTGGATTTACTAACTCATTGATTACTAAAGGAACATTCACTAATTATCAAAGTGAATATTTTGTTTATTGTATTCAAACGATTATCTTTGGATATAAATTAATTAATTATGAGAATTTCTTATCCAGAAGCAGAAAGAATGGGATGGAATTATGAGGATGTCTATTTATTTGCATTCTCAGAATTAGACTATTTGACTACTGAATTACAAAAGTTGTATAATAATGATGGAATTAATGATATTCCCAGCTATGTATTGCGACTTGTAAAAAAAATGTTAGAAACATGGGAGTCTATATTCCTTATTTATTCACATAACCGTGATTATGTATCAGCTTGTACCTTATGTAGAAATATTATTGATAATTTAGCCACTATCTATCATGTATATATGAACTCCAACGAAGATGAAAAGGTGTTCAAACATTATTTATATGTTTTGGATGGAATTCTTTGTAGATATAAGGATTATCCAGATTATAATCAAATAGTTAATAATGGACGAATTAAAGAAGATGAGTTTATAGCATTAGTAACCCAAGTAAGAGATACTAATAAATCTGATATGATTGCAAAGGAATTCATAATTAAAGAATTAAAAAGAAGCCCACTCTATAATAATAATAAAATTGTTAATCAGATTATTGAGAATGCAAATTGGAAATATAAGAGTTTAAAACCTCTTCTTAACCCCAAAGAGAAAAATCAATTTACTTGGAACTCTTTATATAAAATGGTCGATTCAAATCCCTCTTTCTCAACTTATGCAAGTTATTTATCAGTGTTTGTACATGGCTTAAGTATAAGTAACTGTGACTTGGACAAGAGCGAGGAGTTGTTTGAACCTATATTAAGTTTATCTATTGTTAATTTAAATTCAACATTGGTAGCAATTAAAGAAATCTATAAAAACGAGATAAAACGATATAATATAGATTTTAAGAAATCTTCAACCGCTAAGACCTTACTTTGTTCTGTAAGTGATGAATATTTGCAAGGACTAATAGAACAATGCCAGAAAGAACACTTAAAATAATGTTCTTTCTTTTTACATTAATTCTTTAAAATGGTCTGTCACCATATTCATAAACAAGAATTGAGTTACAAACTCTGTCGTAGAATGAGAACCCGCAACAAGTATGGAAGTAACTTTCATAAACTGCTGCATATTCACCATGCTGTTTGCTGTTCCTATCTAAAAATGAATCAAACTTGTGCAGCCAATATTTAAGTGCTTGCAAGCGTTTGATGTATTGAAGGTTGTTCTCACAGTAGCATAGTCTTTCTTGTAAAGAGTTGATATGGTTGATAGTATTTTCAATTTTAGATTTATTCATGATTGTAATATTTGATGATTGATAAAATGAAAAAAGGACAACTAACTGAATAGCAGCCCTTTCCTCTGTCAATCAACAATCCACTCAGCCCAAGAACCAAGCGTATTCACTATCTCCTAATTTGGCACGTTGAATGCCTTGTACGAACTCTGTGCAATTAAGATTCCTCTCCAAAAAGTTATCTATGTAACTTGACTTCACAGAACCATTGAGCAGGTTTAAGAGCTGCCAACCTGTAATGCTGTCTCCTGTACTCTTGAAGTTCACATCAGAAACGAATGCTCTGCAAGCTGCATTAATCTGACTATCTCCCAACAATAGACGAGGTAAGCGTTTCTGTTGGTTGGGTGTAAGAGCTTGATATAATCTCATCCTACCTATTATCTGACAAAACTCGCTTGTTGAGATTGACATCTGTCCAAGTGTTCTTAACAAATGCAGGTCTTTGGATGGGTTGTAAGCGTGGAACAGATTCAATGCTGCTGCATATAGTTCTTGTACGCTTAGAACTTCTATCTTATCCTGTAAACCGTCAGTAGTAAGCATTAAATTTGAGCACACACGATTACGAAAGCCTATGAAGATTTTAAATCTCTCAACAGATTTCTTACTGTACAAGTTAATCTCGTTATATGCTCTCACTCCACCAATGGATAACGCTAAACGATTACCGTATTCATCGTGTACAATGGATGGGATTTCAAAGCAGAAACACATTCTCTGATAGAACAAAGTCTTCTCTTCATCTGTCAGTTCAGATGCTTTCTTACCTAATGCACTTGGTATTCTGCCATTGATAGGGTGTGAGATTCTAATCTCTGGCATATCAAACTGTTCTCCATGAAAGTAATCCTTTGCTGCATCCACTACTGCACCTATAAAGGATTGGTGACTAATGGTTTCTTCCATTGATGCAAAACTTGGAATGATGCAGTCTTGTTGTAAGTGCTGCAAGGTTACTTCCTGTGTATTTGCTTCAATGAAATGATTTACTCTTTTGGGTACTGCAACTTCTTCCACAATGATTTCTTCTTCTGCAAACTCACCCATGTTTAATGATTCTCTACGCTGTGCCATAGCTGGCATAATTACTAAATCTCTCATAATGAAATTGAATTAAATGGTTATTGATTGAATGGATTTAACAAGAACAGACCTAAAACACAAGTGAATTTCTTCGTTTGCATCTTAGGCTGTTCTATGTCTTTCCCTAAAGATTCTTTCAAAGGGAATGAGGAGCATTAGTAAATTATTGGTAGGCTGTGGCAATAGTACATCGTGCCCCCTCTCAGATTAAAAAGAATGCTTATTTCTGTCAGCAGTCAGACTGCATTGTTAAAGCATTCTTTTTTATTTAAGAGCTATAAGGGGGTGTTTATGTGGGTAGGGGTGTCTCGCTTGTGGTTCTGTTAGATTAATTTTGGATATTATCATTAAAGAATGAATCGTACTTTTCATTACCCATGTTGAGAATGAACAGGTTGACTTGTGCCCTTGTTATCGCAGTGTATATAAGCTCAACAGATTCAAAATCTTGTATAGAATCACTTTTATGTGGCTCAATGATTAAAAAGACTGTGTGTGATTCCCAGCCCTTAAAGCTGTGTATAGAAGATAGCTTTACAGTTCCTGTTTTTATTGAGAAGTGATTTCTTCTGTATCGTCTGATTGTATTTATCCTCTCTTCAAAGTTGTTTTTAGATTTGGTCTCTAATTCGCTTTTATCATATTCTTCTTTAGTTTCAAATGTAGTGGTTGTATTCTCTTTTAATTGAGTCCTTATAGAGTATTCTATTTCTCTTAAAATATCAGCTGTACCAGATAGAATAGTAATGTCTGCTGGGTTAAGGCAATATTTCTTACAAGTTCCTTTATAGATATTGAATATCCTTTCTGTGCTGGCTTTCGCTCCAATATTGGCATATTTAATATTCCTTTGTTCAAAATCAAGCATAGGGTTATCTAACACAACCATATTGTCAATGGTGTATTTATTCTCTAAGAAATGGTGCTGGAACTTCATCGCTAACTTCCCTATTTCACTTGTGAATCTTTTGGAAGCGTTAAGAGACTTGTTCCAGTTTCCTGCGATTGTTTTAATTATTGGTTCTTTGTTCTCATCTAACGGTCTTCTGTAAATATTTTGCTTCTCATCTCCAAACACAACAAATTCACTATCCTCGTATAAGAAATATTTGGTAATTATTTCCAGCCATTCAGTTTGGTAGTCTTGTACCTCATCTATGAATATAGCTTTGTACTTCTTAATGTGATTCTTTACAGGCTCAAAGAAATTAATATCTGTATAAGATTTTAATCCTTTTATGGGTAGGTTATAGTTGTTTGCTTCTGATTTAATAAACTGATGATAGTTGGTGATATAGAATTTCTCCCAAGGATAACTCTCTCTTACGTCATTGATTTTGTCGCGAATGTAATTCTTAAGGGATAGATTAAATGTTAGAATTAATATTTCACTATTAGTTCTTAGATATGCATTGACAGCTCTCTTTGCAAGGACAAGAGTTTTACCACTTCCTGCAATCCCTTTTATTTTACGTCTGGGTCTGCTTTCACTTCTAATAAGTTCTGCTTGTGCTTTAGTGTACTTAATATCAATCCCTTCTTCTAATTGATGAAAAGGTGGCTTGAGGTAGCGTTTGAAATTATTGTAAATATCTTCATCAAATAAGAAAGAAGGTTGTTCTATTCTTATCTTGCTGAAATATTCTTCTAAGTTTTGCAGTGTAAGAGAATCATATCCCCAATATTGTATATATTTTATGTCTTTTAAAAATTTGGTCTTATTATCTTCCTTGGATATATTCTCATGTATAAACTTCTCAATATTATCTTGGGACATCTTATGGAAGTAAACAAGTGTATATATAATATTTGAATAGTACCACTTATTCATTTTCTTCTCTAAGAAAGTACTTATGTGTAATGAGACAAGATTCTCTTTATAGTAATTTATTTGAGAGAAAGGTGATTGAACCTTTGTTGAAGTTGAATTATTCCACCAATCCAAATCATCATTAATAGCATAGTCAGTTAAATCCCAATCATTTACAGATATGATTATAGCTCCACATCCCTTTTTAAGAATAACAATATTGGGTCTGTCACCATTTATGAAAGGATGGTAATATATCTCAAACTCCATATTTAGATTCTTTTGTAAAAAGTCTAATAGGATTAGTTCTCCTTCTGTTGCTGGTTGGTGGAGATGCTGGATTGTATAGAAGTCAGGATGAATTTGTGCCATTGAATTGATATATAAGGTTATATTGCAAATATATAACTAATATGCCTTTAAAAGAAAGAACTCTAAATCTTTTTAGTAGTCTGGAGCTTTTATTGCCATATCTTTATAAGATTAAATCTGGCAGTTCTTCCTTGTCTTTTACCTCCTGCTTCCTGCCTACCAACCCATTTGATAATGATTTCATAAGAGCGTGCATATCCTTAACTTCCTCAAAATTATTCTCCTTGTACTTCTTATAAATTATGCACTCCCTTGAAATGGGGTTTCCTCTGCTCTCGTTAAATGCTATCATGTGTTCAAAGTCAGCTTTCACTTCCTCCACATATTTATCTTTGGGTAGGTCTATAAGCAAACCTTTAGCTTTTAATATGATTGAATCTCCAACTTCATCTAACAAGTCCATATCCCTTAGTTGTTCTATGTAGTTAGAAATAGTACCATGTCCCATGTGGATTAGTTCTTTCAGTTTTCTTACAGATAAGGTAATTGTATGACTGTGTGGCTCTGCTGCACTGAATAGTTTGAGTATAAATCCTCTGAGCTTTAAATCCAGTGTACTGTTATATGAATCATAGAACTCTCTGCTGATTCTTCTGTAATGTCCAAAGCTGACAGGAAAGAATATATAATCTGTCCAAGTCCTGTCATTCCTGCCACTGTCCTTATTCTGTATGCTGACTTCCCCTGTGGCTCTTAACTTGTCATTGAATGATTTGGAACTCTTACCACCTTTATAGTTGGCAGGTTTCTCTCCAACGAATGATGTAAGCTGGTCTATCGTGGTGTCAGTGGTCAGCATATATTTGTCTGCTGTCAATAGTAACACGTATGTCCTGTAAACATCAGCACAACCTAACTTCTGAATCAGATTGTTGCTCATTACTGTATATTCCTTGAATGGTAGCTTCTCGTAACTCATAAGGCAATCGCTCAATATGTTTAATTAAAATGATTTGGTTGGTCTTTAATAAGAATCTCATTTTAGAGGAACTTAATTTGTTTGACTTCCTAAGTTCGCTCAGCTTGTTATAGAAATGATTGTTATAAATCCACATATCATTGATTTTAGTCACTTACAGATTACCTGTGCGGTGTCCGCAAGGACATTGCATAGGTCTTATTGGAATGTAGCATAGGAGTGTAGAGAGGGGGTGTTTAGACACGCAGTAAAAAGTGAATAAGCACACCTCCCAAATTTGACAATATGAATCTCTCAGTTTCAATTTTTATCTTGTCAGTAAGCCAACTTCTGTAATGCGATATAATAAGTAGTAACCTTTCCATTCTTTTTTCTCCTTGTCTTTAGATAGTTATTAAGATTAGCCCACAATCCAATGTGAACCTTGTTATCTTTTACTCCCTGTTTAAGAGCCTTAACCCTTATCTGTTCATAAGTAAATTCTTCCATTTTAGATATTCTGAATAGTTTGTAGTCCGTCAATCTGTGTGGTGGGATTATCTGTTTGTGGTACTGTAAAGATAGTAATTTCATGAGTGGGGAACTAATGATAAGACCACAATTCAGAAGTATTAAGTAGGCAGGGAAACCTCTCACATTTCCCTGCTTCTTGTCAATCCTCCTTGTCATGTTCAAAACATAGGACTAAGTGTATAATTCCATTCTCATTCTTGAAAGCTATTCTTGGATTATCAACTTCCTTATATGTAATGGAAGTTATAATTATGGGGAACAGCTCATTTTCATTATAAAGTTTGAGACTATTTGCAATATATTCATTAGAACTATATTCTGGGAGAATGAAACTGAACAGATAGAGCTTGACATCATTGTATTGCTGCATTTTAGCTCTTAGTATTTCTTGCTTGGCAATTATTGCTTCGTAGATAGTGCTTAGATATAAGCTCGATTGTATGATATATGGATTCATGGTTTTATTATTTAATTGGTTAAGAATTAAGCCCACCTGTCACATGGGCTTTGCTGTTAGTGGCTTATGCAGCCTGTTCTTCTTTAATCACTCCATGATTCTTTAGATATTGGGTAAGCATCTCAGAATAAATGGTATTCACATGGTCTGACTTTACTTCATTTATAATTTTGATGCTACTCTCATTCAATGTCTTTATGGTACTTAAAGTTTCATCCAACCCAATCTTCTTGTCTTCTCCGTTCGGTGCGTAATTGGCAAGTTGGGTAATTGCATCAATCATGTAGCGATGTCTGATAGTGTCCTTAGAAATCTTCATGTCATTTAAAGTCTTGATAATTGTATCTCCTATTGTCAAGTCATATTCTTCAAGTTTGGCTTCACAAACTCCCTGCATGGCACTATTCCAGACTTTCAAACTTAGTGTCTTACCAAAATTATAATATTTGGTGACTACGCTGATGTTTGCTTTCAATTCCAATGCCTTTTGGAACACCCTGTTAAAGAACTCCTGCTGCGTGGCTAATGCTGCGTTGCCAGCTTTCTCCAATCCGTTAAAACCACGACTTAACACGTTGTTCACTCCTCTGTATTTGCCAAACTCCTGTAAAGAATCAAACTTTTTAATTCTCACATTCTCTATGGTCAGTTTTGTGTCGTCTTTGACTATGGCATTGAGGTTGTGTTCATGGTAGCTTGCCCATTGCCAATATCCGTTTGCTTTATCAACAGGAACGTAAACATTGGGAGTGCCTTTAGGTACAATGTTTCCGTTAAGGTCTTTTAGCTCAATGTCTGCATTGTAAAACAGGGCGGCTTCTGTAATGTAGAGAGGAACTTTATCAAAATGTTCATTGGTTATCAAATCCTTGCCACATTCAAGGTTTACCTTGCTTACTGCCATACTGTAAACAGATGTAGCGATGATGATTTCCTTTTGCTCTTTAGTGAAGATTACCTGTTCGGCTGTGTTGGTAACTTCATTCCAAACTTCTATTTTAGTGGTTGGAAGTTCTACTTTTTTAAGTGCTTCAAGGTATGCAGTTTCAGCTTTACCAACATTAACTTGTGCAGATTTCTTGATATTGGCTTCTGCATCCATGTTGGCTTCAAGCACACTTTTGGCTTTCATCAAATTCTGACGGGCTTCTTCTACTGCTTGCATCTTAACTTCTGCTGATGTCATTCTTGCTTCTTCCATATTATTGTTCTGATTTGAAGATTCAACTTCATTCTTCACTCTCTCTTCGGTTACATTTGTTAATTCTGTCATAATTCTAATCTTTTAAGTTGTTATTATTCATTCAGTGCAACCCTCAAACCTATGTACACTTGGTTATCTGATTACGCTGCAAAACTACTTGCTTCTGGGCTGATTAAAAGAGAGAAAATAATGAATGGTTTTACTTCCCCTCTTAATTAGCAGCTCGTCCGCTATCGTTTTGAGGCTGCAAAGATGGGATATAATGGCAGGATTAAAAGAGAGAAAAAAAGTCCTGCTTTCATGTACCCTCTTAATGGCATGAAGCAGGACTGTATTAATTATCAGAAGTTTATTAACAATATATGCTGTTCACAGTATCAATTCTCTTGTCTTTATATTGCTTGATGTAGCCTTTTAAAACATCTTCATCATCTGAGAATTTACTATGTTTGGATAGTTTGGTGAAGTAGATAAGCTTTGATATGAGCAATGTCTTACTAAGTGATATGGTGCTTCCTTTCTTCTGTCTGACATTAAACAGCTTATTATATGGAGATAGATTGAAGAAGTCATTGAACATCTTATAGAACAGCCATATCTGAATGGATTCCTTTTCTTCTGCATGGGTGCTTATGCTGACTTGTTGGCTCTGCATCCAAGGATGTTCCTCTATCTCCTTTAGGTTATTGATGATGGTAGTAACCAAGTAGCCTATTGCATTGGCATTGTCAATTACTATCTGATGCTTGCCCTCTACTTTTACAGAGATAGTGATAGGTTTCTTAAAACTCACTCCAAATTGGTTAATCTCCTTATGGTTGTCAGCTATGGCTTTGGCGAATTTGGTGAGCTGTTCTATTCCAATGCCTGTAGCTTTCATTCCGTCCAAGCACGTTCCACAAGTATAATCAAAGATGAACAGAAGTAGGAACCAGAACTTATCTATATCAACTCCCAAACCTTTCAATGTATTCTGTATGTCCTCATTAGCTATATAATCTTCGTATGTGAAGTTACCATATAGTTTATTCTGATTGCATCTTCTTATAAATATGGGTAAGGCGGTAGTGCCACAGATATATTGCTCTCCTGTTTCAAGGTCTATATCTACATCTGGAACATATTCAACGGCTATAGCTTCCATGTATTCCAAACGAGTATCAATGCTTATATAATCTTCCTTTAGCTTCTCCATAATTATTAGTTTAGGACAAAGTTAAAAAATAATCCTCACCTGCATTGCTACAAGTGAGGAATTATTGGCTTAGAGTAAATTCTTCATGGCATTATCTATCTGTTCATTATCAAAACTATCAAGATAGATTTGAGTAGTCGTTAGGTCTGAATGTCCTAACGCTTCACTAATCAATGCAATGTTTACACCAGACTTCTTTAAGACGCTTGCGAATGAATGCCTTGCAACATAGGTTGTAAGATTAGCTTCAACTCCAAGCTGTGCGGCAAGTAGTTTTAGATTCTTATTGACCTTTCCCAGCATCTTATGTATTCTGTTCTGCTTTTGCAATGGTGTCTTATGCAACTGAGCATTGAGAATGGGGAACAGGTAGTATTTACTCTCTACTGCATATCGCTTAATGATTTTTAAGGCTTCTTCTGACAATCCCAACTTGATGAGTTTACCTGTCTTTTGACGAATGTAGTGTAGTCTCTTCCCCTCTATGATATTATCCTTAGTTAGATTGGCTATGTCAGTGAAGTTGATGCCGCCACACAGATAACTGAATATGAATATGTCCTTACTGAGTTGAACATATTGCCGTTTACCAATGGGACGGACATCCGTTGAGAATTTCAGTACGTCAGCTTTAGCAATAGCACGCTTCTCTGTACTTACATCAAACTTGCTTATCCTGTAATCATTGAAAGGATAGTCAGACTTACGTGCACATTTACTTTCAATGGCTTTATTGTACGCGCTACGCAGGGTGCGGAACAACAAACTCATGGTGGTCTCCTTGTTTCCCTTGGAACGCAACCACTTCTCGTACTTGTTGAGCCATGCAACATCTATTGCACTAAATGGAATCTCTAAATTACCATTGGTAAAGACATTGATGGAGTTGTAGGAGCTTTTATAAATAAGCCTGTTCCCACATTTCTCATTAGCCATGTACTGCTCAATCAATTCTTGATAGAACTGTCTGACAGTTTTAAGCTCAAACTTCTTGTGGTCTCCATGAAGCAGAGTGGTAGTGGTGTACTCTTTCTGTTCAGTGTTCAATTCCAACATTCGTTGTTGCAGTTCCGCTTGCTTGTCAAGGATAAGTTTTAAGATGTATTCCTTGTTGGGACAGGTTGGTTTAGGTTTCTCTCTTACGAAATCCCACTGATTAGCCTTAATGGAAACTCCTAAACTTTGGTACTTCTTCTTCCCATCTTTACAGATGCGTAACATTAATGGGTGCTCGCCATTTGATAGAGTTTTAGACTTGTAGCACACCACTGTAATTGTAGCATTCATGCTGTTCTTGGTTTAACTCTCAGTTTAACTCACACGGTTAAACCACGCTAAAACCAGCACTGCCTAAAAACAAAAATCAGATAGAAATCTTGCGATAACTATCTGATTTTCAATAGAGCGGCAAACGAGGCTCGAACCCGCGACCCTCAGCTTGGGAAGCTGATGCTCTACCAACTGAGCTACTGCCGCATAAACATTTCCAAGGTCATGCCTTAAAAACGGTGGCAAAGTTAATAAATTCCTTCCTAAAAAAACAAACGTTTCGTCAAATATTTCCTATTTTTGCTCGGGAAAACAAAGATATTCTTTCAAAATACAGACTAAATACCAATGAAACGAATCATACTCATCACCGGAGGAGCACGTTCCGGCAAAAGCACCTATGCGGAAAAGCTGGCACTCGAGCTCTCTCCCACTCCCGTTTATCTTGCCACAGCACGCATTTGGGACGAAGAATTCCACCAGAGGGTAATCCGGCATCAGAAACGCCGGGGACCGGAATGGACAAACATCGAAGAGCAGAAAGAACTCAGCCGCCACCGGCTGGAGGGACGGGTTGTCCTGATAGACTGCATCACCCTGTGGTGTACCAATTTCTTCTTCGACCTCGAGTCTGATACCGACCGGGCACTTGCCGCAGTAAAGGCGGAGTTCGATCGCTTCACGGCACAAGACGCAACCTTTATCTTCGTCACCAATGAAATAGGCATGGGAGGAACTTCCGAAAACGAACTGCAACGAAAGTTCACGGACATGCAAGGCTGGATGAACCAATATGTAGCCGCCCGTGCCGACGAAGTGATACTGATGGTATCCGGCATCCCACTTACCGTAAAAAACACTCATTCATAAAACAACAAACAATTAAAATTCAACAGACTGATGAAAACATTTCATATCACCCGTCCGGACGAGTCAATCCGTCCCACATTGATTGACAAAATCAACAACCTGACCAAACCCAAAGGCTCATTGGGCATTTTAGAAGAACTGGCACTCCAAATCGGACTCATACAACAGACATTATCCCCCACCTTGAAACATCCGCAAAACATTATCTTCGCCGCCGACCACGGCATTGTAGAAGAAGGGGTCAGTCTGTCTCCAAAGGAAATCACCTGGCAGCAAATCAGCAACTTCCTTCATGGAGGGGCAGGTGTCAATTTCCTCTGCCGGCAGCACGGCTTTACCCTGAAAATAGTAGATGCAGGAGTAGACTACGACCTCCCCTACGAGAAAGGCATCATCAATATGAAAGTACGTAAAAGCACCCGGAGTTATCTGCACGAGGCAGCCATGACGGAAGAGGAAATGGAGATGTGCCTGGAACGGGGTGCCGAGGTGGTGCGCCAATGCCATGAAGAAGGCAGCAATGTCCTCAGCTTCGGTGAAATGGGTATCGGAAACACCTCTTCATCCTCCTTGTGGATGACCTGCTTTACCGGTATTCCTCTGGAACAATGTGTCGGCGCAGGTAGCGGACTCGACAGCGCGGGCATCCGCCACAAATACGAAGTGCTGAAACAGTCTATGGAGAATTACAAAGGCGACGGCTCTCCCCGGGACATCATCCGCTACTTTGGTGGACTGGAAATGGTAATGGCCATAGGCGCCATGCTGCAAGCTGCCGAGCTGAGGATGATTATCCTTGTTGACGGATTCATCATGACCAACTGCCTGCTTGCCGCCGCCAGGCTCTATCCGGAAGTGACGGATTACGCCATCTTCGGACACTGCGGAGACGAGTCGGGCCACAAACTGGTGCTCGACGCCCTGCATGCCCGTCCGCTGCTGAATCTGGGGCTGCGTTTGGGAGAAGGAACGGGGGCCATCTGTGCATATCCCATTGTCGACTCGGCCGTGCGGATGCTCAATGAAATGGATAACTTTGCACATGCCTCCATCACTAAATACTTTTAACATGAACAATGTCTTGGCTGCATTCATAATGCTCACCCGACTGCCCTTCTGGAAAATCAAGGAAGTACCGGCAGAGTGTTTCAAGCATGTGGTTCCCTATTGGCCGTTTGTAGGCTGGCTGACGGGAGGCGTGATGGCGGCAGTGCTGTGGCTTGCCGGACAGATTATGCCGGTGTCACTGGCATGGATTCTTGCCCTCATCGCACGCCTGCTTGTCACCGGTTGCCTGCACGAAGACGGGCTGGCGGACTTTTTCGACGGTTTCGGTGGCGGCACCACCCGAGAACGGACTCTAGCCATCATGAAGGACTCCCACATCGGAAGCTACGGTGTCATCGGATTGATATGCTATTTCCTGCTGTTGTTCCAACTTCATCACCTGCCACTGGGACTTCTCTGCATCCTTGTGCTCAGCGGTGACTGCTGGTCCAAATTCTGTGCCTCCCAGATTGTCAACTACCTGCCCTATGCCCGGAAAGAGGAAGACAGCAAAAGCAAGACCGTCTACAACCGCATGAGCTGGCACGAGTTACTGGCCGGATTTCTTTGCGGTCTGCTTCCTTTCGTACTGCTGCTGCCTATAAAGCTGTGGATTGCCACCCTCTTCCCACTACTCACCTTCTTCCTGCTCTACCGATTGATGAAGCGGCGCCTACAAGGATATACGGGTGACTGCTGCGGGGCCACTTTCCTGCTATGCGAACTGTCCTTCTACTTGGGAAGCCTTATTCTAATTATAAATTAACAACTGAAAATTAAAGATGGAAGTAATACTCATTCGACACACTTCGGTAGATGTCCCTCCGGGCGTATGCTACGGACAGACCGATGTTCCCCTGAAACCTACGTTTGAAGCGGAAGCCGCCGTGACAGCAGAAAACCTGAAGGCATACCTTCCGTTCGACCACGTCTACACCAGTCCCCTGACCCGCTGCGTGCGCCTCGCCACCTATTGCGGCTATCCCGATGCAGAACGGGACAAACGGATTATGGAAATCAATTTTGGCGACTGGGAGATGAAGCCGTTCGAACAGAATGAAGACCCACGCCTGCAGGAATGGTATGCCGACTACATGAACGTGGCAGCTACCGATGGAGAATCCTTTGCCATGCAATACCGACGTGTCGGCCAGTTTCTGGATGAGTTGAGGAAGAAGCCCTATACACGCGTTGCCATCTTCGCACATGGCGGCGTACTCATCTGCGCGCAACTCTATGCCGGAACCCTCAAAGCCGAAGAAGCCTTCGACGCATTGACGCCCTACGGCGGCATCGTCCGCATCAATCTCGACAAGGAATAGTGAACGAAATAGTAGGGCCTTCCTCCGCTTCGGTTTGCACCTTGTAGATACCTCCAAAATAATGAATAAAATGGGCATTGATTTCATGGCGAATCAAGCTTGTTTTATTCTCAAAATGCACCTTTGCAAACGGAGCGTTGACCACATCGAAATAGAGAACCGGCCTACTGCGGTCTCGTCTGATACGGATAACCGCCTCATAACGGGAAGTGTCATTCTCTGACGGAGTCAGCAGGCTGAAAAGCAATGTATCGAACCACTTCCGGTCCGTCCTTGCAAGCTGTTCCTTGAGGTCGGTCTGCAGGCTGACAGACACGGTGCTCTCCTCACGGCCGTTCACTTTATCCAGCACCTCACTGCACAACCGAATAATGTCACACTCCTCGTCCTCATACTGAATCTTGCCGGACTCCAGGCGGGACAACTCCAGAATGCTGTTGACATAATTCAGCAGGCTCTCCGCATTGGTCTGAATCATCTGTCCGTACTCCCTCTTAGTCTCCTTATCCAGCTCCTCTTTCCCGGTCAGCAATTCGGCAAAGCCCACCACCACACTCAGCGGGGTACGTATATCATGGCTGATTTCCGATTTCAGACGTTCCTTCGCGATGTTGTCCGTCTCTGCCTGCAAAGCGGCTTCAGCCGTCTTCTTCTCTACGACAGCAATCTTTCCGGAGACATAGCGCGTATACAGATAGAAAAGCAGCATCAGCAGCAGACAGACGCCCAGGAGTATAAATCCTATACGGTAATTCATGTCCTGAATCTTCTGCTTCTCCAACAACAGCTCGTCAATGTGGTAAATCTCCTTCACCTGCTTCAACTGGTTGGCCGAGAAGGCATTGTTCAGCGAATCCTGCTTGCGTATGAGGTAGCGCCGGGTCTCGATGGCCCCGTCAATGTCCCCCTTGTCATATTGCGTACTCGCCTTGTAGTTTATCAAAGTGGCAAAGGTGGAGACGTAGTTGTTCAGTACCGTAGGGGTCACCTCGTCTATCAATGCGATGCTTTTGTCATACTCATCGGTCTTGGCATAGTATTGAAGCTGTATCAACTGGACATTCAGCCAGAAGACGGGATCTACATGCGGCTCAAGCAGTTTCTTTACTTTCTCGATATGCTCATGCGCCACTGTAAAGTTCTTCCGGTTCATGTAGTGCAGGATATACTTCACTTCGCAGTCAATCTCGAAATTGCTCCAGTTCTTCCTTGTCTCGGGTTCTTTGGAAATAACCGTCTGCAACGTCATGTCCATTTCATGCAAATAGGGCAGCTTCAAGCTGTCTTTACCGCCATTGCCGTATACCTGGGCAATACGCGACAGTATATCCACCTTCAGGCTGGCCTTTGTCTGGGGAGAGAAATTCCGGTAAGCCTCCAAGAAAGAGTCCAGTGCCTCATTCGGGCGGCTGGACACTCCGTAGGCACATCCCAAGCTGTTATACGCCGCTATCATCCCATTATTGCTATGGCGGAGTTTTGATTCCTCCAACGTCTCCTTAGCCACATACACCGCTTTCTCTATCTGTCTCTTGGAAGCCAGGGCGCGGCTGATGGCAGCCTTCTGCTCCAGATAATAATCGTAAGTGCCTACCTGGGGGACAAAATCCTTCAACACATCCACCCAATACGACAGACTGTCCGGGTCGTGTTTCTTGTCATAACATGCCGCCAGATAGTAAGCGCCCATATTCTCATAGAAAGCGTTCTTCTGCCGCCGCGCCTCCTCGTACAGACGGGTGGAAAAAGTCATGTTATAGGGAGCATACTGGTGCTTGTAGGCCATGTCACGGAGATACGTCAGCCGGACAAGGGTGGCCGGCAGGGCATCGGCAACCTTCAGGATGCTGTCCTGATACCGGACAGCCCCCGTGTCTTCTGCCAGCAGCGGACAGATATATCCGCAAAACAAAACATGGATGAGAATCAGTATTCGTTTCATTGCGCCGTTCCTCCGTGTAATGCGGGATTATACTTCAAAGGATGCGTAAAACAGAAACGCGCGCCACGGGTGTACCCACTGTCCACCCACAGCTTGCCGTTCATATATTTCACAATCAGTTGGCAGATGGAAAGACCCAGTCCGCTTCCCTGCACAAAATCATTCAGCTTTTCAAAGCGTTCAAAAATCAAGTGCTGCTTCTCCGGTGGAATGCCGCATCCGGTATCCGTCACGGAGAAAAGTGCCGTACCGGCATCAGCCATCTTCAGTTCCAGCACGATGGAGCCTTGTTCCGTAAACTTGGCGGCATTCACCAGCAGGTTTATCAAGACCTGGCGGAGGCGCGCATCGTCCGTATCCAGCATCAAGACGGACAAATCCGTGTCAAAACGCATTTCAACCTCCAGCTTGCGCGAGGCCATCACGGTCTCCACGACCTCATTACACAACTTCACGGCATCATGCGTGCGGATGTTGAAGGTTATATTGTCATTCTCGAAATCCGAGAAATCCAGAATGTCATTGATAAGTTTCAGCAACTGAAAGGAATTCACCTTGATAATTTCGGAGAATTCCCGGCGCGATTCGTCATCGAACGACTCGTCCTCATCCGTCAGTACCGCCGAGAATCCGACAATGGCATTCAGCGGCGTACGTACCTCATGGCTCATGTTCGAAAGAAACATATTCTTCCGTTGTATGGCTTGCACCGCTTTCTCCTTCATCGCCTCCTGCCGTATCTGGGAACGCTTCAAACGGAATATCTTCTTCCAGCCCAGCACCAGGAGGAATATCAGAAACAGTACGGACACAATGATGCCTGCCAGATAGAAACGCATGGATACAATGCGGTCGCGTTCGTTCTGGTAGGCCAGTTGGTCGGCCTGGAAACGGGTACAGAGCCGGTCTATCTCCTTGGGATAGTTCTTCTCGAACGAAGTCTTGATATACGAAAAGACCTTGCCGTACTGTCCGTAGGCTTCTTCCTTGTTTCCCATCTTCACCAGTAAATCCGCTTTTTCGAGCAGAGCTTCCTTGTAGATGTTATGGTTTATCCGGGCATATTCGGTTTGAAGGAAATCATTGTAGGCGGTCAAGGCTGCCTCATGCTCTCCGGTGGCCACCAGATAACGGGCATCTATAATCAGAAGGTATTGCTGTATCTCCGGAATCAGTTGCGCTTCAAGCTGGCCTATCTGTGCCAGATGATGGCTGGCGGCCTTCAAGTCACCCTTGAATAATTGGCAGGAAGCATTGGAGATGTGGCGCATGGCCAGCTCCAGCGGAGAAAGCCGGTCTTCCGGATAAAGGTTCAGACGTGCAAGATAACGCGAGGCACCGTTTACATTCCGTATGCGCAGGTTATAATCTATCAGTTCCACCAGTAGCATACGGATATGCACATCCTCCCCGTCCATCCCATCCAGCAGTCTCAAAGACTCTTCGTAAGCGGTACCGGCTTCCCGAAGCCTGCCGGTATAGCTGTACACCTCTCCCATGGCATTCAGCGCCAGGGCATTGCCGAAGGGGTAGGCAAGCGCGCGGGCTTTGGAGTACATCTGGTCGCTCTGGGCAATGGCCATACGGATTTCTCCACGGAAAAGGGAGGATTTTATAAGTATCCTTTCCAGTTCGAAATAGGTGTAATAGCGCTGGGATTCATCCAATTGGGACAAAAGGCCGTCGGCATTCAGCGAGTCACACTCCTCCCGGGTCAGATAGTCGAAACCGAGGCTGTTGTGAAAAGTGGAGATGACCTCATGGACTATACTTTCCTTTTCTTTAGTCCAAGAATCCGCTTTATCTGTTGTCGATGCAATTATTGTGCTCCCGAACCAAATAAAGAAAAGGAATATATATAATTGCTTTATCCTCATTTATAAGACTTTGTCTGCTTTAAAAGTTACATTTTTTAATGCAACGCGGTCTTGCAAAGATATTATATCTTTTTGGAACGGACAAAGAATCAGTTAAAATAACAACATTTTAAAAACAAAAGGAAGCCAAGGTCGATGTCACTATTACGGCAACCACCATCCACCACTCCACACGCCGGTTGATGCGGACAGCCACACGCATATCTTCTGTCTTCAGAGGCCGTTCATTAGAACCGATATAAGGTTTCCATACCTCCTCGCCGAAATAGTTGTGCGGACCTCCGAAACGGCAGTCCAGAATACCGGCAAGGGCGGCTTCCGGATAACCGGAATTGGGACTGGCATGCTGGCTGCCATATCTGCCCACAAAAGCAAACAAGGAAAGACGACCGGAAACCAGCACCATCAGAAAGGCTGTCAGACGAGCAGGAATATAATTGGCAACATCATCCAGACGGGCGGCGAAACAGCCGAACCGACGATAGCGCTCGTTCTTGTAGCCGACCATGGAATCCAGCGTGTTCACCATCTTATAGGCAAGCATGCCCGGAACTCCCAACAGCAGATACCAGAACAAGGGGGCAACTACCCCGTCACTCAAATTCTCTGCCAAAGTCTCCAATGCCGCGGTTCTCACCTCCTGCGCCGAGAGTGCAGACGTATCACGCCCTACGATACGTGCCACTTGCATCCTCCCTTCCTCCAAGGAACGGTCCACCGCCTTGAACACCATACGCACCTCGCGAACCAGTGTAGTACCTGCTAGGCAATAGAATATCAGCAGTATCTGCACCGTCAGAAGCATGCCCGGAGAAAAGAGTGCCGCCAAGCGGAGCAACAAAAGCGTAATGACATATACCCCCAAGACAAGAGACACCGCCACAAACGCACCTTTCAGGAAACACGAATCGCCCTGGTTCAACCGGTGCTCACAGAAAGAAATGGCTTTGCCGAAAGCCACAACCGGATGGGGCAGCCACGCCGGGTCGCCCAGCCAATGGTCGAGCAGCCAGGCAGTGAGAAGCGGCAGGTTCAAGTTGAAGGCGACACCCAAAAGTATAAGCACATCTTCTTCCATCGGTTATTCCTCCTCAAGCCATTGTCCTATTGCTTTTACAAGCCTGTCATTCTCCTCCCGGCTCTGGGCGGCTATACGGAAGAAGTGTTCATTCAGTCCGTCGAAGTTGGAGGCGTCCCGAATCAAGATACCATGCTCCCCTGCCAGATAGTCTTTCAAGGCGGAAGCCCTACCCATACGGAGGCACACCAGCATGAAATGGGTTTCGGTGGCCCATACTTCCAGTCCTCCCAATGCCTCGAGCGCACTGCGCAGGCGGGCAGCCTCTTGCAAGTAAGACGCCACATCCAGCGGATTGGGAACATCATGTTCCAGCAGATGGAGCCCCGCCTCAATGGCAAGCTGGTTGACCGACCAGGGCATACGGTTGGTACGCAGGCGATGCAGCAGGTGGGGAGCGCCGGTGACATATCCCAGTCGCAGACCGGGAACGGCATAACGCTTGGTCATGGAGTGCAGCAGCAGAACGTTGGGAAATTCCGCCGCCTCGGCAGCAGAGAAAAGCGGACGCAAGGTGAAAAACTCGTAGGACTGGTCGATGACGAAACATACCTGCGGATTATGACTGATAAGTGTTGCCAGATATTCCTTCTCCACAACCGTTCCGGTAGGGTTATTGGGATTGCACAGCCACAGCATGCGCACCTCTTCCGGCAAGCGATACCCCTCGCTCTCCGCAGGAAACCGATAGAGGGAAGTGACCCGATGGCCGTGCATGCGGCAGGCATCGGCATATTCACTGAAAGTGGGCTGCACAATGGCGGTGTTTGTCCCGCGGAAAGTCTGTGCGGTAAGATAGATGGCTTCGGTAGCTCCATTCGTCACGCACACTGCCTCGGCAGGAAGGTGGTGGTGGCGGGCAAGACAGGCCTCAAGCGTGTAAGGCTCCGGTTCGGGATAGTTGCCGATGCCGTCAATCCGGGTACACAGATGCGCCTTCAAGGCAGAGAGGTCTACCCTGCTGTAAACATTCGAGCTGAAGTTTGCCGTAATGGGACGGCTGTATTTATAGGAATCGTCTCCGTGTCCTTCAATCATGGTTCTTTGTCAATATTTGGTAGATAAGCGGCAGGTTGACGTGGCGGCGCACGTGCTCGGCAAGCCTATCGTATTGTTCTTCTTTGAATGTATGGTAATCGAAAGCGCCGGCATTCCCGGACAGTTTGTCTGCAAAAGGCGCAAGCAGGAAATCTATGAATTCCGGATTGTCGAGAATGCCATGAATATAAGTCCCCATGCAGGTGGAGTCCACGTAGTATCCGTCGGTAGAGCCGTTCTCCAAAAGATTCAGGGGAGAATCGGGAGTACCTTCCACGGGGGTGGTCACTCCCATATGGATTTCATAGCCCTGCATGAATGGAGAATGGAGAGTGGAAGATGGAGAATGGGGATTGCACAGACCGAACTTCACCTGACGGGTCACCTTCTCTCCCGACATGCGGGTACTGATGGGCAACAGCCCCAGTCCGGGCAGGCGTTCGATGTCCCCCTCCACATGCTCAGGGTCGAGCACCTCCTGCCCCATCATCTGATAGCCGCCGCAGATACCCATCACGGTGGCACCTTCACGGTGGGCACGGATGATGGCAGCCGCCACACCGTTACGGCGCAATTCGTAAAGGTCATCAAGCGTGCTCTTGGAGCCGGGCAGCAGGATGACGTCGGCCTTTGCCAGCTCATCCACATTGTTGGTATAGAACAGATGTACGCGCGGGTCACGCTCCAGCACATTGAAATCGGTGAAGTTACTGAGGTGGCGCAGCAGGATGACGGCGATGTTCACCTTTCCCTTCTCGGCACGGACAGACTTTGCGGCAAGCGCCACGGAGTCTTCTTCTTCAATGTAGATATCACGGTAGTAAGGCACCACCCCGACAACGGGAATGCCGCAAAGCTCCTCCAGCATCGTAATGCCCGACTCGAAGAGACGTATATCCCCCCGGAACTTGTTGATAAGAATTCCTTTAATTCGCTCCCGCTCATGGGGACGAAGCAACATCAGCGAACCGTAGACGCTGGCAAACACACCGCCACGATCAATGTCGCCCACAAGAATTACATCGGCTCCGGCATGCAGGGCCATCGGCAGATTGACAAGGTCGGTATCCCGCAGATTGATTTCGGAGATGCTTCCCGCGCCTTCCAGCACAACGGGATTATAGCGGGCGGCAAGGCGGTCGTAGGCAGCACAAACCTCCCAGCGCAGTTCGTCGCGTCCTTCCTTGCGGAAATAATCATAAGCATTGCGGTTGCCGATAGGACGCCCGTTAAGAACAACCTGCGAGGTATGGTCCGACTGTGGTTTCAGCAGCAGCGGATTCATGTCCGTGTGGCAAGGCACTCCGGCGGCTTCTGCTTGCACAGCCTGGGCACGGCCTATCTCCAGCCCTTCGGGAGTGGCAAATGAATTGAGCGCCATATTCTGTGCCTTGAACGGTGCGGGCTGATAGCCGTCCTGCTTGAAGATACGGCAGAAGGCGGCAGCAATGATGCTCTTTCCCACATCACTACCCGTCCCGGCAAACATAATCGGATGAAGTTTCTCCATAAATTCTATTTTAGCGAATGCAAAGATAGTGCAAATCCGAATATCTCTCCCATTCATAAGCCATATCTTCGGAAACTATTCGTTATATTTGTAACGTTCTATTCAAAAAGATGACTACTGAACAATTCCCACCTCCTCTTGTTTAGAGAAACAAGAACCCCTAAACCGAACGAACTTATGAATAATCTATCATGCCGGAGATTTTTTCCGGTTGCTGCCTGCGTGCTGCTTGCCATCGGTGAAGTGGCTGCACAAACCTCCCTTCCCCTTAGCTTCGGTGATGCCCTAAGGCAGATGCAAAACGGCAACCGCAGCCTGAAAATAGCTGACAAGGGAATTGAAGCCGCCCGTGCGGAACGTGACAAACTGAATGCCCTCTGGTACCCCTTCCTGCAAGGTGCCGGTACGTTCGTGCATCTTTCCGAAAAGATAGAGGTAAAACAGCCCCTTTCCCAGTTCACCGACCCGGCAAAGGACTTTGTGCACAACATCGTGCCGGACGACCAATTCATCAGCAGCATACTCGACCAGATAGGCTCCCATACCCTTGCCTTTCCACTGGCTCCACGCAACCTGACTTCCGTCGGCCTGACCGCCGAATGGGTCGTATTCTCCGGCGGCAAGCGCATCCGGGCCTCGAAGATAGGCAACACCATGATAGACATTGCCCGCGAAAACCGGGGACAGACCGATGCCACGCAACGCACCCTGCTGGCAGAAAGCTACTTCGGGCTGAAACTTGCGCAAGAGGTAGTACGCGTGCGGCAGGAGACTTACAACAGTCTGCAACGCCATTACCAGAATGCCCTTAAACTGGAAGCTGCCGGCATGATAGACAAGGCAGGCCGGCTCTTTGCCCAAGTGAATATGGATGAAGCTGCCCGTTCACTGGAGGCTGCCCGGAAGGAGGCCTCCGTCGTGCAAAGTGCCCTGCGCACCCTGCTCAACCTGCAAGACACATGCAGCATCCATCCTACTTCGGAGCTTTTCATCAACGACCAACTGCCCGCCAAAGAGGAGTTCCTGCAAGCCATGCGGGTGGAGAACTACACCGTGAACCAACTGCAACTGCAGTCACAGATTGCCCGCCAGCAGCTCCGCATCGACCAGAGCGGCTACCTGCCGGACATCGCCGTATTCGGCAAGCAGACCCTCTATGCCCACGGCATACAGAGCAACCTCGTCCCCCGCACCATCGTAGGCGTGGGCTTCACCTGGAACCTGTTCGACGGACTGGCGCGTGAGAAGCGCATCCGCCAGTCGAAGATAGCCCAGCAGACCCTTGCCCTGGGACAAGAAAAAGCCAAAGAAGACCTGAGCGTAGGCATCGACAAGCTCTACACCCAACTGCAAAAGGCACAAGACAACGTACGCGCCTTGAATACCACCATCGAGCTGAGCGAAGAGCTGGTGCGAATCCGCAAGAAATCCTTTGCCGAAGGCATGGCAACCAGTACCGAGGTCGTAGATGCGGAAACGATGCTGGCAACCGTCCGCGTGGCGCGTCTGGCAGCCTACTACGAATATGATGTGGCACTGATGAACCTGCTGGCTATCTGCGGAACGCCGGAACGGTTCGAGAAATATTTCGAGACAACTTATTAAAACCTACCCTTTATGAAAATCAATAATAAAAGCATCAGCATTGCATTCGTCATTATCCTGGCTGCAACGGTCATCATTTCACTTGCCGGCATGTTACTCATGAGCCGGCAGCCCCTGGTCCTGCAAGGACAAGTGGAAGCAACGGAAATACGTATCAGCGGAAAGCTACCCGGACGTGTGGACTCCTTCCTCGTACAAGAGGGCGACTGGGTGAAGGCAGGCGATACGCTTGTCGTCATCAACAGCCCCACCATCGAAGCCAAATACCGCCAGGTGAATGCCCTGGAGCAGGTGGCCCAGGAGCAGAACAAGAAGATAGACGCCGGTACCCGCCGCCAGATTGTGGCCACCGCCCGGCAACTCTGGAACAAGACGCAGAGCGACCTTGCCCTCGCCAAGACCACTTACCAGCGCATTGTAACGCTTTATAAGGACAGTGTCGTCACCTCCCAGCGGCGTGACGAGGTGGAAGCCATGTACAAAGCCGCCCAAGCCGCCGAACGTGCCGCCTACGAGCAATACCAGATGGCCGTAGACGGAGCGCAGAGCGAGGACCGCGCCTCGGCCCGCAGCCTGGTGGAAGCGGCGCGAAGCACCGTCGATGAAGTCTCCTCCCTCCTCGTCGACTCCCGCCTGACTGCTCCCGAAGACGGCCAGATAGCCACCATCTTCCCCAAACGCGGAGAGCTGGTGGCCCCCGGCACTCCCATCATGAGCCTTGTCGTGATGGACGATGCACACGTGGTACTGAACATACGCGAGGACCTGATGCCGCAGTTCAAGATGGGAGGCACTTTCCGTGCCGATGTCCCCGCCATCGACGGCAAGGACATTGAATTCCGCATCTATTACATCAGTCCGCTGGGCAGCTTCGCCACCTGGAAATCCACCAAACAGACGGGCAGCTATGACATGCAGACGTTCGAGATACACGCACGTCCCACACAGCAGGTAGAGGGATTGAGACCGGGGATGTCCGTACTTTTAAAAATGAAGAATGAAAAATGAAAGATAAAGAATTTGGCTGCGCAATGAAAGCGCTTCGCATGGTTATCCGTCGCGAATGGCACCGCATGACCTCCCGCCGTCTATACCTCGGCGTCTGCGTCGTGCTACCCTTACTCTGTCTGTTCTTCATGGCCACCATCTTTGGAAACGGACAGATGGAGAACATTCCCGTGGGTATCGTCGACCTGGACAACACTGCCACTTCGCGCAATATCTCCCGGCGCATCTCTGCCGCCCCCACCTTCCGTGTGACGGAGCACTTCACCGACGAAGCCGACGCCCGCCGGGCATTGCAACAGAAGGACATATACGGCTACCTCGTCATCCCGCCCCGCTTCGAACAGAAGGCGGTGACGGGAACTGGCGCAACGCTCACCTATTATTACCACTATGCCCTTCTTTCGGTAGGCAGCGAGCTGATGGCGGCGTTCGAGAATACGCTTGCCCCCGTGGCGCTCTCGCCCATCGTGATGCAGGCCGAAGCTCTGGGAGTCAGCGGAGAACAGATACAGACCTTTCTGCTCCCCGTAGAAGCCAGTACCCATCCCCTCTACAATCCGGACATGGACTACTCCATCTACCTGAGCCAGCCTTTCTTTTTCGTACTGTTCCAGATACTCATCCTGCTCACCACCGTTTACTCCATAGGCGGCGAACTGAAGTTCGGCAGTGCCGGCGAATGGCTGAAGACGGCACGGGGCAATATCCTCACTGCCGTAGCAGGGAAACTGCTGCCCTATACCCTCATCTTCTCGTCCATCGGTATCCTGGCAAACTATGTACTGTTCGGCCCGCTACATATCCCCTTCGCTGGCAGTCTGTGGCTGATGAATGCAGTGACCGTACTCTTCATCATCGCTACCCAGGCATTGGCGGTCTTTATCTATTCGGCCTTTCCCAAGATTGCCTATATCATCAGTGTAGTGTCCATGGTGGGGTCATTGGGGGCTACGCTGTCCGGAGTCACGTTTCCCGTTACAGCCATGTATGCGCCCGTGCATGCCGCCTCCTACCTCTTCCCCGTGCGGCACTTCACGGAGGCGGCACAAGCCATGATTTACTTCGATGCAGGGTTTGCCTACTTCTGGCAGTCGGTAGCTACACTCTTCATCTTCCTACTGGCGGCACTGCTGATACTGCCATTGCTGAAATGGTGGATAAAAAAAGAGATAAGGGAAGAAGCAATCTCCGCCTCCCCATCACCTTGCCCACCTGCCGCATTGTCAACAGCTTCCATTATCCGCCACGAGTGGCATGCCATCGCCACCAATCCCGCCATCCTGCTCGTGCTGGCAGGCGGTATCTTCCTCTACGGACTGCTCTACAACTACATGTACGCCCCCAACCTGGTGCGCAAGGCTCCCGTCGCAGTGGTAGACCTCTCCCACTCCGCCCTCAGCCGCGAATACATCCGACTGCTCGACGCCACTCCCCAGACCGCCGTCTACGGCCAGACACCCAACATCCTCGAAGCCCGCCAATGGATGAAGCAGGGCGACGTGGCAGGCATCCTTTACCTGCCTGCCGACTTCGAGGCACGTGTGGCACGGGGCGAGACTTCGGTCTTCGTACTCTATGCCGCCACGGACGCTTTCCTCAACTTCAAAGGACTGCAAGAATCCAGTGCGCGCGTCATGCTTGCCGTGAACGATGCCCACCGCATGGAGGGCACCGTATTCCTACCTCCGCAAGGACTGCTGGCAGTGGCTTCGTCCGCTCCCGTCAGCGTGTCCGGCACGGCGCTCTACAACTATACAGAGGGCTACGGTTCCTATCTGATTCCCGCCGTCCTAATTGTCATCATCTTCCAGACGATGCTGATGGTGATTGCCATGCTGACGGGCGAGGAAGCGGAAGCCCGAAGAAAAGGAATACGGCTGATGCGTGCCGACTCATTGAAGGATACATTACGGATTGTCGGAGGCAGGACCTTCGTATACTTCATGCTCTACGTGGTGTTTTCCCTATTCCTGCTGGGACTGTTGCCGCACCTGTTCAGCATCCCACACATCGGCAGCGGAGGAGACATCGTCACAATGATGATACCCTTCCTGCTGGGCACGAGTTTCCTTGCCCTGGCCGTCTCCCGCTGGTTTACAGACTCCGAAGCGCCGTTGCTGATGATAGCCTTCTTCTCTGTGGGCTATATCTTCCTTTCGGGCGTGTCCTATCCGCTGGAGCTGATGCCGTGGTATTGGCAGACAGCCCACTATCTGTTTCCGGCAGGTCCTGCCGTACTTGCTTTTGTAAAACTGAATTCAATGGGTGGAACGCTGGCCGACGTATGGCCGCAGATGCTGACGATGTGGATACAAGTATTGGTCTATGGAACTTTGGCGCTCTGCACTACACGCCACCTCTACGGAAAAGGAAAAGTGAAGGCATAAAAAAAGGCTATCTATCCCAGACAGCCAATCTTTTGTTAACCTTAAATCTAATACTATGAAAAACACATTGCAAATGTACGGACTTCCCCGAAATATCCAAAATTTCTGTCCATGACGGTCTCATTTATAACATGGTTTAATAGGAATATGCCGTTGTTAACAGATAGAGGCTGGTCAAATAAGAAATTTTCACTATCTTCATCCCCAAAATCGAACATCATAACTAAAGAATATTTTGCCATGATTCATACCATACTCGATACAGACCTTTACAAATTCACCACCTCGTATGCCTACATCAAATTGTTTCCCTATGCCATGGGCACTTTCAGCTTCAAGGACAGAGACGACACCGCCTATACGGACACGTTTCTGAAGGAACTGCAAGAGGCGGTGGACAGCCTGGCACAGACCGTACTTACTGCCGAAGAGCTGGAATACATGACCCGCCACTGCCGTTTCCTGCCGAGGGTCTATTGGGAGTGGCTCTCCTCCTTCCGCTTCCAGCCGGAGAAGGTAAGCATCCATCTGGACGAGGACCGGCACCTGAACATTGAAATCACGGACTATCTGTACAAGGCCACCCTTTACGAAGTCCCCCTGCTTTCCATCGTATCCGAAATAAAGAACCGTTCTTTGGGAAACGTGGCCGACATGGACGGCATACTCTGCAAACTGTCCGAAAAGGTGGCACTCTCCAACCGACACCAGCTGTATTTTTCGGAGTTCGGCACCCGGAGACGCTTCTCGTTCGAGGTACAGGACAAAGTCATAGACCGTCTGAAGGAAGCCGCCGAATACTGTACCGGGACTTCCAACTGCCACTTCGCCATGAAATACGGCATGAAGCCTATGGGGACGCATCCGCATGAATGGTTCATGTTCCACGGCGCACAGTTCGGCTACAAACACGCCAACTATATGGCCTTGGAAAACTGGGTGAACGTGTACGACGGTGACTTGGGCATCGCACTGTCCGATACCTATACCTCCGGCATTTTCTTAAGTAACCTGAGCCGCAAGCAGGCCAAACTATTCGACGGTGTACGCTGCGACTCCGGCGATGAATTCGACTTCACCGACAAACTTGTTGCCCGCTACCGCGAACTGGGCATCGACCCTACCACTAAAACCATCGTCTTCAGCAATGCGCTCGACTTTGGCAAGGCACTCGACATCCAGGAGCATTGCAGGGGCAAAATCCGCTGCTCCTTCGGCATCGGCACCAATCTGACGAATGATACCGGATTCAAGCCCTCCAACATCGTAATGAAACTGACGCAATGCAAGATGAACGTCAACCAGGAATGGCGCGAATGCGTGAAGCTGTCCGACGATGCAGGAAAGCATATCGGCAGCGAAGCGGAAGTACGGGCATGTCTGTATGATTTAAGGCTCGGACAGCAAATAGAACCCCTATGCTGAAAACAGCTTCCCGGCGGTTAGCGATAAGTGCTTACTGTCTTTTCCTTTTGTAGGCAAACTCTTGCCATTTCTCCTCCGGCCAGTCCTGCCGCTGCATCTCCATGCGGGCCATGACGAAGAACAAGTCCGAAAGGCGGTTGATGAAGCGCAGAATATCCTCGTTCACGGGGTCTTGGCGATGGAGTGTCCACAAACGGCGTTCGGCACGGCGGGCCACGGTACGGGCAAACTGCAGTTGGGCTGATATGGGAGTGCCACCAGGCAAAAGGAAGTAGCCGTTGTCCGTCAGCAGGACGGTCATGGCATCCATCTCCTGCTCACAGCGCAGCGTGAGCTCTGCGGCAGAAAGCGGATTAGGGTTCACCACTCCCGAGGGAGTGGCCACATGGCTCATTACCACCATCAGTTCCCGCTGGACAGCATGCAGCAACTCCTGCCAGGCATCTTTTGCCGCCAGCATGGAGCGCACGATACCAATCACGGCATTCAATTCATCAAGACATCCGTTTGCCTCGATACGGATGTCATCTTTCGGCACACGCGCGCCACCATGAATACCCGTTGTTCCTTTGTCTCCAGTTTTGGTATAGACTCTTTTCATACTCTATTTGATAAGGAACTGTGCCCACTGCGGGATTTCCTCTACATATTGTTTGAAGAGGGTCCCGTTTACAGTGCGGAACAATAATCGAGGAATTTGATTTTCTATTGAATTATCGTAGACATATACCCTATCAACCAAGGATATTGCTTTGCCTATATTCAATAACGATTTATAATAACGGGAAATAATTTTGGAAATGGGAACTTCATGCCCTCCATTCAAATAGCGCTGTGTAATACGCCGTACATTTATCTCAGGATTATTTGTACAGACAAAAAAAATGCGAATAAAAAATCCTGCTTTTTTTGCTTCTTCAACAAATGCAAGTTTTTCGTCTGAGGAAAAGACTGTTTCAAATACAAAATCTTGCCTTTTCCTTAAACACTCATAACGCATTTTAGTCGCCAATTCTGCTGCCTTCAATACTGCAACGGGAGAATTCCAATCACCATATTGTTCTTGCGCTATATTATCAGGATTAATGTAAAGGCTATTTTCTGCCCATTCATTATGAAGCAGTTGCACTGTCGTAGAAGTTTTACCCGAACCATTCGGACCAGCTACTATACAAAGTGTCGGATTTTTTTCGTTCATCACATGGATATATCACTTACATTTTTAGCTCTATATGCTTTCAATTTTTCTCTCACCTCTTGCATTCTCCGCTCCAATTCTCTTTTTGCCTTGCGAGAACTTTCACGGGCCGCAACAGCCACTTGTTCCATCAAAGCATGCAGTTGTTCATCAGTAGGGTCTTCCAAAGAAGACAAGCGATAAGTATTCAGTTTCATAATCATAATATATTTAAATGAAAACAAAGATACTCCACTATTTCGAGAACACAAACGAAATTACATAAAATATCAATGCGCTATCCGGACTTTTTCATAATGAATTCAAACTTAGATTAGGACTATTTTTAATCAAGGAATGATTAAAATGCAAAAAACGGCCGGACATGCCATGCAGAAGTCTTATTATATCCTTGTAAGCAAACCCTTTCCCACTTATATAAGGGATCATCAATATGCCAGAGAAGCATCCAGCTTCTATCTTTATCATATTGAGAACTGCAACTGAAACCAAGTCTGTAGTTCACGTTAAACTGCGGTAACGATTTACCAACTTTGGATAACTGTCCTTCTAATTTATCTAACGTTTCCTGTCCCCACTTTTCATCTTGTAAACCATTACCGGTATTGTGCCGAAAGTTTTCCGGAGATTTTCCACAAATATTCACCAATACATCAAACCATTGCCCTATGCTTGGCAGAAACCACGGACTACGTTCGATCCCATCCGGCACCTTATTGCTGTTATTGTAAGTTTTCACCAGATAAAAAGCACGACAGTCGCTTACAAAAGATGCATCACCCTCATGATTTGCCAGCATTTGTAAAGTTTCAGAGTACCCGTTCATGTTATTCTTAATTCTGCTAAAATCATGCTTTGACTTCACATCAGCTATTGATATTGTATCAATATCCGCTTCGATTAAATCCATCGGTCCCCAATTCCCTTCTTTCAAACTATCCAACATCATCACATAGGCATGATTCCATCCTTTTTTATTACACCTCTCGTCTGTCATCCTTTCCGGATCGCAAGTAATTACCATTCCGATAGCATTTTCATAATCATAGATTTTCCCATCTTCTTCCAACTTCCCGTTTCCGGGATGTACTTCTATTCTTTTATCGATTTCGTTCTGAAAGACAAAATCCCCGGGATAAAGCTTTCTTTCTATACTTCCTTTACCGGGTACGGGACTAATAACCTTCAAGGTATAGCATTTTCCAGAAGTAAAACTGATGGAGCTGCCCGAATAATTTATCTTTATATTCGTATCATCTCTGCCATCGGTAGTCATATAGTTTCCGGTAACCCGTGCATTTGCTTGCGGCGGAACAATGGCACAATATTTCAAAGAATCTATCTGATATGGAGTAATACCGTTCAGACTCACATTAATAGCCGCCGAGTCTGTTCCTAAAACCCTCGATTCCCTATGGTAAACAAAGCCTGCTTTTTCTGGTGCAAAACAACCTACGTATACTTGCGGTTGCAACACAAGCAATGCAAACTGGTGTTGAAACAGCAAGTTCAGGATTATTCCGGAAGAATTGTCAATAGCAGGTACGCCGGTGGCAACCAACAAATCGCTGACAATATGCTTTTCTGTTGTGGACTGGTCCTTCGCAGGTTGCAGTTTTTCATTCCCGGTCAGTGAAGCAATAGCTCCGTCCATACCTTTTGAGAGATCTATTGTGATATTCTTCCTATATGGATAGTAAGCGACATAACTCACTCCATCATACCAATAAAGTGTACCATTTCCCACCGGATTCCAACTGCCGCTTGACATATTGTAAACCAATTTGGCATTATCAATATTATCCATTATAGCACCGTCCTTTATGGCAAAAACACCAATCGAATCACCATCGACAAACTCCATTTTAAAATGTTCGTCCCTTACAGAGGTACGTGTAGAGGACTTTCCTGCATTGGAGAGCTCTTCAAAATCAGCGACTATAGCCCGGACTGTAAAGGGTACTCCCTCACAGCACTCCTTCATACCTCCATTGTTTGCTTCGTATTCGTCAGTGCATGCACTACACACTAAAAGGATGCCCCAAAAGACTATTCCAGTGAAAAATTTCATATATCTTTTCATATTATCTTACTTTAAACAGATTGGCATCTTTTTGCGAAGTCCAGAATTACCCCGTCAGGTCAATCAGTCTCTTGTTTTGCTTCCGTTCCAATAACTGTCTCGGTTTCAGCATTCTCTTCCCATGATACGGGACCGTTCTCCGGTATCACAGTAATTGCCTTTCGTGCTATACCTATAGTATAGCTGACGGTCCTTCCCGAAGCCCAATTATCAGTCAGAGGCAAAGACTGGTTTTCCATACTGACAGTTTGAACAACAAGAGCATTATTACTATCTTTGGCCGTATATTGATAAGAAATATTGAACTTACTTCCTGCCCCGGCAGGAAGCAGAAAGAAGGTTGCAAGCAGTTTCTTTTCTTCTATAATTGTATCCGGTACCGGAAAACTTATTATACCGGTGGTAAAGTTTTCCTTTTCATCAGCCGATGGATATGTCCACTTCCAGCCTATGTCACTATCTGCTGTAGGATTATAATAGGTAAGCAATCCACTCTTCATTCCCGTAATTGAGAAGGAAGTTACTGACTTTCCCTCCGTATTATCATTACTTTTTATATAGACATTGACCTTGGTCAGTGTATGGTGCAGTTTGAAAGTTACATTACCATTGTTTTGATTCATTACCGGAGTTGCGGCAAGAAAATCTATCTGATTATTTACAGCTATCGGAACGGTATACCCCAACACCGGAAATCCGCTTGCCGTTCCTTCATCCTGAAAAGAGAGGTAACCATTTTCCACTTCATTCACGTAAGGGGCATAAGCAAAGAAACTGATTTTATCCGTGGTGGAATTGTCCGGCCAAAACTTGACCGGACTATAAGACCATGTTCCCTCATCCTGTTGTTTTTCCACAAGCTGGTTATACATAAAATTCGGTATGGCAGTATTCTCGTTGAATTTTCCATGTGTAAAATATGCAAACACTCCCACATTCTTAAGTTCACCGGCAGTGGCAAATTTCCCGGTTCCCCTCGTCATTGTAATAACTCCAGAAAAGCCGATAGGAAGATTCTCCTGCGGAAGTCCGTTCTTACTTTCTTCCCCACTGCATGCTCCCAACAACAAAAGTAATGCAAGGAGGATGCTACACAACCGCTTCATCCCTATATCTTCTGCTTTTCCTTTCATACTCCTTCTACCTAAATGTTACTTTCCCCATTACTGGTCCATCCCGTCATATTGTCATCAACAGCAATACTGATAGCATTCATCTTGATGGTCAACACGTAAGTATGCTGTGTCCCTTTTTTAAAAGTTCCTTGCGGCAATTTGACTTCTTTATCCGTCACAGTACTTGTCAGATTACTACTATCATTCACCTTTGTCACAACATCATAACTAATCTTTAGGCTCAAATCCCCTTCCTTGGCTGTACCGTTTTGGTTATTCACAGGAATGAAATAAAGAGCTTCCTTTTCTGAGAACAAAGCTGTTGCATCGGTATTACTACTCACGTCGACAGCACTCTTCTTATACCCCCATTGGTCAATACCTGTTCTATTCACAAACTCACTAAGGTCTTGCTCAGCCGAAAAATAGGATGCGGAAGGTGAGATGGCATTCCAAGCATCAGTACCGAAATCATAAACCGCTTTGTTGTAAAGTATTCCACTTCCCGGAGACAGTTTTAATCCTGTTACAAAGATTCTTGTTTCAGCGCCCAGATTCACGTCCGGCTTCACCTTGACATTGGCTATTTGGGTAAGCACATGGCTGAATTTAAACTGGACTGTTCCTTTGTTACCGACATTGCTCTCAGAAGTCAAGTCTTTTATGGTAGTACGGCAATCCGTTACTAAATCCACCATATCTTTCCAATTATTTGAAGTTTTTACTTCAAAGGTGATTTTAGGAGCCTCTTTATCACTTTGTGCCGATAAAATTATTTTTTGGTCTGTTCCCTCTCCCGGATTGGATTCATAAGGTGCATAAGCGAAGAAAGTTATTTTATCATCATTCGTCGGCCAAAAACGCAGAGAAGCATACCCCCAACTACCGGAAGTCCATGTAGCATGTTCATTATACATAAAATCGGGTGTTGTACTCGCTTTCTCACTATCCCATCCTTCCTTGCTTGTTTTATAGGCAAAAATACCGAAACCGGCATCCGCTTCTTTCAGCGTGGACGTAGTGGTTTCCGTTCCTCTGGTCTGTACTCCCGTATATACATCCAAACCGATTGTCCGGTCTGCATCCGGATTTATCTCCGTAACTTCATTTTGCGAGCAACCGGCTATCGTCAGCGCTGCCATTGCCATCAATAAACTTTTCGTTCCCATCTTCTATTCATTTTTTCAATTAATATTAATTATGTCCTCAAATATCTATATCACTGTTCACTTCATCCTCCCAGTCATCCACATTGGCGTCAAAACCCGAACTTCCTTCAACTTTCACATTCGGTACTTTTTTTTCGCACGTCATGTCGATGAAAATGCTCATTCTTCCATCTCCTTCTTCCAACTGGCTTATTTTCAGATCATCAAAACTTTCTTCAAATGTGGTTTTCCCGTCCACCAATTCTGCTCTCAAATGCAGGTTATGTGAAATCTCCGTATCAAAACCAAACACGCTGATAGAGGCGCTTAGTGTTCCGTCCGTCGCCGATCCGGAATTATAAACGGGATTACCGAGACAAAACTCCTGCGCCACAGTCTTTTCTGAAATCTGTCCCGAAGCGAGAAACACAGATTCTGCAATACCATCCAATTTACAAGTGGCATTACGTATATTGTTCATTCCTTTAATACGGATTTTAACTGTTATCTTTTGAGTCAGTTTTTGGGGAAGGAAACAGAGCTGGCAACCATTTTTACTACCGTCAATCTTTTTGCCCCCCCAGTTAGTCATGCCCGATGAATAGTTTCCCGACATGCCCGGAGTCACTTCAAAACTTTCCATACAATCGGCTGCAAGTTCGTCGGGACTATCCATAATGATTATCTCCGTGGAAGGGACATCCTTTGTCACCACATTTGTGGCATGTGCCTCCAACGTCCGGTAGGCATCTTCTCCCCTAAAGCCCAGGTTACCAAAATCGTCAAATGAACGGTTAAAGAGAACAACGTCATAACGTCCTTCTTTCAGATACACAGTCTTATACGTTCGGTCGCCCATCAGTACCATAATGGGACTACTGCCGTCTGTAGGATAGAATACAGTGGTGGCACCATAATCCTGTTCCTTCTCATTCAATCCCGACCGACTCCAATCGGCACTGATCATGATTTCAGTTTCAAGGGAGTAAACCTGCTCACGGTGACTACAAGCGACCAACATGAAGAAGGTGAAGTTGTAAAACACCCACAATAGCAGCATGTTTCCCGATGCAAAAAGCAAGTGTTTTATTTTTATAAGTATCATTATAATTTGCTTTGTCAAGCCGTTACTTACCAAGTAACGGATAGTCTTCTCTATCCGCAATAAAAAAGCTGTTTTGGGAGTCATATAATGATGTAAAGAAATATATTCCGTTTTTGAGGCATCAGAAATGGAGGAGCACTTTGTGTGTTTTTCAGAATACACACCGGAACAATATGTATTTTTTCGTGTGTTGTGTCGGTAAACAAATAAAATGATAAGATTTTTATAGAAAACTAAACTATTATTTGGATTTATGAGGAAGAATTCCAATCTTTGTGAATCAAACTATCCGTTACTTGGTAAGTAACACTTTCCTTACCAGAGCCATTGTCAGACGGCATTTTTCATGCAACTTTCTTTTCATTGTATCCTGCGACCGAGATTATCAGTTCTTCATTGGCCGCATCCACCTTTTCATTCTCAAAAGGTTTCAGGTATGTTTCCGTCACCTTGATAGAGAAATGGCCCAATGCCTTGCTGATGATGCCGATACTCATTCCTGCATGAAAAGCCAACGTAGCCCATGTATGGCGCGCTGTATAAGTAATATTTAGAAATGCAATAAAAAACAGAATGACGATAATTAAACGTAAAACGTTTATAATTAAGCATTTTGCGAGAATTGCAGAACAGACAGACCTGCAAAAGAAAACAAAATATTGCGACGTTTCAGTTACCAGACTGTTAGCCGCCTGTTTCGGAAACGACGGCAGGTAACCGAATTTTTACCGATAAGAACAAAGCGGATTTGTATTCACTGTTTCTCAATGTTTTGCATGCCAAAGGACGCTTTTCAAAGGAGTATTTTTACAACCTAAAAAAGAGCGTTATGAAAGTGGAAAAATTCAAGGTGCTGCTCTACCTGAAAAAGAGCGAGCCGGACAAGACCGGCAAAGCCCCGATCATGGGACGGATCACCCTCAACCGCACGATGGCGCAGTTCAGCTGCAAGCTCTCCTGCACCCCCGGGCTGTGGAACGCGCGTGAGAGCCGGCTGAACGGCAAGAGCCGGGAAGCGGTGGAGACCAATGAAAAAATAGAAAGACTGCTGCTTGCCGTACACTCGGCCTTCAATTCCCTCATGGAAAGAAAAAGGGATTTCGATGCCGCCGCGGTCAGGGACATGTTCCAGGGCAATGCGGGCATGCAGATGACCCTGCTCAAACTTCTCGACCGGCATAACGGGGAAATGAAGGCCCGTGTCGGTGTGGACCGTGCGCCCACCACACTCTCGACCTACCTCTTCACCTACCGCACGCTTTCCGAATTCATCAAGGCGAAATTCAAGGTTCCGGACCTTGTCTTCGGGCAGCTCAACGAGCAGTTCATCCGCGACTATCAGGATTTCATCCTTCTGGAAAAGGGATATGCCGTGGACACGCTTCGCGGCTACCTGGCCATCTTGAAAAAGATCTGCCGCATCGCCTACAAGGAGGGCCACTCGGAGAAATACCATTTCTGCCACTTCAAGCTGCCCAAGCAGAAGGAGACAACACCGAAAGCACTCAGCCGTGAGAATTTCGAGAAGCTGCGTGATCTGGAGATACCGGAAAAACGCAGGTCACATGTCATCACCCGGGACCTCTTCCTCTTCGCCTGTTACACCGGCACCGCCTATGCCGATGCGGTAAGCATCACCCGGAAGAACCTCTTCCGGGATGACGAGGGCAGCCTCTGGCTGAAATACCAGCGAAAGAAAACCGACTACCTCGGACGTGTCAAGCTGCTTCCGGAAGCCGTCGCGTTGATTGAGAAATACCGGGACGATACCCGCGAGACTCTTTTCCCGCCGCAGGACTACCACACGCTCAGGGCCAATATGAAATCCCTGCGCCTGATGGCAGGGCTGAGCCAGGACCTTGTCTACCACATGGGACGGCATTCTTTCGCCTCGCTGGTCACGCTCGAGGAGGGAGTGCCGATAGAGACCATCTGCAAAATGCTGGGACACTCCAACATAAAGACCACCCAGATATACGCGCGCGTAACCCCGAAGAAGCTGTTCGAGGACATGGACAGGTTCGTCGAGGCAACCCGCGATTTGAAACTTATCCTTTAATCCCTAAACAATCATTATCATGCGCAGTACATTCAAGCTCTTATTCTACATCAACCGTAACAAGGTGAAATCGGACGGCACGACCGCCGTCCTCTGCCGGATCAGCATCGACGGAAAGAAATCGGCAGTCACGACAGGCGTCTATTGCAAACCCGGGGACTGGGACAGCAAGAAGTGTGAAATCAAAACAGCCAGGGAGAACAACCGCCTTGCCGCCTTCCGCAGCCGGTTGGAAGAGGCGTACGGGAACCTGCTGAGGAACCAGGGAGTGGTCACGGCCGAACTGCTCAAGACCACCGTGTCAGGCGCCAATTCCGTACCGGAATACCTCCTGCAGGCCGGAGAGGTGGAACGCGAACGGCTCAGGGTCCGCTCCAAGGAGATCAACTCCACTTCCACCTACCGCCAGTCGAAGACCACCCAGCTCAACCTCAGGCAGTTCATCGAATCCCGCGGGATGAAGGACATCGCCTTTTCGGACATCACCGAGGAGTTCGCCGAATCGTTCAAGGTCTTTCTCAAGAAGGAGCTGGGACACAGGAACGGACACGTGAACCACTGCCTGTGCTGGCTCAACCGGCTCATCTACATCGCCGTGGACCGGGAAATACTAAGAGGCAATCCGATAGAGGACGTGGCATACGAGAGGAAAGAAACACCTAAACTAAGGCATATCAGCCGCAGTGAACTGAAGCGGATGATGGAAACCCCGCTGCCCGACCCGATGATGGAGCTGGCACGCAGGACGTTCATCTTCTCCTCGCTGACCGGTCTGGCCTACGCGGATACGAGGGCTCTCCATCCCCGTCACATCGGAACGACTTCGGAAGGAAGAAGGTATATCCGCATCCGCCGCGCCAAAACGGACGTGGAGGCGTTCATCCCGCTGCATCCCATAGCCGGACAGATACTGGAGCTTTACAACACCACGGATGACGACAGGCCGGTATTCCCGCTGCCGGTCCGCGACGTCCTCTGGTATGAGGTACATGGAATGGGCGTGGCATTAGGCATGAAAGAGAACCTGTCCTACCACATGGCCCGGCATTCGTTCGGGACCCTGACACTGACCGCAGGTATTCCGATAGAGAGCATCGCCAGGATGATGGGCCACACGAACATCGACAGCACGCAGGTCTACGCCCAGGTCACCGACCGGAAGATATCCTCGGACATGAACCGGCTGATGGAAAGAAGAAAGCCCGCGGCCGGCAAGGAAGCCGCAGGCTAAATAAAAACTGCCGCCGGAATCGTAAATGCAATTCCGGCGACAATCCTTAAACTTAAATACGATATTATACCAATGCAGGGTGATAGTTCTCCTCCAGCAGCCTCTCGATGTCCGACTGCCTGTACAGGATCTTCCCGCCAAGCTGGATATAGGGAATCCGTCCTTGGTCCCTGTAATCCTGCAGGCACCTGCGGCTGATCTTCAACATCCCGGAAAGCTCCCTGTCGGTCAGGAACCGTTCCCCGTTGAAGGGAGGACGGTTGTCACGGGCAAGACGTTCCACTTTTTTCTCCATGTCGTCCAGCAGGGCAAAGAACCTGCGGACACGTTCGTTCTCCTTGTCGATAATGCCTTCCATCTCTTCCGCTCTTTAAAGGTTTCCGTTCTTCCTTCTTTCTCTCACCTCCTTCTCCTTGCGTCTGATGCCGACGTAGACCATCAACTTCTCCACATCCCCGGGCTTGTAATAGAACTTGCGCTGGAGGCGGGTGAACGCCAGCCGTCCGGTATCGCGGAGAGTCTGCAGGGTACGCGGCGAGATGTCAAGGCGCAGGCAGACATCCTGGCCGTCCAGTCACTCTCCGGGTTCCTTACAGCGGTTTCTCTCATACAATCTGTCCACACGTGCGGACAGGTTCTCGGCGCGCGCCAGCATCCTCTCAAGGACACCGGCCTCGATGTAGCATATTTCCATATTTTCAACTCGTTTAAATATCAGTGCGAATATAAGGGAAGAAACCATGAGAGGCAAGCACGACCGGCACACTGGCAGGAATAGTCATGGATAGTCGGTTTTTGTCATATGGGAAGGAAAAAGAAAGCCGAAGCAGGTCTGGATCCACTACCCCCTTTGGGTATGTGAAAGGAACGTTGTGGTGAAAGAAAAAACTCCTTTTCACACATGGATGAGGCAATGCCGGAAGTCCGGCAATAAAAAATGTGGCTTCTCTATCCGGGTAAATGCCATGATTACAGACTTCTTCCTGTTCCTATACCATCAGGTCGGTTACCTTCAGGTTAACAACTTATCCAACCTGTGATAGATCCGGATGTGAAAAGATTACTTTGGCTGGCTATTACAATATAATAAGTAGAATCATGTCAAATCTACTGCTGCTATTGTTTGTTGATAATGGCTGGCAGTAGAACAAACTTTCGTTAAACCAATACGTTCATTCTTTATTATCAAGTTTTTAGACTACCTTTGTATTTTATTAACTCATTTACCAAACATTATGGGACTACTCAAACCGAATCAAGTTTTGAACAAAGCATATAGACAGGTTGCGATTGAAACAACAGATTTTGACTTATTCAAAAATGCCCTTCGCACATTGAGAGACAATATTGTGGATGGGCAAAGAGAACACACGCAAAAAGAACATTTACGTAATTTTCTGAGTGAAACGTTCTACAAGCCATACTACATGGCTCCCGAAGAAGATATTGATTTGGCTATCCGATTGGATAAAACTATCAAGTCCAATATAGGGTTATTGATTGAAGTAAAGAGTACCACCAACAAAGGTGAGATGATTTCTAATGACAATCTTAATCGTAAGGCTTTGCAGGAATTATTGCTATACTATCTTAAAGAACGTGTCAATAAGAAGAACAATGATATTAAATATCTCATCGCTACTAATATTCATGAATTCTTTATTTTTGATGCCCATGAGTTTGAACGCAAATTCTATCAGAACAAACAATTACGTCGTGAGTTTCAAGACTTTGTGGATGGACGCAAAACCAGTAACAAAACCGATTTCTTCTATACTGAAATTGCAACAACCTATATTGAGGAGGTGAAAGATAGCCTTGAATACACTTACTTCAACTTACAAGACTATCAACACCTGCTTGATAGAACAGACAGTAGCGCTTCACGCAAACTTATCGAACTTTATAAGATATTCAGCGATACACATCTTTTGAAGCTATCGTTCCAAAATGACAGCAATTCGCTCAACCGTGGATTCTACACTGAGCTGCTACACATTATTGGTATTGAGGAACGCAAAGAGAATAATAAAACCGTGATTGTACGCAAAGCTGTGGAACGGCGTGACGAGGCTTCATTACTAGAGAATACTATTAACCAACTGGATGCAGAAGATTGTTTGCGTCACATAAATGGTCGTTTGTATGGGAATGATTATGAGGAACGGTTATTCAATGTTGCAATGGAATTGTGTATTACTTGGATGAATCGTATCCTTTTCTTGAAACTGTTGGAGGCTCAGATGTTGAAATACCACAATGGAGATGCAATCTATAAATTTCTTTCAATAACTAAGATTCATGACTATGATGATCTCAACACACTCTTTTTCCAAGTGCTTGCACGTGACATGGGCAGCCGCACACACTCCATTATGCGTGATTTTGCTTACGTTCCCTATCTTAACAGTTCTCTTTTCGAGGTGACAGATTTGGAAAGTAAAACAATTAAGATAAACAGCCTTTCACAACGTACGGTACTTCCTGTCTTGGCGAGTAGCGTATTACGAAATAAAAAACGCAATCTACAAGTCAACGCATTACCCACCCTGCAATATTTGTTTGCTTTTCTCGACGCTTATAACTTTGCGAGCGAAGGCAGTGAAGAAGTGCAAGAAGAGGCTAAAACACTCATCAATGCTTCTGTTTTAGGGCTTATATTCGAGAAAATAAATGGTCACAAGGATGGTTCAGTATTCACTCCAGGCTTTATCACTATGTTCATGTGCCGTGAAGCAATCACCAAGACCGTGTTGCAAAAGTTTAATGGTTATTATGGCTGGAATTGTACCACCCGTATAGAACTATACAACCATATTGACAATATAGTCGAAGCTAATGAACTAATTAACAGTTTGCGACTGTGTGATCCAGCTGTTGGTTCGGGTCACTTTCTTGTGTCTGCTCTCAATGAACTGATACTCTTGAAATACGAATTAGGTATTTTGGTAGATGCTACCGGTAAGCGTATCCGCAAAGCGGACTATCAACTTGCCATTGAAAATGACGAGCTGATTGTTACCGATACCGAAGGTAATTTATTTGCTTACAACCCACTCAATGCGGAAAGTCGCCGCATGCAGGAAACTCTTTTCAAGGAGAAGCGTCAAATCATTGAGAACTGTTTATTTGGCGTTGATATTAACCCCAACTCTGTGAAGATTTGCCGCCTACGACTGTGGATTGAATTGTTGAAGAATGCTTACTATACGGCTGAAAGTAATTACACTTATTTAGAAACCTTACCAAATATCGACATTAACATCAAATGTGGAAATTCTTTGCTTCACCGATTCGCTTTGACAGACAGTATTCAGACCGTACTGCGAGAGTCTAGTATCAGCATCAGCCAATATAAGGAGGCTGTAGCTAAATATAAAAATGCCCAAAGTAAAAGCGAAAAGCAGGATTTGGAAACGTTTATAACAGAAATCAAGTCGAAACTGAAAACAGAGATCAACCGCCGGGATGCACGATTGGTTAGATTGAACAAACGCCGCTCTGAGTTGGCAAACTTACAAGCGCCTCAACTGTTTGAACCGACAAAAAAGGAAAAGAAAGCGTCGGACAAGCGCATTGCCGATTTAAAGAAAGAAATTGCGACTTTAGAAAATATATTTGAGGAAATACGCTCCAACAAAATTTATCTTGGTGCATTCGAATGGCGTATAGAGTTTCCAGAAGTACTCGATGCCGAAGGCAACTTCTTGGGATTTGACTGTATCATTGGCAATCCACCTTACATTCAGTTACAATCTATGGGTAAGAGTGCCGATGTATTAGAATGCATGGGTTACATAACTTATGCACGCACTGGTGATATTTACTGCCTCTTCTATGAGTTGGGTATGAACCTGCTTACTCCCAATGGTTTTCTTTGCTATATCACGTCTAATAAATGGATGCGTGCAGGGTATGGTGAAGCCTTGCGAGGTTATTTCGCAAGCAAGACCAATCCTATTATGTTGGTAGATTTTGCAGGTATAAAAATATTCGATGCAATAACGGTAGAAGCAAATATTCTTTTATCTCAAAAAGCAGCAAATATTTTTAACACACAAGCTTGTTTGGTACAAGATTCGAATGGCTTGAATAATTTGAGCGATTTCGTGCAGCAACAAGGCGTGAAGTGTAACTTTGCAGATTCTATCCCATGGGTGATATTGTCTCCCATTGAACAGAGCATCAAGCAGAAGATTGAGTCTGTGGGAATACCCTTGAAGGATTGGAACATCCAAATCAACTATGGGATAAAAACTGGTTTCAATGATGCTTTTATCATTTCTACCGAAAAGCGTGATGAGATACTAGCGAATTGTCAAACAGAAGATGAACGTGTTCGGACGGCTGAACTTATACGACCGATTCTTCGTGGCAGGGATATCAAGAGATATGAATATGAATGGGCGGACTTGTGGATTATAGCCACATTTCCTTCGCGGCATTATGATATAGAAAGTTATCCTGCGGTGAAAAATTATCTTCTGTCAATTGGCATAGAGCGTTTAGAACAAACAGGAGAAACTCATATTGTTAATGGCAAAAAAATAAAAGCCCGAAAGAAAACTAGTAACGAGTGGTTTGAAACACAAGATAGCATCAGTTATTGGGAGGATTTTTCTAAGCCAAAAATTGTATGGAAAATAATCGGAAACCAAATGGCTTTTGCATATGATGCCAACAATTATGTAATGAACAATGCCTGTTATATTATGACAGGCGATCATTTGGATTATCTGTTGGCAGTATTGAATTTTCCAATAACTGAAGTAACCTTCGTGTAATCATACGAGTCTGTGATTTCCTGCGTTTACGCAGTTTGCTATAAGCAAGATAGGCACGGCGTACATCAAGATACTTGTTACGGGGACGTTGTATGTGCAAGGTCTGGCAATGTTTGCACAGATGACGATGAAGCCATACAATACCTTCCCATAAGAGTTTGGTATCAGTAGGAAAACGCAGATGACTTTCATAACAGGTGGCATCGGTCATACAGACATGAAGGTTCTCAAGATAAGGTTTCCAATGCTCGGCAAGAATGAGCTGGAGGGGCTCAACGTCAAGGCGATGCGCTAGTTCCTGACGAATTGCACTAACGATTTTAGGATTGGTTAGTGGATGAAGCGGATCAATCTGAACACCACAAAACAACTGGTAATGAATATTACCGTTTAAATGCTCAATCAGTTGTGCATCGGAAAAGTTGGTATAGGACTTCAAGACCATCAAGGCTATTTTACCTTCGGGAGAAAAATAACTTTTACGACCCAAAGCAGAGGACTTCAAATGCATTTGTCGGGCCAGTTCCGAGAAAGGAAACAGAGCATGGAGGCGACCTAATTCACTCGTTGCAAAACTTTGACGATATTTTTTTAGCATATCGAACTCGGTAAAACCTAAACGAGGTTCGATTTCTGAGATTTTTTGTATCTTTACCATGTGTTTTTATTTTAGATTACCCCCGTTTTGGCCGTCAAACCGTTTTTTGGGGGGAATGCTTAAAGATACAAAAAAGGCAACTAACTCGCAATGAATTAGTTGCCTTAAATTTTATTATTTTAGGAATATCCCTGTTTTAATGATTGGTGTCTGGAACTGGTTGAGGAGTTATACTATAGACATTTACTGAATGTCCCTGTATAGTGTCGATAATATTAAAGAAAAACTTGTTATCTCCCTATATGCCAAAGGAATGAGCGTGTCAGACATAGAAGAGGAGATGCGTGAAATCTATGAGATAGAACTGTCCACATCAGCTATTTCCATCATCACGAACAAAGTCAACCAGGCTGCTCAGGAATGGCAGAACCGCCCTTTGGATCCGGTCTATCTCATCGTTTGGATGATTCTACCTATTTTGACTTTTCAGCCTATTAATTGTTTTGGTAACTTCGTTCATTAGCTTTTGATTGGAAGTTCTAAATGTGTTAAGTTCTTTGATTATATCTGCTTTATTATAGTATAAATTATACCAGCCTAATGTTTCAGCAGCCAATATGCGAAGTTCTTCTTCTTGGCTTTCATTTTTTATAATGTTCAGTAATGGCTCAATAGCTTTAGCAATAGGTTTATTTCGGAACCTACTTATTTCGCTTTGTATCTGTTTGGTAGTACTTTCCGGACTGTCAATAAGTGCAAAATCTCTTTCAAGTCCTTTCTTTTGGCGAGGAAGGTATTCTAACAATTCATTCACATAGGAAGAATCGTAGAAAGACCAATCGGCAGCCTGTTTCTTCAATTCATTCAAAGCCATATCATGGTCGAACGTGTTGATAGCACTAAAAATTCTGAAACGATGGCGGTTTTCATGTCCGCGTAATAAATAGCTTTCTATCCATGCCGGCAACAATTCCGGATTGCAATTCTTTTCAACGTATTCCACCGCATAACGACGGATCAGTTCATAACTGTCGTTCATGGCTGTCTGCAATACATCGGCAACCTCTGTCGGATAGTTCAAAGCTAATAGGCGTAATGCTTCCAACCGCACAACGAAATAGTTCGATTCGTGGTAACTTTTCTTCAGCAACTCAACGAGACCACTATAATTTGCCATTGACAATTGACGGAGCGCCATTGCCTGCATGTCAGCCATAGGGGAATTCAGCTGTTTTTTCCAGAATGTAACATTTCCTTCCTGCGCAACTAAAGCTTGGTTGATGTCCATATCCAGCCCGGCATTATTGGTGAAGTGAAAAGTCGGGTCACCGATCAGATGATTTTCCAAGAAGCAGGTAAAACGAGTGAACTGCCCGATGCGCATACCGGCAGCTAACAAGCCGAGAAATTCATCCGGCCATTTATCTTGAATGGTGTTAACCGTACATCCCATAGTAGCAATGGTCTTACCCTTATTGAATATATAAGAGCCTACAATGTTGTCATCCAAATGGAAAGAACCGTTGAAACAAGCATCGAACAATATAAAACGCGCATTAGGAGTCAAAAGACGAATATCTTCAGTATAGATATCCATATTACGGTTTACAATGGAATCCGATTTTATTTTCTCCTCATCGAAAGCTTCCGCACACCAACTTTCAGGCACCCCATACTGCTTGGCATATTCTTTGATAGCAGCTTCACGCCCATGTTTCTTGGCGTATGAAGGCACTTTGCTTCGCAAGAATATTTTGGCATTCTCAATACTCAAATTAATACCGGAACCATTTTCATAGCCATTGATATACTGCATGGTGGGGCCACCGTGGTGATGGAATAGCATGACATCTAATCCTTCGCGCTGAATCTCGTTCAAGTATAATGGTTTCATCGGATAGCGCATGTTAAAATCATAGAACTTCACTGTATTACCCGATTTGAATATTTGCGGCAATTGCTCACGTAAGGCTATTTGCTCACCGCTCCATGCCAAAGGATCTTCAGAATTGTAACCATGGCCACGGGCCATAGTCAGTTGGTCAAATGCATTTTGCTTTGCTTTTTCGGCAACTGCCTTTTTTAAGTAATCGCGTAGCATCTGATAACGGTTCTCACCTTCTAAATGTAATGGACGGATACGGGCCGAATAAATATCCGGTGAAATATACTGTTTAGAATCAGCACGCAATGTCATATAATGATAGTCAGGTATCAAACTGTCTTGTTTAATATAATCAAATTTTAATCCGAAGTCATCATAATAACGGTCGGAAGGAACGCTTGATTTCTGCCAATTGGCTTTGGGAGACCTTTTGAAAGCCGAAGATAGATGATGTGCATCACGAATCATTGGAATAGGGATGTCACCTATAAATACGCAACCCTCCAAAGGCGTTTTCTCATTCTCATGCAATTTGACAAGTTGCTCACGAATAGGTTCGGGCCTTTTCCAATCATCAATTAGCAAGTAAGTACCTAAACCTTCTTTTTCTATACTGGTACGATAAGCATCAATTTCACTTTTCGCTTCATCATAACTTTTCTGATCGACTACAATTGCAAAAGTAGTCTTTGTTTTTATACTAGGATGTACAACTGTTTGCGCCTGCATATCCTGTAAGCACAAAGCGGTAATTGCCAAAAGGATGTATTTATTCATATTTATAAACTTAATCTTTTGATTGTCTGTTCAAGCTCTGCTTTTAAATCTTCCGGAAGATTGGCTGTTTGTTGCATCTTCTTTATTTCTTCAAGAATGTGTGGCCGTTGTACAGAATTAGTAAACCAACCTAATGCTTCGGCCATTACTACACGTACTTCCTGTGGATTACCGGCATCACGAATTACATTCAAATAATCATCCACGTGGAAATGGAATGTATAGTTACGCACATTGCGGATTGCACTGATACGTTTTGCTTCCGGTGCAGCTACATCCATCAAGGTCTGATGGACTTTTGCCTCTTGTACAAACATTCTTTCCAGGCTTCTTAGTAATCGTTTTTTCTCTTCGTTTTCATTCAAACGGTCAACTTTTGCATAAAAGTCTTCTATTGTCTTTTCTACTTTCTCTTTCGGATAAAGGCTTAAAGCCTTGTTGGCACTCATTTGTACGCGTAAGCGTTCATTATGTTCGACCAATGCTTCCACAATAGCGGGCAATAAGGAATCGTCACCTACAAATCCAGCATAAATGGCACTTTGGCGAGCTACCATTTCATAAGTATCGTTCAAACCTTCGCGTAATGCTTCGATGAAGTTGTCGTCCTGATAACGGCTCAACAACTTGATAGCTTCCATACGAACCGTATTGAAGCCACTTTCCCGGTACTTCTTCAGGAGCAACGGAGATAATTCCTTTTGGGTATCGGCGTCAGCCAGCATACGCATGGCCAAACTTTGTACATCAGCGTATGGGCTGTTTAACAAATTCTTCCAATAGGCTTTGTCATCTTTGTGTATTGTTATATCGGTACTTAAAGTATTGGCTTCGATAGGAGCAAAACGGAAAGTGGGATCACCAAACAAATGACCTTCAAGTGATACGATTAGCTTATTGTATTGCCCGGCTCGTACACCATGGGACAACAAACCAATCATTTCAATAGTCCAGCGGTCTTGCAATACGTTACGGGTATTTCCTTGTGCTACTAATGTCTGACCGTCATTAAAGATATATTGTCCTGCTATATAGTCGTTTTCGTGAAAAGAACCGTTGTAGCACGCATCAAACATTATCATCTTCGGATTAGTGGAAAGATTTCTCTTCATTAAATCTTCCGTTACGATACGTTCATCAGCGTAGTGAAGAGAGTCTGCTTCCCAGAACTTAGGATTGTCCAGGTCTTTAAAAAACACCTCATTCACTTGTCGTTTTTCCTGCATCTGAATACGTAAGGTGTCTTTGTCACGTTTTCCAACATGGGACATGACTGCATTATAAAGTGTACTCTTCAACATTTTATAACGATTATTGAAATCAGTGCATGCCAATTCATCATTAATAAGCTGCCCTGTTGGCATTCCATGTTCATGAAACATAAATAAGTCAAGGTCCTTTCGTTGCAATTCGCTGAATAACTTATATTTCATAGGGTGTTTCATTCGGAAGTTCCAATGTTTGAATCCCATTTGACGACCAAAAGCTAATGGAAAGTTCTCCATATAAGCTTTTTCGTCATCCATCCATACAATCAGGCAATCGGAATTGTAAGAAGCACCATTGAATGAGAATACCCGATCTAATTGATTATGCTTATCTGCCTTGGCAGCAGCAGCTTTCTTCAGATATGAGGCAATGGCCGCATATTTATCCCCTTCCTTTTTTTCCGGATACTTGATACGAGCTGAATAGAAAGTAGGATTTAGCCGCTGGGGACTGTCTTCTGTCAATTTGTAGTAGAAATGCTGATGATTTACTGAGTCTTGCCTGATGAACTCAAACTTTAAGTTCAGATCATCATAAAAGCGGTCGGTAGGTACGGAAGACTGATCCCAAGGAAAGGCTTTCTCATTCATTTTGAATGCAGTAGTCATGTGTTGCGCATTACGTACCAATGCGACAGGCACATCGCCGATTAAAACCAGACCTTCCAATGAAGGGCATTCTTGATATGTTTTGATGATTATCTGTTTGACTTGATCTGGATTTTGCCAGTCACCGCTGATCAGATAAGTTGCCAAACCATCATCTTCAACCGCAGTTTTGTACTGATGCATGGCATCTTTGGTATTTGCATAAGTTTGGTTATCTGTTATGATAGCAAAAGCGGTAGGTTGTTTGACCAATGGCTTTATGACTGTTGTTTGTGCATTTCCTGCCAATGGCAAAAGAAATGCCAGATATATTATTTTTTTAATCATGGCCAATTAATTTTTAAGTCTGTAATATGTACGGTCGGCTTCTTCACGAAGGTTCTCGGATAAGCTCTTATCTTTTCTCAGTTGATCGCATACCCGAAGGATGTCAGGCTTCCGATAAGAATGAGTGAACCAAGCAAAAGCCTCCAATAAACAGGTTTTTAGCTTTTCACTTTCACTGGAGTCGGTAAGTAAAGCCAAGAGGCCGTCTACACAGGCATGTGCCATATGATTTTTCAGAGAATTGCAATAAAGGATGCGCCAACGTTCGGAAGTTTCTTTGCTTAATAACTCTTTTTGCATGCTACGACTATTATTGGCATTCTCCAAAACCTTACGCATCTCCTCCTTGTCTTGCAACACATAGGTCTCAGCCATTACTTTATCAATTGCCGCCTGTACGGCTGCCTGATCAAAGACTTGAAGCCCCAAACTCACATTAAATGCCACACGCTCGGATAGGTTGTCTTCTACATAGGCTTTGATTTGCGGATAAACATACTCGTTCAGTCCCACATGTTGCATCATACGAACAGAGGTGCGACGAATAAATTCATAGGAATCCGTAATGGCCAAGTGTAAGACTTCCCGGAAGTTTTTGTCACTAATCTTCTCAAGCAATGCCAAGCAGGTGAAACGTACCATCATGAACGAGGAAGTTTCAAAAGTTTTTCTTAATAAATCAGAAATACCCGGATAGTCATTGCGATAAAGGTTGTGCAAAGCAAAATTCTGTATGTCGGCATAGGGCGACTGTAATAACTCCAACATGCGGGACTCGCTATATGGTTCTTTGAACAAAGCATTGGCATCTACCTCATTGATAGATTGAAAACGTAGAGTAGGGTCACCGGTAATGTGCGATTCGAGAATATTCGTCAATTTAGCCCATTGCCCCACTCGTGCTCCCATACCTAACAGGCCGAGCATCTCGTTTGCCATTTTATCTTGCAGTACATTGACTGAATTGGCAAAAGTAGTTACGCATTTTCCTTCCGACATGATATAACGTCCGGCAATGTAATCTTTTTCTCGGAAATCACCATTATAGCATGCATCGAAAATTACCATACGGCTATTAGGCTTAAACTCTGTAACTTCCGACAGGATAATACCGGTGCGCAGGTCTAGTAAAGAATCTTCTGCAATTACTTTGGGATCATCATAGCCTGCAATCCAAGTAGTGTCCAAACCGTATGTGTTTTTCATCATATCCAGCATTTCGTCGAAAGACTTTTTGTTGTTTTGCTTTCTACGCGCTAAACCACGATAATAGTACTTCATTGCATCTACATGAGCATTCCACCTATTAGTAGCGGGACTACCGGAAAGATATTGACGTTCGGGCATACCATGCTCATGAAAAATAGACAAGTCCAGATCTGTGCGTTTCAGCATATTAATGACATCGTCCTTGGGATAATCGCTGAAATTATAACGGATGAAACGGGCCCGTCCCTCTTTATCGAATACGCCCGGCATTTGTTCGCGAATAGTAAAGGTTTCCGGTGTCCATGCAGTCAATGAGTTAGAGTAAGAGCCATCACCTGTATAGGAGAAGAATTGGTCTAATTTATTGTTTATCTGGTGCTCAGCCACCACTTTTTTAAAATAGCGGCTGATTTGCGCATGCGGTTCTTCGCCGTTATCAACAGCTTTGACACGTGCAGAATATATGTCACACCGAATTTGCTGTGGAGATTTTATAGCCAAATTATAATAGAAGAAATTATTTTCGACACTGTCCTGTTTCAAAAAATCGAATTGTAGGTCGAAATCATCGTAGAAACGGTCGCTGGGCACTGAAGAATCTCTCCAGTCATTGTTTTTCTCATCCATTTTAAAAGCGGAAGTCATATGCTGGGCTTTGCGGAGCATTGGAATAGGGATATCACCGACAAATACCACTCCTTCCAATTTATCCTTTTTGTAGAGCTTAACAATAACTTTCTTTACATCTTCCGGTTTATTCCATTCATTGTATACGATGAACGTAGGCAACCCTTCCATTCCTAGAATCTCCTGATAGGCTTTAAGCTCGGCTTCACAAGCCTGAAATGTCCCTTTATCTGTAATTACAGCAAAAGAGGTGTCCTTTACTTTCACAGCCGGTTTAACAAATGTCTGTGCCCGCAGAGATAATATGCTGCAGAGCATCAAACTTCCAGTTATTAATTTACGCATGTTTTGTAATATAGATTTCGTTATGTAGCATTAAAAATTACATCCTAAACTTATCGATAAATGAGTACGCCCATCATAATCATAGTCAGAGGTATTTACACGATCGAATACAACTTTTGCAAATAAGTTCATACGTCTGTTTTCTCTGACTTGTTGCGAATACGTTATCGACCCGCCAATACGATAGTAATCACAGGTATAATAATTAGTCAGCCCTTGTTGTAATTCGGTTACAGTTGGATAGTCTGCATGGCTGCCACCATATACATATTCACCTCCCAGATTATTGTTATACGCAACATGAACATCTATTAAAAGCCTGCGATTCAAACTATTGCCTAAAACAAAATTTTTTTTGCCACCTAAGCCTAAAGATAAATTTTCTGCATTCTGTACAGAATTAGGCATTAAATATTCATCGTCTTGCTTGGTATAATTCACATTTAATTCTGCTTTCCAACTATATTCATTCCCGCGGTTTCTGCTTAATGCATAATTAAGAGAAGCGGTTTGTGCCTTGTACGTAGAACGGATGTTATTATATAATTCCACCCAGCCACTTTGTGATTCAGAGTTATCGCGTTGAGAAATATACTGAATACCATCGATGTTACGATTTGTATATGTGGTTCTCATATAATTGGTATAGTCCTTTCCTTCCTGAATCATCGTTAAAGAAACATGAGCAGTTTTATCTTTTACACCGGCTATTTTTTTAGGAGTCGTATAGCTCTGCTGAACAGTTTCCGCTTTTACATCGTAACTGCCCTCAAGCAGTAAATTGAAAGAGGGCATACTGAAGTTGTACTGGAGAGCTCCACCGAAATGGTCTCCAATATAATTGCTGGTTACACCGCTGCCTATTCCTTTTATGGCTGTTCCCAAACCGTATAATATATAATAGTCCTGATCCACATAAGAGTTGACATTACTCATTCTTGAGTCTTCCTTGATAGAACTATACTTGAAACTTGCACCAAACTTGTGTGAATTATTCAACTTGTAAGTAATCCCCGGCGTCAGTCCCAGCGTATAAAAACGGGTATCCACACGCGGGTCGCGCTGTTTGGCAGCTAATGTAGCTACATAATTACCTTCCAACCCCAATGCCCAATGATTACCAAGTAAAGGAGTAGCTGCACGAAACTTCAGATCGTAATATTGATTTCTCCATTTGCTTAAGTGCTGGTCTGCGACATAGTAAGGCATTCCCCTGAATGGATCGGCAATGGAGGCGTTATATCCGGCATCTGTCAGATTTTTTTGTGCAAAATTAAATGCTCCCCACACATATGCATTTTTCAGATTGATAAAGCCTTCACTGGATACACCTACGATAGCCTCTTTCTGCCCCTCTTGCGGACGGCAATAGTTTCCGTCCTGTAAGTCATATCCCAATATAACATTCGAATAATTCTGAATATCATCGAATGGCATACCGGCAGCATTCTGTGAATGAGACCATAGTCGTCTTGTTTTCAATTGTTCCATAGCGGCGGGAGAGAAGCCCTGTGCCGCTCCCACCATACTTACAAGGCAGGCTATCATTACCAGCAGGCAGCTTTTCATATAGTTCATATATTGTTTTTTCATTGTTCTGTCTTTTTAGTTAATTATTACAATGTGTGATTCCATGAAGGCATTTTTGCTCCATTACGACGCATTACAGGAACAACGCCACGTTCAAAGTCATCCGTACTGTTGTTTGTATCCTGATATATATATGTACCTGTTTCTTCGCGAATAATAGGATTACCTTCTTCGTCTGTGGACAATTTGCGAGCAATACCTAAACCGCAATAAGTAGCTCCTACCCAAGTAATACCTGCATCAAGTACACCGGGGACACGTTTTGCATTCATCTTTGACTCATTGTTTACTGCTTCAACAGCATCCAATACATATTTAATAGGTATTTTTGCATAATAAACATTGCTGTTCGGTTTGCTAAGATCTGTTGTCTTCATATTTTCATCGTTGACCGGATCCCAAGCTTCTCCTTCAGGAACACGAAAAATCACATAAGCACCTCCGAATACGGATGTCAAATATTGTGGTATACTTCCCATCTCTGCTTTTCCTTGGTAGAAAACATGTTGCATATCATAAGCTGCCTGGTCAGGGAAGTTTGGATTATTCATATTAAACTCAAACTCAGAACTACTGCCGTCTATAGGACTTTGAGGGTTATAGATGTCCAACTGATGGTTAGCGGCAAATTGAGAAATGATGCAAGATTCACCTGGCGCTAACGGATATTCGGTTCCATTTCCTGGAAATTTCCACACACGTTCTCCATATGCATAATTATTACCGTCCGCTTCCGGCCAAATAGGTAATTTAGTGGTAGCTGTACCCGGAGTTAAATTTGCGAAATAAATACCGTCCAAATACAAAATGTCAGCAGAGTTATTGTATATCTCATAGAACTGGTCTCGGAAATAGACTCCTCCTTTTTCCGGACGGCTACCGCAATAATAAATCTCCTTGAATATTAATGGGCTCACTTTAAGCCCTTGTACTTCAATATTCAATGCGCTACCATGCTTAAATAATGCCGCATTTACAGAATTGCCATTGATGTAGTATTCATTGTTTTCTGTATCGATCGCTGTACCGGATACTGTTACCGAATAAATTCCGGGGATAATTCCGTCAACTTTCACACTATTATCAGTTACTTCTTTTACATAATGTAAATCTTCATCGTAATTGTCGAACTTTACAGTCAGATCTTTCAGTGTGGATATATTTTCAACGGTAATATCCAAATATACATCCACTGTGATAGGATTCACTTCTGCTGTGCCAGACATGTCCCTGAACGAATCGCATCCTATCAAAAGGGTACTTGCCAATGTAAACAAATATATTAAATATTTTTTCATAACTTCCTAAACATTATAAAGTGAGTGATAATTCCAGCCCAAAGAAAAATCGGTTATTCAATTGAATATATGAACCCGGATTACGTTTGGATTCTCTGCGCGGATAACTTCTGAACATATTGTTGGCAAAGAAAGAAACACGTAGCATATTGCTAATTTCTTTAGTTACATTCAAGTTAAAACAAAAATAAGGACTGTATGATTCTTTTATAGCATTATTATGACTTACATTATTCAACATATATCCATATCCTGCATCCTTTACTTGCTGGGTAGTGGTATATTTCCCCTTGGGAAACATATTTACAGACGCATCTTCCAATGCTAAATAGCCCACAGGTATAGAATCGTTTCCAAATGTATTCCAATTAGACTGCTGCCAAATAGCTTGTGCTGTCATCGTAACAACAAAACCGATACGCGGGATATTGTGAGTGGCACGTAAAGTCGTTACAAATTGTTGTTTGTAACTTGCATTGCCTTCTTGAGAATAAATGGCCACCGGTTTACGGGCTGAAGCAGCATCTTCGCTATTGTCATAGAAGCTATAACCCTGACGCCAACTCTTAGTACGCATCCATGAGCCATTTATTTGGAAGGCCGTACGGATAGCATCAATACGTCCGATATTCAAATCAAATTCTAAACCTTTAGTTTCTATATTTAAATTATTAGTTGGTTTTGCATAAGTAGACAATACCGGTAGGCTACTACTAAGCTCTATCCCGTTTTCTGTGCGCTGGTATTCATTGTAGATAAATGTATTGAAGGTGTTGAAGGTTTGGCTCATTACATAACCATCCTTCAGACGCTCCTTATAAGCTATTACATTCAGATTGGTTTTACCCACTCGTAAATTAAAACCGACTTCTGCTTTATGATTTTGGGCAATCTTCAAATCTGAGTTATCTACTTGCCGAACTTCTGTGGTAGTCATAAACAAGCGCTGGCTTTCCGGAATATTTTCATTGGTAAGCTCATTTATATTGATATATTCAAAATATGCATTTTCTGGATATAAATAGAGAAGAGAAGGCATCTTTGCAGCAATACCGTAACCTCCCTGAAGACTTAATAGATTCGGAATCAAATCAATGGATGCATTTACACGTGGCGAGAAAATGCCTCCTACTACTGAGGTATGATCATAACGCACACCAGCCTGAATGTTCAAATCATGCGTACCGCTTATGGACCATTTGAAATTATCTTCCACATATGCACCAAATTGGTTAATGAAAGGAATATCCTTATAGTTACGTGGACGGAAAGATGAATTATGACCGTATTGACTACGATAAGGAGGAGTACTTGGGTCATAAGTTTTTCCTTTACCAACGTTACCGTCACTCCGGAAATCCGCACCAATCAAGATGCGGTTGTTTACATGACCGCTCGCCTTGAATAGAGAACTCGTCACTTTAGCAAACAAATTAACTTCACGACTATCGATCTCATAGTGTCCCAAATAGCTGCTTGGTAGATAAACAGCATAATGATTTATGTCTTCCGGTCCAAAATTAGTAATTTGATTACCATTGGCATCATAGATATGCTGACCTGCAAAGTTACTAAGTACCGCACCGTTTGTAGTGGTCATGGAATAAGGAGATGTAGCAGAACTGTATACGGTTTCATAATAACTGTCTTTATCCATATACGTACCTGACAATACATAGCGTAGTGTTTTTAACCAGCCCTTATTTATATTCCATGTACCATTGGTATTCAAAGTAAAACCTATATCGCGGCCTTCCGAAGCTGTTTTAGTTTGTTCATCATCAGGATTACGTTCACGTTGATCCTTACCATAAATAAAATCAAAGCTGGAATTGGTACGTAACTTATTATTAAAGAAAGTATTTGAATAGAGCAACTTTGTTGTGGCACGCTGATAGTGCTGGTAACTGGATATTGGATTATTCGTATTATAAGCATAATCTGCACTTACATTTAAAGCGCCTTTCTTTTTTCCAAGTTCAAAACCGGTTCCCATAGACACCTGATAGATATTGGGATTGGCTTTTGCTTTGACACGTAGCGGCTCACGACCAGCTTTTGTATTAATAATTACTGCTCCTGAGGTCAGATCACCATATTCAACAGAAGGGATACCACGAACGATTTGTATAGACTCTATATTTTCAGTAGAAATACTACGAACATCGGTTCCACCAGCCGGCGAGGCACCTCCGGCCAATGAAGCGGGTGTTTCCGTACCACTTAATACCGTAGGGCTCATCGCAGATAGATTAGCATTATTTGAGATGGGGGCACCATCACGAATTATTGCGGTGCCCATAGCATTCATCGGAGCTTCCGGACCACTGGAACTGGAAACTTGACGGATGTTAATCTGTTGTGCCGAACTCATATCTTGATTCTGTGAAATTCCACCTGGCATCAATGACATTACATCATATAAACTGGTCGCTTGCATATGGTCCATAGCAGAGCGGGAAATGTGAGAAGATGTGGATTTGCCTGAACGGCTGTTGGTTGCAGTTACTGTAACTTCTTTCAACTTAAAATCCTCATTCCTCATTGTAAAATTAAGAACCAAATCCTTATTTACATTTATTAAGGTGTCAATGGAGACTTTGCCCAAATATTGAATTTGCATACGAATTTTACCAGTAGGTACGTTTTCCAGTATGTATCTACCATTTTCATCAGAGGTTGTCCCTAGTGCAATTTCAGGAATAGACACAGCTGCAAATTCTAAAGGCAAACGCTTGTTGTTGTGGTCGTACTCATAAACAGTGCCTGTAAGTTTTACTTTGTAATTGTTTTGCGATTTGATAGGGAGGGCAATTCCTATGCAAATAAGTATAAACAAGTATATAATATTACACCCCAAAATACCTTTTTTCATAAGTAACATCATATTTATTAATAATGCAAAATTATATGTAAATTTTAAATTAAAACAAACCATTGTGTGTAACAAAACTAAAATTATTAAAAATACATGTTGTTTTTGTTGGTGCCGTTGCATAATCTCACAGACCTCAACCGTCTGTTGTCTAACAATATAGCAACTGCATTATATTTAGGAAAATCCAATATATATTAGTACTTTATTTAAGTTCCATACATAGTAATACGGATCTTGAGTGATTAAAAGCAAACTGCAAATCTAAATAAAAAACGGGATGGTTGTAGTTCTGATATGCTATATCTTAATACAACGCATATAAATACTTATATTTTCATTGATAGATCTAACTAAGTTAAAAAACGGATTTTCTCCAAAATTCTTCTGATAGCTCCGTTCCAGCCTCATATTTATCGCACTTTACAGAAGCCCCAGTTCAAATATAAGGAAACTGTATCTCTCTTCGATAAAAGATCTATTTTAGGATGCAAAATTAGATATTACAAAAGATTATAAAAATACCATTTTTTGGGTATAAAAACGCATCTAATACCTATATATAGGTATTAAATATCATTGGCAATGTATGTTCCATTTCATTAAGCAAACAATTTTTTGTATAAAATACAAATAGTACTTTTTTACCCACTTAAAAAGTGCAAGAATGTATAAAAGTCCATGTGTCAGCTATAATAGGGGCATGAATAGGCATCCGTTCCATACCTGTCCCTATTTGAATCGGTCACCCCACAGTGACCGGACATTACTCACCCAATTCGGATTCTCATTACAGTAGGCAACGAAAATCTGTATCAAGTTCCAAAGCCCGAGAATCATTCCATTAAACCTGGCAGGAATTGTGACAACATGTCTGCTTGAAACAGCTACTATTATGGTATCATGCTGTATTGTTATGCTATATACCATGTTCTAAGTCAAAACTCTTTTTTTTTAGAATTGAAGGTTTAAGGCTCCATCCGAAAGTCAATATCACTTTCTCAAAATTCTTTTCTACAGCACCCTTTGTATAAGTTAGGATGTCTTTCTCTAGAAAATTTTTGAAATCAGATGAACTCATGTCTCTAAAAATGTTTATATATTCTTTTTTAAGAAATTCATTTATGGCATGTGCCGATATCTTTTTTTGCGTGCACTTTTCTATAACATATAAGTTGCTTGGTACCGGTACCATCGTGTCCAGCCCCATGAAGATATTACAGTCTACCATAAGAGTATAAGCGCCGCTCTCGGCAAGAGGTGCGGAAATGCAGTAATTGGCTTGCTCAAGCAGAGAATCCACCAGTTCTTTTGTGGAAGAACTGATACTATTGGCCAATTGTTCATATCCTCTTAGATTCAGTTGGGATATGGTCTTTTCGATAGCCGGGATGAATTTCATTCCTGGACCCAGGTTCAAATCAAATCTTTTGTAATAGACAAGAAGCTCATTCCAATCTTTGTACCGTGAAGGTTTGATGATATTTACATTGTCTATACCATGTTGTTTAAGATACTCGCCGGAGGAAAATGCATCTTCTTTGAAGGTCTGTGTGTTTCCATCCGGGAAACTTAAATAGATGGTCTTATATGTGTCTCCAGTGTTGGTCCTTGCAAAAGCTTTACATTCCTCACCTTTGAGATAATATGCTGTGGTGATGTCAAAACCATTACCGCTGGCATCATTGTCATAGCAACAATTCCACTTTACCTTATCAGATGGGAATATACGGCTTATATTCTCTATTTGGGATTTGGTGACATATCCCCCCGTGCTTATGAATGCGCATGTGGTTTCTTTAGTATAATGGTTTATTTCGTAGAAACTCATTGCGTCAATAGCGGATTCAAAGAGATATATGTCTGTAACCTTGTCAAAAGGAACAAAATTGGCCATCCAACAGCTTTGTGCCTTGTCACCACCCGTGGCAAAGGCTTTATAATTGGTATTGGTCTCTGCAAAATAGTTCCTCATTTCAAAGTTAAGGATTTCCATCTGGGAGGGTTTGCGGAATGGAAAGCCGATATGATTGTTTTTTCCTACCTGGTAGATGAACAGTCTATTGGCGAAATCCTCCACAGTCTGTGGAGAGAGCTTCCTTTGGACGGTCAAATATGGATTATCCTTTTTGATAGGACGAGGATTCCAATAATTCAAATTGGATTCAATATCATTTGGATTCAGTCCCAGCAGAGGATTGTTTACCGTTTCGGTATCTTCATTGGTGATCTGTTGAGTAGGCATTGGTACACCATCAATGACGAAGAGAGGCTGGGTTCCTCCTGTGACGGAGTTGACACCTCTGATTCTGAAAGTCATTCCGCTTGACAATGAACCGTCTGTGGGGATAATCTGTACTCCGCTGATTTTGCCTTGTAGTGCTTGCAACGTCTGCGTAGAACTACTGTTTACAATATCTTTTATATTCACAGAAGCAACGGCGGTTGCAATATCACTTTTTCGCTGGCTACCATAGCCTACAACAACCACCTCATCCATCTCTGTGACTGAAGGGTCTAGAATGATATCAAATCTTCGGTTCTTTCCGATAGTGATAGTTTTGGGCTTATATCCCAGATAACTGATGACCAGTTTTTCAGAAGGAAGTACTTTTATCGTGAACTTTCCTTCTAAATCGGTGATTACTGCATTGGTGGTACCTTCGATATTTATCGTGGCACCGATAAGAGGTTCACTCTTCTCATCCAACACTTGCCCTGAAATAGTTACTTGCTGTGCTAATGCTACAGTGAAATGTAGTATTAGAAACAATGTGCTTAATAGTACTTTTCTCTTCATAGTGCAGATATTAAAGTTTATAATAAGGATTAATACAATTAGATTTAAAATGGTAGTGCAAATAAAGCGAATTATAATATCCATGTTTTGACCTATTGTACTTTTCTCTTGACCAAATTACAGACTTTTTCTTCAAAGGTAATCGCTTTCTATTAATTTCATTTATCACCGCGTAAAATTATTCGATTGGACTTTTTATAGTGAGTATTATCATGGGGAGTATTAAAAAAGATTGGATATGAAAAATAGTATGTTAAATCATTCTGTTTTCTCAAATATGCAGTGGGGTGTGAGCGCAAGGAAAAATATCTGTAGAAATTGATAATAATGTATTTTATTCAAACTTTCCATTTATCCAAACTCTATCAGTTATCTGCACTTAAATCAGGTTTTGATATTTCAAGAGTTTGGATAAATGATTAAGGATTCAGTCTGCATTAATACCGAACATAGCAGTCAGTGAACGATTGATACCTTACGTTCGCATCGTGCGAAGTCTATTCCTTTCCACACGGTTTTGCGTCCGGCTGAAGATGCACACTCGGCTTGCGCCTTGTTCCTTTGCTGTTTCTTTATACTTGAAGTTCTACAATTCGTTTCACAAAGAATTACCCTGTGGAAGTCTGCCCGCTTTCGCGTAGGGTGACGTTGAAACCTTTATCCAGGGCATTACACCATGGCATTCGCTTTCTCCACAATCCTTTACCCGCACCTCATTCGGCCGCTCTTACAATTGGCCACCCATCGGTTATTGGCTGACGGGAGAGATACGGGCTTACCAAGTTTCGCACAAATAACTGACGACCGACTTAGACTCCGCCTATCCACCAGCAGTGCGACATCCGTGTAGCACGATGTAACAGCGTACTATCCTGACTGCTTGCCTTTTGGAATGGCCCATAAATATCCGTGAGCTAATTCATAGTCACGATGGTACGGCGATTCACTTAGGTTACTCATATCAGTCAGCTTTGACATTCTTCGCCTATGATGCTTAGGTTGGAACGTCGTTGTCAAGAGGGCTTCGCACCCGACCGTTGCCAGTCACGTACGCCTCTTCAGGCTACTATTGATGGAACAATAGGTTCAGACACGATGCTGAACAATTACTTGTGTGACCTCTTGGCGCACATTACACTACTAAGGTAATGCTTTTATAGGAGAAGTCACATCTGTAAAAAACTTATTATCATGCAATTATCTTACTTTATCTTAGGCTAAAAGCCCTTATTCAAGGTGTCTGTATCCTATCATCCGCTACCGCTCGGTATCGGATTCCTCCAGACCGATGGCATGGCATATCTCCTCCACCAGTTCAGGAAGGCCGGAGTCTTTCTCCTGACGGGGATCGGGTGGAAACAGCGTGGAACGAAAGACACCCTTACAGACAGGGTCCGCCTCCTTGTTGTAGCGGAGGGTGTTCGGAATGTGTGAGGACAGCAGCCGCAGCCCCATCCTGTGGATGACCCGGTTCCAGGCATCATACAAATTCTTCCGTCCCCTTCTATCCACCATGTTCCAGAACAGCCGGATTCCTTTCAAGTTGCAGTTCCCCTTGGCGATCAGCTCCTCTTCCAGCACCTTGGTAAACTGCAGGGAACTCTGCATGACGATATTGTCCGCCTTGAGCGGGACAAAGATATAGTCCATCGCGGCAACGGTATGAACCACCCCCTCGCTGCGGAGCGTTCCGGGAAGGTCGAAGAGCACGATATCGAAAGTCTCCCCTTTTTCGTCCATATAACGCCGCAGGTCTTCCACCCCCTTTTCCGGGTCGCTTTTGATGACCGGATAGGCAGGCTTACGGATTCTTTCGTACTGCCGGTACAGGTTCACCTTCAGGTCGTCATTTTTCATGACATTCTCCATGTCCCTCTCACGCATCAGGGCGATGCTGTGCTGCGGGGAGTCACAGTCCACAACCGCCACACGCACGTCTTTGCGGTAATGCAGGACACTGGCCAGCAGTACCGTAAAGACGGATTTTCCCACGCCACCCTTCTGGCTGGCGATGGCAACCAACAACTCTTTTTCTTTTTTCATCATACTTCTTTTTCATTAAAAGTTAAACACTATTGTTTCAGAAACAAAAATAATGCTCCCATCGGGGGAGATCCCCTGTCATGGGGGACGAGCCTTTATGACCGGGCCGGGCAGGGACTCCTCCAGAATCATGTCCGTCGTTTCCCTGTATTCTTCCAGATGCCGCGAGACAAGGTGGTTGATGAACCCCTCCAGAGTGACCTTTCCGTTTCTCGAGGCTCCCGCCAGGATGGACAGTTTCCGGTGCAGGGCGGCGGGAATATGCAGCGACCGACGCTGCACGCCCGCAATGCCATGCAGGTATTCCTCCCCGTAGACGGACGGTTGCATGGGGCCATTTTTCCTTGCGGGACGTATAATGTCGTTACCGGACGTTCCACGTCTCTTCCGGGGACAGGCAGGCGCTTCCCCCATGATCTCACGGATGCGGTCCGCGTCCATCCCGCCAAGACCAATCCGCTCTTTTACGTTCTTTCCTGTCATGATATGCCTTCTTGGACAATGACAACGTTTTATCGGCGAGGTGTTCCTCCCGGCTGTCCGTCCTCATCCCAGGGACGGTAGACCTCACCGAGCAGGGAGGCGATGTCCTCCCTGTGTTCCTCCATATGGAGTTCCAACAACCGGATGATAAAACCGGAGATGCTGCCGCAGCCGGCGGCCCTGACCAGCATGGCGATCCGGCGGTGCAGTCTCCCATCAATGTAGGCGGTCTTCCACTCAGCGGCTCTGGGAGCGGGAACCAGAAACCTCCTCTTGTATTCCTCCGGACCTGTCACTTTCCCTGCCCGGACCTGACTTCCATGACTTGGTATCTCCACCACTGGTTCCAGGGATGGGGAAACGGGAGCTGACAGAAGGTTCCCCGTGAGTCCGACCCTCTCGAGAACGATATCGGAAAGCCGGTTCTTTTCCTTTTCTGAATCCATATTTTAAAATCTTAAATTATTAAATTACACAACTGGTATTGTCTCGGAATACAAAATAAAGGAAGAAGAGAACAGGATGAAACCACCTGTCACTTATAGTCATCCAAAGTCAGTTATTGTCATGATACACATGACGGGGGGGACGGAGATGCCGTTCCGTTCGGACGGTTCTTCCTATGCGGAGGCGACATCAGAGGCCCGTAGTGGTGTGGAAAAGCGAGCGGGATTCCGTTTCCTTGTCCACCGTTCCTTTTTAATCCTTATGGGCAGGCGTGAGAGCGCGCATCCGTCCGGATACGGATTCTTAAATTATCGGTCTATGGGAGTGTAAAAGTATTAATCCGTTAATGGAGAATTATGAAGGAAGACCATAAGGTGTACACGGCTACATTCTCCATTTGCAGAAGTGTAGAAGTAGTAATCCATTAATGAAGATAATGCAGAAAAACCATAAACCATATACGGCTCACTGCCGCTCTCCATTTGTAGATGTGTAGAAGTAACAATCCATTAATGGACAATAGGGCATGTAAAGGGCAGATTTCCCGTATATTCGCCTCCTTATTCCCGAATTATGGACGTAAGTCATATGATTATGGAGAGATATCCACCCTTTTATGGGGAGAGCAGCCGGCAAACACCTGATGGAAATGCCTCGTAAATCACAGGAGAATAGCCATACAATGGGCTAATACACAATAATTATTGGATAAATGTGGTCCGCTCCTGCGGACAGCAAGTTGTGTTTTCGTTTAACGAAAACAGGACGGTTTAACGGAGAATACACCGATAAACCGTTACTTATTTCAAGCTCCAGCGTCGCTTTTTACATATCTAACTATAATTCATTTGAAATCACAAAACAGATTGAACCGAATGTGGTTAGTTTGTCTGTTTATTTCATGTCCGAATCATTAGTATGCTATGTTGCAAAGTTCGTATTCATTATGAAAAAATCCGCTTACGAGAACAAGATATTCAGGTAATTTGCCATCCTTTCCCCAAAGAAGTTCGATGTTAAAAAGTTCAGAAAGCGTTTTGGCTATGTCAAATCCGAAGGCTTCGAGTGACGGACGCACTTTTTCCGGGTGTCGGCATGGTGTGCCGCAGTTACGCGTACACTCGTTATCTGAGCAGTGAAGACATTTACCTATATAGGCAAATGAACGCCCTCCATATTTCCGTTCCATATCCAATAATTCGCTCTCGATTCGTATCCGTTCCGGTAAAATGAGTTTTTGTGTATATTCAATCGGAATATCTTTGTCTTCAGGGATTATCTTCGTTGCCATAAGATGTGCATACTTGTATTGTCGGAGAAACGATTCCGTATCAAAATCAAATGGAGGACACCCCCAACTTTTACCGTAATTGGTACATTGTTTGCAAAGTTCAAGAAAATGTGGTTCGTCACGGAATTCGGCGATGTATCCTTCAACAGTGATGTCTGAAGTAAAATTTTCTACAGTGTATATACTCATTGTTTCAAAATCATTGTACCGCATAAGGAGTCGAAACGGATGTTTTCATTTTGGAAAAGTCTGTCAATGTATCCGCTTTTCTGCATTTCAGACGCGGTCAAGCAACTTAAATTCGGGGTATCTAACAATGCTATCGAATCGCACATGGACAACGCGATGTCAAGTTCATGTGTCGAGAACATGATACATTTTTTCTCGTCGTGGACAAGCCTACGAAGCAACGCCACAAGTTCGTAGCGATTAGGCATGTCAAGAAAGGAAGTCGGTTCATCAAGGAGAATGATAGGAGTATCCTGTGCCAATGCACGAGCAATCATCACACGCTGGCATTCGCCATCCGACATTTTATCCATCGTGCGGTTTGCATAAGCCTCCATTCCCACCGAAATGAGCGATTGCATGACTATCTCCTTATCTGTTTCTTGCATCCTACCTATCCAGTTGGTATAAGGAGCACGGCCTATGGCTACGACATCCTTGCACCGCAGGTTGGCGATGCGCGTGCGCTCGGTCGTGACGATAGCCAGCGTTTTTGCCATATCTTCGGTTTTCATGCAGGCGATGTCGTGCCCGTCGAGAATGATTTTTCCGGAATAACACCGGTTCAGACCGGCTATGGCGCGGAGCAACGTCGATTTTCCTGTCCCGTTTCTTCCGATAAGGGCTGTCAGTTGACCTTTTTTTATCGTGGCATTTACCTCGTGGAGCAACGAGTTTTCTTTGTAACCTATGGAAAAATGCTGTAATTCTATCATGCGGTGATGGATTTGTTGCGTAAAACCACCCATACGACGATTGGGATTCCCAATAGAGCTGTAATGGCGTTGATCGGCAAGGTGAATATTTTAGAAATGATGTCGCAAAGAAGCAATATCGATGCTCCCGAAAGAATTGTTCCGGGCAGAAGGACATGATGATCGCTATTTTGGAAAAGCATTCTTGTGACATGAGGCATAGCGAGACCTATGAAACCTATCGGACCGCAAAAAGCGGTTATCGTTCCGGCGAGCAGCGTTGTCGAGAGAAACAACAGGCTGCGTGAACGCCGAATATTCAGTCCCATTGTTACGGCATATTCCTCTCCGAACAGCAGGAGGTTAAGCGGTTTGATGGTCAGTACAGCCAACAGCAGTCCGGCAAACACCGATGGAACAAGAATCAGAAGTTGTCCGGAGGTGACGTCACCCAAAGCCCCCATCGTCCAAATGACAAAGGCTTTCAGCGATTCCTCTTTGCTGAGGTACTGCAATATCTGCACGACAGCACCTACGCCCGATGAGAACATCATGCCCAGAATCAGGATTACCATGATGTCTTTTATTCGCTGTCCGACGGCAGTTATCACGAGCAACACGACAGCCGCACCCACCCACGCTGCTCCGGCAATGCCTATTGATGAACCGATCCCGGCAAGTACCACAAGTGCCACACCGAGACTTGCACCGGAACTGATGCCAAGGACATAGGGACCGGCAAGAGGATTACGGAAGAGGGTCTGCATCTGAAGACCGCTGACCGATAAGGCAGCCCCGGCCAACAGTGCCACTATAGCTTTTATGAGGCGTATGTTGAGTACGATTTTTTCCGTGGCACGGGAACAATTTCCCCCGGTCAGTGCTGCCCATACATCGCGGATCGGAATGTTGACAGCTCCCACGGCCAAGTCCAGTAAAAAAAGACCGACCGTGAGCGTAATCAATATGGAGAATAATATAGTCGAACGGGAACGCATCTATTTCAGTTGCTTGTAATACACACACTCTTCCTGCACCAGTTCAGGATGGAATATCTTCACGAGGTCGCGGAGCACGATGTCAGGATTCACGACGGCAGACTCGTAATAGTCGTTACCCCCGGCTGTGTTGGTACGGGCGTTGTTGTTATACACCTCTCCATTTTTGAAACATCGGGTATCGGTGAATTTCGGACATGATGCCTTCAAGTCGTCAAGGGAGTTCGCCATTCCCACGTTCAACCACATGTCCGCATCCGACGCGAGCAGATATGCTTCTTCTAAGTCAATGGGGATAGAAGCGTTTCCCGTGTTCTTCTGGTAGATATAGCGGCCTCCCGCATCAGTAATCAAGCGGGCTACATAACTTTGGGTTGAAGGCATGAACCACGAGTCGCCATAGGGAACATTAAGCATAACCGAAGGAGTGCCGAGGGTACTGTCGGCCACTTTCTTTTTCAAGGCGTTGTATCTGACCGGGATTGCGGCAAAGGCTTTTTCACCCTTCTCACGTTTTCCTGTGACTTCTGAAAGCACTACCATCCATTCGGCCTTGCCGAGAGGCGACTCTTCAAGATAATCGCCGACATACATGAACGGTATGTCGAGTTCTTCGAGTTTGCTTTCCATTGCGCTTGCGCCGTTCACCCCATAGAGCAGAACGAGGTCGGGATCGAGCGAGAGCAGCAACTCGTAGTTGATGTTCCCTTCATAGCCGACATCGCCAATACTGTCGCGGCGGGCTTGGATGTCTGGGTTGGAAATGTAGTCGATTCCCGAAACGCCGGTTATACACCGGACTTCACCGATTGCGTCAAGCATGGCGATATGAGTGGAAGACATCGCCACGATACGTTTGGCGTCTCCTTTGAGTACCTGTCCTGCAAACCCTTCGGGAACCTCTTCACCGTTGCGGACGATAAACAGCCATGTGGTTACACTGTCCGCTCCCTGCCAGGGATTCCTGACGGTTATCAGTACGCTTTCCTTCCCGCCCGCCCCTTTGATGTCGAAGCCGGAGGCATATTCGGGAGCATAAAGCAGCAGGTTGAAATCATTGATTTTTGAGCTTTTGTTGTGGCAGCCTGTAAATGCCAGAGAAAGCAACAAAATCAGGCTTAAATTCTTTAATGCGTTCATATTGATGCAGATTATCGTTTACTATTTTTGTTTTTTCCGAACTTGGGTGTTATGCCGATGAATATCTCGAAATTGATGCCCGGCATGGGACGGGACAATACGGAAAGGTATTCTTCATCGAACAGGTTGTTGATGCTGCCCTTTAGCGACAGATCGGCCCATCGGAAAGAGAGCTGTTTTTCCAGTGTCACGTTATTCATGAAGTAAGGGGGCAGATAGCCCGTCAGGGTATAGTCATTACTCGACATGGTATAACGCTGGCTGTAATAACACCATTTGTAAAGCAGGCTCCATGTCCGCCATGACAGACGTCCGGTCACCGTTGCGGAAAACTCCGGCACGTATGGCAACTGTTTGCCGACGGATTGGTCTGCCGGACTCATCGGTTCGCTCTCGTTGATCGAGGGAGTCCACGAGAAAGTTCCGTTCATATCCAGTTTCCAGTCCTTTCCGAGCATTATATCAAGGTGGGCGTTGGTCTCTGCCCCGTAAGCATGTACCTTTTTGAGGTTTCTGGGGGAGAAGAATCCCTTGGTTGTGGGTAGCCAGATGATCCAGTCGTCGATGTGCGAATCGAACCAGTTGATACCACCGCTCAAAGCATATACATTTTCTTTCCCCACCGAGAACGACAACCCCACGTCGTATGTGAAGCCGTGCTCGCTTTTCAGGTCGGGATTACCGCCCGGCAGAAAATAGAGGTCGTTCAGCGTGGGAAAACGGTAGTTCCGGGAGATGGATGCTTTCGCCACGATATCGCCTTTTTTCGACAGTACCCCGTCGATGAAGAAAGCCGGGATAACCGGGGCCCATTCCGTACCGAACATATCCTCGCGAAGGACAAGCGAGGCGGCAAAACGATCGACAGGCCGCCATTTCGCAGAAACGGAACCGGAAAACTCGACACGTCCCTTGTCATACCCGACAACAGCCTTGTTACCTTCCTGCGAGATGATATTTTTGTCCGCGCTTTCCACCAAATGCTGGTGTACGGAAACACCGGCCGTGAACAGCCATTTCTCTGAAGGAGCATAATCCCCGTCCGCACTTCCGTAGAACGTGTTAATCTTACTGCGTGAGCGGGTCATCGAAGCCATTTCGCCGTTTCCCTTGTCCCGCTTGTAATCATAGGCCATCCATGTGTGTATATAGCCGCCTTTTACACCGACCTTCCATTTCTCCCGCACGCGATCCCACGAGAGGACGCCGCGAAACGTCTGCTCCCTTTGGCGGTTCTCGAAGTCCATGTCGTTCCCGTAATCCGTGCTGAGCATCGCCAGTTCCCGGTTGGAATTGATATACCAGGCGTTTAGCCCGAACTTGTCGCCTTCGCCCGTGTTATAATAAATTTCCTGCAAGACGTGCAGATCCTTATAAGCCCCGCTGCGGTTGCGTTCCGTCGGGTAATAGGAACCGATGATGTTCTTGTCCTCGTCATAGATGTTTTCCTTCTTGTCCCGGTTTCGGTATTTGTAGTCGTTGGGGGAAGAGGAATACACCACACGGGTGGAGGACTGCCAGTGTTTGTCACCGTAGGTCAGGCGGAGAAACTCGTCGAACGTGCTGAACGACCCCACTCCCTGCACGTACTGCAACCCGAACCCTTCATGGTTGGCCGGAGAAGTGGAGAGCCTGACCAGACCACCCAAGCCGCCGCCCGTTTCGTTTACCGATGACGTTCCGTGCAGCAGCGAGGCATCATCGATAAAGTAAGAAGGGATGGTGGAAAAATCCGTCATGCCCAGCATCGGGTTGTTAATGCGCATACCATTCCACGTCACTTGGGTATGCGAGGGAGAGGTACCCCGGAAAGCCACGGTGGATAACGTGGCGCGTCCGTAGTTCTTGACAAAAACGGATGAGTTGAATGTCAGCACATCGGCCATAGACAAGGCGATGTTCTCTTTCATGGCGATGGAATCGAAACGGGTTCGTTGCACGCCTATATCCTTCATAGGTCGTTTGCCCACCACCGTAACCTCCGGAATACGTAGTACCCTTTTGGTAATGCTGACGGAATTTTTCTGCTGGGCGGCAAGCAGAAAGGGCAGGCTTACCCCCACGAACAATAGAATAAGATGTCTTTTCATTTTTGTCCTCCTTCCTCGTTATTTCCAGCAGAAAGCTCCCGGAATGATTCCCACGTAAAATTCATCGATCAGCTTGCCTTGCGGCGAATAGCGATACACGATACCTTGTTGCTGGTAATCAATAGCGTCGGCCACATATACCTCCCCGTTGTTGGGATTGACCGTAAGGCCGTAGTATTTGGTGTCCCGAAACTCCAGAAAAGGCCGGACGGGAACACGGTCGGCTTCCACCGGCATTCGCCAAATATCGTTGTTGATCCAGTAAAGTGTATCCCGTGTACCGTTGAGCTGGACTTCCGAAGGCCAGTCGCCCAGCTTAAACTTGAACTGTTTCTCTACGGTGAAAGTCTCGGCGTCTATACGATAGAGAGACGGTGCCTCGTAACCGTATGGGCTGCCCTCGTAACCGCCATCCGTGATGGTCCACATCTTGTTGTATTTGTCCATGACCAGCGAAGTAGGTTGTATGCCGATGGTCAGTTCGTCCACGACCTTGTCCGTCTCCGTGTCGATTTTCAGGATGCGGTTCTGGTACGACCAGCAGTTCACATAGACGTACTTGCCGTATTGTACCATTTGTTCGGTGGAACCCGATTCCATGTCCATGTCTGGACATTCGATATAGCCGGTAATCTCGTATGTCTTGGGGTTGATGATGAAGATACGGTAGTCCCATATCTGCGTCACATAGGCTTTCTCATCCGACAGAAAATGGATATACCGGGGTGAGGTGAAACCTGTGATACGGCCCACTTCCTTGAAAGTATTGATGTCGATGGCGAAAATCACATGCGAGTTGTTCACCACGATCCAGCCTATACCGTCCCGGATAACCATAGACTGGGCCACATCGCCCAACTTGAACCCGTTGGCACGGTAAAACACTTCATTCTCCACTTCGCACGTGGCGGGATCGTAGTAGGAAAGCGTGGCATTGCTGTACTGGAAATTCCCCTCGTTGGTAATGAAAAGACCAGAGGCCGATACAGAGAAATCTTCCATCTCTCCGTAATCCCATTTCATGCAACTGCCGAAAACTGGCAGGCAGAAAAGAAAAAGGCAAATCCGTTGTATTGTTCTGCTCATTGTCATTCGGATAAAAAAGAGTACCCGAATCATTACGGGTACTCTGGTTAAGGTATAAGGTTTAATCCTGCTGCGTATATTGTTTGTCCTTCATATTTTGGAAGGTTGGGTTATACCCACATTTCGTCACGCTCCAACTTTCCCCCGTAATCATTCCGTTTTCTATAAACTTGCCGAAGAAAGTGTAGTCGGTAAATTTCGTCAAACCGTCAAAAACAACCCCATGCAAGGTCTCCAACTTCTCCATGGAAAGTGTTTCCTGAGAAAGAGAAGTCGCACTTTTTATCTGTAGCGTACCATCTATAGTCTGTAATTTATCACAAGTAATGCCTGTTGCTTTATTAACGAACAACCCTTCACCTCCTACGTGAAGCAATTCCGGAATATCCAGCGATTTACTTTGTAAAGATATTGCTAACGAACCCTCTCCCTCTTTATAATATACAGGAGAAGCTGAACAACAAACTTTGGATAGTAAGGGCAAGTTACAACTGGTAAAATTTCCAGATAAATAGAACTGTCCTCCCACTTCTTTCAAGACTGGCATTGTGATTGAAGCAAACATGGGTATTTGGATATATCCATATCCATCTATGATTTCCAAGTCGGGAAATTTGGCATTGCTTCGCATTTGGCCTGTCACATTTAGATTTCCATATACATGTTGAATTGTCGATATGGTATAATCGGTATTGTTGGTGGTTGGCTTACAAGTGAAGTCTTTGATATTCTTGAACGTGATTTCAGGGAACTTATTATTCGTGAGACTGGTGATGACAAAATTTACATTTGACAAATCTTCGGCTGTTTCAATTTTGGAGAGCTGCACCTTGTTTATAATTTCAATCTGGGGCGCTGTTTCTCCGAAGGTTTCAAATCGGGCGTTCGGCAACAGCAGTGTTCCGCTCACATCTTCAAGATAATCCAGCGTGATGCTTCCAAGTGTGGTGATCTTGCTCCAGTCGGGAAGTTGTTTGAGTGCCGTGAAATTCTTTATCTTTATCTGTCCCTTTATCGTTGTCAGTTTGTCCATTCCACCGAAAGCCTGAAGCACGTCATTTCGTTGGGGAACAAAACTACCGGTAGGAGGAGCTTCCATATTGGCTTCCATAATAATACTTCCGTTTACTGTTTCGATTTCCGGAAGGTTGATGGTTTCCAACATCACGGGGACGGTATGGAAATCAAGGCCACCGGTCTCTTTCAGCTTAAGGAAGCTCATGGAAGTCAGCTTGGCAAGATTGTTTACGGACAAGACCCCTCCGACACTTGTCAGTTCCGGTATTTCCAAAGACGCAATCGAACCGGCTGCTGTGTTCTCTTCATTGAGTCCTTGAAGATTCAGATCCTGACCTACAGTAGTCAGAACCGGAAACTCAAAACTCTGTAACGACGACGCATTGAACATCACGCTTCCTTCAATAGTTGCCAGTTTCTCGAATAGGACATACGTCACTTGGTCGTTATATACCGATATGTCTCCGGAGAGCGTTTCCAATGCTTTCATGGAAATCATGTGAAGTTCCGTAGCTTTCGAGGCGACATCGGTCGAACCTACCTGTAAACCTCCGGCAGAAACGATATTATCCAACCCTGTCAAGTCTGCACCGTTGTAACTGTTACGAATGACAATGTTGCCAGTAACCTCTTTCAAAGATGCCAATGCAGATATGTCAGTGATTTTTTCTGCCTCTTCCGCATCAGAGCCGATAATCAGGTTCCCTTTGACAACGGTTGTTTTGGTTGCGGCAAAAGAAGCTACCTCCTCGGTGGTCTTCAACTCCACATCTCCGTCAGATTCTATCTCGCTTTTCACGACCTTATAGGTATATTCGCGGGCATCTCCGTTATAGGATGTCACCCGGAAGGTTCGTTCGTTATCCCAGTCCGTTACCGTTTCAGGATCAGGTATGATTGTTGCAGAAGTTGTGTACTTGAATTCCACTTCGGCGTTGTTCAGCGATACCGTATAGGGAACGGTTATTGTTACTGTATTGTCCGTAATGTCGGCCGTGTACGATTTCCCGTCCACGGTCATCACGACCGATGTGATGAAATTTTCATCTGCATCTTCAGGTATAATTTCATCGTTTTTGTCACACGCTCCCAAAAAGAACAAGGATAGGAGCATGGGAAGAAAATAAATTTTCATACTTGTAATTTTTATTATTTGGTTAGATCCTCAAAAGAAAATACCTCCGTAGAAACTTCGCCCAGCCAGCCGCTTTTGGCCAGAACACCGCATTGTATTTTGATAAAGTCAATATATTGCAGATTGGCTTCCGTTCCATCGGCATGGATGGCATTGGAAATTTTGAAACCGTTCCTTTGTCCGCTTCCATCCACCGTACTGCCGCCTTCTATCTGGTCGTTTCCGAAATTATCCACGTACCCCCAGTCATAACTCTGATTATCCCAATAACCGGTTTGAGAATCTTGGGTGTTGCGGGCGGCCAGACAAGTGCCTGTCAGGGTATAACTGTTTTCCGAAATCCAAGCCGGATAATAATAGTCTTGTGTATGATAAGCGGACAGATAGTCTACCCAGCCGTTTCTACCGTCGGAACTGATCCATTGGACATCCATTTTTTTGCCTTCCGGACGGTAATAGGTCACTTCAAAATTCTGTATTGTTTCTTCCTTGCCTGCTTCAGATCCTTTCAGTTCGTACCACTCGTCATCCGGCAATCCGTTTCCGTTTATATCTTGCATGACCCATACGATACCCGGTTCGGAACTGCCGTCAAAGGCGTTCCCCTGAACACAGAAATCATATTGGTTACCCGAATTGGGAATACTGTGGTCGAAGCCGACGATGATATAACCCCCGAAAGAACCTAAAGAGACGTGCAGTTTGTCTTTCAAACGCTGTGTTGCCCATGCGACAGCCGCTTCAGGGGATGTTTCGTTGCCGGTCATACCGCCTATCGTGCTCGTCTCGTTGATAAATTGGCCGGGAGCTGGGGTATATTCATAGACTTTATTCCAGAGCTTGGAACTTCCCGAAGCCCGGAAGCCGTCTTGTTCCTTTTTGTCCACACAAACGACTTTTACGGTGGCAGTGACAGCCGTTTTCCCTTTGTCGATATTCCTGCTTATTTTTTCCGTCGGTGTGTCTTCCGACACAGTACAGGAGACGGTGTATTCTCCGGGTGCGGACGGCGTGAACTTGAACATGCGTTCCACTTCTCCTTCCATGACCTGACCGTCCACACTCCACTCAAAACGGGGATTGTCGAAATACTCCAACAACGGACGCAGGAAAACAGGACGGTCGGCAAAAGTGTACCTGTCCGTGGATGTTTGCAGGTAAGACGGGGTCGGGAATTTGACAACGTAGGGCATCGTTTCCACGACCTCTACGCTTACGTCTTTCGTTGTTGTCCCATCTATATTGGAAGCGTTGATTGTCACCGTATAAACACCGAGTTCTTTTTCATTGAAAGTATAAGTATTCTCGGTGGAAACGATTTTTCCTTCCCGTACCCATTCGATTTTGAACCCTTCGACATCCGAATGCTGAATATCGGGAGTAAATGTGTAATCGGTATTCCGGACGACTTTTAGCCCCTGCGAAGGTAGTGCCAGTGAGATGACCGGAGGGGTGAGTTCTTTCACTTCTACTTTCAGTTCCTCTTCGGCATAGCCTTCCGCATTGTCTACTCTTAGTTTGACATAAAAATCCCCGCATTCATTCCATGTACGTTGAAGAGACGGACCCGAAGAAACCAGCGTACCGTCTATCGTCCAAGCAAAAAGAGCATCTTCAACATTCTGGTATGTCGGGGCGATAGTCAATTCGTGATCGACCTTGACCGTGTAAATACCGGTCTCGCTGTCAAGTTCTATTATAGGTTGTCCTCCTACTTCTTCGGTAATGACTTCATCCTTGTTGCAGGAGGTGAACAGCATACAGGCAGAAATAATAAAATAGTGAAAACGATGCATGATGTGTGGATTTTAGAAAAATAACAGGGATACCCCCGACAGAAGGGATATCCTTGTATTCTTTTTATTGTATGGTGATATCATCAATACAGATATAAGCCGGAGTATTCAAACCGTATGCTCCCGAATCCGAACCCTCGAAGTTGAATTTCACACTTTGCACCCCTTCGGCATTGATTTCCCAATAATCCCATGTCGTGATAGGATCAACCTGTTGTTGGCCGTTACGATAATCGGCTAAAAGACGTTTGTAAGTGCGGATCAGACCGCCATTCGCATCATAACATTCCAGATTCACTTGGAAATACCCTTTCATCTCTTTCAGAGGAGTCGCTACCCCCGTAGAACCGAACTGATTACCATAAGTAATGACACCATAAGTGTATGAGGTGTTGCAGATCCACAGGCCGACCAATTTCCGGGGAACATTGAAATAAAATTCTGGTTTAGCCATCCATGCCTGATTGTAAGCATCCACATATCCGTAAACGACACCGAAATTGGAACCGCTGTGCCCGGCTTCCTTATTCTGTCCTTCCGCTTCCACCGCAGTGTTATAGACAGAACATTGGTTTAGATAAGAATACCACCAGTCTCCGGTATTTCCCGACTGATTGGAGCGGATGTTCCAGTTGGAAAGTGCGATGCCGCCGCTGGAATACTCTGTGCTTCCACCTACAGTATTAAACATTGAAAGGAAGAGATATTCTTCCGGAGTATTGTCGTAAATGGTGGTTACTTGAGGATACCCTTGGTACGAATAAAGATTTTCTCCGGCCGAGGTAGGTCCTGCTAACATGCCGGGATCGAAATCATCGAAAGTGATAGTTAAAGTACCGTCCGAATTTGTCACAGCACGGGTTTGCGAAGTTCCGGAATCAACCGGGTCCATCAAAAAGTCATCGTCCGAGCTACAGCCAGAGAACAAGGCGGTTGCGGTAAATAGACAGGCACCTGCCAGAAAGCGTAATTTTCTTTTCATAGGTCACTCATTTTAATGTAAAACATATTATTAACAAACACAAAAAATTCCCGTTCGTGCGGACTTACACGAACGGGAATATGTCTGTCTTCAAATATTGAATGGCCGATGAGCTATTCCCTATTTGATTACGACCCGTATATCCCGCAGGTGTAAATCTCATTCCGGTCATGGCAGGTCTTCTGACTCGTCCCGGTCATCGTGCCTTCCCGGTATTACACCAGTGGCAAAAGTTCGATGTCCGTTTTTGTGGACTCACAGCAGCGGGTACTGTCCCGGATTTTCACCGGGTTCCCTTTTCATTCGGAAGGCGTAAACCTCCCGAAACCATTTCCCGACTGCAAAATTATCTATATTACATATCAATTCCAAATAATTCATAATATTTATAATAAAACACACAAAGCATGACAACCGTACTGTTTTAATTAGAGCATTCAAGTTTACGACAAACGAAGACGGTAATTATCATACACAATATCCATAAACCAACAAAACAGCTTGCCATTTTCCATAACAATGCGTTCTGGAATAGATAACTGTTAGCTGCAATTATGCAAGCAAAAAAAGCAGACAGAATAATGACTATTAATATCATGCACCAGAAATTAATCCTATAAATTTATGGAAAACAAGTAAGGGAATGGAAGTTCCGTTGCCGCATGGATGCAGGTGAAGGACCTTCTCTTTTAACGTTGGATACGCCAATGCACGCCAACGGAAGACTCTGATATTATCTGTTTGGAAAGGATATAGGATGTGCGTTACTTTGTCGCATATTCAGAATCTTAAAAAGAATTTTAGTATGGAACTGACAATTATTGAAACAAGCGCGTATTAGGAGTTGAGAAAGCTGGTCAGCACGCTGGTCGTACAGATGGGCGACTTCCAGAAAAAGATTGCCCCGCCTGCGCCGGACAAGTGAATGGATGCGCAGGACGTATGTGATGGACTTATGCCCAAACACTTTCTGAAGAGTTTCCAGCAGCATCCCCTTGAGTATGGCCAGAACGGCAAATGCGTGGCGTCCGATGTGCGGGGTGACCTCGCCCCGGAGTTGCATTTCCTGCCTATGATTCCAAGACTGAGCCGCATGGCATTGTATTCACCTACCGGAAAGACACATTCGGGGAGTCTTTCTTTTCATCCGTACCCCTATATTTTTCAATCAGTTCGATAGCAATGGGCAATAATTTTACGACATACGCCACTCCCGTTTTTATACGGTTGCCCATCAGCCATGTACCGCCGTCGGAGTCGGTATGGATATTATCGTATGTTATGGCTTTCAAGTCCACATAGGAAAGACCGGTGAAGCACATGAACAGGAACATGTCGCGCATGGCACGCTGGCGTTTGTATCTCGGTTCTATATGGATTATCCTTTGCAGTTCCTCTTCGGAAAGGAAAGAACGCCTCTTGTATTCGGGCATACACTCGAATGATGCGAACGGATGAACCCGTATCCAGCCTTTTTCCTGCGCGATATACATCAGCCACTTCAAGGTATTGACACGCCCGAAGACAGTGGAGTTTGCCAAAGCGCATGTACCGAGCATCCAGTTGTAGTAATCCTCGATGAATGATTTCTCAAGTTCTTCGATGACAATATCCTCTGCATTCTTCTTGCTTTTCATGAAAAGCAGGAGACTCTTGTAATCGGCAACCAGACCGCAGTAGGTGCTTTCGGCTTTCTCTATGCCGATTTTCTTTTTATACGGTTCCAGCTGTTCCCTGAAAAGGTTCATAAGGGTGTGGCATTCCTCTGAGAAGCCGACATAGCGGTTATAGACTTTCTTGGCTGTAACAAAACTGTCGTGGTCGCAGATGTACTGGTAGTGCCTGGTGATTTGCGCCTTGATATTGTCAAGCTCCTGATTGAGTGTACGGGCCTCCTCGGACTTGCCTTTGGCCCGGTTGGTTTTGACGTCCCACAAAGCGAGGGACACTTCTTTCTTACAACTGAAACCGGCTTGGGTTCCATTGATGGTGATACGGCCCATAATCGGTGTCTTTCCGTTTTTTACAGACTGTTTATTCTCAAAACACTTAGCTATACATGGTCTGCGATAAGCTAAGAGAGATTCCCCTTACACAAAAGCATGGCATCTCCTTGTCGTATCTCGCCTTTATACTTTTATGTATAGTAGTCTACCGGATCGAATGAACAAGACCTATCCCATACATAAACCAATTTAGACTGCTATGTTATTTTTGAGGAAGAAGATGGAATGAGACCAGATACCCTCTTTAAGGCTGACTGTAAGTCGATTAAATGTAGAAAAAGATTGCTTTTGTCACAAGTAAAGTGTATATTTGCATTGAAAGAATCGTTCTTTGACAGAGGCAAAAGAAAACAGAATATTGTAATTCGCTCGTTTCTAAATCGTTACCTGATATTAATTAAACAGAAATAACTGTTTAATTTTCAATTAGATAGAGATTGTATGATGTTTCGCCACATATGAGCTGAGCTTCACACCTGGCAGCAACAGAGACGCTATTTTTTCCAGTTTCAGATTGAAGCCACGAAGAGCCCGAAGATAATCCATATACAGTTCTTTATCCTTTTTCACCTTCCCGGCCCGTTTCTTCTTGCTCTCTTGTCTGTGTAGAATCGGAAAGAGATAGATGGAATCCGGATTCCTGTTTTTAAACTCTTTCATCAGTTCCATCGCTTCTTTGGGAATACGCACCGTCATCTGCCGTCCTGTTTTGTGGCGGCTATATACAATGCGGTTCCCTTTCACATCTTGTTTACGCAAATAAGCGAGGTCAATGAACGGCATTCCTCGGAATAGGAACATCAATAAAAAATAAGCCAGCACACACCGCAGATCCGAAGGCAATTTTCTTAAGTCTGTACACAGCAACGTATTCATCTGTTCTAGTTCCAGCGCCCGTTTAGTCTGTGATTCCACTTTTGTGTACACGTCATCAAACAATTTCGGGTTATAGGGCAGCACCTTTTCACCGACCATCCGGTGATATACCGCCTTCAAGTTCCGCATATAGGTGGAAATGGTATTCAAGCTCAACCCTTTAGGCTCTCTTTTCCGCTTCCTCATTCCTTCCCGTCTCATCCATTCTTCATACTCCTTCAACCTACCTGGCGTAAAGACCTCGTCCACCGGCATCGGCATTCCTGCTCCACCGTAAAACTCCGCGATAGATTTCAACGCATACGTATAGGTATGTGCCGCCGAGCGCTTCTTATCCGCTTCCAACTGCTCAATCACCGTCTACATATAAGATGCCAAATCCGGCATCTTCATGGGGCTCCCCATTTCTACATTCTTTTCTTTTTTACTCATAATAAATCTGATTTTCAAATCCGCACCCTACGCATATCCTGAAAAGGCCACGTTGATGGGAAAATTTATGAGTACAAAGTAAATTATATAAGAAAATTATAAAGAATATATAGGGATAAATAAATTTGTTCACTAAAACAAACCGGTTTCAGAGGAGGTTCTACAAGATTAGAGTTCACCGAACAAAGCCATCACATCCACCTCGCCCCAATACAGATGCGTATAACTGGCTATCAGGTTCTTATAGCGAAAGACGGGAGTGGTTACCTTCCCTCCTTTGGCATTGTAGACCTGCGCTATCGAGGGAGGAAGACTGCACGCACCACCTTCTTTTCCATCAGTTTCGGGCACGGCAAACTGCGTATAATGGAATTCGTGTCCTTTAAGCCGCCATCCGTTATAGTCGAACCGGCGGTATCCCAATGTCAATTTCCTGCGTTTACGCTCGTTCGTAATGCTGAAAGGCAATACTCCTACCATCTCATTTCCAATATTGCCTACACAGTTCCCGGCGCTTCCCCCGTCCGTATCCCCATCAGAAAGAACGAACTGCGAAAGATATATCATCCCCCCGCATTCTGCCAGCGTCCTGCCACCAGCCTCTATATAGCTGCGGATAGACTCCCTGGCAAGCCTTGCCCCGGCAAGTTCCTCCAGACGGTTCTCGGGATAGCCGCCGGGCAGATAGAGCAAATCCGTCTCTTGCGGAATAGCCCGGTCCTGCTCCGGATTGAAGAAAGTGACCGTGCCCATACGGCGCAGAATATCCAGATGCTCCGCATAGAGGAAGGAAAAGGACTCTTCGTTGCGCGCTACCGAAATATGCAGCTTCCCCGGCTCTGATAGTACCGACTTCTCCTCCACAGCCGCCGCAGGCAATGGAAGCCCGATTGTCGAGAGCAGCAGTTCCCAGTCCACATGTTCCTCCAGCAAGCCTGCCAGCATGTCCAGCCCCTCCGTCTCCTTAGAACGGCTGAAATCCAGCCCCAGATGGCGTGACTCCTGCTCCAGTTCCTTCTGCTTGGGCAGATAGCCCAGACAAGTCACGTTCAAGTCTTCACAGACCTCCTGCAGCATCCGGTAGTGGTGGGGTGAGCCGACACGATTGAAGATAACTCCCGCAATACGTATATCCGGACGGAAATTGATGAACCCCGACAACAAAGGAGCCATGGAATAGGCAGCCGACTTGGCATCGACCACCAGCACCACAGGAATACCCAAGAGCCGTGCCACTTCTGCCGACGAGCCCCGGTCGCGGTCGTACCCGTCGTACATCCCCATCATCCCCTCGACCACGGCAACATCAGCATCTGCCGAATAGCGTGCATACAGACTGCGGACATGCTCCGGAGATGCCATGAAAGTATCCAGATTGATGGAAGGACGGCCGCATACCGCCTCGTGATACTTAGTATCTATATAATCGGGACCGCACTTAAAAGGCTGCACCTTCAGACCTTTCTTCACAAACAATGCCATCAGTCCACGACTGACGGTGGTCTTTCCACTGCCCGATGTAGGGGCGGCTATGAGAAACTGAGGAATGGAATCCATTATGAAGCTATCAAATTAAATATTTTCCTCCTGCAAAGATAAGCATATCTCCGACAAAAGTTTTATCTTAGCTGCCAAAATAAAACATACCACCATGATAACCGAAGAACTTAAGAAACTCTACATCGCACATACCGGACACGAACCGGAACAGATTGACGAACTCCCCTCCTCCGGCTCCAACCGCCGTTACTTCCGCCTCATCGGAAGTCCTACACTTATCGGCGTCAGCGGAGAGTCTGTGGAGGAGAACCGCGCCTTCCTCTACATGGCAGAACATTTCCGCCAGAAAGGACTGCCCGTACCGCAAGTGTTCATCCGCTCCGAAGATGATATCTATTATCTGCAAGAAGACCTGGGCGACTCGCTCCTATTCAATGCCATCGAGAAAGGCCGCAAGACCAGCGTATTCGGTGAGGAAGAGAAACAGTTGCTGCGCAAGACCATCCGTCTGCTGCCCGCCGTACAGTTTGCCGGAGCCGACGGCATGGACTTCTCCTACTGCTACCCGCAGGCAGAGTTCAATAGCCGCAGCATTCTGTGGGACTTGAACTACTTTAAATACTGCTTCCTCAAGGCTACGGGAATGGACTTCCAGGAAGACCGGCTGGAAGACGACTTCCAGAAGATGGCAGACGTGTTGCTCCGTAGCAGCTCCGCCACCTTCATGTACCGCGACTTCCAGAGCCGTAACGTTATGATAAAGGACAACGAGCCGTGGCTCATCGACTTCCAGGGCGGACGCAAAGGTCCGGTCTACTACGACGTTGCCTCCTTCTTGTGGCAGGCCAAAGCAAACTATCCCGACAGCCTGCGCCAAGAGTTGCTGAAGGAATACATCGACGCCCTGCGCAAGTACCAGCCCGTGGACGAGGCTTATTTCTATGCCCAGCTTCGCCACTTCGTATTGTTCCGCACCATGCAGGTGCTGGGTGCCTATGGTTTCCGCGGTTACTTCGAGAAGAAGCCCCACTTCATACAAAGTGTCCCCTTCGCCATCGAGAACCTTCGCCAACTGCTCCAAGAACCTTATCCAGAATATCCCTACCTCTGCCGGATTCTGCGCGAACTTACCGAGCTGAAACAGTTTACAGACGACCTGCAAAAGCGCCGCCTCGTGGTGAAAGTCACCAGTTTTGCCTACAAAAAAGGTATCCCCGAAGATTCCACGGGCAACGGAGGAGGTTTCGTCTTTGACTGCCGCGCTGTGAACAACCCCGGCAAGTACGAGCGTTACAAACCCTTCACGGGACTGGACGAACCCGTTATCCGCTTCCTGGAAGACGACGGCGAGATAGCCGTATTCCTGGAGCATGCCTACGCCCTTGTCGACGCTTCCGTGAAGCGCTACATGGAACGCGGCTTCACCAATCTGTCTGTCTGCTTCGGCTGCACCGGCGGACAGCACCGCTCCGTGTACTCGGCACAACACTTGGCGGAACATCTGCACAAGAAGTTCGGCGTGCAAGTGAACCTGATACATAGAGAACAGAATATTGAACAGACGTTTAAGGCCAAAGTTTAATGTGCTAATGTGAGAATATGCCAATATGAAAGCCATGATTTTCGCCGCCGGCCTGGGCACCCGGTTGCGCCCCTTGACGGACCACATGCCCAAGGCCCTCGTTCCCGTAGCAGGAAAGCCCATGCTGGAACGGGTGATACTGCGGTTGAAGGAAGCAGGATTCAACGAGATAATGGTCAATATCCACCACTTCGGGGAGCAGATTATCGACTTCCTCCGTGCCCACGACAACTTCGGCACGGAGATTCACATCAGCGACGAACGCGGCATGCTGCTCGACACCGGAGGAGGCATCAAAAAGGCACGCCCCTTTCTGGACGGACAAGAACCTTTTCTGGTGCACAACGCGGATATTCTGACGGATATTGACCTTGCAGGTCTCTATCGCCACCATCTGGAGAGCGATGCGGAGTCTACCCTGCTTGTGAGCGAGCGCAAGACTTCCCGCTATCTCCTTTTTGACGACGACTACCACCTGCACGGCTGGATAAACAAGTCCACCGGAGAGGTGAAACCGGCAGGCTTCGACTACCGGGAAACGAAGTACCGGGAACTCGCCTTCGGAGGAATCCATGTCATCTCCCCCTCCCTCTTCCGCCTGATGGACGATGGGCAGTGGGACGGCAAGTTCTCCATCATTCCTTTCTACTTGTCCGCCTGCACAAAGGTGCACATACAAGGCTATCCGCTGCAAGGATTCCGCTGGTTCGACATCGGCAAACCGGAGACACTGGCACAAGCGGAGGAATACTACAAACAAAAATAACAAGTAATGTAAAGCAGCCTAACATTACTTGTTAGCTCTCTTTACATTACTTGTTATCAAATCAACCTATGTACCATAGATTATCTATGGTGAAACTACGCCAGTGCCAGTATCAGCAACTGAGCCGTCAGCACCCGCAGGAACATAGCCAGCGGATAGACCGTGGCGTATCCCACCGCAGGGGCATCGCAGGATGTCAAGTCCGAGGAATAGGCCAATGCAGGTGGATTGGTGTTAGCTCCGGACAGCACACCTATCAGCGTATAGTAGTTCAGCTTCCAGAAATAGCGCCCCATGAATCCTGTCACCAGCAACGGAACGACCGTGATGATGGCCCCATAGCCAATCCACACATAGCCGCCTTCGTAGATAATGGTATCGATGAATCCCTTTCCTGCACCCAACCCCACGCAGGCCAGGAACAAGGCGATACCGATTTCGCGTATCATCAGATTGGCACTCATCGTCGTGTAGGTTATCAGCTTATATTGAGGCCCGAAACGGCTGATGAGGATGGAAACCACCAACGGTCCACCGGCCAGTCCCAGTTTCACGGGTTGGGGAATGCCGGGGAACATGAACGGCAGACTGCCCAAGATACATCCCAGGGCAATACCCAGGAAGATAGGAATCAAGTTGGGATGGTTGAGACGCTTCAGCGAGTTACCCAGCACCTTCTCCGCATGACTCACGGCAAGCTCACTGCCTACAATCGTCACACGGTCTCCCATCTGCAACTGCAAGTGGGGAGTTGCCACCAGATCCACGCCCGAACGGTTGATACGGGTGATGCAGGCACCGAAGTTGTTACGTATCTTGAGCTGAGACAGAGACTTGCCGTTCAGTTCCGGCTTGGTGATGAGGATGCGGCGTGAAATCAAGTTCTTGTCCTCCCGTTCCCACTCCACCGAAATTTTTCTTCCGAAGAAGGCAACAATGGCCTCCACATCTTTCGGGTTGGCAATGAACAGAATTTCATCCTGCATGTGCAGCACCGTATCGGCATTCGCCAGTTCTGTTTCCTGACTGCCGGTGTGCCGGATGCGGGAGATGACAAACGCACGGTTCAACAATGGTTTCACATCTCTGATCCGCTTGCCGTCTATTGCCTCATTGCGTATCTCTACCGATATGGGACGCACGGTCAGCTCCTGCAGATGACCCAGCCCGTGCTCGGCATCCTCCTCTTCTTTTTGGGTATTAATCCGCATGAAAATCTTCAAGGCTAGCAGCGCCAGGATGCAGCCCACCACACCCAGCGGATAGGCAACGGCATATCCGAGTGCGATTTCCGGAGCATCCACCCCGTTGAGGTCACTGTTTGCCTGCTGGGCAGCACCCAGACCGGGGGTATTGGTCACGGCTCCGGACAAGATACCCACCATCGTAGTAATGGGGATTCCGGTGGCAAAGTGCAACACAATGGTGATAACCACGCTGAGGAAGACGGAAAGCATTGCTACCATGTTCAGCGTAAGTCCGCCCTTCTTGAAAGCGGAGAAGAATCCCGGTCCCACTTGCAGACCGATGGAATAGACAAACAGTATCAAGCCAAACTCCTTCAGGAAGTGCAGCAGATGTTCGTCGAGGTTCATGTCGAAATGTCCGAAGACAATGCCCACAAACAAAATCCAGGTGACACCCAGCGAGATGCCTGCCACCTTCAACTTGCCCAGCATGATACCGAAGGTGATGACCAGGGACAGAATCAGGACAGAGTGTGCCACTCCTCCGCCCCAAAGATTGGGATAACCCTCAAAGAGGTTTCTTAATAGTTCCATAGTTTCTATCTTTAGTTTTTACTTTTCAGCCTTATTGTTTAATTCTTAATTCTCTATTTAAAAAGTGTATCCCCACAGAAATCACTTCTCCGGGGATACGCATTTCACACATAAAAAATAACTACTATTATAAAGGCATGTTGCCGTGCTTTTTCGGTGGATTGCTCTGATTCTTGTTGTGCGCCATCTCCAATGCCTGCACCAGCTTGTAGCGGGTATCGCGCGGCATGATGACCTCGTCTATGAGGCCACGCTCGGCAGCGCGGTAAGGGTTGGAGAACTTGCTTTCGTACTCCTTGATAATCTCCTGCTTCTCTTCGGCAGAGGACTTACGGTAGAGGATGTTCACCGCACCCTCGGCACCCATCACGGCGATTTCCGCCTGCGGATAAGCCAGGTTCACGTCGGCACCCGTCGGTTTGCTGGACATCACGATGTAGGCTCCGCCGTATGCCTTGCGGGTAATCAGCGTTATCTTGGGCACGGTGGCCTCGGCATAGGCATAGACAATCTTGGCGCCGTGGCGGATGATGCCGTTGTGCTCCTGCATCGTTCCGGGCAAGAAGCCGGGAACATCTTCGAAGGTTATCAGCGGGATGTTGAAGCAGTCGCAGAAACGAATGAAACGTGCCGCCTTGTCGCTGGCATCAATATCGAGCACACCCGCCAAATAGGCAGGCTGGTTTGCCACGATACCTACCGAACGCCCGTTCAGACGACCGAAACCGATAACGACGTTCTTGGCAAAGTGAGGCATCACTTCGAAGAAGTACTGGTTGTCCAGCACCGGTTCTATAATATCCTTGATGTCATAAGGCATGTTCGGGTCTTCGGGGATGACGGTCTGAAGCGTCTCTACCCGGCGATGGATATCGTCGGAGCAGGGAGTGAAGGGAGCATCCTCCATATTGTTGGACGGTAGGAAGCTCAGCAGCTCGCGGATGCTCATCAGTGTCTCCTCCTCCGTATTGCACATGAAGTGGGTAACGCCGCTCTTGCTGCTATGCGTATAGGCACCGCCCAGTTCCTCCTTGTCCACCTCCTCGTGGGTCACGGTCTTTACCACGTCCGGACCGGTGATAAACATGTGGCTCTGCTCCTTTACCATGAAGATAAAGTCGGTAAGCGCCGGAGAGTAGCATGCCCCACCGGCACACGGACCCAGAATAGCGGATATCTGCGGAATGACACCCGACGCAATGGTGTTCTGATAGAAGATGGAGGCATAGCCTGCCAAGCTGTTCACACCTTCCTGAATGCGCGCGCCGCCCGAATCGTTGAGGGCAATGACGGGAGCGCCGTTCTTCAGGGCAAGCTGCTGCACCTTCACAATCTTTGCGGCATTCGTCTCGCTGAGCGAACCGCCGTGCGCCGTGAAGTCGTAGGCATAGACAAATACAAGGCGGCCGTCTATCTTTCCGTAACCGGACACCATGCCGTCTCCGGCAATCTGCTTCTTCTCCATGCCGAAGTTGGTGCAGCGATGGTTCACGAACTTGTCCAGCTCATTGAACGAGCCTTTGTCCAGCAGCATGTCAATACGTTCGCGGGCAGTCATGCAGCCGGAGGCGTGTTGTTTCTCTATCTTGTCTACGCCCCCACCCAGCGAGGCACGTTTGTCCAGTTCCTCAAACTGGCGATATATTTCTTCTCTGTTCATATTTGCATTTACAATTTAGTGATTTATAATATACGGACTGAATGCGACTCGGGATTATTCCTCCTTTATCAACTCCAATTCAATCAATACTTGGTTGGCATTTACCGGTTCGCCCTCGCTCACGAGGATGTTGCGGACGATGCAGTCGGCATTTACCTTATAGTTACTCTGCATCTTCATGGCTTCCAGCACCACGGCAATGTCTCCGGCAGCCAGTCGGTCGCCCACCTTGACGGGGATGCTTACCACCTTGCCCGGCATCGGAGCCAAAATCTTGTCGCCCTGCTTCTCGTCGGCTCCTTTCTTCATGTGCAGATACTTGGCTTGCGTGTCTACAATGTCTACGTGGAAGGAACGCTGGAGCATGCTGATGTCATAGCTCTTTCCTCCCTCGCCGCGCACAAGGCCTGCGTTGAACGAGTTTCCGTTGTGCAGGATGGAGCAACTTCCGTTCTCTGCCATCACAATGTCCACTTCGTAGGGCTTTCCGTCAATGGTAAGCTGAACCTTATTCCCTTCCTTACCCACCAGGGTAATGTCTGCTATACGGTCTCCTATATGTATTTCCATTATTAAATTTCCATTATCAATTTTCCATTCCTTAAATCCTAAGCACTCCCTTCTGCAAGCCGAATTCCCTCCAACGGCTGATGGGGCGGCCATCGGACAGCTGTGCCGAAACGTTCTCCTCCAGATTAACCAGATAGTCCATATAGGCGGCTATCATGGCAATGTTCTCCAACTCTTCGTTGGTGGTATTGGTGCGTACCAGCATGCGGGCGTTCTTCTCGATAAAGAGGGTGTTGTACTCTCCCTTCACAAAGTCGGGCACATGCATGATGCGCTTCAGATAGGCAAGGTTGGTCTTTACGCCCGTAATCTTGTACTCGTAGAGCACACGGCGCATACGCTCGATGGCATACTGGCGGGTGGTTGCCCATACGATGAGCTTACCTATCATGGGGTCGTAGTAGATGGGAATCTCATAGCCGTCGTACACATAGCTGTCTATACGCACACCGATTCCGTTCGGCTCCGTCAGTTGCTTGATGACACCGGGAGACGGCATGAAGTTGTTTTCCGTATCTTCGGCACAGATGCGGCACTCTATAGCATGGCCGCGCTGGAACAGTTCCTCCTGCTTGAGGTGCAGCACCTCGTCGTTAGCAATGCGGATTTGCTCTTTCACCAGGTCCACGCCTACCACTTCTTCCGTGATGGGGTGCTCTACTTGCAAGCGCGTATTCATTTCGAGGAAGTAGAACCGACGGTTCTTGTCTACCAGAAACTCGATGGTACCTGCACCGGAGTAGTTCACTGCCTTTGCTGCAGCAACCGCCTTCTCTCCCATCTCCCGGCGCAATTCCGGCGTAAGGAAGGGTGACGGGCTTTCTTCTACCACCTTCTGATTGCGACGCTGCACGGAGCATTCGCGGTCGAAGAGGTGGATGACGTTGCCGTGGTTGTCGCCCAATATCTGGAACTCGATGTGGTGGGGTTCTTCCACGAACTTTTCCAGATAGACCGTGTCGTCTCCAAAGGAGGACATGGACTCGGAGCGTGCCGTGTTGTAGGCTTCCACCACTTCGCTCTCGTTATGGATAAGGCGCATACCTTTACCACCGCCACCCATAGACGCCTTCAGCATCACGGGGTAGCCTATCTCGTTGCAGATACGCACGGCTTCTTCGGCACTCTGCAAAGGTTGTTCCGTTCCGGGAACCACGGGTACGCCTGCCGCAATCATTCGCTTGCGGGCAGCTATCTTGTCGCCCATCGCCTCCATCGTCTCGGCAGCGGGACCGATAAAGATAATCCCTTCCTCCTTGCAACGGCGGGCAAACTCTGAATTCTCCGACAAAAAGCCGTAACCGGGATGAATGGCATCGGCACCGCATCGCTTTGCCGTGGCAATCACTTTATCTATATTCAAATAACTCTCTTTTGCCACAGCCGGTCCTATCGGATAGGCCTCATCGGCATAAGCCACATGATGAGAGGTGCGGTCAGCCTCGGAAAAGACGGCAACCGTAAGCAGTCCCATCTCCCGGCACGAACGCATGACGCGCAAGGCAATCTCACCTCTGTTGGCAATCAATACTTTCTTAATCATTTTACTTTTTCTTTAATATATAAAGGATATATATAGTCACACCACAATGCGGACATACCTTTAACAAAGGCATTCCATTTCTTGTTTAAATGTTCAACTAATATCTTCGTACTGTCTTCCTAACCCACGAGCAAAGGCAGCCTTTAATGAATGGCAGGTCTTCTGACTGACTCCTAATCCTGAAGCCTTCCCGATATTTCAATGCATATCAGTGGCAAGGGTGTTTTTCATGATATAAACGGAGCTTCACAGCAGCGGGACTGTCCGGGATTTACACCCGATTCCCTTTTAATCCAGATGATGGAAACATGCATCCGGAACCAATTCGCGGGCAAAGATAACAAAAATTATCAGGAGTATTCGCAAACCTAATAGTTTTTGTTATCTTTGTCCCAGTTTTGGTTTCACCTCTCCCGGTTCTGTTGGAGATGAGTGATGAAAAAGGGAATCAGGTGCAAATCCTGAACAGACCCGCTGCTGTAAGTCCTTCCAAAATCTTTGAATATTCTACAAGCCACTGTCCGCCCGGCGGATGGGAAGGCATTCAAAGAGGGATAAGTCAGAAGACCTGCCAAGACAACATAGTTTTAGTGCTTTCGGGGAATAAAGCAACAAAACATTGAGTCGGGGCATTCTTTATCCATATAAAGGAATCTTTCTCTTTGTTCATTTTTTCCTTGAGGGCAGTTACGAACGCTTATAAGGAACTGAAATGAGATTCATCACAGGACTGCTATTTACATTTATCTGCCTACTGCCTGCAGGTAGTATGGCACAGAATAAGGTCACCTTATCCGGAAAAGTCATAGACCAGCACGGGACACCGGTAGCCCAAGCCACCATCGCAGTGGGAAACACCACCTCCGGCACCTATACGAACGACCAGGGGAAGTATTCACTGCAAGTCGCTCCGGGCAAACATACTTTCGTCGTCTCCTTCCTGGGCTACCAAACCGTGAAACAATCCCTTGACATCCGGCAGGATAAAAAACAGAACTTCACATTGCAGGAAAGTGCCGTAACGCTGAGCTCTGTCGAGGTCTACGGAAAGACCCAAACGCAGAAAGTGAAGGAAGGAGCCTTTGCTGTCAATGCACTCGACATCAAGCCGATAGTAAACTCACTGAATAACCTCAACGACCTGGTGAACCGTACAACGGGCATTAAGGTGAGAGAGGAAGGCGGAGTTGGCTCGGACTTCGACCTCTCCATCAATGGAATGTCTGGAAATTCAGTCCGCTACTTTTTGGACGGAATGCCACTGGACACCAAAGGAAGCGGTGTTTCCCTCGCCAACTTACCCATTAACATCATAGACCGGATTGAGATATACAAAGGAGTAGTCCCTGCCAGCTTGGGAACAGATGCACTGGGCGGCGCCATCAATATCATTACAAAGCAGGAAAAAAAGGATTATCTGGATGTATCTTACGGCATCGGCTCCTTCCATACCCACAAGGCAGACTTGAATGCACAGTTCGTAGAAAAGAAAACCGGACTAATAGTCCGGCCCACCGTTGGCATCAACTACTCCAAAAACGATTATAGAATGAAGAATGTACAGATGCGCGACGAAAGCGGGGACAACTTCATATATGGCAATCCCAAGCGTTTTCATGACGGCTACTTCTCTCTACTGGCACAGGTGGAAGCCGGATTTGTCAACAAATCCTGGGCTGATGCTTTCTTTGTTTCCGCCTCCTATTCAAAAACAGACAAGGAACTGCAGACGGGGTCTGTTCAAAACAAAGTATACGGAATGGCAGAAAGGAATTCCGATTCCTGGAACATCTCTGCCCGCTATCAGAAGTACAACTTCATCCTGAAGAACATGCAACTGAATGCCTCCCTCTCCCACACCTGGGACCATTCCTTGACCGTGGACACTGCCTATCGGAAGTACTATTGGGACGGAGGATACATCGTGAGCCAGCGCAACGAGATTATGGGCAAAGAACCATCCATGCGCCACTACAAGCGTCCGCTCACCATCATGCGCACCAACCTGGACTATCAGCTGAATACCCATCACAGCTTTAATCTGAACTACCATTTGAGCCGTACCGGAAACGACCGCTTCGATGACCTTGATACCAGCTTCGAGCCGTCAAAAGATGTGGTTACCAAACATATCCTGGGACTCTCCTACAACCAGTCTCTGTTGGATGGCAAGATGGAAAACGTATTCTTCATAAAAGACTACATCAACCATCCCAATATCCGGCAGACCGACCAATCCAGCGTGACCGGCTCGAAGGATGTGCAAGGCTCCACCACCAAGAACTACCTGGGTTACGGTGCCGGACTCCGGTATATCATCGTGGAACCTTTATCCATCAAAGTATCCTACGAGCATAGCGTAAGACTGCCCATCGCCCGCGAGCTGTTGGGAAACGGTACCACCATCTATGCCAACGTGGCACTGAAACCGGAAAACAGCAACAACTTCAATGCCTCTCTGTTCGGCACATGGCACCCGGGCAATGGACATACATTCTATTATGAGATGAGCGGATTTTTCCGTAAGGTAGACAACTACATTCAGACCAGCATTGCCGAGAAAGAGGGTACAATGCAATATACCAACGTCCCGGCTGTCCATGTAAAAGGTGCGGAAGGGGAAATGCGCTACGACTGGCAAGGCAGACTGCAACTCGCCACAAACGTCAGCTACCAGGACACTCGCGACCAGCAGAAGTACAAGGGTGACGGAAAGCCCTCTGCCACCTATAACAACCGTGTGCCCAACCGCCCGTGGCTATTCGGTAGCGTAGAGGCTTATTATACCTTCCGCAACATTGCCCTGCCCGAAAGCAGATTGCGCCTGGGTTGTACCTATCAATGGGTACACTGGTACTTCCTGACCTGGGAAGCTTACGGCGCATATGATAACAAGGCACGCATTCCCGCCCAGCACATCTGTAATGCCGACATCACTTACTCATGGAGACGCGGACGCTATAATCTGGCTTTGGAGTGTACCAACTTCCTCGACAAGACAGCCTATGACAACTACAAGCTGCAGAAGCCCGGACGTGCTTTTTTTGCTAAATTCAGACTATTCATTAACTAATCATTTAATAATTCATTCAAAATGAGAAAATTCAAATTTACACTGATTGCCTTTATGGCTGCCATGATGGCACTGTCATTCACAGCGTGTTCCGATGATGACCCGGAACCTAATCCTAATCCCGACCCGGAAGTCAATGAGGATAACTATCACTTCGACCTATTTGTCACCGTAGACAAACACGGTGGGATGAGTAGCAAGAATACCACTATTGTCCATAGCGTCAACTCATTGGCCACAGAGCAGGGTGTCATCACTGTGAAAAGAGAAGGTTCGGAACTGGGAGATTATTCCATGGAGACTATCTCAAAAGGAAAATATTACTACCAAATACCCGCAACCAACGACCGTTTCGTAAAATATCAAATCAAGAACAATGCAGTTCAGGTTATTGCAGAACGTCCTTTCAAGGCCAACAGCTATAAGGTACGTTCCTACACACATGCCTGGATTGATGACAACACACTCGTCATCATGTCTACCAATGGTAAGAAGGACAAGATTCTTTATACGAAACTGAACGCAGAGGACTTGACTATCCTTGCTGAAGGTGAACTCAACATACCAGCCCCCACCAACTGGCTCAAACTGACAAGCTCCGGTATCCTCACCTACCGCAAATCAGACAACAGATTGTACTACTTCTACTATTGGAAAGAGACAGACGGTTTGACGAATATAGACCAGCAAGAGCCTAACTTCCATACAGCCATTATCAACCCCTCTACCATGGAAGTAGAAAAAGATGTACTCTCTCCCATCGAATGCGAAATGGCAGGAAGCGCTTACGGAGAACTGATGCAAAACTGCGTAATGTACGACGAAGCAGACAATCTCTACCTAGCTTGTTTCCACGAAGAAGATAACGCTTTTTTCAAAGGCATCCTGCTACGTATCAACAAAGGCGAAACAGAATTCGACGCTTCCTACAACGGCTATCCCAATGCCGACGGCAAATTGCTGACCATTCAATATCTGGAAGGGAACAAAGCCTTAGTGTATGCACGTAATGACAATGCCGATAGACCCGCTGCAGATAAGCAACCCGGCATCGACGCTTACTCTCACTACTACGCCATCCTCGATCTTACCACCGGAACCAAGACACGCTTAAGCTATGATGGCAAGGAAATCGGTTACAGCGGCGGTCGCTTCTCACAGCGTTCTGTCATCTTCAACAACAAAGCATACATTGGTGTAAACACTGAAGAAGATGCCAACGCCGTTATCTACATCTATGACATCAAGACCGGTAATGTAGAGAAAGGAGCCGAAGTGGACGGACGCTTCTACTTCGATATGATACGTGTCATAGAGAACGATTAAAACAAGCATCAGTATTTATGAAGAATTTGTTTGTCTTTTTATTCCTTTGTAATTTCCTCCTCCTCTGCCATGCGCACGGGGGAGGCTACTACGAGCACAGCGATATGCTTGCAAGTATGAAACCCGGTGACAAGGCCGCCCTGCTCATGGTGCACTTCGGCACTACGCATGACGATACCCGTGCCCTTACCATTGATGCCATCAACGCCAAGGCACAAGCCGCCTTCCCGGAGTTGAAGTTCCAAGAAGCCTATACGTCGCGCATCATCATCCGCCGCTTGAAAGAGCGCGGCATCACGAAGCTGACTCCACTGGATGCCATGCTGAAACTGCGCAGCGAAGGTTACACACACCTCATCGTACAGAGTACCAACATCATTGACGGAGTAGAAATGGAATCCCTCCGCCGGGATGTGGAAAGCGCACTACCCTTCTTCAAGGAAATACGTGTAGGTACTCCCCTGCTCTACTCTATCGAAGATGCAGAGAAAGTGGCAAGTATTCTGGGGAACCGCTACAACGCCCCGGCACAAAGCAAGAAAGCTACCAAAGAACACTTCGTCCTTGTGGGCCACGGCACCTATACCCCCAGTACCGCCATCTACAGTCAGATGGACTATATGCTGAAAGCAGGCGGACTGACCAATTTCCATGTGGGCACCATCGAAGGTTATCCAACCTTTGACACCATGCTGGCACAACTGAAAGCCGGGAAAGCCAAACGTGTGACCCTCATACCCTTCATGTTTGTTGCCGGAGACCATGCCAAAAACGACATTGCCGGAGAGTGGAAGGAGATGCTCGAGAAAGAAGGCTTCACCGTCAGTGCACAACTGGAAGGACTGGGACAAATTCCGGAAATTCAAGAAATATTCATTGACCATATCCGTTTCGGACTGAAGCACCGCATGCTGGACATCATGACGAAGAAGGCGGCCTATGCTGCCGGAAAAGACACAGAATAATATACCCATTAGTGGGTATTTAGTGTTCTTGAATCATCTTGTACTTTTGCAGGAAAAACGCGAACGACAATGAATGTTATCACCAAACTGATGTACTCTATTCATAGGATACTGGGCACTTTGCTCTGTATCCTATTTCTCATGTGGTTCCTCTCCGCCTTCGTGATGATGTACCACCGCTTTCCCCGTGTCAGCGCCAAAGAGAAAATGCAAAAGCTGGATATGCTCTCCCAAACCGGAGACTCACTTCCGGACATCTCCTCCGTCACAGCCCGCCTGCCCCGTGGCGTAAAGGTCAGGTCTACGATACTGAACCTCAATGCCGGACACCCCGAGTTCAGCTTTAGTACCACAAAAGGCACGCTTCATTTCCTTGCCGATTCCACCATCTCACGACCCTCTCTGGACAGTGAACACCTGCACCGGACAGCAGCTTTGTGGTGTTCTTCTCCCATTACCCGTATCGACACCCTCCACTCTCTGGACCAATGGATTCCCTTCGCTGAACTGAAAAAGGAAATGCCCATTTATAAAATATACTTTGCCGACGATGCCGGGACACAGCTCTATCTGAGTTCACAAAACGGTGAGGCCTTGCAGTTCTCCAACAGAAGCGAACGCTTCTGGGCATGGCTGGGTGCCATTCCCCACTGGGTATACTTCACCTGGCTGCGGCAGGACACCGTCCTTTGGACTAAGACCGTCATCTGGCTCACAGCTCTGGGTTGTCTCATGGTCATTGCCGGCATTTGGGTAACTGTGGATGTATGGCGTAAGACGCACCGAAGCCGCCATCCCAAGTTCTCCCCCTACCGAAAAAGATGGTATCACTGGCACTACGTCAGCGGAATCTTTTTCGGCATCTTCGTACTGACCTTCACCTTCAGCGGCATGATGTCTCTGGCAGACATTCCCGAATGGATTCATAAACCGGCACTGAAGAAAGGCAGCGCCACACGCACGCTCCATGCCCGTGCCCCACAACCGGAGGATTACCCCTTGGACTACCGCCGTGTCATAGCTGCCTATCCCCAAGCTTTGCAGATAGAGTGGCGCAACTTCCGCGAACATCCCTACTACATCGTAAAAGATAGAAAAAACGAGTATTACATCGATGCCGCCGACAGCCTGCCGCGTCCGTTACAACTCTCCGAAGAAGAAATCCTGAAAGGCGTGGAAAGCATTTATACCTCCCAGCGTGATTCTTCACAACATATCCCCGGCATACGTATCTCCCGGCTCGAACATTTCGAGACCTACTATCGCGACATGAGCAATATGTATCGCGGACGACCCCAGCTTCCCGTCTGGAAGATAACGGTGGACGACCCGGACCGGAGCGTCTATTACATTCACCCGGAAACGGGAATCATCCGCCATGTAGACACCTCCTCCCGCTGGAAATACTGGAGCTATACAGCCCTGCACCGCATGCGTCTGCCCGGTCTGAACTCCAATGCCACCCTGCGCAAGACTGTGCTTTGGGTATTGCTGCTTGGAGGTACAGCCGTTTGCATCACGGGTGTGGCGTTAAGTGTGAATTATATAAGAAGAAAATGTTGTAAAAGACAAAAACGCTATTAACGAGAATAAACTTGTATGAATAAGAAAAGACTTGGAATATTCCTCGGCAGCATAGCCCTATTGATTGTCTGCAGCTTTGCGGCCTATCAGTACTGGCTTGCTCCTACACATATACTTATTATCAACGCAACCCTGGCACAAGCTGCCGACATTGCCCTGAACAATGACTGCGCCCGGATAGAAGTCACCTGCATAAAAAAAGAAGAGGTGAAGGACCTTTCCGGCTATGATGCCATCGTGATGTACAGCAGAGGGCTATACCTTGACGACGGCCAGATTGCCGAAGTGGAACGGGTGGGTGCCAGCGGAGTACCAGTCTTTACGAATACGTTACGAAATTTCACCCTCTCCCTCAATCACAATGTTACCAATGAACAACAGCATACGCTACGGGAGTATCTCAAGAACGGCAACAAGCACAACTACCGGAATGCCTTACTCTACCTGCGCCACATCGCCACTCCCCACCGGTGGGGACACCAGGATTACGAGCCTCCCATCCCATTGCTGGAGAACATGTTCTACCACCGCGAATACGGCCGCTACTTCAGTACTCCGCAAGAGGTGACCGCCTATCTGAAAGAAAAAAATCTCTACCATGAGGACGGACGCAACCTTGCCCTGATTTCCGGACTCAACTTTCCGATGGAAGGAAACCGTGCCCACGTAGATTCCCTCATCACGTGCTTGACACAAGCAGGCTTCAATGTCTATCCTTTCACAGCCGGAGGTCAACCGCGTGCCGATATGATACGTACCCTCCATCCCGATGCAGTAGTCTACCTGCCTATGGGACGGCTGGGCAATGACTCACTCATCAACTGGCTGCACCAGGAAAACATTCCTTTATTCATGCCCTTCCCGCTGATTCAGCCCCACGAGGAATGGCTGGACCCGGATACCCCCGTCAGCGGTGGCACACTGACCGCCCGTGTAGTGGTGCCTGAGATAGATGGAGGCATGCTACCCCTCTGCATCGCTACCCAAAACGAAAACAAACAAGGATACTATCTGTACACCGCTGAAAATGAACGGATAGATGCCGTAGTGGACCATATTACCAAGTACATGTCCTTGAGAGACATGTCCAACAAAGAAAAGCGCGTTGCTATCTGTTACTTCAAGACTCCGGGAAAAGACGCCCTGCTGGCAAGCGGTATGGAAGTGATTCCTTCACTCTATAACTTCTTGAAACGCCTGCGTTCGGAAGGGTACGACGTCAGTGGACTGCCTGCTACTGTAGAGGAGTTCGGCAAGCGGATACATCGTGACGGTGCCGTCATGGGTTCGTATGCCAAAGGAGCACAAGAACAGTTTTTGAAAACGGCACACCCGATATGGCTTTCTACCGAGCAATACGAACAATGGGCACACGAAGTACTCCTTCCCGAGAAATATCAGGAAGTGACAGACAGATATGGAGATGCGCCCGGCAATCTGCTGGTAACAGAGGACAGTATTGCCATTACCTGCCTGCAATTCGGCAATATCCTACTCTTCCCCCAGCCCCGCCCGGCATTGGGAGATGATGAGTTCAAACTGGTGCATGGAATGCCGGTAGCGCCGCCCCACAGCTACCTGGCTCCTTATCTGTATATGCAAAAAGGATTCAAGGCAGATGCAGTGATTCACTTCGGCACCCACGGCAACTTGGAATACACGCCCGGAAAGAATGTGGCACAGTCGCAGGCCGACTGGTCGGATGTACTGATTGGTAACCTCCCCCACTTCTATTTCTATACCACCGGAAACGTAGGCGAGGGTATCATTGCCAAACGCCGAACACATGCCGTACTGGTCACCCATCTCACTCCGCCCTACGTGGAGAGCGGTATGCGCCAACGCTATTCGGCCTTGCTGGAAGATATTCACAAAGTGCTGGACGAAGGGACTGCCAAACACCGGGCTCTGGGAATGAACATCAAAAAAGAGGCCATGCGCCTGGGGCTGCACCGCGACCTCAATCTGGATTCCATATCCGGCGAACCCTATACAGCCGAGGAGTTGGAACGTCTGGATGCCTTCACCGAAGAGATAGCCAACGAAAAGATACTGGGTGCGTACTACACCATGAACGAGCCTTATTCTGACCGCGACCTGCTGACCACCACTCTCGCCGTCGCTGCCGACCCGCTGGCATACGAAACGGCCCGCAAGGACCGCGATAAAGGCAAAATCACCACAGAGCAGTTGCAAGACTTCACCTATATAGCCCACCACTACTTGCCTGCCGCCAGGAAAAGACTGACCGCCTTACTCCAGAATCCACCCAAGGATACTGCATCTGTAGCACCGGAGCTTCGCCCCGCCCTACTCTATCGCGAACAGTTGCTTGCCTCCTCCGTCAACGAACAGAATGCCATGGTGCGTGCACTCAGCGGAGGAACCGTATTCCCTGCGCCGGGAGGTGACCCCGTACTGAACCCGAACGTTCTGCCCACCGGACGCAACATGTACAGCATCAACGCCGAGAATACTCCCAACCCAAGGGCTTGGGAAGATGGAAAGCGATTGGCAGAAGCGACTTTAAAACAGTACATCAGCAAGCACGGCGAATATCCCCGGAAAGTAAGCTATACCTTCTGGGCAGGCGAATTCATCAATACGGAAGGAGCTACGCTGGCCCAGGTATTCTGGATGCTGGGAGTAGAACCCGTACGCGACGCCCAAGGCAGAGTGGTTGACCTGAAACTGGTACCCAGTGAAGAACTGGGGCGTCCGCGCATCAATGTGCTGGTACAAGTGTCCGGACAGCTACGCGACATAGCCGGTTCCCGCTTGAAGTTACTGACCGATGCTATACGTCTGGCATCGGAAGCCGGAGATGAGACCTATCCCAACTATGTGGCATCGGGTACACTGTTGCAGGAAAAATTACTGGTAGAAAAAGGGGCTTCCCCCAAACGTGCCCGTGAAATGTCTGTGATGCGTGTATTCGGACCGATCAACAGCGGATACAGTACCGGTATGATGGCCTATACCGAGCACAGCGGCTCGTGGGAAAGCGAAAAGGAGATAGCCGAAGGATACCTCAACAATATGGGTGCCTCTTATGGGGACGACGGAAATTGGGGAGACGTCCAGGAAGGTTTGTTTGCCTCGGCACTGTCCGAAACGGATGTTGTCATCCAGCCCCGTCAAAGTAACACATGGGGCCCCATCTCCCTGGATCATGTATACGAATTTACGGGTGGACTCTCGCTCACCGTCAAAACCGTGACCGGCAAGGAACCGGATGCTTATATGGCAGACTACCGCAACCGGACCAACCGCCGCATGCAGGATGCCAAAGAGGCCATTGCCGTAGAGACACGTTCCACCATCTTGAACCCTACCTTTATACAAGAGCGGATGAAAGGCGGGGAAGGTTCGGCGCAGATGTTCGGCGAAATCTTCCGCAACATCTTCGGCTGGCACGTCATGCGTCCGTCGGCCATGGACAAAGAACTGTTCAATGACTTGTATAGAATGTATATAAAGGATGAGAATAAGCTGGGCATTCACGAGTACTTCCTCCGCGTCAATCCCGCCGCATTCCAGGCTATGACAGCCGTCATGCTGGAAAGCGCCCGCAAAGGTTACTGGAAAGCATCTGATGAGCAACTGAAAACCACTGCTTCCCTGCATGCACAAATCACACGCGAAAAAGGTGCCGCTTGTACCGAATTCGTTTGCGACAATGACAAGCTACAGTCGTTCGTTGCCGACCAGTTGGATAATAGCGAGAAGCAGACCTATACCCAGAACATGAAGGAGGTACACGAAGCATCCGCAACCGATGGCAAGGATGTCGTACTGAAAGAACACAAACTGACTTCCGAACAAACGGTACGTAAGAACAGGGTGAACGGAGTGATTGCAGGCAGTCTTGTCGTCATCACCTTCATCGGACTGGTCGTACTGTTGAAGAAAAGAAAAAAAGAATAAATAGAAACAGAGTATTATGGAATACGCCATTCATCTGTTAGCCCTATTCATCGCCCTCAATTTTCTATTAAAGGTGGGGTTCTATCCACGCTGGGGAATGTGGACGGTTGCCGCAGGCTATGCCTTTTTTGCGTGGCTGGTGACTCCATGGATGACGGAACAGTCCAAGACCGTGGTGGCAGCTTTCTTTGCCTCCCGCCCGCAGATGTTGAACTTGTCGGTATGTGTCACTCTGGAAGCCGCCGTAATGATAACTTTCTGTTTCGACTGTTTCGCAGAAATGCGTACCCGCAACACGGCCTTCAAACAAGCGGTCACCCTCTTCCTGAAGTTATACCCCGGCATACTGATAGGCGGAGTAATATGCTATGTCCTGGCACTGCTGCTTTTCACTTTTCCCGGAATAGATTTCGGCAGTCTCTCATGGATAGCAGCCGGTGTTACTTTCTTTGCAGTTTGTGCTGGGAGCCTTCTGCTGCGGCATGCTATCGGTGATAAACCACTGCGCTTGGAAGTACTGTTCATTGTTAATATTTTCATTGTTATATTGAGCATCATTGCTACGGGCTATTGAAATAAATTAAAGAATTAAAAACTAAAAAGATATATGGAAACAATCTCAAACACACTGTTCTGGATTTCAAACGGGCTGCTGGTTCCCGTCGTAGTCCTGCTGCTGCTATTCTTTCTACGTGCCATTATCCTTGCGGGAGGTTTCTTCGGCGAGTTCTACCAGCGGATGAAATTACAGAAGCAATTCACTGAAACACTGGAGAACATCATCCCAGAGAATATAGACGGACTGCTGCAGCAACTCCCATCGGCAGGCAACTCCCCTCTCCTCCGCAGCTTGTCCAAATTGTCCGCACACCGGGACGACGCTGCCTACTGCGAACACCTGCTTGCCAACTATGAAGTGGAAGCCGAGAAGGAGTTGGAACGTTCGCGTACATTCATCAAACTGGGTCCCATGTTGGGACTGATGGGTACCCTCATCCCGATGGGTCCCGCACTGGTGGGGCTGGCACAAGGAGACATCTCCTCCATGGCCTACAATATGCAGGTGGCTTTTGCCACTACAGTGGTAGGTTTGGTCATTGCTGCTGTCGGCATCATTACCCTGCAAGTGAAACAACGCTGGTATGCCCGCGAAATGAACGACTTGGAATATCTGTACAAAGTGATAAGCCGCCAAACGGCCGAAAAGGAATAACGGACTAACGATACGAAAACTATGAAGAGTAAGAGAAACAGATTACTGCACAGCGATTCGGACTCCGACCCCATGGGTACGGTAGCCAATCTTTTTGACGTAGCAATGGTCTTTGCCGTAGCCTTGATGGTGGCTCTCGTCTCCCGCTTCAATATGACGGAGATGTTTTCTAAAGAAGACTTCACCATGGTGAAGAATCCCGGAAAGGAAAATATGGAAATCATTACCAAAGAAGGGCAGGAAATCAAGAAATACACTCCCAGCGAAGACCCAAAGACCTCCGGTAAAAGAGGAAAGAAAGTGGGAGTTGCCTATCAGCTTGAAAATGGAGAGATTATCTATGTGCCGGAATAAGGGAATACAGTACCTATTAATAGCTATTTGGCCATCGCAGTATAACAACTATTAAGTATTTCACCCTCCGATAATGGTATGTACATTTGCAGCGTTATATAAAATAAAACAATATATGATAAAGAAAAGACTTCTCACAGTTCTCCTTATGGGAGGAATCATCGCCACCGGTGCCTATGCACAAGCAGAAAAAGGTGACAGCGACGATATGACCAAGAAAACTCACGAGTTGAACCCGGTCGTAGTAACGGGTACGGGTACACATCAGCGACTGAAGAACACTCCGTCTCCGGTATCGGTTATCACTGCCAACGAGATAAAGCGTGCCGGTATCACCGACTTCCAGCAGGCCTTGACCATGATGGTACCCTCGCTCTCCTTCCGTCCGAACGCGATGGGGTCCTATCTGATGATGAACGGACTCTCCAACAAGCACGTGCTGATATTGGTAAACGGACGCAAGGTCACGGGAGACATCACCGGTAACATCGACCTCAACCAAATAGACATGACCCGCGTCAAGCGCATCGAGGTGCTGAACGGAGCAGCTTCTTCCCTTTATGGTTCGGATGCCATCGGCGGTGTAATCAATATCATTACCAACGAGCCTAAAGATGTGGTAGCCTTCAGCAGCAATAGCAGCTATACGAGAAAGAATCAATTCTCCCAAGGCTTGAATCTGGACATCGCCCAAGGAAAAATAGGGTCCTATACTTCCTATAAATACGACCACTCCGACGGTTGGCAAAACAGCCGTCTGACAGAAGACGGAGAAGACATCATCGAAACGATTGCCCCGCTCTCCCTGGGCTACAGCTCGAATAACTTTTCGCAGAAGTTTACCTATGATGCTACGGACCAGCTTTCCTTCTATGCCAACGGCGGATACTACAACCGCGGACTCGAACGTCCGGTAGAACGCGAAGACATCACCGGCGGAAGCAAGTACAACACTGCCTACGAAGGTTACAACTGGGGGGCAGGCGCCAAATACAAACTGAGTAAACGCAACGTTATCCAGTTCGACTATTCAGGAAACAATTACGCATCACGCTACAAATACCTGATAGAAAACAGCGGATACCTGCCCGGACAGTATGCGCTTACCAAGCTTCAGAAATTCCATGATGCCGAGTTGAAAGGTATCTTCGGTTTTACAACCAACAGCACTACGATGTTCGGTGTAGACTATCGCCGTGAAGTGCTCCGCCGTCCCGACTCCGATTTGGACAAAAGTGTCTATACGACATCAGCCTACGGCCAGCATGAAGTGAAGCTATGGAACCATCTGACCGGTGTTGTGGGTGTACGCTACGACCATCACGAACAGACGGGCGGACGCTTCACCCCCAAAGTGGCAGCCATGTACAACATAGGCAACTTCAATGTACGTGCCACCTATGCTGCCGGATTCCGTGCTCCGGGCATCGACGAGCTCTACTACCACATGTTCAAGAAGACAATGGGTACACGAGCCACCATCTCATTGGGTGACGAGAACCTCGACCCCGAACGCAGCAACTATTACTCCATCAACATGGAATACCGCACCAACCGTTTCAGTGCTTCCGTCACCGGTTACCTGAACTATGTAAAGAACATGGTAACTTCCAAATCCACTAAATTCGATGACCTACCGGAAGCAGAGCAGAACCAGTTGCGTGAAGAGTTCCCCGAAATCGGTGACCTTTCATCCACGAAAAACCTAAGTGTCAAGAACTACTTCAATTTCGAGAAAGCTACCGTCAAAGGCTTTGAAGTGAACTTGAACGGCAATCTATTCCCGGGCTTCACCCTGACCGGAAACTATACCTACGCCTATGGACGCGGTCTGAACGAAGGAGGCGAATGGCAAAACATCGAGCGCAGCATACGCCATACAGCCACCATCACCGGAAACTATACACACAGCTGGAGCGACTATACCTTGAACCTCAACCTGAACGGTCGTCTGCAAAGCAAAGTCTATTATCCGGGTGACGCGGACGGCAATGCTCCGGGTTACGGCATCTGGAACCTCAATACCCGCCATACCTTCGACGGCTTCCGCAACTTTGTCATCGAACCGGGCATCGGCATAGACAATATCTTCAACAAGAAGGACAACCGCCCGCTGAACAAGAACTTCGCCTTGTATTCTCCGGGACGTTCGGTAGTAATCAGCCTGGCACTCAGACTAAAATAATCTCTCCATAACGCATTTAGAAACAACAACAATTATGAAACATTTTTTCATCACTCTCTATTTACTCGGCATCAGCCTCTTCTCCTCCGCACAACAAGAGGAGAAGGCTGCTCTGCTCATCACCCATTATGGCAGTTCGGACCCTCAGACACGTGCCTTGACGCTCGACGTCGTGACCCGTGAGGCACAAGAAGCCTTTCCGCAGTTTACAGTGCGCGAAGCATACATCTCGCCGATTGTACGAAAAAGACTTGCCAAGGAGGGTGTGTACAAAGACAGCCCTACGGATGCACTGCTGAAACTTCGCGCTGAAGGCTACCGGACCATCTACGTCCAGAGCACCACCTTGATAGAAGGCAGTGAGATGACCTCCGTCCGCAGGGATGCAGACAAGCTCCGTCCCTTCTTCAAGGAGATAAGAGTGGGAAATCCCCTGCTCTACTCCGTCGAAGATTGCGAGAAGGTAATCGGTATACTGACCGCCGAACAGCCGGAAAAGAAAGAAGACATTGTCTATGTGGGGCACGGCAACCAGCTACCCAGCACGGCTACTTACACCATGCTCGACTTCATGATGAAAGCCCATGGACTGAAGAACTTCCACGTCAGCACCATTGAAGGATACCCCACCCTGGACGCAACCCTGCTGCAACTGAAAGAGACACGCCCCAAGAGCGTGACATTGGTTCCGTTGCTGTTGGTATGCGGCAACCATACCAAGGAAGATATTGCCGGCGTGTGGAAGACGGAACTTGAAAAGCAAGGCTATCAAGTGAATGTACGCATGCAGGGACTGGGCGAAAACAAAGCCATCCGCCAGCTCTATATGGAACACATCAAAGCCATGCTAAAAGATTGATAACCAGCAAGCGTAAAAGGGCTACACCTTTTACATACCAAGGCTACACCCTTTGCTCCGGATGGCTACACCATTCCGGACAAAGGGTGTAGCTCTTTTCAATGTACACAGATTACGGACATTTGTAACCATATTACGGATTCCTCCTCCTGCAATATGGAACTTTCCGGATTATTCTCTACATTTGTACAAAACTAACAGGAACGTTTATGGAAGAAGTAATCAAGCTCAATGCTGTAGACCAATACAACAAGATGTTCGGTCTCGAAACCCTGCATCCGCTGGTCAGCGTAGTCGATTTGTCCGAAGCCACCGGATATCCCAGGCATTTCACCTTGAACTATGGCGTATACGCCCTTTTCCTCAAAAACACCAAATGCGGAGACATACGCTATGGAAAACAGTATTACGACTACCAGGAAGGCACGGTAACCAGCTTCGCCCCGGGCCAGGTGACTGAGGTCAACATGCTGGAAGGTATGCAGCCCAGCGCCTCCGGCCTGCTGTTCCACCCCGACTTGATAAAAGGCACCTCGCTGGGACAGGGAATAAAGCAGTATTCCTTCTTTTCCTATTCCTCTACCGAGGCACTGCATTTGTCCGAAGACGAGAAAGAAATCTTCCTCGACTGTCTGAAGAAGATTAAGATGGAAATCCAACGCCCCATCGACAAGCACAGCAAGGGTCTGATTGCACGCAACATCGAACTGCTGCTGGACTACTGCATGCGTTTCTACGAACGCCAGTTCATCACCCGCTCGGCAGCCAACAAAGATATCCTGATGAAATTCGAAGCACTGATAGACGACTATTTCCAGAGCGACAAACCGCAGACCGAAGGACTGCCTTCCGTGAAATACTTCGCAGACAAAGTGTTCCTCTCCTCCAACTATTTCGGAGATTTGGTGAAGAAGGAAACCGGAAAGACAGCGCAGGAATATATCCAGAACAAAATCATCGACCTGGCCAAAGAAATGATTATAGGAAGCGGGAAGACAGTCAGCCAGATTGCCTATGAGCTGGGATACCAGTATTCGCAGCACTTCAACCGCGTGTTCAAGAAGAACGTAGGCTATACTCCGAGCGAATACCGGCACTTACAGGTTTAGACAATAAGGATTCACCACAGATTACGCCGATTAGCGCAGAGTTTTTTCGGTTTCATCAAATATAAGTTCTATCTTTGTATGCCAATAGAACATATGGATATGAAACACCCCAAAATAATTGTTGCCGGCATCGGACCGGGCAATGAATCGGATATGACTCCCGCCGTAATTTCCGCTTTGCAAGAATCAGATGTAGTGGTGGGATATAAGTATTATTTCCAATTTGTAATCCCTTATCTCCACCCCTCAACAGCATGCATAGATACCGGCATGAAGCGTGAACGCGCCCGTGCCGAGCAGGCTTTCGAGCTGGCGGAGCAGGGAAAGACGGTCTGCGTCATCAGCTCCGGGGATGCGGGCATCTATGGTATGACGCCGCTTATCTACGAGATGAAGCGGGAAAGGAACAGCGACGTGGAAATCGTCTCGCTGCCGGGCATCAGCGCTTTCCAAAAGGCAGCCTCACTGCTGGGAGCTCCCGTAGGACATGACTTCTGTGTCATCTCCCTTTCAGACCTGATGACTCCCTGGGAACGTATCGAAAGACGTATCACCGCAGCCGCTGCCGCCGACTTCGTGACGGCAGTCTACAACCCCAAAAGTGAAGGACGCTACTGGCAGCTTTACCGCTTGAAAGAACTCTTTCTGCAGGAAGGACGCTCACCGGAAACACCCGTGGGATATGTACGCCAAGCAGGACGCCCGGAACAAGCGGTACACATCACCACGCTGGGAGATTTCAATCCCGAAGAGGTGGATATGTTTACAGTCGTATTGATAGGCAACTCACAGTCCTACGAATGGAACGGAGCCTTCATCACTCCGCGCGGCTATTACCGGGACACGAATACCGAAGCCACGGGCATCGGGCAAGACATCATGATTCGCAGTTTCCGTACCATCGAAAAGGAACTGAAGAACAAACATATTCCCCTCGACCATAAATGGGCTTTACTCCATGCCATACATACCACCGCCGATTTTGAAATGGAGTATCTGCTGCATACGGACGAAGGTGCCGTAGCTTCCTTGTATCAAGCCATCGAGAAAGGCGGAATCAAGACCATTGTCACAGACGTCACGATGGCAGCCAGCGGTATCCGCAAAGGAGCTTTGCAGCGGCTGGGCGTAGAGGTGAAATGTTACCTTGGCGACCTGCGCACGGCGACGATGGCTGCAGAGAAAGGCATCACCCGTACCCAGGCAGGCATCCGTCTGGCTGTGGAGGAGCATCCCGATGCTTTCTTTGTATTCGGCAATGCACCTACGGCACTTATGGAACTCTGCGACCTGATACGTAAGGGCAAGGCACATCCGGCGGGCATTGTTGCCGCACCGGTAGGCTTTGTGCATGTGCAAGAGTCCAAACACATGGTGAAACCCTTTACGGAAATACCCAAGATTATCGTAGAAGGACGTAAGGGAGGCAGCAACTTGGCTGCCACGCTGGTGAACTCCGTGCTGTGCTACAACGATGCGGAGCAGTTGCGCCCGGGCAGGGATGTGTAAGTGAAAAGAGACATTCCATAACATTACTTGTTACGACCGATAACATTACTTGTTATGCCCCCTTACATTACTTGATATTTTCATAAGATTACCCGTTGAATGAAACACAGATTTATAATCATAGGAATGGATGACAACCGTTCCCCCTTCTTTCCACCGGAAGCACTGGCGCAGATACGGAAGGGGAAGGTTTTCTCCGGTGGCATACGGCATAAGGAGATTGTCGGTCCTCTGCTGCCTGCCGGGGCCGAATGGATTTCCATCACCGTACCGCTGGACCGCGTCTTTTCCCGTTATGAAGAAATATTTGCCCGCTTCGAAGAGACGGCTACGGACGACTCCATCATTGTATTCGCGTCCGGCGACCCGTTATTCTTCGGTTTTGCCAATACCATAAAGCGTAAGCTTCCCGAGGCAGACATTCTGCTCTATCCCGCTTTCAATTCCTTGCAGACATTGGCACACCGCCTCGTCATGCCGTATGACGACATGCGCACCGTCTCCCTGACAGGACGCCCGTGGCAGGAGTTCGACCGTGCCCTCATAGAGCGTGCACCCAAAATAGGCATCCTCACCGACCGCGAACATACCCCGGTCACCATTGCCGCCCGCATGCTGAAATACGGGTACTCCCATTACACGCTATACATCGGCGAACATCTCGGCAATCCCGAAAAGGAACGCATACGCCGGATGACACCCCGGGAAGCGGTTGCCGGCGACTTCGAACATCCCAACTGCCTGCTGCTGGACAGCCATCCCGGACAATGCCGCACAAACTCCCTGCACGGCAGCGTACAAGCCCCGGACTTTCCAGTCCGTCCCTTCGGCATCCCCGATGAAGAGTTTGCACATCTTGACGGACGCGCCCGCATGATAACCAAGGCTCCCATCCGCCTGCTCACCCTGCAGGCATTGGAACTGAACCGCCGCCGCGTCTTCTGGGACATCGGTTTCTGTACCGGTTCCGTCTCCATCGAAGCCCGCCTGCAATTTCCCCATCTCGCCGTCATCTCCTTCGAGATACGCCCCGAAGGAAAAGAGCTGATGGACACCAACTCCCGCCGCTTCGGCGCACCGGGCATTACGGCGGTAACCGGAGATTTCCTGCACACCGACCTCACTCCCTTTGCCCGCCCCGATGCCGTCTTCATCGGTGGACACGGCGGACATCTGGAGGAAATGATAGAGAAAGTGAAACAAGTGCTGCACCCCGAAGGCTGCATCGTCTTCAACTCCGTATCGGCAGAAAGCAAGGAGGCGTTCTGCCGAGGAATCGAGCGGAACGGAATGGTGCTCCACCCTTCCACCCATATCGCCTTGAACGAATATAACCCCATTGAAATTATGAAAGCCACGCTTTCTTAAACATACCCATTATGAAAACAGCTATTATTCTAATCTCCGAAGCCGGTTTGAGCATAGCCCAATCACTACTCAACGAACTTCCCGACTCCGAAATCTTCACCCTCAGGCACGAAGAGGGATGCACACATATAGAATCCGCCGGCAAATTCACAGCGGAAAACTTCAACCGCTATGATGCCTTTGTCTTCATTGGCGCCATGGGAATCTGTGTCCGCACCATCGCTCCTTGCGTGAAGAACAAATATACCGACCCTGCCGTAGTTTGCGTGGACAGTACCGGTAAATTTGCCATCTCCGTACTTTCCGGACACATCGGAGGAGCCAACGAACTGACCCACCAGGTAGCGAATATCCTCGGGGCCGAACCGGTAGTCACCACGCAAAGCGACTGCACCGGTCTATGGGGACTCGATACCCTGCCCCAACGTTTCGGGTGGTTTCCGGTCATCAACGCCGAGCCCTCCACCCTCCTGTTGGCAGAACTTGCCAAGACGCCCGAAGAGAAAAAAAGAGTATGCATGAACGAGCATATCAGCCTCTTCGTTTCCGGCAAGCCCACCGCCCTGCTGCTCACGGTGCGCAATGAAGGTACGGACTGGATGGAGGCGCACCTGCCGCCTCATGTAGAAGTATTCTACCGGGTGCAGGACATTAAACCTTCACGCTTCAAACTGATTCTGTGCGTATCTCCCCAAGTCCCCAACTTCCCGGAAATGCCTATGATATGCTACGTGCCCTGTGTCGTACACCTCGGCATCGGCCTTGCCCGGCTGGCAGGCCCCGTGCGGAAAGTGGAGAAAGAGATTATGAACACGCTGAAGGAATACGGCATCATGCCCCAAAGCATCGCCTCCATCTCCACGATTAAAGCCAAAAGTGACGAACCGGTAGTGAAAGCGCTCCAAAAGAAGTTCCCGGTCTACTTCTATACAGCCGAGGAACTGGCAGAGATAGAGGTGCCCCATCCCAGCAAAACCGTCATGAAGCACATGGGCACCCCCAGCGTCAGCGAAGCCGCCGCCTTGCTGAGTGCAAACAACTCCCGGCTGCTGGTGCCCAAGAAGAAAGGAGAGAACTATACCGTGGCCGCCGCCCTCGACATAAGAACTGTGCGCCAGGGCCACATCGAAATAGTAGGTGCCGGCCCGGGCGACCCGGACCTGGTTTCCGTACGCGGACGCCAAATGCTGGAACGCGCCGACCTCATTCTGTATGCCGGCAGTCTCGTTCCCAGGGAGCTGACTCTCTGTGCCAAGGCCGGAGCTACCGTACTCAGCTCCGCTTCCATGGATTTGGAGGAACAATTTGAAGTGATGAAGAAGTTCTATGACAAGGGAAAATTCATCGTACGCCTGCATACGGGTGACCCATGTATCTATGGTGCCATTCAGGAACAGATGAACTACTTTGACCAGCACGGCATGAGCTACCACATCACCCCCGGCATATCCTCCTTCCAGGCGGCGGCAGCTGCCTTGAAGTCGCAGTTCACCATTCCGGAAAAAGTGCAAAGCATCATCCTAACACGCGGCGAAGGACGCACGCCCATGCCCGAACGCGAAAAGCTACATCTCATGGCACGCTCACAAAGTACCATGTGCATCTTCCTCAGTGCAGGCATTGCGGAGCAGGTGCAGGAAGAGCTGTTGCAGGAGTATCCGGAAACTACCCCCGTAGCTGTCTGCTACCACCTGACATGGAAAGACGAACAAATATTCAGGGGAGAACTCAAGGACCTTGCCAGGATAGTGAAGGAAAATAACCTCACCTTGACAACCATGATTGTCGTAGGCGAAGCCATCGGCAACCGTGAAGGTCTGTCACGGCTCTATGCACACGAGTTCAAGCATCTGTACCGGAAATAAATCAACGATTAATCACCCATAAACATTCAAACATGATATTAATATTTGGCGGAACCACCGAAGGACGCATAGCCATCCAAACCCTTGAAGAAGCCGGAAAAACTTTCTACTATTCTACCAAAGGGGATGAGCAGGACGTACTTCTGCATAATGGCATCCGCCTGCAAGGCGCGATGGATGCAATAGAAATAGAAACATTCTGTGCACAGCATCACATAAAGCTGCTGATAGACGCCGCGCACCCCTTTGCCACACAGCTGCATGAGACTCTGGAACAAGTCTCCGTGGAATCGAATATCCCCGTCATCCGTTTCGAGCGTATCTTCCCGGAACGCGATGAAGAACACATCACCTGGTGCAGGGATTATGACGATGCCATCGAGAAGATACAGAAAGAAAAGATTTTCATCTTACTTGCACTGACCGGCGTACAGACCATAGGTAAGCTGAAGCCTTTGTGGCAGAATGCCTGCTGTTACTTCCGCATCCTTGACCGTGACAGCTCGCGCAAGCTCGCCCGGGAACAAGGTTTCTCCGAGAAGAACCTCTACTACTACACGCCCGGAGAAGACGAGCAAGTCCTGATGAAACAGCTTCATCCCGAAGCCATCCTCCTCAAAGAAAGCGGGATATCCGGCGGATTTTGCGAGAAGGTGGAAGCTGCCCGGCAACTGGGTATACGCATCTTTGCCATCCGACGCCCCGAGACATCCGGCAAGTTTATCTGTGTAAACGGCGAGCATGGCCTGCGCCGCATAGTCGAGAAACATTTACCCGACTTCTTCCCCCTGCGCAGCGGACTGACCACCGGAACATGTGCCGCCGCTGCCGCCGTAGCCGCCACCTGGGATGTATTCAATATCTACTTCAAAAAGCGTCCTACGGAATTTCCGGTAGTTCTTCCCAACGGAGAAACCATCCAGGTTCCCGTAGAGCCTCAGCACCATATTCCCCACTCCGACCTTCTGGAAAACGGTGACGGCATGTTCGAGACAAGCGCTACCGTCATCAAGGATGCCGGCGACGACCCGGACATCACCAACGGGATGAAAGTTGTGGCCAATATAGCCATACCTTTCCGCATAGACGACCCGCTGCCGGAAGACACTCCCCAGGACGACTACAACATCATCGTCTGCGGCGGCGAAGGCGTAGGTGTCATCACCATGCCCGGTCTGGGACTTGAGCTCGGTAGCTCTGCCATCAACGACACCCCACGCGAAATGATAAAGAAGAACGTCAAGCTATGGCTTGAACGCCTCCATATTGCCAAACAGCCCAATCCTATTCTCATTACCATCTCCATCCCCGGTGGAGAAGAAATAGCCAAACGCACCTTCAATCCCCGCCTCGGTATCGAAGGAGGCATTTCCATTATCGGGACCTCCGGCATCGTGAAGCCATTCTCCTCGGAAGCCTTCGTCAATTCCATCCGGAAGTCCATGGAAGTGGCAAAGGCAACCCAGAGCCCTCGTATCGTCATCAGCTCCGGCGCAAAGAGCGAACGTTTCATCAAGGCGTATTATCCCGACCTCCCCACCCAGGCTTTCGTGCATTACGGCAACTTTATCGGCGAAACCTTGAAAATAGCAGCCGAAGAGCAAGTACCGCACGTCACCCTCGGCGTGATGATGGGAAAGGCCGTGAAACTGGCCGAAGGCAATCTGGATACCCACAGCAAGAAAGTGACCATGAATAAGGAATTCATTCAAGACCTGGCACGCCAGACGGGATGCAGCGAAGAAACACTTGCCGCCATCGGACAGATGAACCTGGCGCGCGAACTCTGGGACATCATTCCCGAAGAGCTGCTGGAAAAGTTTGGCAAGGCACTGATTGAGCTCTGTCACCGGCACTGTGACCCCTTGCTGCCCAACAGCGAACTAACAGTATTACTCATAACCGAAAACGGAAAAATTTACTCATGAAGAAGAAGATAATCATTACCGTCTGTATGGCAATGACCGTACTGACCGGTCTGGCACAAAGCCCGCTGTCCTTTCATGCAAAAGCTGGAATCGGTACCTCCCATTTTCATGGAAAACACTCCAGTAGTGACACCCAAATAGCTTACAAAGCTGGTGTCGGTACAGAATATGTCCTCAACAAGACCTGGGTGCTGCAATCCGCATTGGAATTCGTGTCCATCGGCGGTAAAGACGAGATAAGCCACATCGGCAAGGCCAAAATGCATGAACTGTATCTGCAAATCCCCCTCATGATAGCGGCCCGCCTCCATCTGGGCAAGGATTATCATGCCTCGCTGAGTGTCGGTCCTTATGCGGCCATAGGTGTGGCAGGCAAGACCTCCGGCGAGACCTACGATTATAGCAGCAGCAGTATGCAGGGAGGATACCAGTTCAAGATAGACACTTTCGGCAGTATGGTAGACGGGAAAATGGGTAACAACCGTTTCGATGCAGGTATTGCCCTGGGACTTACTTTTGAATACAGAAGATTCATCATCGGTGCAGAGACACAAGTGGGACTGGTAAAAGTCAATGAGCAGATAAACCAGATGATAGGTCATTCGGAAGAAGGAGGATATTTTCCCAAGAACTTCGCCGCATTCTTTACGCTGGGGTACCGGTTCTGGTAAGGGAACATTTTGCCATACAGAGTTGTTTAGTATACAAACAGATACTCAACAATATAAACTGAATAATATGGCAAAAAGAATTCCTATCCTGCTGGCTGCAATGACAGCCCTCACCTTCGCCCCTCAAACAGCAGAGGCATGTACCGGTATCACCCTGACGGCCAAAGACAATGCGCACGTCGTAGCCCGCACCATCGAATGGGGAGGCAGTGAGCTGAACAGCCAGTACGTCATCGTACCGCGCGGTTATTCGCAACAATCACTGACACCCGGAGGCAGTCTGTCCGGCATGGAGTTCACCTCACGCTATGGCTACGTAGGCCTGGCAGTGGAGCAAAAGGAGTTCGTGGCCGAAGGTCTGAATGAAGCCGGGCTCTCCGCCGGGCTGTTCTACTTTCCCGGATATGGCAAATACGAGGAGTACGACCCCACACGAAAAGCGTCGAGCATAGCCGATTTACAATTGGTATCATGGCTGTTGGGAAGCTTTTCTACTGTGGACGAGGTAAAGGAGGCTATTGAAAATGTAACGGTCATAGCCATTGACCCACGCGCCTCCACCGTACATTGGCGGATTGCAGACAAGACCGGCCGCCAACTGGTATTGGAGTTCATCGACGGACAGCCCCGTTTCTATGAAAACAAACTGGGAGTATTGACAAACTCCCCCGGCTTTGACTGGCAGATGACCAACTTAAACAATTATGTGAACCTCTACCCGGGCAGTGCCGAAAGCAAATCGCTGGGCAATGTGACTATAGCCCCTTTCGGTTCGGGAAGCGGCTTTTTGGGAATTCCGGGAGATGTGACTCCCCCTTCCCGCTTTATCCGTGCCGCTTTCTACCAGACTTCTACACCACCACAGAATACCGCACAGGAAACCGTTCTCCAATGTTTTCAGATACTGAATAACTTTGATATACCCGTAGGCATCGAGTTTCCCCTCGGCCAGGTTCCTGCCAATATTCCAAGTGCCACCCAATGGACATCGGCCACAGATATGACAAACGGTATCATCTACTATCGCACCATGTACAACAGTACAATCAGAAGCATTGATTTGAGACAGATAGACTTCGGGCGCATCGAGTACCATGCAGCTCCCCTCGATAAAGTGAAGCGGCAACCGATAGTTCCCGTGAAAATTGAATAGGGACGCAGAAACTTCAAGATTGCCGCTGTTGCAGTTGTTCCGCCTCCTTCCTCTTCATCTCCGCCAGCACCCCGCAGGTCAATGGAATGGCGAGGAAGAAGGTCAGCATGTCCGACGCCGCCTGGCACATTTCCACCCCTTTCAGTCCTAAGAAATAAGGAAGAATGAAGATGAGGGGGATGAAGAACAGCCCTTGACGGGCAGAGGAAAGTATCGTAGCGCGTACGGGCTTGCGGATAGTCTGCAGCATCATGTTGCTGACCACAATCCATGCACCCAACGGATAGGTGATGAACTGCCAGCGCAATGCTGCCGCACCGGTAGCTACAACAGCAGGGTCTCCCTTGCGGAAGATGGAGACAATCTCCTCGGCATATCCCATACCTGCCACCGCACAAACCAGCAAAAAGAAAAAGCCTACCTTCACACAGAACCAGAATCCTTGGCGCACTCTGGCATACAGCCCGGCACCATAATTGAATCCACATACCGGTTGGAAGCCTTGCCCGAAACCAATTAGGAAAGCATTGATAAACATAGAGATACGCGTCACAATGGACATCCCTGCAATAGCTGCGTCACCATATGCACTGGCCGCCACGTTCAGCAAAATGGTTGCCACGCTTGCCAGTCCCTGCCGGGTGAGTGACGGAGTTCCACCCCCAATAATTTCCTTGATGAAAGCCAGTGTAGGCGTAAAGTTTCTGTAACGTATACGTATATTTCCTCCTCTGCGCCCCATATATAGCAAAAGGATGAAACTACATATCTGGCTGACTACTGTGGCCAGTGCGGCACCGGATATGCCCATATCGCATACAAAAATCAGGATAGGGTCGAGCACCACGTTGATGACCGCCCCACTCACAATCCCCACCATGGCATACGCCGCATTACCTTGAAAACGTATTTGGTTATTCAGCACCAATGAGGCGGTCATAAAAGGAGTACCCAGCAGAATGATTCCCAAATAGCGCTCCGTATACGGAAGAATAGTAGGCGTCGACCCCAAAGCAAGGGAAAGCGGTGTAAGGAACAGCAATCCCAGCACAGCCAGAGCCGCTCCGATAAACAAGGCAAAAAAGAAGCCGGTGGATGCCATCTTCTCGGCACTCTCCGTTTCCTGCGCCCCCAACTTACGGGAGATGTAGTTCCCCGAACCATGACCGAAGAAGAATCCCACAGCCTGGATAATGGACATCACAGAAAACACGATACCTACGGCAGCCGTAGACTGGGTATTTATTTTACCCACAAAATAGGTATCTGCCATGTTGTAGAAGGACGTCACCAGCATGCTGATGATGGTCGGCACAGCCAATGACGTAATCAGCCGGGGGACCGGAGTCGTCGTTAAGTGGACATAATTATCCTTTGCAGAATGGTGCATCATAGGGAATGGAATGACAAGACTATTTGCAGCAATTTCTCAATGGAGTACACTGTTACCGGCTCCTTGCCCGGTCGATGGAATACGAAGCTGCCGTCTCCCTTCAAATCTCCGGTTTCGATATAAATCTCCGATTCAACATTCCGGTTTGCCAGAATCCCGTTTCTCTGGAGTGCCTTGCGCACCATGGCATACTTCTGCCCGTGGCCCGCCAAGCGTATCTGGGAGGTATATTCATTGGCTACCCTGAACAGTCCCGTTTCCAAATCAAAGGCAATACCCTTACGGGCAAAGAAGTTGCTCAGGCTGCCGTTCAACGAAAGGTCCTCGGGCGTACCGATAGTTACGCCGTTCACCTTGTCCATCAGCCATATTTTGTCCGCTATCTGCAGGGCCAGTTCCAGGTCGTGAGTAGAAAGGAAAATCGTCTTGTCCGTTTGCCGGCTGAGCTGGTGAAGCAGTTGCATCATCTCTACTTTACTGGGAAAATCAAGGAAAGCTGTCGGTTCATCCAGATAGATGACGGGAGTTTCCTGGGCGAGCGCCTTGGCTATCATCACCTTCTGCCGTTCACCGTCACTCAGCGTATGCACCATGCGGTGTGCCAGGTGGGGAATGCCTACCAGGGCGATGGATTTGTCCACCACAGTCTTGTCCTCTTTCGAAAGAGTTCCCCAGAAACCGGTGTAGGGGCTACGCCCCAGACCTATCAGTTCTACGACGGACATATTGCGTATATCGCACTTCTCCGTCAGCACCACACTAATGACGCGCGAAAGCTGCTTGTCGGTATAGTCCCCAATCTCTTTTCCTTCAATAAATATGTTTCCTCCAAGTTTTGGCTGGAAGGCAGACAACGTACGAAGCAGCGTGGACTTCCCCACTCCATTAGCTCCCAACAAGCAAGTCAGCTCACCACTGTTGATTCCGGCGCAAATGCCGTCTGCCACCACTTTCACATCCCCCTTGCCGGGGTAACCGATGGAAAGATTCTCTATATGTATGGTTTCCTTATTCATTCAATTCTCCTTTCCGTTTTCTAAAAAGTACAGAAGCCACTACCGGCGCACCTACCAGTGCCGTCACCGAGTTGACCGGCAAAGCTCCCTCGAAGCCGGGCATACGGGCTATCAGATTGCAGACCAATGCCAGGGAAGCGCCTACCAGCAATGTGGCAGGCATCAACACCCGATGGTCCGAAGAGTGGAAGATGGCACGGCACAGATGGGGAACCGCCAATCCGATAAACATAATCGGACCGCAATAGGCCGTTACAATAGCCACCAGCACACCGGAGCATGAGATAACCAGCAGGCGTGCCCGCTTGATGTTCAGTCCCAGATTGCGTGCATAGCCATCGCCCAGCAGCAACAGATTCATCGTCTTTATCAGCAGGAAGGACAACGGAAGCAGCACAGCCATGATGCAGACAAACAGCACCATCTGGTCGCCCGAAACACGGGCAAAGCTACCCAATCCCCAAATGACATATGCACGTATATCTTCCTCCACACTGAAATATTTCAATACGCCGATGACGGCACTTGCCACATAGCCTATCATCACACCGATTATCAGCAGCGTCACGTTGCCCTTCACCTTCTGGGAGACATAGACAATGAGCGCCATCACAGCCAGCGCACCGATAATGGCGGCAACCGACAAGGCAACCTCGCCCATATACCCCAAACGGCTCAATGCCACACCGCCCATCGCCCCGGACAGCAATACCACACAAGCCACACCCAGGCTGGCACCTGAACTGATGCCCAATACCGAAGGCCCTGCCAGCGGATTGCGGAACACCGTCTGCATCTGCAGACCGCTGACTGACAGCCCTGCTCCCGCCACCAATGCCGTCAACGCTTGGGGCACGCGGGACTTCCAGATAATATTCTGCCAAATAACGGATTCATCCGTATTTCCCCACAATATGTTCCACACGGAGCGCAGAGGAATGTGAACCGACCCCAAAAGCAGGTTCAGCAGGAAAAAAAGAAAGATAGATGCCAGTGTCAGCAACATCAACGGAAGTACGGGTCTTTTTATCATTTCAGCAGTTCGTAGTAAGTCGGTTTATAGTCAAGCAACAAATCGGGATGGAAAGCATGTATCAAGTCTTCCAATACAATTTCGGGCTGCATGGGCATACTTTCGTAGAAGGGTTTCTCACGCATGTTGCAGTATACCACTCCCTTCTCACGGAACGCACGGAAGTCGGCATAACGCGGGTCGAGGGACTTCAAGGCATCATACGTGAACGTCCCGTCATAGCTGTTGACAATGCGCCAATAGTCGGCACTCTCCGCCTGGCTATATACGGTTTCAAAATCCAGCGTGACACCTCCCGAACGGGGATCGTCTTTCAAGAAATAATCCGCACCGGCATCACGGAACAGTTCGGCAAGAAAGCTCTTTCCTCCCACTGCATACCAGTTGCCACCCCGTATCTCGCCGCTGAATACCATCGGACGCTTCTTCACGTTGGCAGCCAGCTCCTTCAATTCGTTATAGCGCTTCTCTATCGCAGCAAACTTTTCATTCGCCTCCACTTCCCGGCCTATAAACATGCCGATGAATTTTATCCATTCAGCCTGCCCCAACGGGGTCATCTCCTTATATCCCAAATGGGGAACCAGTGGAATACCGATTTCCCGCATGGCATCATATCCACCCCGCTTGAAAGGAGAGATAAAGATAACATCCGGATTCATGCTCATTATCACTTCATTATCAAAGTTCCCTTCGATACCAATCTTCACGGTCTCGCCGGACTTCAAACGGTCGTTCATCTCCTTGTTGAAGAGATGGCGCGTACTGGTGATGCCCACCACATAATTGCAGGCATCCAGACGGATGAAGTTGGAAAGTTGCAGGGATGTCATACACATGACGTGCTCCACCGGCGTTTCAATCACCGTATAGTCGCTCGGTATGCCGACAGGCTTTATGCCTTTCGGTACCAGCGCATAGTGGAAAGTGCTGCTGCTTTCTTTTTGAGGGTCGTGTATATCCACCAGACGGACATGGTGCGGAAGATATTTCACCGTATAGCCTTTGGCATAGCACGGTACAATGGTAGCTGCCGTGTCTGTCGTAACCGGAGAATAGCCCGTTTCGGAAGAAGATTCGGTAGTAGTCTGTCTTGATTTTAAGCCGCAAGAGGTTACGCATAAAATGCACAGCAGTGCAATGCCTATGGCAGATATCCGGGTCATGACTATTGGGGTTTATAGAATTCGGGCACAATATTCGTCATTTTTGGGGAGATACGCAAATGCTCTTCCTGCAAATTGACGGATATTGTGCCTAAATAATCTTTAAAAGCCCATCAAGTCATTCAGTGCTTCACTCATGCTGGGATGTGTAAAGACAAAATCACGGAGGAAGGTATATTCCTGCCCGGTCTTCATAGCCATTGCCACCAGGTTGATGACCTCGCTCGATTCCGGACCAAACAGCGTACATCCCACTATCTTGTCCGTATCGGCGTCCACCACCACCTTGAAGAGTCCGTTCGTATCGCCCAAAGTCCTGGCACGCGGAATGGCGGCTACCGGCAGCTTGTTGACCTTTATATTCAATCCCTTCTTGCGTGCTTCCGCTTCGCTCAGCCCGATGCGTGAAAGCGGCGGGTCGATGAATACCGAATAGCTCACCGGGTCACGGTCGGACACCTTGCGTTCTCCCGCCCCGAAAAGGTCTTCGCGCAGAATGCGGTAATCATCCAAAGAAATGTAGGTAAACTGCAAACCGCCCTTTACATCACCGATAGCATGTATCTTGGGGTTGGTAGTCTGCAAATAGTCGTCCACCACAATGGCACCGCGCTCATTCACCTCTACACCTGCCGCCGCCAGATTCAAGCCAGCCGTATTCGGACGCCGGCCGGTAGCCAGCAGGATGGCATCTGCGTGTAACTGATGTTCCTCTCCCGTGACCGCATCCCGGTAAATGACGTCAGAGTCTTTCACGGACTGCACGCGTGCATTCAGCCTGAAAACGATTCCTTTCTGTTCCAATACCTCCCGGACACTGTCCGCAATGTCCCGGTCCTCCCGGGATATCAGTTCGGAAGAACCCTCGAGCACCGTGACTTGCGAACCGAATGAAGCATACATGGAAGCAAATTCCAGTCCGATGTATCCCCCGCCTACAATGACGAGCTGTGCCGGCAGCTCAGTCAGTTCCATAATGGAGGTGCTGGTATATACCCGTGGGTTACCTTGTATCCCCTCTATCGGTGGAATGACGGTTTCGGCACCCGTATTGATGAATATCCGGGGAGCTTGCAATTGTAATGTCCCTTCCGCCATCCCAACTTCCACCACATCCGGACCTGCAAAGGAGCCGATACCCGTATAGACCGTTATATGAGGATTGTCGGCCAGATTGTGATAGTTCTTCTGACGCAGGAAAGAGACGACCTCTTCCTTCCTTGCAATGGACTGACGATAGTATGCCTTCTTGACCTCCCAAGAAGCGTCTTTGTCCGCATGCTTTGCCGCATGCACCAATGTTTTTGTGGGAATGCAACCGATATTGATACATGTCCCTCCGTACATCTTTTCCGAACGCTCCACTACGGCAACGTCCAGCTTCCGTTTTGCCAACTCGGCAGCCAGCGTCTTTCCGCCTTTGCCGAATCCGATGATAATGACATCATACTGTTTCATACGTCTATTTCCTTAATTGATTCAATACTCTTTTTGCACTGTCAGACAGTACGACAATGGCACCGGCAAGAATGGCCGTATCCTTGATGACCAAGCGCCCTGCCCCCGTCAGCAACGGAAAGCCGTGCTCCCCGCTTCCCAAATCGGGCACCCACACCTCAGGAGTTGTCACCAGGAAAGAGAGGGTACCTATTGTCATGACAATGGCCAGTGCAGCTCCCGCCAGTCCGATTTTCGGAGAGAATATCCCCAGAAATGTCAGAATGCCGATGGTCATAATCAGAATGCCCAGACCGTGAGAGAAACCATACGTATTGTTCTCCACGTGCCACTGATGTTTCGCCTCATTGAACTCGCCCTCTTTCAGCTTATACTCCTTGTACTCCGGGGCACTCTTTGTATAAAAGAAGCTCATGAACGGGCTGTTCGCCACAAAAGGGACAATCCCTTCAGCCTCATAATTCCAGAATTTCAACCCACCAATCCATACGAAAATAACCAGGATGGCTACACGAATCAAATTAACACCCAACTTTTGAGTGGAAGCGGCCAGCGTCAACGCAGCCATAAACAAGTTTTGCAATTTCGTTTTCATCTTTGTTCTACTTTTTAAATGGTTTCAGTAATATGACTTGATTTTTGTTTTTGCAAAGTTCCTTGTTTTCCACCACGTACGAAATGGCAATTATTCCGCAACAGTTGGCAATTCTTCCCGTTTCACTCTTTTCCGGTAGTCCGAGACACTCTCGCCGGTCATTTTCTTGAAAAAACGGCTGAACGCGGACAAGTCTTCGAAGCCCAGAATGGAGCTGATTTCCTTAGCGCTTTTGTGGGTATACAGCAGCAATCTCATGGCTTCTGCCTCAATGCGGTCATGAATCACCCGTAAAGGGGAAGGCAACCCGCAGGTCGAGAACAGATTAGAAAGTGTCTTGGGAGAACGGCAAAGAATATCGGCATAATCCTGCACTTGCTTCTTCTCCTTGAAATGCCGGTCCACTAATACGTAATACTGCCGGATGATGTCAAACGTCTTTTCTTTCTCCTGCCCCACCCCAAAACGCTGGCGCGCAATGCGTGTGCAGGTAATGATGAAACGTTTCAAGACAATCCGCAGCATCTCCTCCTGCAGGTTGTCATGGATGACCGATTCCTGCCGGAAAATGCGGACTATGTCATGCAGGTTGGAAGACTGCCCGGCAGAAAGTGCCAGTTTCATCACCTTGGAAGAGCCATAAAAAAGGAATCCATTGCAAGAGACCTCGTTGTCATGTCCATAGATGCAATAAAAATTGCTGTTGAATACAAACGTCAGGTATTCACCGTCCACCTCTTTTACCTCCAGGTGATGCAACGGGGTCAAGGTCACGATTTCATCCTTTTCCAGGCGCATGGGGATATGGTCTATTTCCAGAGTCAGCGTACCGCTCTGTACCCAAATGAATTTATACAGAGTCTTGTCACGTTGCAGCGACGCACGCTCATGGTAGCTGGAAGTCATGGCTATGTTGCCATTCAAGCGGGTGTTCAGTTGATAATCCATAAAAAACAGATTGTTTTAGTAAATAACAAAGATAGCGAATATCTTGTTTGCTACTGATTATTTCCCCACTTTTGTAGCCGTTTTGCTGTTCTTTAATTTTTAACCTTTAATGCTTCATGCAAATGTTCCCCGTCATATTTGTATCTCTCGGTCCCGGCGAGCCGGAACTGATTACCGTAAAAGGCTTGAAAGCCCTGCAGACAGCCGACTGTATATTCTGTCCCGAGACACTGGCCAAAGATGGAAACAGAGTTTCACGCGCAGCCGACATCCTATTGCAACTCGACATTCCGGAAAACACGGTGCACCGCTTTCCACTCCCCATGAGCAAACAGCGCGAAAAAGCCCTGAGCGCCTACGACGAGGTCTATATGGAGAGCTCCACCCTCCGGCAACAAGGAAAGAAGGTCTGTATCGTTGCCGAAGGAGATGCCGGATTCTACTCTTCCATACATTATGTATATGACAAACTGCAGGCAGACGGCATCCCCGTGAAGCACATCCCCGGTATCCCCGCCTTCATTGCCGCCGGCGCACTGGGCGGGCTCCATGTGGCCAGCCAGGAAGAGCGGCTGACGGTGATACCCGGCATTACTACGACAGAAGAGATAGAGAAACTGACAAGCGAAAACAGTGCGGTTGTCATCATGAAGCTGTCCAGATGCACCGATGAGATTCACCGCTGCATCCGCCTGCATCCCGAATACCGGTATCACTATTTTGAGAATGTAGGCACTCCGGAAGAGAAGTATATCAATGACAGCAAGCGGATAGCGACCATCCGCTTCCCCTATTTTTCCCTGCTTATCATTCGTACAGAGACCTTTTGAGCCCGATTTAATACAATTTCGCACGCCATAGGCATTATTTTAATGAAAATGGGTTACCTTTGCGCCGTTGAAATATAAAAAAGATAAGAACATGAAGAAAGTCGTTTTTTATATGATGCTGCTGGTTATGAGCATCGGTTATGCCTATGCACAAGGAAAGGCAGACATCAAATTCGAACAGACCACCCACAACTTCGGCACATTCTCCGAAAACAGTCCTGTGGTCAGCTACACCTTTAAGTTTACGAACGTAGGCGATGCTCCGCTTGTCATCCATCAGGCTGTAGCTTCCTGCGGATGTACCGTTCCCGAATATTCACAAGAACCGATAGCACCGGGAAAGACTGGAACAGTGAAAGTAACTTATAATGGAACCGGAAGATACCCCGGACACTTCAAGAAATCCATTACCCTGCGCACCAATGCCAAAACGGAAATCATGCGATTATTTATCGAAGGGGACATGACCGCTAAAGATGCCAAATAAGCATTTTACCATACAGAATTAAGGAGATTTTTTTAAATCTCCTTTTTTTTTGCTTTCTTTGAAGTCTATTAAAGAAAAACATAAAACTACAAAACCTATGAAACAAGAAGAAGAACCTATTACCGGACTACCGGAAAATGCGTTCCGTGAATTGAAACCGGGAGAAGTGTACAACCCTCTGATGAGCCCGGATAAGAAGTATTCAGAAGTAAATGCCTGGTCGGTGACATGGGGTATTCTGATGGCCATCCTCTTTTCGGCCGCAGCCGCCTATCTGGGGCTGAAGGTGGGACAAGTATTCGAAGCCGCCATCCCCATCGCCATCATTGCCGTCGGCGTATCGGGTGCCGCCAAACGCAAAAACGCATTGGGCGAAAACGTCATTATCCAGTCTATCGGTGCCAGCTCGGGCGTCATCGTGGCAGGTGCCATCTTCACCCTTCCGGCACTCTATATTCTCCAAGAGACCTATCCGAAAGAAATCACCGTCACCTTTGCACAAGTCTTTATCAGTTCCCTGCTGGGAGGTGTGCTGGGTATTCTCTTCCTTATCCCCTTCCGCAAATATTTCGTGAGCGACATGCACGGCAAGTATCCCTTCCCCGAGGCGACAGCCACCACACAAGTGCTCGTCTCCGGTGAAAAGGGCGGCAGCCAGGCAAAACCATTACTCATGGCTGGTATTATCGGAGGTCTATACGACTTCATCGTGGCAACCTTCGGCTGGTGGAACGAGAATTTCACTACCCGCGTATGCGGCTTCGGCGAAATGCTGGCCGAGAAAGCCAAGCTGGTATTCAAGGTTAATACGGGTGCTGCCGTGCTCGGTCTGGGTTATATTGTGGGACTGAAATACGCGTCCATCATCTGTGCCGGCTCACTGGCCGTATGGTGGATTATCATCCCCGGTATGTCCATGATTTGGGGAGATTCCGTACTGAACCAATGGAACCCCGAAATCACGGCAACCATAGGCGCTATGGCTCCGGAAGAAATCTTCAAATACTATGCCAAGAGCATCGGTATCGGTGGCATTGCCATGGCAGGTATCATCGGCATTATCAAGTCTTGGGGCATCATCAAGAGTGCCGTAGGACTGGCTGCCAAGGAAATGGGAGGTAAGTCCAACGTGGAAGCCAGTGTGAAACGCACACAGCGGGACATCTCTATGAAGATTATCGCCATCGGTTCCATCATCACGCTGCTGCTGGTTGTTCTCTTCTTCTACTTCGATGTGATGCAGGGCAACTTGACACATACCATTGTAGCTATCCTGCTTGTTGCAGGTATCGCTTTCCTGTTCACCACCGTGGCAGCCAATGCCATTGCGATTGTGGGCACAAACCCCGTATCCGGAATGACGCTGATGACATTAATCCTGGCATCCGTAGTCATGGTAGCCGTAGGGCTGAAAGGTCCCGAAGGGATGGTTGCGGCACTGGTGATGGGCGGTGTTGTATGTACGGCACTGTCCATGGCGGGAGGCTTCATCACAGACTTGAAAATCGGTTACTGGCTGGGTAGCACGCCTGCCAAGCAGGAGACCTGGAAGTTCCTCGGAACCATCGTTTCTGCCGCTACTGTAGGTGGTGTAATGATTATCCTGAACAAGACATACGGTTTCACCAGCGGACAGCTGGCCGCTCCGCAAGCCAATGCCATGGCGGCCGTTATCGAACCGTTGATGAACGGTGTGGGTGCGCCCTGGCCGCTCTACGGTATCGGTGCAGTGCTGGCCGTCATCCTCAATTTCTGCAAGATTCCCGCACTGGCATTTGCATTGGGTATGTTCATCCCATTGGAACTGAATGTTCCGTTGGTAGTGGGCGGTGCCATCAACTGGTACGTGACCAGCCGCAGCAAGGATGCCGCTCTCAATGCCGAACGCGGGGAGAAAGGTACCCTGCTTGCCTCCGGTTTCATTGCCGGCGGTGCATTAATGGGCGTGGCAAGTGCTGCCATGCGTTTCGGAGGAATCAACCTCGTAAACGATGCATGGTTGCAGAACACCTGGTCCGAAGTGCTGGCGCTGGGTGCTTATGCCATTCTGATATTCTACCTCATCAAAGCTTCCATGAAAACCAAATAACTTTTAAATACCAAGAACATGAAAAAGATTCTACTTTTATCTTTTCTATTTGCAGCGACCATGTTATCTGCACAAAAGCCCGTTGAGCTGCCCCTATGGCCCAACGGTGCCCCCAATAACAACGAACTGACCAATTCCGGACAGAACCATAACAACGAATGGGTGTCCGATGTCACCACCCCTACCCTTACGGTGTACCCTGCCTCCCACCCCAACGGCATGGCCATCATCATGTGTCCGGGAGGCGGCTACGGGGGGCTGGCCATGAAGCACGAGGGACACGACATGGCTCCCTGGTTCAACACACAAGGCATCACCTATGCAGTACTGAAATACCGTATGCCCAACGGGCACCATGAAGTGCCCCTTTCCGATGCCGAACAAGCCATCCGCATGGTACGCGAACATGCCGCCGAATGGGGTGTCAATCCTCAGCGTGTAGGCATCATGGGCGCTTCTGCCGGCGGCCATCTGGCAGCTTCGCTTGCCACACTATACAGCAGTGACAAGACCCGTCCCGACTTCCAGATCTTGTTCTATCCGGTGATTTCCATGCAGAAAGGCGTTACCCATGGAGGTTCCCGTAAGAACCTTATCGGAGAAAATCCATCTCAGGAACTGGAACAAAAATACTCCCTCGAAAGGCAAGTGTCCCCACGCACTCCGCAAGCTTTCATCATGCTTTCTTCGGACGATGACGCAGTGCCGCCCATCAACGGCATCGGTTACTTCCTTGCCCTGCGCGACCATAAAGTACCTGCCAGCCTGCATGCCTACCCCACCGGCGGACATGGCTGGGGATTCCGGGACAACTTCACCTACAAGCGTCAATGGACGGAAGAACTGGAGAAGTGGTTGCGTGAAGGGCTCGTATTCCCGGTCTCTGAACCTACCACAAAGAAATAAAAGCAATTATGAATAAAAAGTATTTTTTACTCACTTGCCTCGCAACGTTTCCCTTTGGCCTGACTGCTCAGGAGAACAATCGCTACGAAGAGATTACTAACCCCAAGCTGACAAGCATCAACCGGGAGCCTGCCCGCAGCACGTTCACCTCCTACGTCACGGAGGCTGATGCCGTCATCAATGACCGCAAGAACGGAACATTCCGCTTGTCCCTTAACGGGAAATGGAAATTCCATTATGTGGAAACCTTCGCCGACCGCCCCACGGACTTCATGATGGACCGTGTGGACGCCAGCCGCTGGCCGGACATCAATGTACCCGGAAACTGGGAGTTGCAGGGATTCGGTACGCCCATCTATGTGAACCAGCCTTATGAATTCTGTTCTTCGGGCTATCCTCCTTATTGGGACAAGCCCAATCCTCCATACGTTCCCCAAGAATGGAATCCCACCGGCACCTACCGCCGCGAGTTCACTCTTCCGGGAGACTGGGACGATAAGGAAATTTTCCTGAGTGCCGACGGCGTACGCGGGGCAGCCTTCTACTACCTCAACGGCAAGTTTGTAGGCATGAGTAAAGATGCAAAGACTCCGGCGCGTTTCAACGTCAGCGCCATTGCCAAGAAAGGGAAGAATGTCATTGCCATTCAGATACACCGCTTTTCCGATGCCAACTATCTGGAATGCCAGGACTTCTGGCGCATCAGTGGTATCGAACGGGACATTTACTTATATGCCCAGCCTCAAATCCATCTCACGGACTTCAAGGTGGAGTCTCCTTTGGATGAGAACTACCGGAACGGTATCCTCAAGGTAAAGGTGCAGTTTACCAATGAAAGCGGACAAAATTCCCCATTTGTCGTTGGTTACCGCCTGCTGGACAAGAACGACCAGCAGATAGCCCAGTCCTCTACTCAGGTCAGCGGTGACCAAACGGAAGTGGAATTCACCAAGAAGACCATCCAGGAACCCCTGCAATGGACAGCCGAAACGCCCAACCTCTATACCCTCGTCGTCAGCTTGAAGCGCCCGAACGGAGATGTGATTGAAGCGACAAGCTGCAAAGTAGGTTTCCGTACAGTGGAAATCAAGGACAAGCAACTGTTGGTAAACGGACAACCTATCCTCGTGAAAGGCGTGAACTATCACGAACACAACGAGAATACCGGTCACTATGTCTCCGAAGAACTGATGAAGAAAGATTTCGAGCTTTGGAAGAGATACAATGTCAATACCGTCCGCACCTGTCACTATCCCCAGCAGGAACGTTTCTACGAACTCTGTGACGAATATGGTATCTACGTCATCGACGAAGCCAATATAGAAAGCCACGGCATGGGTTACGACCTGCGTGTAGGCGGCACGCTGGGAAACAATCCGCTCTTCATGAATGCCCACCTCGACCGTACCATGAATATGTACGAACGGGACAAGAACCATCCGTCAGTCATCATCTGGTCGCTGGGCAACGAAGCCGGAAACGGATTGAATTTCTACGTTACCTACAACACCTTGAAGACGCTCGACAGTCGTCCCATCCAGTATGAACGCGCACTGTTGGAATGGAATACGGACATCTACTGCCCGATGTACGCTTCCCCTTCCTATCTGGAAAAGTATGCCCGGAACAAGGAGATGACGCGTCCCCTCATTCTTTGCGAGTATGCCCATGCCATGGGCAACAGCCTCGGCAACTTCCAGGACTACTGGGACATCATCGAGAAATATCCCATCCTCCAGGGCGGCTGTATCTGGGACTGGGTAGACCAGGGCTTTGCCGCCAAGACAGACGACGACCGTAAATACTGGACCTATGGCGGCGATTATGGCGAGAACGGCACGCCCTCCGACGGCAATTTCTGCATCAACGGCGTGGTATACCCCGACCGCAGTGTCAAGCCGCAGACAGAAGAGATGGGAAAAGTATACCAGAACATCAAGTTCCTTGATTTCGACAAGCAGACTTCCACCGTGAAAATCCGCAATGATTTCTCCTTCACCAATCTCGACAAGTACGACTTCTACTACATCATCCGCGACCACGGAAAGGAAGTCTACCGTGGCAAGATTGAAAATATCCATGCCGCACCGGGCAAGACGGTAACCACCGGCTTCCTGAACGGCATACCCAAAGAGAAACAGACAACGGGAGATGTGCGTATCGAGTTCTATGCAGCCATCAAGACGGCAGAGCCTTTCCTCCCGGCCGGCACGGTCATCGCACGCGAACAGACCTACGTCCATACTTTCTACAAGAAAGAGGCTACGGCACAGCAGCCCGCCACTTCTAAGGAAGAGGGAAATTTGGTGGCGTTCTCCGGTCCCGACTTCAAAGCCACCTTCGACAAGCAAAGCGGTCTGCTCACCTCCTATTTATACAAGAAGCACGAGTACATACTGAACGGTCAAGGTCCCCGCCCATTCTTCTGGCGTGCACCGACGGACAATGATTATGGAGCCAACCTCCCCGTCCGCCTCAAAGCCTGGAAAGAGGCAAGCTATCAAGAACCAAAAGCCGAAAGTTTCCAAGTGACTCCGGGCAGCAATGCCACGACAATAAAGGTGACCTACCGTTTTCCACAGACAGATGCCCGTTGGGACATCACCTATAAGATATATGCCAGCGGAGTCATCAAGGTAGACAACCGGTTCGTGGCCGAAGGAGACCAAGCTCCGATGATACCGCGTGTGGGCCTGCGGATGCAGTTGCCGGAAAGCTTTACAGACTTGACCTACTACGGTCGCGGTCCGAAAGAGAATTACCGAGACCGCCGTACCTCCCAGTTCATCGGAGAGTACGCCATCCCGGTCAAGGATATGTACGAGCCGTATGTCCGCCCACAGGAGAACAACCATCGCACGGACATCTATTGGTGCGCCCTTACCGATAAGACGCAACGTGGTTTGCTGCTCATCGCCGACCGCACCTTTGAGCTGAACGCCTCCAACTATCCCCTGGAAAGTATGGACAGCGGCGATACGATTGACAACGGCGCTCCGCGTACCGAAAAGACCCATCACCGCCACCTCACCGACCCTCTGCCGGAAAAGATGGTCGATTTGTTCATTGATTACCGCATGATGGGTGTCGGTGGAGACGACAGTTGGGGCGCAACCGCCCATGAACCCTATCTGATTCGTCCGGGCAAAGAGAACGCCATTGAATACGGTTTCTCCCTTGTTCCGTTCGATAAAAAGGAGGATTATAAATATTTAATCCGGCAATATTGAATTTAATCCCTCCGGATTAAGCTTTTATAAAAAGGATGTAGTAAATTTGCTGCATCCTTTTTACGTTCAAGAACAATAATAATCAAAAGAAAGAAAAATGAAAACAATGACTAAATTTATGTTCAGCGCCCTCTGCGCCGCAGCCATGGTAACTTCCGTTTCTGCCCAGGGAGGGAAAGATATGTTGAGCAATGGAATAAAGTATCTGGATGTGCCATACGTAGCCCATACGCTGGAGGCAGATGGTCCCGAGGAACTCGTCATCAACTGCGATGAGGTAGACTGCACCACGCTGGTGGAATATGTGCTGGCAGAGACACTCACCCCCAAATTGGCCGACGGAGACATCTCGGAAAGCGCTTTCGCCGATAACCTGCAAAAAATCCGTTACCGTGACGGTAAAATCGACGGGTACACTTCCCGCCTGCATTATATTGCCGACTGGATAAACAATGGCGTACGCAACGGCTTCCTTCAAGATGTAACGGGCGCCATGAGTCCCGACACCGAACGGTTGTCCATCTCCTACATGTCTTCCCACCCCCAACTCTACAAGCAGCTGGCAAATTCTCCGGAGAACATAGCCAAAATGAAGAAGATTGAACAATCCTTGTCCGGCAAGGAAATTCACTATCTTCCCAAAGCCAAACTTCCCGCCGATGGTCTCCCGTGGATTAAAGACGGCGATATCATAGCCATCACCACCAACACTCCGGGGCTGGACGTAGCCCACATGGGAATCGCTTTCTATGCAGATGGCAAACTCCTGCTGGTACACGCTTCCTCTACCGACAAGAAAGTGGTCGTCTCCAAAGTCCCCTTGTCCCAAATGCTGAAAGACAATAATAAGTGGACGGGAATACGGGTACTGAGGATGAAGAAATAAAATGAAATCCTATATATGGAAAAGGCGATGAAGATTTGATTCTCCATCGCCTTTTCCATATATAGGATTGTTCGTTCCTATTCCTCCACAACAATATATTCATCAATATTCCGTGTTTCTTTACTGAAGTTCACACCCACTTTCACTAATTTCCTGCCATCCAATGTATAAGGAATCAGATAACCTTTCTCATCTATTTGCTTCAGAGCTGCGTCGGCTGTACCGTCCAGTTTGAACTCAAAAACATAAATAGCGGTAGGGGTATGAACTACTGCGTCCGCACGGCCGCGGCTGCTGCGAACCTCGGACCGGATGAACTGTCCCAGCAAAGTAAACACTACATGAAAAATAACCTGATAATGACGTTCCGTATCATCACTCAACTCGTACGGAATACCGGAGAAGAATATCTTAAGACGCTCCATAAACGCCTCCACATCCCCACTCTTCAATTCACGCATGAATTTAGCGATGTGGAAACCTGTTTCATCATCAGTAACTTTAGTATAAAAAGGAACCAGAAAATTGAGGAAACCATAACAAACTTCATCATTCGGAAATTGAAGCGTATAAAGGCAAACCTCCTTATCATAAGCTTTTATAGTCAAGTAACCGCTCTGATAAATCATAGGCAGAGGATTATTAGCTTCTGCACGATATTCAGAGAAGGCAGAGGCAGTAACCTCTACGCCATTCAGCAAAAGGCGAAGATCATAGTCACTCTTTTTTAATAAATCCACCAAATAAGTAGGTGTACCCGTCTGAAACCAGAAGTTGCCGAACTTCAATTTCTGGAATACATTCAGAAGGCTGAAAGGGTTAAAAAGCCCCACCGAAGTATCTTCACAAAAATGATAGCCGTCATATTTCTTTGCCAAACGAAAAATCGTTTCCTCCAAAGTCAGTTCTTCATTCTCACTTAACCGTTGTATTTCCGGGCCAAATGTTTTTATAAGTTCATCTTGTGTAATGCCGCACAAAGCATTGTATGCTCTATCCATGCTTATATCATTCAGCTGGTTCAAGTCACTGAACACACTTACTTGCGCAAACTTGGTCACTCCGGTCAGGAAAACAAAACGAAGATAACGGTCAGCGCTCTTCAAGACACCGTAGAACGCTTTCAATATTTTCCGATACTCATCCAGCAAGTTCTCATCCAAGACCGCTTGAAGCAATGGCTTGTCATACTCATCAATCAGCACAACAACCTGCTTTCCCGTCAGCGTGCATGCCTGCTCTATCACGTAAGCAAAACGCTCTTCCGGACTACGGTCTTTCTTCTCCTGACCATAGAGCAGCTCCCATTTCTCCAGATACTGATTAAGCATAGCCGTCAAGTCAGCAGCAGCGTCATATTTTCGGGCATTCAAATCCAAGTGCAAAACGGGATATTCTTCCCATTTCTGTTCCAGTTGTTCGATGGCCAAACCTTGAAACAAATCCTTACGTCCTTGAAAATAGGCTTCAAAGGTAGAAAGAAGCAGGCTCTTGCCAAAACGACGGGGACGGCTTAGGAAATAAGGAGTAGAAGTAGATGCTATTTGATAAATCATAGCAGTTTTATCTACATAAAGAAAACCGCCTTCACGTAGTTTATCAAAAGTCTGTATGCCTATCGGCAGTTTACGTATCTGTTCCATGTTATTATTATAACCTGATTGGTGTATGACAAAGGTACGATTTATATTTCAAAAATAAGACGAAAGGCGATGGAGATTTTAGTCTCCATCGCCTTTCATTATTCTACTAATCATCATTTCAGCATTACTCACGTAGACTGGTGCAATCCGAAATATTTCTTCATAAAATAGATATAAAGAAAACAAAGCAGAACCCAAAAGACCATGAATTCCTGTAATTAGTATGTTCATAAGAAAATCAATCTATAGGATAAAGATTATTCTTAACCAAATCATAAAAAGCAGCAACCAACTCATCTCGTCGAGAATTGGTTTTATTTAGGTAAATGGATACATACAACTGATACTCGTCAGTTGTTGTTGCGGCATCGTATTTTATTATACACCCATCATCATATTTCAAAAACCATCTGGAAAATAGAATCTTTCTCTTTTCTTCTTTCCCATCTAAGTTATCACAAACCATAATCATAGCTCTTTCTCTCACAGAAAAGAAAAGTTTTAAAAGATGCGCAATCGTTTGAGCTATTCGATTATCTATAGGATGAGGGATATCTGTTTCCGGCTCTATGTTAAAAGTATAAACATCATTGAAAGCTGAATGATAAATAGAGAAATCTATAAAATAAGCATGGTAAACAATGCCATGCTTAGTTATAAAGGAATAGTTCCATTCACTTTCTTCTGTAATTTCATAAGGGAGTTGAGAACTTAATTCCACGTTCTTTAGCTAATTTTTTAACATCACCTCCCTCTTGAACACATTTGCGTATAGCTCTCTTATCTTCCAATATTCGTAGGAAAACAGACTTCTTCTTATGTTCTATACTTTTGCTCATAAAAGATATGATTAGTAAACTTGCTACAAAGATACAGCTATTTTTTAGAATATCAATAAGAATACATCCGAAAACGGTTTATTCATTAATATCGAATCCTTATAGCCCTACTGCAAGCCCTCCTTTATCTTTTCCACAATATAGTGTACATCTTCATCCGTCACCCACGGACCACTGGGTAGGCACAAACCACGCTTAAACAAAGCCTCACTCACCCCGTTCACATAAGAAGGACTCTGAGCATAAACCGGCTGCAAGTGCATAGGCTTCCATAAAGGACGGCTCTCAATACCCGCCTTATCCAGCCATAGGCGCATGGCTTCCACATTACGGTTAGGTTCACAAGAAGTATGTACACTATTCACCTCGTGAGTAACACCTGCCGCACCACCTACAGCACCCTGAACAGCCTCACGGTAAGCATCTTCCTCACCTTTCACAAGCAGTCCCTCATCCAAAAGGACTGTATTCAGCCAGTAATTGCTGTCATAGCGGTCCGAAGGATTCTCATGCAGGATGATACCTTCTATATCTTTCAGTAAATCCCTATACAAACAGCAGACATGCTTATGATGTACGATGTGCTCATCAGCCACCGTCATCTGACCACGACCGATACCTGCACAAATGTTACTCATCCGATAGTTATAGCCTATCTGTTCGTGCTGATAATAAGGATAAGCCTCACGAGCTTGGGTGGCATAGAACATAATCTCTTTCTTGGCATCCTCATTCGAACAAATCAGGGCACCACCGCCACTGGTCGTTATCATCTTATTCCCGTTGAAGCTTAGGACACCATACGTACCGAACGTACCACACATCTGTCTGTCAAACGTACTGCCAAATCCTTCGGCGGCGTCTTCAATTACCGGAATATCATACTTGACAGCTACGGACATAATCTCGTCAATCTTACCGGGCATACCATAAAGATAGACTGGGACAATCGCTTTCGGCTTCCGCCCCGTCTTATTGATACGGTCTTGAATCGCTGCCTCCAAAAGTATAGGATCCATATTCCAGGTATCCTCCTCGCTGTCCACAAATACGGGTGTGGCACCAAGGTATGTCACAGGATGGCTTGAAGCACAAAATGTAAAACTCTGTACTATCACCTCATCACCCTGCCCCACTCCACAAGCCAGTAAAGCCAAGTGCACCGCTGCCGTACCGGCACTCAATGCGACCACTTTCTTGTTCTGACCAACAAAATGTTCCAGTTCCTGCTCAAAGGCATTCACGTTCGGACCGAGTGGAACCACCCAATTGGTGTCAAAGGCTTCTTGTATGAAGCCCATTTCCTTGCCGCTCATATGAGCAAGGCAAAGATAAATTCTCTTATCCATAAAATATATGTGATTATTCTAATGATGCGATTTTTTCACGTAGTGGGGAATAAAAAGAAAGGAAAGGGCTTTATTAATTCTTTCCAAATATCGGGAAAATCTACTCATAAATGTTTCCATGACCGGGATATAGGCTACAATCCTTTATTAGCTCCATGATACGCTCTTCCGAGATCCGCGAATCCTCCCTATCATTGTTAAGGAATGAAGCGACGACTTTAATACCGGAATATATGTCAGCAACAAAGATTGTACTGTCCCGCCCTTTTCCTAAACAAACTTCTTTATAGAGACAATATTCCTACTGAATTGACAATCTGCAATCCGATGAATATTTACTTCAGTTATAGCCGTTGAAAGCCTCGGTGGTAGCGTTACCTTCCTTATTAATCCCTTCTCTCACAAACACTTTCTTTATGGTCAGCAGAACAACCTTCACATCCAGCCAGAAAGAGATATGATCCACGTACCACACATCCAGCTCAAACTTACGTTTCCAACTGATATTATTCCGTCCGTTTACCTGTGCCCAGCCCGTAATGCCTGGACGGACTTCATGACGACGAAACTGTTCTTCTGAATATAAAGGCAAGTATTTAGGAAGCAATGGTCTTGGACCAACAAGAGCCATATCTCCTTTCAAGACATTTAGCAACTGTGGCAGTTCGTCTATTGAAAGCGAGCGTACTATTTTTCCAACTTTTGTCAAGCGCTCAGCATCCGACAATAAATTCCCTTCAGAATCCCGCTCATCCGTCATTGTTTTAAATTTGATGGCCTTAAATATTTTTGCATTTTTTCCCGGACGATTCTGGGTAAAGAAAACACCCGCACCTTTGTTAGCAAAATGAAGGAAAATAATCAGAAGAAGCAATATGGGGAAAATAGCAGCCAATACACAAAAGGCGATAATAAAATCAATCACACGTTTCAAAAAACAAGAATACATAATACTCCTTATTTATCTATTCATTAGTATTTTTCCATTCAGAATATTAACGTTCTCTTTCAATACCTTTGCCGGATTTCCTGCAGCAATACAATTAGACTGAATATCTTTAGTCACCACGCTACCCCCCTATAACCACCTGATTACCAATCATTAAACCAAGCATAATTATAGAACGTACGCCTATAACACAATTAGCGCCGATATATGTATCAGCTTTTAAACTCCTACAATGATCATGCGCCAATATCATAGCACCGGAAAGTACCCAAGTATTATCCCCAATATGAATACCCTTAGGATTAATAGACTTGTCCAAATGGGCTTTCCATGAAATTCTACAGTTCCTGCCTATATCCATTCCGTATCTCCAACGAAGATAGCAAGGATATAAGTCAACAAGAATTCCCCATAAAAATTTTCTTAATTGCATAATATAACTTAAGAATATAAGTCAATGCCATATCTACCCAAAATTTCAATGCCCTTACCATAGGAAATCAATTCCATAATCTCTTCTGGTTCAAACATAATATCAAAAGATTCTTCTAAAATAGAGATTATATTCAATTGATGAACAGAATCCCATTCTTCCGTATTTTCTTTTGAGAAACTTTCATTTAAAACTTCTTCTGTTACACCAAACACTTCAATAAAAGCAGCGTTATACTTTTCAATATTAGCCATACCTATTTATTATTTTTTAGATGTCGTTAAACTTGCTATATAATATTTTCCCAGCCTCGTTTCTGGGAAGCTCATCAATTATTCGTACTTCAAAAACAGAAGCTATCAATTTCGTTTTTTCTATCAAGAGTTCTTTTACTTGTTGAGCATATTGACTGTTCGTAAGATAAACAATCATTTTTTCATCTGTTCCAACACAAGCACACTCTATGGAAAATTTACTTTTAATTATCTGTTCACATTCATCCAAACCGATACGCATACCGAACAACTTAAGGAAGCGTCCCATACGACCCACAATGTAATAACATCCATCCTCATCACGATAAGCCAAATCACCTGTATGCATAAATCCGTTCCGTTCATCTCCCAAAAGTAAATCTTCCCGTTTGCAGGCATATCCAAGAGTCACGTTCTTTCCGCGATAACACATTTCACCTTCAATGTTTGCCTCTTCTATCATGTTCCCGTCACTGTCCATCAGCGACAATTCTGCATTAGGAACAGCCACTCCTATGCTTCCTACTTTCTCGACAGCCCATTTCGCAGGCAAGTAGGCCATACGAGCTGTCCCTTCAGACTGCCCATAAGTAGCAATCCATAATTTTCCATTATCTTTACAGTACTCAGCAAACTTCAAATTCAATTGACGAGGCATCTTACCACCTCCTTGTGTCAGTAGTTTCAAATCCGGTAAATCCATGCGGAAAAAACGCATCAGATTCAGAATCTCAAAGCTATAAGGAACACCTGTGAAGCTGGTAGCTTTTTGCTCTTTCATAAATGACCAAAAAGCCCGGTCCGTCATACTCTGATTGGTTATAAGCACTGTAGCACCTACATAAAGATGACTGAATACTACTGAAAGTCCCATCGTGTAATAAAGAGGCAATACCAATAACGGACGGTCTTCCTTTGTCAAATGAAAAAAAGTAGATATATTAAGTGCTGCCGCCTCTATATTGTCATATTTATGACGTACTAATTTAGGACTACCCGTAGAACCAGAGGTGGGTAACAAATGGGACAATTCCGCATACATCGGAGCTCCCTCTAAATTAGTTTCCAACAAAATATATCCATAACGTTCAGTTATAACATTGTAAGAAGAAAAAGTATTTGCCAATGCAACCGGTATGCATAAATAAGAAGGCTGATATATCTCAAATAGGTTCTTATACAACCCTTCCTCAATATGTGCATTTAAAACCAAAGGAACATTACCAGAATTAATACATCCTATACTCCAAGCCACACCACCCACAGTATTCTCTGTCAGTAAAAAAAGTAAAGAACGAGGGGGCATTAAAGTAGTTATCTCTTTCGAGAAACCAACTAACTCCCCATATGACAAAGAATTTCCCATTGCATCAATAACTACAACGGCTTCCTGCGGATGCTTATTCAAACGTAATATCATATTTCAAGAATTATTTCATTAAATCGAAGCACAACCGTCCACACCTAATATTTGACCAGAAATGTATGAAGAACGATCCGAAGCCAAGAAAGAACATGCATTAGCTATATCATTAGGAGAACCTAAACGTCCTAATGCTATTTTAGCTATACGCATATCTATTTTTTCTTTACTATTCTCATAAAGTTCGGCAAAACGTTCTGTCTTTACGATACCCGGAGCAACCGCATTGACACGTATTCCTAACGAAGCCAGTTCTTTTGCTGCCGATTTCGTAAAAGATATGATAGCACCTTTGGTAGCCGAATAAGCTGATTGTCCTGGAGATCCCAATACAGCTGTCACTGACGCAATATTCACTATTGAACCTCCACCGTTACGTGCCATTAAACGCGAAACCAATTGTACCATTTCAATTACAGCAATCACATTGACCCTAAACATTATTTCTATTTCGGGACGGGTTATCATACCGATTTTTTTATTAAACACTACACCGGCATTATTTACAAGCACGTCAATACGTCCTTCAGCCTTATACACCTGCATAAGTGCTTTTTTAACAGCAACAGTATCGGTCACATCAAAATATAATGGTATTACACGAATATTATATTCACGAGTACATTGTTTTGCCCAACCGTCCATTATACCTTCCAATCTATCACATGCATACACTACTGCACCATCAGCAGAAAACTGTTCAGCTATTTTTTTTCCTATCCCTTGCGCTGTTCCTGTAATAATACATACCTTTTTATCTAAAAGTCTTTCCATTGTATATTCTTTAATCGTTATACATTTACATAAAGTTTCAACATCAAAGTGTGGAATAAGGCTAATCTTCCATTAGTCATAAAGACCGTGCAATATGTGTTCTGTCCCCCACACTTTATACATCAGAAACCAAATAGTTCAATGGGCTTTTAAGACTCCGCATTCGCAATAATAGCTCAAAATGTACAGATGTTGTTTTAATAATACCATAAAAGGCATTCATGAGTTTATCCAAACCGTTTCTGCCCCAGAACATCATTATGTGCTGGAAACCACGGGCTACAGCACGTTGCTCATTTGTCTGCTTTCAAAGTAAGCATTACCGTCAGCCTTGAAAATCCGCTGAAAAGAAAGAATCTTGCCCATGTGATACTCAAACGGATGAGATTGATGCCCGCCTGATCACCCTCTAGGGAGAGAAGATGCAGCCGCACCTTACAAGCTCCGAAGCGAGCCAATACTCATCCTCAAACAGAAAGGGACTACCGCCAACTTAAAAAGCAGCTGGAGGCCACACGCAACTTTAAAGGATTGATAGAAGTCCTGCCTCATTTTGACCCTAAATGTCGGAAAACAACCGAAAAGATATCGTTTCCCTTGAAAAGCAAATCTGGGTAATGGAGGAAAAATCGCTTCTTTGGCACAAGATGAATACAAGAAACAGATGGACTTACTCACTTCTATCAAAGGCATAGGCGTCATATTAGCGACTGCGCTCATTGTAGCCACCGACAGATTCACTTACTTTAATAATGCCAAACAGTTCACCCGGTACTTGGACTTGTCGCCTACTTTACTTACCAACAATCCAGTATGTCAGTCAATGTCAAAGGTCACATCAACCGAAACGGGGGCTCAAGCCTCAGAAGCCAGCTCTATGTGGCTGCTTTCTAGTTACTCAGATACAATACCAAATGTAAAGTTTGTTTCGACTATTTGCGATCTAACAGAAAACCCAGCAGAGGGTCGCCAACAAACTTGTAAGGCAAACCTTCGCTATTATCTTCACGCAGAGGAAAATCTATATCAATGGATTCAAGTCTGAACCCATCTACAGAGGGAACGTCATGCGACAAGGGACTAAGTACACAGCCCCGACGAACTTTCCATGCACAACAACTTGCATAATTATGCTAATTATCGTTAACCTTATTCGTTTTTTATATTATAGTTCATATTACATTAACCGTCTTGCCGGATTACCAAATACTGTGGTTCCAGTATCCACATTTCTAGTAACGAAGCTGCAAGCACCAATATGTGCATCATTACCCACTATCACGTTATGATTCAACACTGCAGACGTATGAATCATATTATGGTTTCCAATTGTAATTCCTCCTACACACATTACTTGTGAATCAATTCTATTCCAATCTCCTATTACAACATCATGCCCTATAATTGTATAAGACTGTATAAAATTATAGTCACCAATCCTTGCATCCGCAGCTATAGTAGTAAATGCTCCAACCATGTTTCCTTTACCCATTATCACATTACTACCTATACGAGCAGTTTTATGAATAAGCGAAATAAATTCACCACCACGATTTATTATTTTAGACATTCCCCACTTTCTAAATTCACCGCCTATAGAACAGATAAATACATCTTCCTTACAAGGAATATAATCAGTTATAGTGTCTATAATAGGAGGATAATTCATAAAATCATTTAGAGCGGTAATATTGTCGTCTATAAACCCTTTTATGACAAATTCTGTTTCATAACCACAAGATTCACGAGCCATATCAAACATTGTACGCCCCATTCCTCCTGCACCTACTATTATCAAATATTTCATAATCAACAAATAGAATTAATGAAGTTGGGATTAAAATCATTATAGAAGCCTGAAGGGCTACCATTATTTTTAGAATTAATAAATTTTTGGAAATCCACTAAACAAGAAACATAATAAAAGCCATCCTCTTCAATATGCGTTGGTATAGGACAAAATCCATTAAAGTTCAATCTTGCCACTATTTTCCCCATACTTAGTGCTTCAAAAAGTACAGAAGAATTTACACCTACCACATACAAATACCTTTTCAAAGCCATAAATGAATCTACATTATTATCAACTATCTCAACATTAGATACTCTTTTAATTTTTTTCAAAATGTTAATTGATATTGATTCTTGTGGATGACATCTAATATGAAATCTAAACTGAGAGTACTCATGAGCCAAAAGTAAAACTGTTTCCACCAACTTCGAAGATATTTCAGGTGAGGAAATTACTAAACAAGTGTTTTCGTGAACAACTTCCTTCATCGGTAGTTTATTGATTATATTTTTATATGCCCAGCCTATATTAGTAATCCTATCTTGCGGAATCGCAAATTGATTTCCCCTCCAAAATTCACTAAAAACTAAAAAATAATCAGGATCGGCTACTGCATCATACTGTCCAGCATATAATGTTGTAACTCCCATGGTAATGCCATGTTGAAACTCCAATACCATTAGCCCACATTGGTGAGCAGCAATAATCTGCGGCAGGCATACCATTCTATTTACTACATACACATTTTGACATCTCATTTTTTTAAATAGGAAACAGTATAATCCTACTTCGCACTTAAAAAAAGAAAATTTGATACACCATCTAACATATTCAATAGTTCCAAGATGAAAAATACAACAAACTTTATCATATAATCTTTTTATCTCCTTCCGTGCAGAAAAAGCTATAATAGGCCATAATAGTAAAGCAACAAATGCTGAGAAGAAAACGATAAATTCCATTCTTATAACCCTATCCTCTTTCCAACGTTTACCTTTATAAATTTTCCTATTGATGAACTGAAAAACACATACACTTTCTTTTATATGTGTCGCATCAATAACAGGATCAGTAAATTTGTCTATATACAAATTCTCATTTAGCTTTTGAAGTCGAGGAAAAGCAAAAACAATGTTATTATAATGTTTTTTAGCTATTAATGACTTAACTAATTGAAATGCTGATGAAATAAAATACATAGCACTGTATGCTAGCCAAATTAATGTTTCCCTTTGAGCTGATTGAGCAGAATAGTCAACTAAATATTTTTTTATATATTTTTCTCTGTATGAAACACGAAACAGTCGCCATAAAGGCATCTGCATATATTGTACGTCATTTAATCCGAGTTCTTTTTCTTTTTCAAGAAATTCCTCCAAAAGAAATTCTTCCGTCATATTTGTTAAAATAGTGAATCCAACATATCGCAATACTGTTTTTTCATTCTATCAAATGTAAAATCTTTTTTCCAACGTTCACGTGAACGTTTTCCCATAACATTCCAATCATATTCATCCATGTGATCGAATATAGTAGTCAGCTGTTCTACATTTGGATCTATCAGTATCCCATTAATATCAACTAATTCTGGAATACCAGAAATTTTAGTAGATATCACTGGCAATCCAGTCCGCATAGCCTCAATAATCGAAATTGGAAGTCCTTCATTATTACTCATTAGAATATAAATATTATTTTGATATAAGTACTTATATACTTGAGAATTTTCTATTAGCCCCTCAAAAGTTACATTTTTTGCTAATCCATAATCATTAACGAGTTTTTCTAATCGTACTCTTTCCGGTCCTTCTCCTATCAATGCAAGATGAATTTGCTCGCGTTTGTCCTTCTTTGTAGCTGCTAATGCTTCTATTATAATACGTTGTCCTTTACGTTGATTAATAGTTCCGGTTGAACACAATCTATATTTAAAACTTTCATATTTTTGTTCCACTTTTTTCAATTCCTCTACTTCAGATACAGAGAAATCTTCTATTCCATTAAGTATCAAAGCGGTCTTTTTCGTCGGATAATCCGGATAAATCTTCAAAAAGTTATCTTGACCATTCTTAGCAATAAATACACATTTATCTGCACTCAAAAATGCTTCATTATGAATCCGCATCAACCACTTTGCAATTATGCTATTCTTTATACACGGATAATAACTATAAAGCATTTTATTAGGAATACCATCACTATGAAAAAACAGAACAACTTTAGAATTTTCATTTGTCTTCATTTTGTGATAAAGATAACATTCTGTTGTACTATGGAATACTAATATATCTGGAGTTTTATTCAATGAAATATAATAGTTTACAAGTCTTTTCACATTCAAATAATCTCGATATAGATAAATAAAAGCAAGCAGTTTCATACTTTTAGCTTTCAATCTCAAATAAGCCTTGATTTTTTTTATACCATTTTTTATATACGACTGATTCATGGAATTATCCATGGGTTTATACAGACTTCCATTAATATTATCATGAGTATAAACATTAATCAAATATCCTCTATGTTCAAAATAATCTTTATTTTGAATTATTCTTTTTAAAGTACCTGATGGCCCAATAATAGTTCTAAGAGAACCTGGACGAATTACATCTACTGTTTTCATCTACTAAAATTATTATATTTATTAACAATACTAACCTATTAAAAAACGGCCAAAACGAGTCTTCAAAGTTAAATGACACATAAGTAAACTTAAAATTATAGTTACCGCGCAAGCCACCCAAGGTAGTACGATAGGCCCTAACATCTCCGGTATATTCGTATAGAAATAAATCAATAATAAAATAAACTGTTGATAAATATATACACCATAGCAATAACCGCTTAATATAACAAAACATGGATGCTTTGCTATATAGTTACTCACTAAAGCAATATTCGAAACAATATAAAATACAACTATCATAGATAAAGCACCTACCAAATGAAATAGACGCATTAACAATATTTGCACACCATGCATAATCAAACTTGCAGGTTCATATCTCATCACCCATTCTTTCAAGATAATACCTATAAAAAAATAAGTTAACATTCCCCAAAAACAATAAGATATTTTCAACTTCTTACTTTTTATCAAGTTGTATTTCATTAACACATATCCGATATAAAAATAGATAAAAAATTAGTCGTATAGCCTATTCTTAGTGGCAAGAATCCAGACAAAGGAAGTAAACAAAATAAAAATGAGATAGGCAACCATAGTTTTATTGATGAACGACTACTATATGCTTCAATATAATATAGTAATACAAAACACCAAAAAATCATAGGTAAATACCATAAATGTCCACACCCTATTATTATTTCATACATACTTTCATACCAAGCCATGTCTTTTTCATTAAATATTAGAAAGTAAATAAATGAAAATATAAAGCATGGTAATAATATACGTTTTATCTTTTTTATCACACATCCATGGAAACTCAGACGCTCAGGATGCCGTTTTATTGTATAACCCAGAAGTAGCCCTGAAATAAATGTCATCGCTTCAAGTTGAAATCCATGTGTACATACAGACAGCCAATAGTATATAGATATATCCGGTACAAATGAAAAGGGAGAACTCCAATTCCTTGAATAGATGGCAAAAGAATGATAGAAAACCAATAAAAAAATAAGTGATAAGCGTATAATCACTACATCTACGAAATAGTTTTTTTTATTTTTCAACATAGTGCGTTTTGCATTTTTCTTGATATATTACAATGAAACAAATGACTAGGAAATAGTGAGTCATGAGATCATAGTACGATACCATGGCTACATCAACGAACATCGTTACAAGAATATATGACACAACCCACCTAGCCGCAACAGAATGTAATCGTAATGTGTGTTTTAGCAAATAAAAATGTGCAGAATAGTAAAGTATAAATCCTACCAATCCACACCCAACAAGCATTTCGATGTAATTATTGTGCGCATAAAAATTTTTACCTGCAAAAAGAGGTACCAAATTACTTAAAGCTCTAAAATTATTCACACCAACCCCAAATACTGGATGTTCCAAAAACCAATTCCATCCATACCAAATTAGCATCACACGTGAAATATCTTCTGTTCCATCTGTGTTATTTGTCAAGATATCAAATAAATCCTCCATTCTTTTACCAATAATCTCATAAAACAGAGGAACTTCCATTATTAGAATATAAACGAATAAACATGCTACACATCCTCCTATTAGAACTTTAAAAAAATGTTTTTTAAAATTGCATACACAGAAATAAAATATAGGAATAAACAATAGAATCAGGCTCTTTCTAGAACCAGTAAGCATGATACCATATAACATCGCAATAGTTATCAAGTAAAAGCATAACTTATAACCCCTATTACATCGTTGCTTTAACAAAAATCCACAATAAATAGCAGTAGCCAATGTAAGTCCAATGCCATTACTATTCCAAGTTTCTGTATCTACATCCATAGCATCAGTAACTCGTTGTCCTTCCAAAGCCGATAAATCCAACTTTAATACAACATATATCAACATAAAAATGGCCGCTACATAATATACCGCTAAAAGATGATATATTTTATTCCGATTTATTGTGTACATAAGCATGGAAAAAGTCATTATTAAAATAGAAACAACTTGCACTATAACCCAATAAGACAATATAGGTCTAATAGCCCATACAGTTGACAAATAAAAGTAAAGCAATACGTACAGAATCCATAAAAGGTAATATTTTTGATTTATTCTCCAATGATTTCTATTCAAGAATATACATAAACAAACGAAAAGTCCTAAATTTGAAAAGCTCTTTAAAAGTCCATCAAATATAGGAATGAAATCCTGAAGTAGCATCAGAAATAAAAACAGCAAATAGCACCCATCGGATATTCTTCTGAGACTAATCATCTTACACCAGTTATGTTTATCCACTCGCCAAGAGTCAGATTCCATTGATATGGTTCAAAACATTCAAACCCACCTGCACTATAAAAGGTATATTCGCTAAAATAAATTCTCCCTTCAATATTATACAAATCTAATCTTACATACGGCATACCTATACAAAGTCTTTTTACCAACTCCACCATCTTCTCAAAATTTTTAGGCTTCGCAGGTTTCACTTCAGGAATTTCCATACCTTTATCCATTAATGGCACAAAATTGAAATTCATGTCAAAATAGCAATATTGCAAATTCACTCCACGACCAATAATGACCAATACCAATTTAGGGACTCCATTAAAACAATAAAATTTATAATCTTCAGGAATAGTACCTGAAAATGTTTGCAACATCTCTTCAGCCAAAATACAAGGGACAACATGTTTATAAGGCCATTCTTTTGTATGCCAATAATTATTAATATTCAAACGATTGTTAAGTTTTTTACTCACGGAGACTCTATCCATTTTTGCTTTGTTCTTACACAATACAACCGAGTTACTACCACCATCATGATTGCATTTTAATACAAATTGTTCTGGTAATGCCCCCCAATCAATGTCTTCAGCTTTGGTATAGACTCCTAACGTCGGTATAACATATTGCTTTCCTATCAAGTCAGCCACATAAGCTTTCACAGCGACTTTATCAACCAAAGTAGTATAAAGCGGTATGCGATTATACAATTTAAGGTATTGTATTTTATCTGAAAAGAGCTGAGGATGATGCCAATCAATAGCTTTCCCCAATATTAATCTATTCTGAATAGAAATATACCATTTATCAGGAATCCATTTAGACAATTTAAATAGGACCCTCATACAAAATTTATTTATAGCAGATTTTTTTTGCATATATTCTTTTTACAATTATAAGCCAATAAATAAGAACCAACTCCAAGTAACATTCTCACAAACACAATAATAGCAACAGCTCCCATATATCCTCCATAATAAATCAATGGAATAGCTATGACAAAACCTAACAATGATGCATACATTGTCAGATTACGCAATGAACGTTCACGGCCAATTATTATCAAATAATTGGTTCCATATATATTACTCATCGTAAGAAATACTCCAGATATAGCCATTAGCCGTAATACCTTAATTGATTCACTAAATTCTTCTGAAAAAAATACTGGTATCAAAAAAGGAGCAAAAAAGATAAGCCCTAATGTTACGATAAGAGTAAATAGCATATAAATTTTAGAAAATAGAGTATGCTTATCTATTTTTCGCGATAAGAAAGGAAAAAATGTACGGGATATTATTTTCAAAAATTGCTGTGATATATCAACTAACTTTGTACCGGCATCAAACAATCCATTAGCAACAGGACCACAAAATACTCCTAATAGTAATACCGAAAAAGCATTGTAAAGAGTAGGAAAAATTTGATTAAGAAAAACATCAAAACTCTCTTTAAGCGTTTTTTTTATAGATATCCATGATGGCTGATGAATTTTAATCCCCCACTTGCATAAAATTATATACATAGCCAATATACCCGAAGCAATATAGCCCAATGAAAGTAATAAAGGCTGATATACATAATCAGATTTTTCTTTTACAAAAACAAAGATTAATAAGGTAAAAAAAGTTTTTGAAACAAAATTTAGCATAGTAATGTATTTCATTTTTTCCATAGCCTGAAAAAACCATTCAGGACATAATATATGCCCAGGTATTAACAAAAAGGAAAAAAGTAGTATTTGCCAAAGATCTCGCAAAATAGGAATAATGCATATCATTACCACAAACAATAGGAATGAGCAAAGCAATAAAAACAACCTACACCAAAGTACATTTGAAAAAATTTGTGATACTTTGACCAAATTCTGCTGATTTTTTGCAATATCACGAGTTGCAGTAAAATTAAATCCAAAATCTACTACCGTTTGAAAATAACAAATAATCGAACTCGCCAATGCAATATAACCAAACCCTTCACTACCTATAACACGAGCTAAATAAGGATAAGTCAACAGCGGAAAAACATACCCAAAAACTTGTAAAAAGGTCAATGATGCAAAATTTGCTGTCAGAATTCTTACATCCTTATTATTCTTATATTGATTAAATAGTTTATTCTTCATCTCTTATTCATCAGGCAGAACAGTCATTGCCCAATACACCTATATTCTATATTTATTGCTTTCAATTCATTTACATCATAAATATTACGTCCATCAATCACCACAGCCTGCCGCATTGTCTTTTTCACGACACCCCAACTCGGCATTCTAAATTCCTTCCACTCCGTCACAAGCAGTAAAGCGTCTGCATCCAATACAGCATCATACATATCCGTAGCATAAACTACCTTATCACCTACCCTGCGTTTACATTCATTCATTGCAACAGGGTCGTAAACCTTCACTAACGCACCGAATTCTACCAACTTATCAATCAAAACCAAAGCAGGAGCTTCACGCATATCATCTGTTTCAGGCTTGAAAGCCAAACCCCACAAAGCAATTTTCTTACCTTTCAAATCCCCATCATAATGCTTCAACAACTTCTCAAAAAGAATACTCTTTTGTCTCTCATTCACTTCTTCAACAGCCTTTAACACGCGCATCGGATAACCATTCTTTTCCGCAGTCTTTATCAACGCCTTCACATCCTTCGGAAAACAAGAACCGCCATACCCACAGCCCGGATACAAAAATTTACTTCCGATACGGCTATCTGAACCGATACCCTTACGGACCATATTTACATCAGCACCTACCAGCTCGCAAAGGTTAGCTATGTCATTCATAAAGCTAATTCGTGTAGCCAACATGGAATTTGCAGCATATTTTATCATTTCTGCACTCGGGATATCCGTAAATATCAACCGGTAGTTATTCATCATGAAAGGCTTATAAAGACGTTCCATTATAGTCTTTGCCTTTTCCGACTCCACACCTACTACCACACGGTCAGGCTTCATGAAATCATCCACGGCATCACCTTCTTTCAGAAACTCAGGATTGGAAGCCACGTCAAATTCAATCTTCACATTGCGCTTGTCAAGCTCTTCCTGAATGGCGCACTTCACTTTTTGGGCTGTACCCACTGGAACTGTACTCTTCGTCACAACCAGCACATATTTATTCATCGTACGACCAATGGTACGTGCCACAGCCAATACATAACTCAAATCGGCACTACCATCTTCGTCGGGTGGGGTCCCAACAGCACTGAACACAACTTCCACCTCATCCAAACATTCCGTCAAGTTTGTTGTAAATTTCAGACGGCCAGCTGTATAACTGCGATGAACCATATCCTCCAAACCCGGTTCATAAATGGGAATAATGCCTTTCTTCAAATTTTCTATCTTGCTTTCCTGCACATCCACACAAGTCACGTCAATGCCCATCTCCGAGAAACAAGTACCCGTCACCAAACCGACATAACCGGTGCCAACTATTGCTATCTTCATATTATCTTAGTTTACTTTTAATTACAATTGATAAAAAGAACGATACCAGTCTATCGTTTCCCGAACTCCCTCTTTAATCGGCTTGTCAGGCTTGAATCCTAATTCACTCTGCAAAGCCGAAGTATCCGCATTCGTTTGGTAAACATCCCCCGGCTGCATCGGAAGGTATATTTTCTCTGCCGGACGAGCTATCGCTTCTTCTATAGCATGGATAAAATCCATTAGTTTCACCGGATGCGAATTACCGATATTGTATATTTTATAAGGAGCGGCAGAAGAGCTGGGATCAGGCGCCTGGGCACTCCAGTCCGGAGTAGGAGCAGGGATATGGTCTATCACACGAAGAACCCCCTCGACAATATCATCAATATAAGTAAAATCGCGCAGCATGTCACCGTTATTGAAAACCTTTATCGGCCGCCCGTGCAACATGGCATCGGCAAAAAGGAAAGGCGACATGTCCGGACGCCCCCAAGGACCATAAACCGTAAAGAAGCGCAAACCTGTAGAAGGAACGCCATATAAATGGCTGTACGTATGAGCCATCAATTCATTTGATTTCTTAGTCGCCGCATATAGGCTTATAGGATGTGCGATGCTGTCTTTTTCTGAAAAAGGTACTTTTCCGTTCAGGCCATAAACGCTACTGGAACTGGCGTAAACCAAATGTTTCACTTGATAATGACGGCAGCCCTCCAATACATTCAAGAAACCGTCTATATTGCTTTCCACATAAGCGTACGGGTTTTCTATAGAATAGCGAACTCCGGCTTGTGCAGCAAGGTTCACGACTTTGTCAAAATGCTCATTGGCAAAAAGCATTCGCATAGCCTGTTTGTCCTCCAGATTCATACGGATAAAACGAAACTGCTCATATACATTACTTTGGACAAATTTATACCAATCAACATATTCCTGCTGAATGCCTAAAGCAGAAAGGCGACCATACTTCAAACTTACATCGTAGTATGTATTGATATTATCCAATCCTACTACAATATCTCCCCTATTCAAAAGACCTTTACAGACATAAAAGCCTATAAATCCGGCTGCACCGGTCACTAAAATTTTCATATTAATTTTGTTAACTAATGCTCTAATAAAAGCATACCCTTTAAATAGTTATCCTTCATTTTTAGGGTCATTGAAAAGAGCCCTAAAAAATCATTTCGAAATTGTCATCAGTAATAATCAACCAATCCAATCACCACTCCCCTTTCTTCCTAACCTCCAGCCATTTTTCCACCCATTCCCCAGCCAATTTCCTGATTTCGTCATCATCCAGTTCCTCCAGTTCATCGATATAGTATCGCAGAAGAGTTTCGTATGTACTAAGTGAGGCGTTACACCCTTTTTTTTAAGTCTATGTACGTGGATGGAGAAATATGCAAATCCTTGCAAAGAGTTTCAATAGTGACTCCACTCTGTTTTCTCGTTCGCTCGATAAAAAAGCCCAATGAAGGGTGAATAAAATTTTTGCCCATTTAGATAAATTTTAAGTAATTAGATAGAATACTATGTTATATATTGTTATTATTTACTTTGCTCCTTTAAAATCTTTCTTACATGTGGGAAAGATTCAACGAAAGAGAATGAATACCTTTGAGCCAACTATTTAAACATATAATATGCCAAAATCTTTTAAAATGTCGCTTTTCATGCCACCCATCTCACCGATGAAGGACGGAGCGACCGGGAAAATCGTGAAAAGCGCCACGCTTACCCCCCTGCGTACTTTAGAACTGAACGAAGTTTACCAACTCATCACAGCCAACAAACGGCTGATCACCCTAACACAAGCCATCCGCGAAGCTGCCCTACAAGGCGATGATAACAACTGCCGGATGCTGAAACAGCAAACCTTACCCTACGTCACCCCCTGCGGCGTATTCACCCGACGACGGAGCGACTGCCTAAAGCTACCCTCCGGACTGGTGGTGGTGGACGTAGACCATCTCGACTCGCCTGACGAAGCCGGACGCCTGAAGCAACTACTGTTCAAAGACCCTTACCTCGCACCGGTACTGGTGTTCATCAGCCCTACCGGACGAGGTGTAAAGGCTTTTGTACCCTGCCCTATCGGAAAAGACAGCACGGAGGCGGTGCGCTGGGCCATGAATTACGTCCACTGCATGTATGACGCCGAAAATACACAACCCGGAAAAGGAGTGGACACTTCGGGGAAAGACCTCGTACGCGCCTGTTTCCTCTGCCATGACCCGAAAGCACTGCTCAGAAAAGTTGTGAACTTCGAATTATGAGCCATTGCAAATCACCGACTACAAATTACTAATTATAAATTACCAAATCCGATGGAACCACTATCTTCATTGCACCTTCTGGCCGAAGCAGTCAGAAATGCAGGAGCAGACATTGCTCCAACCTATCAAGAATATATACAACTGGCATTTGCCATTGCCACCGACTGCGGAGAAGCAGGACGGCATGATTTTTTAAGTCTGTGCAGTCTGTCGTCCAAGTACGACCAACGGGCAGCCGACAAGCTCTTCAGCAATGCCCTGAAGACCGGCCGTAACGACGTGCATCTGGGAACCGCCTTTCATCTGGCCGAGCTTTGCGGCGTGAAGATTCAGCATGAAGCCGCACCCGCCATTGGTACACTTGGTACACAAAGTTCACCCCTCTCTTCTACCTCACACACACGCGCACGCGAGGAAGAGTCCGCATCGGGCATTGAGCCACTGTCTCCATTACCCACTTTCGACGAACACCTCCACTGGCCTTATCCCTTGAATCACATCATGAGCTGCGGAACCTCCCCCGCCCAATACGATGTACTGCTACTGGGTGCCATCACCGTATTGGGTGCCAGTATGGGAAAACACGTCCGATGTTCCTACGGAGGAAAAATGATGTCCCCCTGCCTGCAAACCTTTGTAGTAGCCCTACCTGCATCCGGCAAAGGAGTGCTCTCCTTGGTACGCCTGCTTGCCGAGCCCATTCACGATGAAATACGTGGGCAGGTAGACGAAAGCATGGCATGTTACCGCCGCGAAAAAGCAAAATACGACACACTGGGCAAGGAACGTGGAAAAACGGAGACTCCCGTAATGCCTCTCAACAAGATGTTCCTCATCTCGGGCAACAACACCGGAACCGGCATCCTGCAAAACCTGATGGACTCCGACGGTACCGGACTGATATGCGAAAGCGAAGCCGACACCATCTCCACCGCCATCGGTTCGGAATACGGACACTGGAGCGACACCATGCGCAAAGCCTTCGACCACGACCGTCTGTCCTACAACCGGCGCACCGACCACGAATACCGAGAGGTAAAGAAAACTTATCTTTCCGTACTTCTGTCAGGCACCCCCTCACAAGTGAAACCACTGATTCCCACTGCTGAGAACGGGCTCTTTTCTCGCCAGGTATTCTACTACATGCCTGCCATACATCATTGGCAAAACCAGTTCGACCGCAATGACAGCGATCTTGAAGATACCTTCAAGGCTCTGGGCATGGAATGGAAGGACAAACTGAAAACCATTGTCATGAACGGAATATTCACCCTTCACCTTACGGACGGACAGAAAGATGAATTCAACCGGCTCTTCTCCCGGCTTTTCGTACGCTCCGGACTAGCCAACGGAAACGAGATGTCAAGCAGCGTGGCACGTCTGGCCATCAACATCTGCCGCATCATGGAAGTGGTGGCCATGCTCCGCGCAATGGAACAAGGGGAAATCACCGCCTCGCCTTACGTGTCGCCCGACCCTCACACAGCCACAGACAATCTGAAAGACCACATTGTCAGCCGATGGAATCTCCTTATTGCTTCCGATGACTTTCATGCCGTACTCTCACTGGCCGAAAGCCTTTATCGGCATACCACCCATATCCTCTCCTTCCTGCCCAACACCGAAGTGACAAGCCGCGGCAATGCCGACCGGGATGCACTGGTAGACAGCATGGAAGAAGAATTCACACGGGCCTCTTTCCTGCAGAAAGCCGGAGAGATGGGCATCAAATCGGAAACCGCCTCCACCTGGCTCAAACGTATGCAGAAACACGGGCTGGTGGAAAATGTAGATGGCAAGGGAAACTACCGGAAACCAAAAGTCTGACATTCACTTCGCTTCACGCACGCGTATGTGTGTGAGGCGAAAGGATGGATGAACCTCTGTACCAAGTGTACCAACCTCACCTTTACGATTCCCGGCCTGACCTTTACGCCATCCAACCTCAGGTTTAAGGCTCTCCAAGTGCAGCCACTATCAGCCGCACTTGGGCAGGCGTATAAGAGCGGGAACGGGAAGAACCGCCCAAAGCGGAAAGTCCGTCACGCAAATCGGGACAAAGGTCTATCCAGTGTTTCAGTTTGCGGAAGGCAGCCTCCGGACAAAGATTGGGACAATAGATTTGGGCCAATTCGGTACGCCCGTATGTACGTATGACAAAAGAATCCATAGTTGACAGTTACGATTTATATTTCATCAAAAGTAACTATAAATCATGACATTATCAAACTTACAAGCGTAAATAACCGACTAAAACAGACCCAAACAGACGAGAACCTGCAAAAACCGACAAACGCCCGTATCCACAGCCTTATCTTTGCATCGTTGAGTTCAACACAGCAAATGTTTTTATCCTTTAACTTCTAAATTTTAATTGTATGATTCGTTACAAAAAGTATCAAGTGACGGGCGAAGACAGCCCACTGAAAGGCCTCTGGTATGCACGCCCCGTAATCGAAGAAACCTTCGACATCGAAAAATTGGCCAAGCACATGTCCAATCACAACACCCCCTATTCGAGTGGTGTCATCAAGGGGGTACTGGCAGACATGGTTTCCTGCACCAAAGAATTGATTCTGGACGGCAAGAACGTGAAACTGGATGACCTTGCCATCTTCTCCGTAGGAATCGTCAGCAAGAAAGGGGCGCAATCCGCTGCCGACTTCTCGCTGGCCAACAACGTGAAGGGGCTGAAGCTCCGCGCCCGTGCCACCGGCGAACTGAGTAATGCCCAAATCAACCTGGATGGACAGCTGAAGGAATCTTCCCTGTACACCGTAGGCGGAAAAGCTCCCGATGGCAGTGGTTCCGACGGCGGTTCCGGAGGAAGTGACGGCAATCAAGGCGAGAATCCGTTAGGATGAGAATAATTACAAATTACTAATTACTAATTATCAATTACCAATCATCATGAGTGAAGACAAAAAGTCAAAATCCGTGTGGGGCATTGTCCTCAAAGTAATCATCACCGTAGCTACCGCCATAGCGGGAGCTTTAGGTCTGGGCGCTTGCAAATAGCCATGCGTACGATTACCCTGCTCATTGTTCATTGCTCAGCCACGCCTCAAGGCGTGGCCCTGGGCTTTGAGGATTGCCGCCGCGACCACATCCACCACCGCGGCTTCCGTGACATCGGCTATCATTTCTATCTGACCCGCAACGGCGAAATACACCGCGGCCGCCCGTTGGAAAAAATAGGTGCGCATTGCCTCAATCACAACCGCCATTCTATCGGCATCTGTTATGAAGGAGGACTGGATGCTGCAAGTTTTCCTGCCGATACCCGTACATTGGAACAGAAGGCTTCGTTACTGGCACTGCTACGTGAGTTGAAGCGTATCTTTCCACGGGCGCTGATTGTGGGGCACCATGACTTGAATCCGACGAAAGCGTGTCCGTGCTTCGATGCGGAAAAGGAGTATAGGGGGCTGTAAAGGCTCCCTATAATCCTTTATTTGAGTCTTTATATTTCAGAACCTAAAGTAATCAACTTTTCCATATCCATTACCTACGAACAAAGATAGAAAAATAAATTCCAGACCTCTATTTTATCTTCTTATTTTTATCAGGCTAACCATTCACGTACTCCAATGCAAACCTCGTCCCTTTCTCCAAATCCCGGTTCACGTTCTTTCCCAATATATCTTTCAGATATTTGGGGTGCAGGCCGAAGCCCGGACGGACGGAGCGAACGTTCCGCTCCGTAATCACTTCTCCGGCCTTCATATCCTCGGCCACATAGAGAGAACGTGATGCGGAACGGCTACCTCTCATTTTCTCCGTCAATTCGTAAGTCGTTTTCCCCAAAGATAACTCAGCCATGCGCACATCTTTTACCATTTGGGCAAAATCTTTCTCTTCCATAGAAAAAGAACAATCCGGACCACCGATGGAACGATTCAAAATAAAGTGCTTTTCTATCATACTCGCACCTTGAGTAACCGCCACAATGGGAGAGACACTCCCCAGGGTATGGTCGGAAAGTCCACTTTTTACCTGGAAACGTTCTGCCAAATCACGAATCATACAAAGATTGGCTTCCTCAACTGGAGCCGGATAAGAAGAGGTACACTTAAGAACCGTAATATCATTATTTCCCATTCTGCGGCAAGCTTCAACAGCCAATTGAATATCTTCTTCGGTGGCTATGCCTGTAGCAAGTACCATCGGCTTATGCTTCGAAGCCGCGTATTCTATCAATGGAATATCCGTAATTTCGAAAGAAGCTATCTTATAAACGGGACAGTCCAAAGCCTCAAGCATATCGACGGCTGTCTTATCAAAAGGAGAAGAAAAACAGATCAGTCCTTCTTCCTTGGCCACATGGAACAACTCTTCATGCCACTCCCAAGGAGTATAAGCCTGTTCATACAAATCATAAAAATATTGCCCGTCCCATATAGAGCCTTCATTAATTATAAAATCAGGCTTGTCACAGCGAAGCGTAATGGTATCAGCCCGATAGGTCTGCAACTTGACGGCATCGGCTCCGGCACGTTTTGCAGCCCTGACGGTTTCAATGGCTGTTTCTTTCTTACCGTTATGGTTGGCAGACATCTCAGCCACAATCATACACTTATCTCTCATGTCTTTACTATTTAATCGTCCTTAGAATACTTTCAAGCTCTTCCATACTATCAGTCTGAAGTATGATATACCCTAAACGGTCTAAAGAGTTTTTTATTTTTTTTTCAGAATAAGGTCTTATTTCAGACCGAAAAACAGCCGATGACCGGGAAGAGCTTAGAAAATCCACACAACGCTGATAGTTGAGCGGATTAAGGAACTGTACCGCTGAGCATTTTTCATGTTTGCGAAGGACATCAACGGGCAAACCAAGAGAACAGTTCACCAGATTTCTCAGCATATCTATCCCGGTTGACAATGGAACCAAATCAGAGGTTATATAATCTCCTCCAAGCCGGCAAGCAATTTCTATGATATAAGCGCCCGATTCATTCAGCTTTATTTCTGTATGCGAGGGACAATTATTAAGTCCAATCAGGCAAAGTGCTTTTGATACGGTCTCCGAAACCAGCTCCCACTCCTGTTTCGTTATACGCGCCGGTTCAATGTGCGTATCTTCAACAAAGAAGCCTTCTGCCTCACCGATACAAAGTTTCTCCGTAATAGTGACAACGGTAGTTTTATTGTTTTGCGTATATGTTTCAACACTGAATTCACGGCCTGTTATAAAGCCCTCGACAATGGCCTTTCCGGTACGGGAATAACCGAGAGCTTCGGAAAAAGCAAGTACAAGTTCTTTATGATTTGTAACCTTTTTTACTCCGCGGCTTGCAGAGGAATCTACCGGTTTGACAATATATGGATAATCTTGCAATGTGCCCAAGTCCGTATCTTTATCACAAAGCATGAAAAATGGTACATCAATCCCGTTGGCCGCAAACATTTCCCTCTGCAAGTATTTGTTTGTACAGATTTTTGCGACCTCAGTGGACATGGACGGAAGCCCCAGCTGTTCCCCGACATAGGAAACCACATTTACAGGCGCGTCACTTGTAGTAAGTATGCCGTCAACAGAGTGACGTTTGGCACATTCCAAAACACCTTCCTTATCCATCGTGCTGACAAGAACCGGTTCCGAGGCGTACCCCATTCCCGGAGTATTCGCATCCATATCTGCGACTATGGTATGCAATCCCATATCGTTCGCCTTTCGGATGACAGGAACCTGCATTTCACCTGCGCCCAGTATCAATAATCTTTTATTCATATAACCGAATTTATCACATCACAGATCTTTCTTGCCTGTGCTTCACTGAACCAGAAATCATTAAACAAATTGACGATATGCTTCACCTCCACTTCCGCAACAGGAGAAGAAACACCTTTGAACATGTATGAAACCGAAGGGAAATTAGTCCCGGCAAACAGACCGGCCTTGAATATTGCGTCAAGAACCTTCTGCCGGTTCTCGATGACAATCATGAACCTCCAGTTCTGGAAATCATCTCCCATCTGAATCGATTCAGGAAGCAGATTCCTGTATATCTTGTTTATTTTCTCTTTTTCCGCAATCACTTTTGGGAGCTTTCTTTCAATGATGTCAAAATATTCCTCATCGGTCATTTGCAAATTTGAGGCGTCCAGCCAAGGATAGTCAGCCGGAAGCATATATCTGACATTCTCCAGGAGACATTTCCTTATATATACCGAATGCTTTTGTTCACTAATGCTATCATACTAATAATCAACAACTTCGTACCCCCCTAAAACTTGCATAGCCACCATAGGAAAGTTCTATGAATTTAGCATATCCGGTACTGTAAAGGCAGAGATCCACATTTTCAGGCAAGGAATCTACCAATTCGGGAATGCACAAACAACAATCATCAATGATACAAAGATTTGGATCGAGACTTTTCACTGCTCGGTAAAATTCTTTGTTGTCATACTTTTTCCCGTAGGCATGCACAAATACAAGACCGGAATATTTTCCCGCCTCTATAGCTGTCAAACATTTCTCGGTTGACATGGCATGGCTTTCATCTATGTCTATAAATTCAAAACCGACACCTGCTTTCATAAACGACAGGGGCACTACAGGACACACATTTGCCAGCAATAAGAACGGTTTATCAAAATGGTTGCCAGACAGATAATTATACAATATGGCCGAAGCTCTTTGTGAAGTTACTTGCATATCAACAGACTTTTAAACAAATTGACAAACCGTTTGGGAATATCCGGAGTGATGGCATGTCTTTTACGAATGGCCATCTTATCCAAATTCTCAGCAACAAGAGTAAAGGCAGCGGCATCGGTATAATCACCCACCCCCTGAATCAGCCCTTCACGCAAAAACATATAATAGTCGTACTCCTGATTATCAACATAATACCCTCCTATAACAGGAGTTCCACAGGCCAATGCCTCATTCATCATCGTAGAGGCAGGCAATATGGCGACATCTACAGTACTAAACAAGTCTGCAATGGAACCGGCAGACAAATTCTTCTGATAGGTTACTTTGGGGTCATCAACCATATTCTCGGCTGCATACGAATCACCGACAATTGCCGTTATCTTCTTCACATTGTCTTTGGCTTTAATTGCATGAATGGTCTGATACGTCAAATTCAAGAAATCAGAACCACCAAAAGCCACCAATACATATAAACCTCCTGAATAATTGTTCCGTTTATTCTGCAGCGCAACATTGAAGAAAGGCCTCCTCAACAATGAAAATTGAAGCCCAAAGGCAAATTGAGTATATGGTTCACACGAATAGTCATCACGCGTGTAACCCAATCCCTGATTGACTATAAGATCAGCCACATAGTGCTTGTCGTGCATATCATCCACACACACCAGACAGCAACCTTTTTGCTTGATGGCACGCTGGTAATCAGTAGTAAAGAAATAGTTGTCAAGTACCACAATTTCGTCACCTTGTAAAAGGGAAAGGAACTCATCATAATGCGATTCTTCCTGTAAGGGGATGAAAGGACATACCTTCTCCATCTCACTCACCTGATAAGGGGTAGGATGGCAAGTAAAGAAGGTACAATCAAAATCGTCCTTCAGCATATCGGCCAAAGCCAGAGTACGAATAAAGTGACCGTAGCCGATGGCAGCACTTGCATCGGCACGGAGATAGATTTTCTGCATTACATCATTTATGAAGCAACTCATACTTCATCTCTGCCAATGCCCAGTCAGTCTGTGTATCAAGGTCCTGCACTTCAAGTTCGGAAAGTACCAACCCGGCTGTATTCTCACCCCAAAAAGTCCGGCTCTCCACAAAGGGAGCAGTGCGAGAGAAATAGAACTGACCGGCATCGTGATAAATCGGTTCTAAATCTTGGGAACGTGCATTTTTGTATTCGGGATAAACCATACTAATTTTTCCATCCACGATGTGAAGGCTGCGCTGTATAGGATAGGAATAAGCCACACAAGTGAAAACGGAATCTATCTCCGAATTCATTTTTCCGTATGCTTCCCGGAGTCTTTCGGGAGTGACAAAAGGAGCCGTTGAGTAAATGCAACAAACCGTTTCAAACTCCCTGCCTTGCTCTTTATACTTCCTCAGTACTTCAAGAATTACATCATCAGTACCGGCATAGTCATTTGACATCTCGGCACTCCGCATAAAAGGAACTTTGGCACCATACTTACAAGCTATTCCGGCAATCTCCTCATCATCGGTAGAAACCATCACCTCCTCAAAAAGACCGCTTTGTAAAGCTGCCTCTATGGAATATGTAATGATAGGTTTACCCATAAAGGGCTTGATATTCTTACGCGGAATACGTTTACTGCCGCCACGTGCAGGAATGATTGCTATATTTTTCATTTCGCTACAAATTCTATAACCTTTTCAATCACATACTCCTGTTCCTCGTCCGTCAGCGTGGGATACATCGGAAGACTCAGACAATGTTCGTAATACTCTTCTACTATAGGTAAATCGCCTTTCCTATTGCCCCACTGCTGATAGTAAGGCATCAGATGAAGCGGAGCATAATGAACCTGCGCATAGACATTGTTCTCGTGCAGATAATTATAAAGGCCCAAGCGGTCAGCTACTTGAATGATATAAAGGTGATAAGCATGATAGACATCGGCAGCATTGAACGGAGTCTTGATGCCATCTATTCCGGAAAACGCTTCATTATAGCGTCTCACGATTTCATGGCGGCGTTCAAGACCTGCTTTCGCACGCTCCAGCTGAGAAATACCCAAGGCAGCCTGAAAATCAGTCAGACGGTAATTATACCCTAACTCCTGCATCTCATAATACCAGCCACCATGATGCTCGTGTAATAAAGCAGGGTCTTTCGTAATGCCATGCGTACGGTAAAGACAAAGCCTGTCATAGAGCTCCTTGCTGTTGGTGGTCACCATGCCTCCCTCACCCGTAGCGATATGTTTCACGGGATGGAAAGAGAATACGGCACAGTCGGCAAAACGACCGTTACCACAATGTTGTTTCTTGCCTTTACTGTCCATGAAATAGCCGCCGGGAGCATGGCAGGCATCCTCGATAATCCACAAACCGTACTCGTCGGCAAGCTTTCTGAACTCTTCCAGATCCAAAGGATAGCCTGCAAAATCAACTGGAACAATACCTTTGTAAGTACCGCGGGGAGAAGCTTTAAGCATGGCTTCAAGTTTACGGATATCCATGAGGTAAGTATCCTTGTCAATATCACAGAATACCACCTCGCCGCCACAATAGCGGATGCAGTTGGCACTGGCAGCAAAGGTCATGGGAGTGACAATCACCTTGTCACCCGGCTTTACATTCAGTGCGGTAGCTGCAAGATGAAGCCCTGAAGTGGCATTGTTCACCGCTACGGCATATTGTGCACCTACATATTCGGCAAATTTCGTTTCAAATTCCCTGATTTTGGGACCTTGTGTCAGGTAATCGCTTTTCAAGGTATCGATGACTGCCCGGATATCCTCATCTGTGATATGCTGACGACCGTATGGAATAGGCTTGCTTATCATTTCACCTCGAAATTAGGGTCAACGTATTTCTTTATATTCTCGCGCATAGTCTCTACTGTCTCCCACTCCGTATTGTTGTCACTGCTGTAGTGGAAACCGTCGGGAACGGGTACTGCATTGTGATGTCTGATGAACTCTTCGCGACTGTGCTTGAAAGATACAGAAGGAAGAATGACATAATATCTGCCCAAATCGATTGTATCAAGAGCATCGGTTACAGTAATCATCTCCTCGTGCAGCTTCTCTCCCGGACGGATGCCCACTTCCACCTGCGGCAGATTGGGTGCAATGGCGGTAGCCACGTCCTGGATATGATAGGAAGGAATCTTAGGAATAAAGATTTCACCACCCAGGTGATGTCCGATGGCATACATGACCAAAGCGACACCGGCTTCCAGCGAAATGTTGAAACGGGTCATGCGCATATCGGTTATGGGAAGTTCCTTCGCCCCGTTGTCACGCTTGTTGATAAAGAAAGGGATTACGGAACCGCGGGAACCCATCACATTGCCATAACGGACTACGGAGAACCTGATGTTCTTGGAACCGCTGATATTGTTGGCAGCAGTAAACAGCTTGTCGGAAGTGAGCTTGGTGGCGCCATAAAGATTGATGGGGGCACATGCCTTGTCGGTAGAAAGGGCCACCACATGCTGTACACCGGTGGCAAGAGCAGCCTTTATCACATTCTGCGCACCGTGTACATTGGTTTTGATGCACTCTTCGGGATTGTATTCAGCGGTATCCACCTGCTTGATGGCGGCTGCATGGATAATCACGTCCACTCCTTCGCAAGCCCGCGTCAGGCGTTCGAGGTCACGGACATCACCGATAAAGAAACGCAGTTGCGGATACTTATGACCGGGATATTTCTGTTTCAGCTCAAATTGCTTCAGCTCATCGCGGGAGTAAATAATGATTTTCTTTACTTGCGGATAATCACGGAGAATGGTTTCCACAAACTTCTTTCCGAAGGAACCCGTTCCTCCGGTAATCAATACGGATTTATTGTTAAGCATTATAATGAAAAGTTTTATTCATCGATATATTCCCACGGATAGGGATTGTCTGTCACATTCTGAAACTCATCAACCGCTTCCTGCTGTTCGGGAGTAAGTGATAAGGAATCCCAAGAGGCGATGATGGAACGGCCCTCGTCGGCCAAAGACTCGTCGAACACTTCACCGTAGCAGGCGGTAAGCAGACGGAGCTTCAGTAAGGAAGCGGGAAGGGCATCGAGCACATCCCAACAACAGTCCAGCACTTTCTGGACATGCCGCTGCTTTTCGCCATGGTCCACAAAAGAGGCGCTGTAACCCATAAGAAGGGCAAGACAGACATTTGCCTGCTCTTCGATGGTAGTGCCTTTTACACCCGACCGGTACAAAGCCATGGTAAGACGGTAGACCTCACCGTTCCGCCGTGACAAGTCATCGCTATAGACGGGACTGCCGTCCATACCCAAATACATCAGTTCGTGCGCAGCACGCTGAAGAGTGATTGCTTCTTCGGAAAGAGACATAAGCAATTATAGAATTAAGAATTAAAAATTAAAGTTCAGCCGATTACTTCTATAAGATCGGGATGGATAGTGGCCATGGCAACAGCTATGACACCTTGTATTTCGATAACCACGCGACGGTCACGTGCGCCTTTCACCTTCAGAAATATCCCCTCTTGCCCCTCAAATTCACCGCCGGTAATCCGGACTTTGGTACCTTTGGACAAGTTCAATTCATCCGGTTGAAAATAAAGAAGATGATCATCGTAAGTGCCGGATACGGCAATGAAACGCTGCATCTGACTGTCGGGGACAATAATCTTCTGCCCACTGCGGGTATCGGTGATATATTGCAGATAAGTGACTTGAGACTTGACACGCTGCACATCGGAAGGACGGGCATGGACAAAAAGCAGATTATGAACGACCGGAACCAGAGCACGGACCTTTTTTCCTTTTTTTATACTTATCTTGTATTGCATAGGAATGAAACAGCCCAAATTTTCTTTCTTGAGCAGATACATGGCATCCGGTTCTCTGCGGTAGGTGGCACGCATAGCATACCAGATTTCGACCTCTTTCTCTATTCCCATTTTTATGCTTTTGTTCAGACAAGGGTATTCTCCTGGGGCTTTAAATTCCTTGCATACACTTGGAATTCAATCACTTGCGGACACTTTATGTAGAATACGACAAGCTTTATGCCCTTCTTGTCAACAGATTTTTTGCAGTCATTCATTACCTAACAGGTAAAATACTGTAAACGAATCTATTGCAAGCAAAAAGCGTTCAATAGACGTTCGTTTAATGAACGCAAAGATAACGTGTATTTTTGAATCTCGCAAAATGTTTAATAAAAATATTCTATAAATTTCTTTTTAATGAGTATAATACTTTGTCAGTAAGCCTATTGCATTGTATTTCTCTAACTTCTTCCTTTTACTAATTTTTAAGTAATCTTCCCTCTTTAATTTTCTTAAATATTGACGTTCAAAAAACGAACGTTTAAAAAACACCTTTTCTAAACGCAATATTTCACTGTATAACAACCAATTACACCCAAATAAAAAAAATATCGTGTTTATAGAAATCAGATTTCCACAAACACGATATCAATTAAAAAAGAAATTACTATTCTCAGAAATTAAAGATACCCAATTCCGGGAAAGTAGCCCCCTGCACTGCAAAACAGATTCCGAAGCAAGCTGCACTTACAATCCAAAGGATAACCAGCGTCCACTTCAAGCCGGAGTTCATCGGCTGCCACTTGAATATCTGGCTAAAGATGGCCCACACAAGGCTGACCAAAGGAATTCCTACCAGCAAGATTCCTGCAATGTACATCACAATGGCAGACAGTGGAGAAGTAGGCAGTACCACATCAGCCATCGGGAAAAGGGAAATGAGAGCTGCACCACCACCAACAGCCACCGCTATCGCAGCAAACAACAGCGCCACGAATACCACTCCAAACACAAACAGTATCGGACTGCAAATAATGGCGAATATCACCAGACAGATTTTCAACAGCCAACCGACTACCATCACCAGCGTATCTCCCAACTTCTGCAAGAAAGTACGGGGCTTGTCCGACCTCATATAATCATTCACCCCATTGGCAACCTTCTCGAAGCCATCCGTCACCGTCTTTCCGATATTCTCTACCGTAACAGCCTCACCGCGCATGCTTAACTTCTCGGCAGCCGTGCGGGCTTCTGGGATAATCAGCCAACATACGATATAAACCGGTATCAACGTTCCTACCCCACAAATCAAGACGACAAGCAGCAACAGACGGAGCAAAGTCACATCCCAACCCAGATAGGCAGCCATTCCACTAATGACACCACCCAGCATCTTGTCATCAGGATTGCGGTAGAGACGGCGGCGTGTAGTGCTATAAGCGGTATTGCTGCTCCATGCACCGGCACCATAACCACCTCCGGCATTTGTACTACCGGCATCGGCACTGCTGCTCTCTCCTTCCGTCTCCATGTCCTCCGGCTTTCCCATGCGGGCAATCACCTCTTCCACATCGGCAATCGTGATTACTTGTGAACCGGCCGACAATTTCTCGGCAAAGAGTTCGGAAATGCGGCGTTCTATATCATCTACAATCTCGTCGGCACTGGCTTCCTTACGGAAGTGTATCTTGAGATTACTCAGATAATTATCCAAAAGGCGGTATGCGTCATCATCAATATTAAAAACGGTTCCACCTAAATTTACAGTTAATGTCTTTTTCATAACACACTATTTATTTACAATTTGACTATTTACGATTTACTATTTACCATTCGGCGAATGCAGCATATTCTCTGTGGTCATTTCAAGAATTGCTGATGTGATTCACCGTCTCGTTCAACTCTTTCCAGGACATTTCCAGTTCACCGAGAAAGACTTCTCCTTTTTCCGTCAACCGGTAATACTTACGTGGAGGACCTTGCGTAGACTCAATCCATTCATAACCCAGCAAGTCGTCGTTCTTCAGACGGGTGAGCAACGGATAAAGTGTACCTTCCACTACAATCAGTCTGGCTTCTTTCAACTTCTGAATGATATCCGAAGCGTAAGCCGGCTCCTTGTGAAGCAGCAGCATGATGCAATATTCAAGCATGCCCTTGCGCATTTGCGACTTTACATTGTTTACATCCATAATGGTATTTACTATTTGACAATTTACGATTTACTATTTTGCTGCGCAATAGAGTAATGAGTGTTCTCATTCATTCTATTGTTGTTCCTTGTATGACACAAATATATGTATTATATCAGTACCTTGTATTACAAAGTACCTTATATTAAGCATAATTAACAAGACAAGAGCTACTTTACTATGTTCATAGGACAAGTATAATCAATAGCATAATGTAATATAAATAGGGAAATTTCCCCATTCTAATCTTTACCTACTTTCTTTTTGCTATTCTAAAAGCTTTTCATATCTTTGTTTCTGACCCTAATCTATTACGTAATGAAAGTACTAACTATCCATGATTTGGAAGCAATCAAGAAGAGGGCAGAAAACGCACTTCTGTTGCGCGAACAAAGCAATGAAGCAGTGGCCGAACAATGCTGCGGACTGGCGGCAGGCACTAAACATCTGCAGATTCTGATTTGCGGCGGCACGGGATGCAAGGCATCCGCCAGCCATGTCATCGCTGAAAAACTTCAGCAGGCACTCGAGAAAAACAAGATTACCGACCAAGTAAATGTAATCACCACCGGATGCTTCGGCTTCTGCGAGAAAGGACCGATTGTTAAGATTATCCCCGACAATACCTTCTATACGCAGGTCACTCCCGAAGATGCGGAAGAAATAGTCAGCGAACACATCATCGGCGGACGGAAGATAGAACGGCTGCTCTATGTGGACCCGAAAACAGAAAAGGCCGTCAGCGACTCCAAGCACATGGACTTCTACCGGAAGCAGATGCGCATCGCCCTACGAAACTGCGGCTTCATCGACCCGGAGAATATAGAAGAATACATCGGCTTGAACGGTTACCGCGCACTGGCAGACAGCCTGCTGAACGGTACGCCGGAAGCGGTAATAGAAGAAATAAAGCGCTCCGGTCTGCGTGGACGCGGCGGCGGCGGTTTCCCCACCGGAAGGAAATGGGAACTTGCCAGCCGGCAGCAAGCCGACACCAAGTACGTGGTGTGCAATGCCGACGAAGGTGACCCCGGCGCATTTATGGACCGCTCCATCATGGAAGGCGACCCGCACTCCATTGTAGAAGCGATGGCGCTTTGCGGCTACTCCATAGGTTCGTCCAAAGGCTTGGTCTACATCCGTGCCGAATATCCGCTTGCCATCCAACGGCTAAAGACTGCCATTGCACAAGCCCGCGAATACGGATTGCTGGGAGACAACATCTTCGGCACCGGCTTCTGCTTCGACATCGAGATACGCTATGGCGCAGGCGCCTTTGTCTGTGGCGAAGAGACGGCACTCATCCACTCCATGGAGGGAAAGCGCGGAGAGCCTACCTTGAAACCTCCCTTCCCGGCAGAGTCCGGCTATCTGGGCAAACCCACCAACGTGAACAATGTGGAGACGCTTGCCAACATACCTATTATATTGACACGCGGTGCAGAATGGTTCTCAACTATCGGAACTGAATTCTCCAAGGGGACAAAAGTTTTTGCCCTTGCAGGAAAAATAAATAACGTAGGATTGATAGAGGTTCCGATGGGAACCACCCTCCGCGAAGTAATCTACGAAATAGGCGGCGGCATCAAAGGCGGCAAGAAGTTCAAGGCTGTGCAGACCGGAGGTCCTTCGGGCGGCTGCCTGACGGAGAAGCATCTGGATACCCCGATAGACTTCGACAATCTGCTTGCCGAAGGTTCCATGATGGGTTCCGGCGGCATGATTGTAATGGATGAGGACGACTGCATGGTGTCCGTAGCCCGCTTCTATCTGGACTTCACGGTAGAGGAGTCGTGCGGAAAATGCACCCCTTGCCGCATCGGCAACAAGCGCCTGCTGGAAATACTGAACAAGATAACCGAAGGACGTGGCAGCGAGAAAGACCTGCAAACCCTCTCCACCCTGGGACAAGTGATAAAGGACACCGCCCTCTGCGGACTGGGGCAGACTTCGCCCAACCCGGTACTCTCCACCCTCAACAACTTCTACGACGAATACGTGAAGCACGTCAGGGAGAAGACCTGCCGCGCCCGGCAATGCAAGTCACTGCTCACCTACACCATCAATCCGGAGTTGTGCATCGGCTGTCACCTCTGCTTCAAGCATTGTCCGGCAGACGCCATTCTGGGAGATGTGCGCAAGCCCCACGTCATCAATCCGGACAAGTGCATCAAGTGCGGCATGTGCATGGCACGCTGCAAGTTCAAAGCCATATCTGTCTGCTAATCCCCCATTGCCATGGAAAAGAAACAAATTACCTTGCAAATAGACCGGCACTACATCACCGTGCCCGAAGGCGCTACCATCCTGGAAGCCGCCCGCAAAATAGGTATCGACATCCCTACCCTTTGTCACATCGACCTGAAGGGTACCTGCATCAAGAACAACCCCGCATCGTGCCGCATCTGTGTGGTTGAAGTGGAAGGACGGCGCAACCTCGCCCCCGCCTGCGCCACCCGCTGTACGGAGGGGATGGTGGTGCGTACCAGCACCCTGCGCGTGATGAATGCCCGCAAGGTGGTTGCCGAACTCATCCTGTCCGACCATCCCAACGACTGCCTCACCTGCCCCAAATGCGGCAACTGCGAGCTACAAACGCTGGCACTGCGCTTCAACATCCGCACCATGCCCTTCAACGGCGGCGAGCTATCACCCCGCAAGCGGGAGGTGACTTCGTCCATCGTCCGCAACATGGACAAATGTATCTTCTGCCGCCGCTGCGAGAGTGTCTGCAACGACGTGCAGACCGTAGGCGCGCTGGGTGCCATCCGCCGCGGATTCAACACCACCATTGCCCCCGCCTTCGACAAGATGATGACGGACAGTGAGTGCACCTACTGCGGGCAGTGCGTAGCCGTCTGCCCCGTAGGCGCGTTGACGGAACGCGACCATACCAACCGCCTGCTCGAGGACCTTGCCAATCCAGACAAAGTGGTCATTGTGCAGACGGCACCTGCCGTACGAGCCGCCCTGGGCGAAGAGTTCGATCTGCCCCCCGGCACACTGGTGACGGGCAAGATGGTATATGCCCTGCGCGAACTGGGTTTCGACTACGTGTTCGACACGGACTTTGCCGCCGACCTCACCATCATGGAAGAAGGAGCCGAGATACTGAACCGCCTGACCCGTTACCTCCAAGGCGACAAGTCCGTCCGCCTGCCTATCCTTACCTCCTGCTGTCCGGCATGGGTCAACTTCTTCGAGCACCACTTCCCCGACATGCTCGACATACCCTCTACGGCACGCTCGCCGCAACAGATGTTCGGCTCCATAGCCAAGACATTCTGGGCAAAGAAGATGGGCATTCCCCGTGAGAAGCTGGTAGTGGTATCCATCATGCCCTGCCTGGCAAAGAAATACGAATGCGACCGAGAGGAGTTCAAGACAGACGGCAATCCCGACGTGGACTACTCCATATCCACCCGCGAGCTGGCACGCCTCATCCGACGCGCCAACATAGGATTCACACTGCTGACCGATAAAGAGTTCGACCTGCCGATGGGAGCCTCAACGGGTGCAGGCGTTATCTTCGGCACTACCGGCGGCGTGATGGAGGCAGTCTTGCGCTCCGTCTACGAAATCTATACGGGACGGACGCTGGATAATGTAAACTTTGAGCAAGTGCGCGGACTCGCCGGTGTACGCCGCGCCACCATCGACCTGGACGGCTTTGAACTGAAAGTAGGCATCGCCCACGGTCTGGGCAATGCACGCCATCTGCTGGAGGACATCCGCAACGGGCACAACGAGTATCATGTAATTGAAATCATGGCTTGTCCCGGCGGCTGTATCGGCGGTGGCGGCCAACCGCTGCACCACGGCAATTCGGACGTGCTCTATGCACGTGCCAATGCGCTGTATCGCGAGGACGCCAACAAACCGTTGCGGAAGTCGCACGAGAACCCCTATATCAAGACACTGTATGAAGAGTATCTGGGCAAGCCGCTCAGTGAAACCGCGGAACATCTGCTGCATACACACTACTTCAACAAGTCTATGGATTAACCGCTAAAAAACAGAAGAACTATGTCAGAAATAAAATTGGCTTGTGACGTTGTCAAACAAGTGCGTGCCATTTGTGACAAGCATGGCAACCAGCCCGGCGAACTTATCAATATACTCCACGAAGCCCAGCACCTGCACGGCTACCTGCCCGAAGAGATGCAGCGTATCATTGCCGCCCAACTGGGTATTCCCGTGTCTCACGTGTACGGCGTGGTGACGTTCTATACTTTCTTTACGATGCTGCCCAAGGGGAAGCATCCCATCTCCGTGTGTATGGGTACCGCCTGCTACGTGCGTGGTTCGGAGAAACTGCTCGAAGAGTTCAAACGCGTGCTGGGCATTGAAGTGAGCGAAACGACTCCGGACGGCAAATTCTCCCTCGACTGCCTGCGTTGCGTAGGCGCCTGCGGACTGGCACCCGTAGTGATGATTGGCGAAAAGGTGTACGGAAGGCTGCAACCAATTGATGTTAAGAAGATATTGGAGGAGCTGGAATAACTCATTTCAACCTTGCGGATATCCATCCCAAGGAATGATTATCTTGTCCAGTATACCACTCAGGCAGGCTATTGCCACTCCGTAGTTCGTCATAGGAATATGTTGCGCACGGGCATGGGCTATACGATTGAGCACATATTTCCGGTTGAACATGCAGGCGCCGCAATGGATAATCAAATCATATCGGGACAAGTCTATGGGAAAGTCATTTCCGGAGACGAAGTCTATCTGCAACTCCCCGCCGATGCGTTTTCGTAGCAGGCGGGGAATTTTGACGGTACCGATGTCCTCAGTCAGCGGAGCATGGGTGCAGGCTTCGGCTATCAGTACACGCGATTGGGGTGTCAAGCTATGGATAGCGGCAGCCCCCTCCACGAAGGCATTGATATCTCCTTTATAACCGGCAAAAAGAACCGAGAAGGAAGTAAGACTACTCTCGGCAGGCTTTTGCTGATAGACGATGGGAAATATTTGTGAATCGGTGATAATCAGCTTGGGCGGACGGGCAAGGGCTTGCAGGGAAGCTTGCAGCTTGTCGGTGGTGCAACTCATCACCAGGCACTTCTTGTCCAGCAACTCGCGGATGGTCTGCACTTGCGGAAGAATGAGACGGCCTTTTGGGGCTTGCATATCCTGGGGCATAACCAGTAGGACGACATCACCCTCGCTTACCAAGTTTCCCGTGATGGTCTGCTCACCAAAATTCTCGGGAAGCTTTTCGAGAATAGCATCGAAGATGCCTTGAATGCCGGTACCCTCTTTGGCACTGACCACAACGGGAACCTGCCCGCACTCCTTTTCAATCCGAAGCACCACGGAAGCGGTGTCTTGACGCGAATCAGCTTTATTCAGTATCAGTATCACGGGAATTTCGCGCGCTGCCAGCAGCTTTATCCATTGCTGTTCCAGCGTTCCGTCAGCTTCATAGAGCAAGAGGGCGATGTCCGCTTTCTCCACCGTTTTTAAGGTACGCTCCACGCGCATACCGCCCAACTCGCCTTCGTCATCATCAAAACCGGGGGTATCGATAAAAAGGCACGGTCCCAAAGGATATACCTCCATGGCTTTAGTCACGGGGTCGGTAGTAGTGCCGGGCGTTGCGGATACTAATGCCGTGTCTTGCCCGGTCAAGGCATTGACCAGGCTGGACTTTCCACTGTTCCGCCGCCCAAAGACGGCAATGTGCAGACGGTTGGAATGAGGTGTATTATTCATAAATCCGAAAGCTAAAATCTAAAGTCTCTTTTCCCTTCTCCTATTTCCTGGAGGTTACGTTCGGCTATCGCCCGTATCTTAGGGTTCGGGATATGTGTCATCTCCTCACAAATCAGCCGTATGCCCTTCTCCTTGGTTTCGGGGGAAGCATAGTCCTCCAGATATTCTTTTAATGTCATCAGTGCATTGGGCTGACAGCAGTTTGCTATCTGTCCGCGCTTGACGAGCGACATGAAGCGGTCTCCGGTACGTCCCTTACGGTAGCAGGCGGTGCAGAAGCTGGGGATATGCCCCAGGTCGAGCAGCCAGCTCACCACTTCATCCAGCGTACGCCGGTCGCTCACATCGAATTGGGAGGAGTCTTCCTCTTTGGCTTCCGGCACGGCATAACCTCCTACACTGGTGCGTGAACCGCCGCTTATCTGCGAAACACCCAGTTCGAGCACCCGACGGCGTACGGCTTCCGACTCACGGGTGGAAATAATCATTCCCGTATAAGGCACCGCAATACGCGCCACTGCCACAATACGGCAGAACATCTCATCCGAGATGGCATCGGGAAAATCTTCGGTCGAAATATCATCTGCCGGACAGATACGCGGCACGCTGATGGTATGCGGACCCACGCCAAAGGTAGCTTCCAGATGTTCGGCATGCATCAGCAGTCCTACGAAGTCATAACGATAGGTGTTCAGACCGAACAATACGCCGATACCTACGTCGTCGATGCCACCCTCCATAGCACGGTCCATCGCTTCGGTGTGGTAGGCATAATTACTTTTCGGTCCCGTGGGATGCAAGGCTTCGTAATGCTCTTTGCTGTAAGTCTCCTGAAAAAGGATATAAGTGCCGATGCCAGCCTCCTTCAGCAGCCGGTAGTTCTCCACTGTAGTGGCGGCTATGTTGACATTCACCCGGCGGATGGCCCCATTCTTGTGATGAATGCTGTAGATGGTGCGGATAGACTCTAAGATATAGTCGATAGGGTTGTTTCGAGGGTCTTCTCCGGCTTCCAGCGCCAGGCGTTTATGCCCCATGTCCTGCAAGGCGATAACCTCGCGGCGTATCTCCTCTTGCGAGAGTTTCTTGCGGGGGATGGTACGGTTCTTGGCATGATACGGGCAATAGACGCAACCGTTCACGCAATAGTTGGAAAGGTAAAGCGGGGCAAACATCACAATGCGGTTGCCATAGAATTTCCGTTTGATTTCACGTGCCAGATGATAGATGCGCTGCACCAGTTCCGGCTCGTCACATTCCAGCAGCAGGGCCGCCTCCCGATGGGAAAGCCCCTGGCACAAAGCAGCCTTGTCAATCAAACTTTCGATGAGCGGACGGTTGTTGCGGTTTGCCTGCGCATACTCCAATGTATCCAATATCTCCTGGTGATTGATGAATTCTTCCGCTTGTCTTGACTTTATGTTATACACTTCGTAAATTGATAATTGGTAATTAAAATAAAGAATGAAGATTTGAAAATTATCAATTATCAACGGTCAATTCTCCATTCTCATAATCTCCTCTCTCTTTTGATACCTCGTAGCCTATCCCTTTCAGTTGTTCCTCCAATTTTAGCAAACCTTCTGCCGCTTCGGCACCCGCAGAAGCTTTGTTATCATAGAGGGAGTACTTCGCCCGCTGATGAGAAGGCGAAAGATTAGGCATCACGACATTGGCGCCAGCCAATATTCCCCGTTCCCGTCCGTCCGGAGCAAGTGTGGCCAGGGCAGTGGTAGCAGGTATCAGTGCCGCGGGATGCATCAACCGGAAGATAGAAAGCAACTTCAACGTCAACTCCATATCTCCCGGCGGAAAAGAGGAAAACGGAGTATCGTGATGTGGAAGAAAAGGTCCCATGCCTATCATCTCCGGCTGAAACCGTTCGATGAAGAGAATGTCTTCTACCAAATGGTCCACCGTCTGATAAGGACTGCCCACCATGATTCCGGTTCCCACTTGATAGCCTATCTCTTTCAGCCAGTCCAAGCATTGCAACCGATGGGAAAGGGACATCTCCGCAGGATGAAGCCGGTGATAATGCCCTTCGTTGCAGGTTTCGTGCCGCAACAGATAGCGGTTGGCACCTGCCAGGAAGAAACGTTCGTAGGCTTCCCGCGATTTCTCGCCCAAGGATAAGGTAATGGCACAATCCGGGAAGGATTGCCGGATGGCGGCAACTGTCTCCACCATCCCCTCATCCTTCACCGCCGGCGCTTCGCCCCCTTGCAGCACAAAGGTACGGAAGCCCAACCGATAGCCTTCATGGCAACACGAAAGAATCTCCTCCTGCGCCAGCTCATAACGGGTTATGTTCCGGTTCTCCTTCCGTATGCCGCAATAGTAGCAGTTATTGCGGCAACGGTTGGTTATCTCAATCAGTCCACGAATGAAGATTTTATTGCCAAAGCGGGCAAGCGCTTCTTCCCGGGCAAGCTCCTGCAGGTAGGCTGCAAGTTCTGTGTCCCGGCAAAGAAGCAAGGCTTTATACTCTTCGGCATCCAGCCTGCGATTGCTCCGCAGTTTGTCAATCAAATATTTCAATACGTTTCCTCTCTCTTAGCCAACTCTTGTGTCAACTGACGCTTTCCGGCAGCTATCTCATTGTGTGCACACGGTCCGGTGATGCAACCGCCCTCGCATGCCATCACTTCGATGAACTGTCCCGGAGCCTTACCGGTTTTGGCATAAGCACGCAGCGAACCGATAGCCTTCTTATCCAGATTAGCCACCTGCACGGCATTGATTTTATCCGCTTCTTCTTTCAGATAAGCCTTCACAGCACCCATCACACCGCCTGCCTGGGCAAAGCCATGTGCCTCGCGCACGGAAGTGAAACTCATGGAATAGGGCTTCGCCTGCTCCATCTGAATATCCAGTCCGGCAAACACGGAAGCCATCTCCTCGAAAGTCATAATGAAATCCACCGCTTCGTCACGCTGCGCCTCTTTACGCTTGGCTACGCACGGACCGATAAAGACCACCTTTGCATCCGGATACTTCTCCTTGGCAATGCGTGCGGCATAGTACATCGGCGAACCGGTGCCCGACACGTAGGGCTTCATGGCAGGAATATGCTTGTTCACCAGTTCTATATAAGACGGGCAGCAGGAAGTCGTCATAAACTTCTGTCCCTCTTCCAACTTCTCAATCAGTTCGTGCGCCTCGTTGCTGACGGTATCCATCGCACCTTGCGCCACCTCGATGACATCCGTAAAGCCCACTTGTTTCAGTGCGCCATACACTTGTTCAATAGTCGTCTTGAACTGCCCCAGAATGGACGGAGCCACGATAGCCACCACCTGCTCACCCTTACGGATTCTGTGCAACACGTCGAACACTTGCGAAATCTCGAAGATAGCTCCAAATGGGCATGCGTTCAAGCACTTTCCGCAGTAGATGCACTTACTTTCGTCGATGTGCTCTATCCCCTTCTCATCCTTGCTGATGGCTTTCACGGGACAAGCTTCCTCGCAAGGTACAGGAATGTAAACGATGGCATGATAAGGACAACTCTTATGGCAGATACCGCAACTGATACATTCATCATGGTCAATCCATGCCTGGCCGCTCTCCTTGACATGCACTGCCTTCTTGGGACAATTCACCTGGCAACTGCGTGCCGTACATCCGCGGCAGAGGTTCGTAATCTCGTAGTTAATCTGCACACATGCCGAACAAGCTTCGTCAATCACACACATGATGTTGTCTTTCGGCCTGCCATTTTCCGCTCTGTCCAATGCACGGGCAGCGTACTCCGACAAGGGGGTCAGCTCATCCGTCTCGTCCTCCATATCGAGTCCCAGAAGCGGCAATGACTTGTACTTCCACACCGCGCGCTCTTTGTGCACACAGCAGCGTCCCGCGTGCTTGGATCTCTTCGGACTCAGCTCGATGGGCAGCCGGTCTATTTTATCCACAAGTTCGTTGTTATTCCACAGCTTTACCAGTTCCTTCAGCAATCTGTGGCGGACAATCATAATGTTGCTCGTAAATACCATAATTCTTAAAATCAGAATTAGTTAGTTCGGTAACGGTCTGCAAAGATAACGATTGTTTCACAAAAAAGGCTTAACTTTACACCCCAAACAGTATAAATACAACCGATATGTTTACCATAAGAAAAGCAACGACAGCAGACTGCGCACTGATTCAGAAACTTGCGCAGCAAATATTTCCCGTCACGTATAAGGATATCCTTACTCCCGAGCAGACCGACTACATGATGGAATGGATGTATTCATTGGACAATATCCGTAAACAAATGGAAGAGGAAGGCCACGTCTATTTCCTGGCTTACGAAGAATGTGAAGCGGCGGGCTATGTGTCCGTACAGCAGCAAGGAGAAGATTTATTCCACCTGCAAAAGATTTATGTGCTCCCCTATTACCAGGGTGCACATTGCGGCAGTTTCCTCTTTCGCGAAGCCATCAAGTACATCAAGAAAGTGCATCCCGGCCCTTGTCTGATGGAATTGAATGTGAACCGTAACAACAAGGCACTGCAGTTTTACGAACATATGGGAATGCGGAAACTCCGTGAAGGGGATTTCCCGATAGGAAACGGATATTACATGAATGACTACATCATGGGACTGGAAATCTGAGTCCCGGCATTAAAAGCCCTCCAAAAACTAAAGGCTGCGCAGTTCATTACGAACATTGCGCAGCCTTTAGTTTTATCTTTCGTTTCCGATTACTTCGCCACCTTTTCAAGCCATTTCAGCATGAACAGCATGGTGAACATGGAAATGCAGCACGCTACTACAAATACCGTCCACGTCATCCAGATAGGAATGCTTTCGTAGAGGATAGCACCGATAACGAGCAACTGATTACCAATGGCAGTAGCGCCGAGCCAACCGCCCTGCATGATACCCTGATATTTGGGAGGAGCCACCTTGGACACGAATGAAATGCCCAACGGAGAAATGTACAATTCGGCAACAGTCAATATCAGATAGGTAACCATCAGCAACAGCGGAGTCACCTTCACCGGAGAGGTACCCAAAGCGATTATATCCTTGTGCATCGGCAAGTTGCTTACATAAGAACCGATAGCCATTATAAGGAAGCCGGTGGCAGCAATACCCATACCGATGGCAATCTTCCGCGGAGTGGAAGGCTCTTTACCCTTGGCACGCTGTGCTGCAAAGACAGCCATGATGACCGGTGTCAGAGATACAACGAAAATCGGGTTCAAAGACTGGAACAGCTCAGCGGAAATAGCCATGCCGAACAAATTCAAATCTGTATATTCCTTGGCAAAATACGTCAGTGTCAACCCATTCTGATGGAACGAGAACCAGAAGAAAATTACCACACCGAATACGGCAAACAATGCATACATGCGCTGTCTTACCTCTTGTGCGCTCATCTCCACTGCAGTGGCATCGCCCGCTTTTGCAGCCACCTTCTTGCTGGGATCGGGGAATTTCTTTCTGTTGATGACGAAAATTACCAAAGAGAGAACCATAGCCAAGATAGCTACACCGAATGCATAATGGAAACCGGTGGTAAACACGTTCAGATATTCATTGGCAAATACCGTCATATCCGTTACGGGTGTTCCGGAAATAGTGGCTTTCGTTGCCAGTGCACTATAAGTGTCCACAGCTTCGGGAGTCAGCGTTCCTGCCAGATGTCCGTGGCAAAGGGCAGGCAGGTCGGCATCATAATTGTAGCCGAATGTGGACAGCCACCAGTTACGTACGCCTACTGCAGCAAACGGAGCAAAGATGGCACCTACATTGATGAACATATAGAATAAGGAGAAACCGGAATCACGCATGCTGGAATATTGGGGATTGTCGTACATCTGCCCTACCAGCGCTTGAAGATTTCCCTTGAAAAGACCATTTCCGAAAGCAATGACAAACAAGGCCGCACAAGTAATCACCAAAAACAAGGTTTTATTGGCAACCGGTGTAGGAGACGGGATGGCAAGCATCAAGTAGCCTACCGCCATCAAGACAATGCCAGTAAAGATGGTACCTTTGTAATTACGGGTTCTGTCGGCAATAATACCACCTATCAATGCAAGAATGTAAATAGAAAAATAAAATGTTGAGTAAATCAAACCTGCCTCTTTTCCATCCAGTCCGAACTTGGCTTGCAAAAAAAGTACAAGAATGGCCATCATGGTATAAAAGCCGAAACGCTCGTCCAAATTAGCAAAGGATGCGGCAATCAGACCTTTAGGGTGTTTGTTGAACATAAAAATTAGTTTTTAGAATTAGTAATTGGATTGATTTCTTGAATAATTCCTGCAAATATATAAATTCTATTGAATATTTCCTTATAAAATTAAAATATCTCGGCAGAAATAGAAGATTTATTCATTAAAAAGAACACAAACTTCTGCACGCACTTCTTTTACCAAATCCTTCGGGTCCAGTTTAAGCTGCAAACCACGTTGTCCGGCACTGATATAGATATACGGAAACCGCAGGCACGTTTCATGGATATAGGTAGGGAAAGACTTCTTCATGCCGATGGGCGAACAGCCTCCGCGGATGTAGCCAGTCAGAGGTAAAAGTTCCTTAACCGGAATGAGGTCACACTTCTTGTTGCCCGATGCCTTTGCCGCCAGTTTCAAATCCACTTCGTGCTCACCCGGGATGACGCAGACAAAGTAGCCGGATTTATCGCCGTGAAGAATAAGTGTCTTGAACACGCAGTTGATGTCCTCGCCCAAACTGGCGGCTACATGTACGGCGCTCAAATCGTTCTCATCCACCTCGTAGGGAATGAGTTCATAGGCTATCTTGGCTTTGTCGAGCAGCCGCGCTGCATTCGTCTTATTAATTTTCACCATAACAAGTTACAAAATTAGTAATTATCCCCCAGCTCTTCACGCAGGAATTTCGGAGTATAGCCTTTCTCGCTCTTCGCCACCTCTTCGGGTGTTCCGCAGGAGAGGAGTTCCCCTCCCCCCTTGCCACCTTCGGGACCCATATCAATGATGTAGTCCGCCATCTTGATGACATCAAGATTATGCTCTATGACGATGACGGTGTTTCCTTTGTCAACAAGTTTGTTCAGTACATTCATCAGTACACGGATATCTTCAAAATGAAGTCCGGTGGTAGGTTCGTCGAGGATATAGAGTGTCTTGCCCGTATCACGCTTGGAGAGTTCCGTAGCCAACTTTACGCGCTGGCTCTCACCTCCGGAGAGCGTGGTGGAGGACTGTCCCAGCTTGATATAGCCCAATCCCACTTCCTGGATAACCTTAATCTTATTCAATATCTGGGGCACATTCTCGAAGAACTCCACCGCACGGTTGATGGTCATATCCAGCACATCGGCAATGGACTTGCCTTTAAAGCGCACTTCCAGCGTCTCGCGGTTATAGCGTTTGCCGTGGCACACCTCGCAAGGCACATACACATCTGGCAGGAAATTCATCTCAATGCATTTGTAGCCGTTGCCCTGGCAAGCCTCGCAGCGTCCGCCACTGACGTTAAAGGAGAAGCGTCCCGGCTTGTACCCGCGTATCTTCGCTTCGGGCAGGCCGACAAACAGATTGCGGATATCCGAGAACACACCCGTATAGGTGGCAGGATTGGAGCGCGGCGTACGTCCCAAGGGAGACTGGTCCACATTTACCACCTTGTCTATATATTCCAGCCCTTCAATACTGTCATAGTCCAAAGGATCCTGCAGTGAACGATAGAACTTCTGCGAAAGAATAGGCTGCAACGTCTCGTTGATAAGCGTGGACTTGCCACTGCCGGAAACACCGGTAACGCAAATCAGCTTGCCCAGCGAGAACTCTACATCCACATTCTTCAGATTATTACCCTTGGCGCCACGCAGCCACAGACTGTGTCCATTGCCCTCGCGACGCTTGGCAGGCACCTCAATGGCACGTTCTCCATTCAAGTATTGGGAAGTCAGCGTATGCGTCCGTAGCATTTCACGGGGAGTACCGGCAAAGACAACATCCCCTCCCAGCCTACCGGCTTTCGGCCCCATATCAATGACATAATCGGCGGCGAGCATCATATCCTTGTCATGCTCCACCACAATGACGGAGTTGCCAATGTCACGCAGTTCCTTCAAAGAGTGTATCAAGCGCTGGTTGTCGCGTTGGTGCAGGCCGATACTCGGCTCGTCCAATATATAGAGCACATTCACCAGCTGAGAGCCTATCTGCGTAGCCAGGCGGATACGCTGGCTCTCTCCACCGGAAAGGCTGACGGAACTGCGGTTCAGCGACAGATAATCCAGACCGACATCGAGCAGAAACTTGAGCCGCGTACGGATTTCCTTCAGGATTTCACCGGCAATCTGCTGCTGCTTGCTGCTGAGATGCGGGTCTACGGCAGATAGCCAGTCATACAGCTCGCTAATGTCCATTGTGGACAGTTCGTAGATGTTCTTGTCGTGGATGCGGAACGAAAGCGCTTCCTTGTTCAGCTTGGCGCCATGGCACTCCGGACAAACGGCAGTCTTGGCAAACTGGTCCGCCCACTTCTGCGCCGTGGCAGAAGCATCCTTCTCTTGCAACATCTGAATGTATTTGATGACACCCTCAAACGTCACGAAGTAGTCGGAAGAGGTGCCTATCAGCGAACTCTTTATCTTGATGCGCTCGTCCGAGCCGTAGAGCACCTCGTCCAGTGCATCCTCCGGCAGCTCCTTCACCGGAGTTTTCAGCGTTGCCTCATACTTCTCCAGCAAGGCGGTAATCTGCCAGAAAATCATGCTGTTCTTGGCTTTCCCCAAGGGTGCGATGGCACCTCCGGCGATGGAGAGCTCGCGGTCGGGAATCACCTTGTCGATGTCAATCTGGCTCACCACCCCCAGCCCTTTGCACTTGGGGCATGCGCCCTGCGGGGAGTTGAAGGAGAAGTTGTGCGGTGCCGGCTCCCGATAGGACAAGCCCGTCACGGGACACATCAGCCGCTTGCTGTAATGGCGCACGCTGTCGGTCTGCGCATCGAGTATCATCAGCAGCCCGTCGCCCTGGCGCATGGCGGTGGCTACGCTGTTCTTCAGGCGCGTGTCGTCCTTATCTGCCACCACAAGCTTGTCTATCACTACCTCCACATCGTGGTTCTTGTAGCGGTCCAGCTTCATACCGGGCAGGGCTTCGCGCACCTCGCCGTCCACACGCACGTAGAGGTAGCCTTTCTTGCGCACCTGCTCGAAAAGCTCCTTGTAGTGTCCCTTACGACCCCGCACCAGCGGGGCAAGGATGTAGATGCGCTTTCCTTTATAGTCTTTCAGGATGAGGTCCAGTATCTGCTCTTCGGTGTACTTCACCATCTTCTCGCCCGAGAGGTAGGAGTAGGCGTCGCCGGCGCGGGCATAGAGCAGACGCAGGTAATCGTACACCTCGGTGGTAGTGCCCACGGTGGAGCGCGGATTCTTGTTGGTGGTTTTCTGCTCGATGGAGATAACCGGGCTCAGTCCCGTTATCTTGTCCACATCCGGACGCTCCAGGTTTCCCAGGAAGTTACGGGCGTATGCCGAAAAAGTCTCGATATAGCGGCGCTGCCCTTCGGCAAAGATAGTATCGAATGCCAGCGAGGACTTGCCGCTTCCGCTCAGTCCGGTAATCACCGTAAGGCTGTTACGGGGAATCTCGGCATCGATATTCTTAAGGTTGTGCACGCGCGCACCATATACATTGATATATTCTGTTTCTTCTTGCATGTTAATTTATCCTATCGTTTTAACTGCAAAAATAACTGTTTCCCCCCGAATATCAGCCGAAAAGCGCTATTTTTCAGTTTTGAAATGCACAATATTATTTCTTAACGCAATCCTTTGGCAGAAATGCCACAATATTCGTACCTTTGCAGCTACTTTGGGAAATTGTAAACATAAACCAACGATTACTGAATGAAAACGATTAACCGCATTATCTGCTCCCTGCTGCTTGCCGGCGCATGCACGCTGGGTGCAGTGGCACAAGAGAACCAATCTTATTTCCTGCATACCATCGAAAAAGGACAAAGTCTCTACTCCATCGCCAGCATGTACGGCGTCAGCCAGGCAGACATCATCAAACTGAATCCCGGCAGTGACGAGAGAATATTCATCGGACGCACGCTGCGTATCCCCCGCAGTGCCGCCAACGCACAAAAAGAAACATACCACACCATCGCATCCGGCGAGACCCTCTACCGGCTGACTGTGAAATACAACGTATCTGCCAAAGCCATCTGTGACGCCAACCCTGGACTGAGCGCCGAGAATTTCCGTATCGGACAAGTCATCCTCATTCCTTCCACAACCGAGGCCGAAACCATGGCCCCGACCGAGACACTGAGCAACAACACAGTGGTTGCCAACAACAATATTCCCGGTCCCATAGAGTCGCGCTGCCGCGACATGCACAAGGTGAAACGAAAAGAAACCGTATTCAGCATCAGCCGCGAATACGGCATCAGCGAAGCCGAGCTGATTGCCGCCAATCCGGAGCTGAAAGGCGAGAACAAAATAAAGAAGGGAACCTTCCTCTGCATCCCCTACCCCAAGGCACAGACGGAGCAGAGCGCGCAGTTGCAGGCCACGCCTACCAACAGCGAGCTGTTCCGCGAAAACAGAAAAGAGACAGAGCGTTTCAGCACCATCAAGGCTGCCGTCATCCTCCCCTTTTTGGACGGGGTATCGAAGAGTGAGTCCTCCCGTATGGTGGAATACTACGAAGGCCTGCTGATGGCCGTAGACAGCCTGAAACGTACCGGCACTTCCATTGACTTGTACACTTACAATTCGGGCCCCGAAAGTGCCTCGCTGAACTCCATTCTGGGCAAAAGCGAGATGAAGGACATGGACATCATATTCGGGCCTCTGTACCAACAGCACATCGAGCCGCTGGCCGAATTTGCCAAGAAACAAGACACACGTCTGGTGATACCATTCACATCGAAAGACAACACGGTATTCCAGAATCCGGCGGTCTATCAGATAAATACTCCCCAATCCTATCTGTACTCCGAGGTGTACGACCACTTTGTGCGCCAGTTCCCCAACGCCAACGTCATCTTCATTGAAGCCAGCCAGGGCGCCAAGGACAAGGCAGAATTCATCAAGGGACTGAAAGACGAACTGCGCAACCGTTCCATCCCGATGAAGAGCCTGAAAGAGGATGTCACTGTAGAATCCCTGAAAACAGTATTACGCACGGACCGTGAGAATATCTTCATCCCCACATCCGGCAGTAACCTAACATTGATTAAGATACTTCCCCAATTGACCTTATTGGTGCGCGAGCAACCCGAAAGCCGTATCCATCTGTTCGGCTATCCGGAATGGCAAACCTACACCAAAGACCACTTGGAAGCCTTCTTTGAACTGGACACCTATTTCTATTCCTCTTTCTACACCAACAACCTGCTGCCTGCCGCCATCAACTTTACCAAAAACTACCGCAGATGGTATGGTAAGGAGATGGACGAGCGCTATCCCAAATTCGGAATGCTGGGCTTCGATACCGGCTATTTCTTCCTGAAAGGACTTGCGCGCTATGGCTCTTCTTTCGAGAAGAACATGCAGGGACTGGACCTGGTGCCCATCCAGACCGGCTTCAAGTTCCAACGGGTAAACAACTGGGGGGGCTTCATCAACAAGAAAGTGTTTTTTGTGCACTTCACCAAGAATTTTGAGCTGGTGAAGCTGGACTTTGATTAATGATTAGGGATTAATGATTAATCATCTGATAATCCACTATATAACTATTAACTCGTAGCTTGTAGCTTGTAACTTATAACTTATAGCATGAACCTGAGAACAATCATCATATTCGCCCTGCTGATGTGTGCATGTATATTGCCCCTGCATGCGCAGGTGGGCGAGCAACGCCACAACTTCGCTGTGGGCGTCAATGGAGGCATCAATCTGAATAGCGTAAGCTTCTCTCCCTCTATCAAGCAGAAGAATCTGATGGGCATCAACGGTGGTGTGACAGCCCGATATATCTCCGAGAAATATTTCAGCATGATTTGCGGTGCACAAATCGAGCTGAACTTCTCGCAGCACGGTTGGGACGAGTACTATGAAGACTATCCCACACTGAGCTACACACGCACCATGAACTATGTAGAAATACCCTTCCTGGCACATCTGGCCTTCGGCAAGGACCGCGGTCTGCAATTCTTCATCCATGCCGGTCCGCAGATAGGCTTCCTGCTTGGCGACAGCGAAAAGATAGACGGCGACTGGGACGACACTGTAGCAGACTCCTACACCAACATCACCGTGGAACAGCACGGCAAAGCCATAGACAACAAATTCGACTACGGCATTGCAGGTGGAGCAGGCATAGAACTACGCACCAAGGCAGGCAATTTCATTGTAGAAGGAAGATACTACTATGCTTTGTCCGATTTCTATGGCAGCACCAAGAAGGACTTTTTCTCGCGCTCCGCACACGGAGTCATTACGGCCAAGGTAACTTATCTCTTTGACTTGAAGAAGTAATGCTTGTAGGGAAACACCCGTTTCACTCGTAGGAACGACTATCTCCTCTAATGGGAACAGTATAATGGGAACGGCTGAACCCCAAGCAGAAACGATAAAAAAGGCAGACCACGTATCCCGAATGAAATACGTGGTCTGCCTTTTGTTATTATCAAGTAGATAAACCTTCTTATCTTCTTAAACGGTCTGCAGCCTTCACCATCACCTCATCTTTGTAGATGGCACGGAAGGCCAGATAGTTGAGGATGATGGCTACCACCGGAAGGCAAAGCGCCCATCCAAGCTGGAAAGCCGTGGCATCCAAATCGCCCTTCAAAATAAACATAAATACGCAGAAGGCTATGTAGTAACCTATCAGCAGGATGCTGCTGAAAATCGTCATGCGTATTTGTAACATACGGTTACGGAAAAGGAATATCGTACAGAAGGCAACCAGTGCACTGAGCAGCAATATTCCGAACAAGCCCCAAGTAGACTGAAATCCTCCGTCGGCCAAAGCCACTCCCAGAGGCTTGAAAACATGCGCCGTCACTCCGTCCGCTCCGATGAACTGTCCTACGGGCATGCAGATGGCCACAACCAGCAGGACGGTTACCAACAACAAATAAACAGATTGAATACGCTGTATCATTACTGCAATTTTTCTTTTTCCTTAGCCGGATTGCGATAATAAATCTTACCTTCCACATACTCTTGTGTTGCAATCAATGTCGGCTTCGGCAGTTTTTCGTAATAGCGGGAAATCTCAATCTGTTCCCGGTTTTCGAACACTTCTTCCAGATTGTCATTGTAAGAGGCAAACTCAGCAAGCTTTTTGGAAAGGTCGTTCTTGATTTCCACACTAATCTGGTTGGCACGTTTTCCGATAATCGCTACGCTTTCGTATACATTACCGGTATCCTCACACAACTCCATCATATCACGGGTCACCGTAGTAGTAGGAGCATTTGTCTTTCTGTAATCCATAAATTTATCTATAGTATTAATTACAAATTATTAATTACTAATTACTCTTGTTCTTCGCCTCCCTCGCCCAGCATTTTCTGTGACTCCTTGAAGATTCGGTCGGCTTCCTTCGTATACTTGCTTTCAGGGAATTCGTTTTTAAAGGCATAACATTCATCCACCGCTTCACGGTAACGTTCGGCTCTTCTATCTTCCACACTATACACAGCCAACTCATACTTGGCACGCAAGATAAGAATGGATAAATCTTCACGTAGGTTGGTATAGGGATAATCCTTCAAAGCATTCTGCGCAGTGATAACGCAAGCCTGATAGTTGTTGCCCAGATAATTACCCATATTATAATAAAGTTTTGCAGACAGATACTCCTTCATCACCAGCTTGTCCTGCAAGGCAAATATCATGTTCTGCGCTTCTTCTTTCTTGGAACTTTGCGGGAAGTATTCCATAAACATCTGCAACTGCTGGATGGCACTATACGTACCGGATTGGTCCAAACGCGGCTCCGGAGTATCCAAATATAGAGCTTTACCGGCATGGAAACGTGCCAGTTCAGTGAATGTGCCGCGGGGATAAACGTTGTAGTATTGAATGAAAGTCTGCGCAGCAGTCTGATAATCCTTTTGGTTATAGTAACTCATGCCCAACATATAGAGGGATTCCTCTGCCTTATCAGTACCTTTGAGAATGGCAATCAATTCGTTGAGCAAAGTGGCAGCACGGTTGTACTGGCCTTTTGCGAAGTAATTTTTTGCCGCTTCGTACTTGTATTCGTAATCTGTGCTTTTCAGCAATTTGTTGTATTCTCCACACGAGGAGAGCAGCAATGCTGCAAGCAGAGTTATTAGGATGTTCTTCTTCATTACTTTTGTTCAAATAATGCGCAAAGATAGGGGTTCGCATCGAATAAAGCAACGATACGAGCCTTAATTTTTCAAAAACCAGACGAACGGGCAGGAATTAGGGATGAATGGTGAAAGATTAAGGATGAGGACTATGCAGGTTGATAGCACAGTCACTAATCACTAATCCCTAATCCTTCCTCCCTAATCCTTCGTTTTCACAGTTTATAGAGTTCGCTTGCCGCCAGCAAATCGACCTTTTTTTCTGTCAATACACGGATACAGTTATCCATGTCGTTGGGACGAATGATGACATTGGCCGTTTCACCATTGGCAAAGGAATACATGTACTCGATGAACACGCCTTCATCGGAGAGGAAACGGAGTACTTTCGCCAATGAACCGGGGATATTGGGACAACTGATGCCTACTACATCCGTTACGTTCACTGCGAAGTGATTATCTTTCAAAGCCTTATATGCTTTATCCGGTTCGGAAACAATGCCACGAAGGATACCGAAATCGGCATTCTCTGCAATACATAGAGCAGAAAGGTTGACACCTTCTTTTGCAAGAACTTCAGTCACCTCTGTGAGGCGACCGGACTTGTTCTCCAGAAAAATGGAAAGTTGTTTTGCTACCATAGGTTTATTTACGATTTGACAATTTACGATTTACCATGTACAATGTACAATTTGGCGATTTACAATTTGCGGTTGTCGATAACGCGCTTGGCTTTACCTACGCTGCGCTCAATACTGCGTGGTTCTACCAAACGGACATCTACGCCGAGACCGAGTACGCTCTGCAGGCGGGCCACAAGCTTCTTCTTCAGAGCCAGCATCTTGTTGATTTCATCGGAATAGTATTCGGGACGAACCTCAACCTGCAACTCCATGGTGTCGGTATTGTTCTTGCGGTCTACCAGCAAAAGGTAGTGAGGCTCGAACTCCGGCATTTCGAGGATAACGGACTCTATCTGCGTGGGGAACACGTTGACACCACGGATAATCAGCATGTCATCACTACGTCCCAAGATGCGGTCCATACGAACCAGTGTACGTCCGCAGGAGCACTTATCGTAGTGCAGGGCGGTGAGGTCCTTGGTACGGTAGCGCAACAGCGGCATCCCCTCTTTGGTAAGGTGAGTGAACACCAATTCGCCGGTTTCTCCAGGGGCAACCGGTTCGAGGGTCTTCGGGTCTACAATCTCGGGGAAGTAATGGTCTTCATTGAGGTGGGTACCGTGCTGGCACTCGCATTCGTAACCTACACCGGGACCGGCAATCTCACTAAGCCCATAAATATCAAATGCCTTGATACCCAGCTTGATTTCAATATCCCGACGCATACTTTCGGTCCATGGCTCGGCGCCGAAGGCTCCCACTTTCAACTTAAACTCTTCACGGGGAAGACCGGAGTCTTTGATGGCATCTGCCAGATAGAGGGCGTATGAGGGCGTGCAGCAAAGTACGGTAGAACCGAAATCATGCATCAGTGTAATCTGCTTCTCCGTATTGCCGCTGGACATCGGGATGACGGAAGCGCCGATATTCTCGGCACCGGCATGCGCACCCAGTCCGCCGGTAAAAAGTCCGTAACCGTAGGACACCTGGAAAATATCCGAGCTACCGGCACCATAGGCGGTAAAGGCCCGTGAAAGGCATTCGGACCATGCTGAAAGGTCTTTTCGGGTATAGCCTACCACAGTGGGTTTTCCGGTTGTGCCGGAAGAGGCATGAATACGCACAATCTGGCTCATAGGTACGGCACAGAGGCCGAAGGGATAATTGTCCCGCAAGTCGTATTTGGTAGTAAAAGGCAGTTTTACAATATCATCTATACTGTTTATGTCATCGGGAGTAACTCCCAGTTCCTGCATTTTCTTACGATAAAAAGGAGTGTCATGATACACACGCTCCACAGTCTTTTTGAGACGAATGCTCTGGATTTTACGAAGGCTTTCGCGATCCATGCATTCGATGCTTTCATTCCAAATCATGTTCTTCGTTGTATTACAATTATTAATGGTTGTTATCAATATAGCTGCAAAGTAAACAAAAAAATTTTGTTTATCTCAAAGATTTTACCGAATATTGCCGCTTCTAAGAAGAGAAAATGAACAAATTCGAACTGACATCCGCCTACCAACCTACCGGTGACCAGCCGGAAGCCATCGCACAGCTGACCGAGGGCGTGCATGAGGGACTTCCTGCACAAACATTACTCGGTGTCACCGGGTCCGGAAAGACATTCACCATAGCCAACGTCATTGCCAACATCAACAAGCCAACGCTGATATTGAGCCACAACAAGACGCTGGCTGCCCAGTTGTACAGCGAGTTCAAGGGATTCTTCCCGAACAATGCCGTAGAATACTATGTGTCCTACTACGACTACTATCAGCCCGAAGCCTACCTGCCATCATCGGACACCTATATAGAAAAAGACCTCGCCATCAACGACGAGATAGACAAGTTGCGCCTTGCCGCCACCTCTGCCCTGCTTTCGGGCAGAAAAGATGTAGTGGTGGTATCCTCCGTTTCGTGCATATACGGCATGGGGAATCCGGCAGACTTCTACAACAACGTCATCGAAGTACAGCAAGGCAAAAATTTCAGTCGCAATGTCTTCCTGCGACGCCTGGTGGACAGTCTTTACGTACGCAACGACATTGACCTGAACCGCGGCAATTTCCGCGTGAAAGGCGATACGGTGGACATTTATCTGGCTTACGCCGACAACTTGCTGCGCGTCACCTTTTGGGGAGACGAGGTAGACAGTATTGAGGAAGTGGACCCTATGAGCGGCGTTACCGTCGCCAAGTTCGATGCCTACAAGATTTATCCCGCCAACCTCTTCATGACCACCAAGGAAGCCACGTTGCGTGCCATCCACGAAATAGAGGACGACCTTCACAAGCAGGTGCAATGGTTTGAAAACGAAGGTCGCCCATTCGAAGCCAAACGCTTGCAGGAACGGGTGACCTACGATATGGAAATGATACGCGAATTGGGACATTGCTCCGGCATTGAGAATTATTCGCGCTACTTTGACGGACGTGCTGCCGGTACCCGCCCCTACTGCCTGCTGGACTTCTTCCCCGAAGATTTCCTGATAGTCATTGACGAAAGCCATGTCAGCGTCCCGCAGATACGTGCCATGTATGGAGGTGACCGCGCCCGCAAGATAAACCTGGTGGAGTACGGGTTCCGCTTGCCGGCAGCCATGGACAACCGCCCGCTGAAATTCGATGAATTCGAAGAGATGGCCAAACAAGTGATTTACGTCAGCGCCACACCGGCAGACTATGAGCTGATGAAATCCGAAGGCATCGTAGTAGAACAAGTCATCCGCCCGACGGGACTGTTAGACCCCATTATTGAGGTGCGTCCCAGCCACAACCAAATAGACGACCTGATGGAAGAAATCCAAGTACGCATCGAGAAGAACGAGCGTACCCTCGTCACCACCCTCACCAAACGAATGGCTGAAGAACTGACGGAATATCTGCTGAACAACAACGTGAAGTGTAATTATATCCACAGCGACGTAGACACTTTGGAACGTGTGAAGATTATGGGTGACTTGCGCGAGGGCATTTACGATGTACTTGTCGGTGTCAATCTGCTGCGTGAAGGACTCGACCTGCCCGAAGTCTCTCTCGTTGCCATCCTCGATGCAGACAAGGAAGGTTTCCTTCGTTCCCACCGCTCACTGACACAGACAGCCGGACGTGCCGCCCGTAACGTGAACGGCATGGTCATCATGTATGCCGACAAGATAACGGACAGCATGCAACTGACCATCGACGAGACCAACCGCCGTCGCGAGAAGCAGTTGAAGTACAACGAAGAGCACGGCATCACACCACAGCAAATCAAGAAAGCCAAGAACCTCAATGTGTTTGCCACCAACGAGGCTTCCGGCGAAGCCGTCCTCAGCAGCGAGAAGTTCACTTCCAGCACTCCCCGCCCCTATGTGGAACAAGAAAGTACATCTACGATGGCTGCCGACCCTATAGTACAGTACATGAGCCGCAAGCAACTGGAAAAGAGTATCGAACGTACCAAGAAGCTTATGCAGGAGGCTGCCAAGAAACTCGATTTTATCGAAGCCGCACAGTATCGGGACGAGGTGTTGAAGATGGAGGAATTGCTGAAAGAAAAAGACGAGTAAGGGATTTCACCTCTTTTTCTCAAACTATACTCCCCTCCTTTTGTTATTCTATGAAACAGAGTATTAATTCATAAAGACAAAAGCGAGATGAATAAACCAATAAAGACAATAGCTGTTGCACTGGCTGCCATAGCCGCCATAAGTGTGCAACAAACAGAAGCGTGTACCCGAGCCACCTACATCGGTCCTGACAATACAGTCATTACAGGACGTACGATGGACTGGAAAGAAGACCTTATGAGTAACATCTATGTATTCCCAAGAGGCATGCAAAGGGCAGGCTACAACAAAGGGAATACAGTGAACTGGACTTCCAAGTACGGTAGCGTCATTGCCGCCGGTTATGACATAGGTACCTGCGACGGTATGAACGAGAAAGGTCTGGTTGCCAGCCTGCTCTTCCTTCCGGAGTCCGTTTACCACCGCCCGGGAGACAACCGCCCGATTATGGGCATCAGTATCTGGACGCAATACGTACTCGACAATTTTGCAACCGTACGCGAAGCTGTGGATGAACTGAAAAAAGAATCCTTCCGCATTGATGCACCAGACCTGCCCAACGGAGCCGCTTCCACCCTGCATCTGGCCATCACAGATGAAACCGGAAACACGGCTATCCTGGAATACATAGACGGAAACCTTGAGATACATGAAGGCAAGCAGTATCAAGTAATGACCAACTCTCCCAAATATGAACTCCAGCTGGCTATCAACGACTATTGGAAAGAGGTAGGCGGACTGAATATGTTGCCGGGAACCAACCGCTCCAGTGACCGCTTTGTACGCGCATCGTTCTACATCAATGCCATTCCGCAAACAGCGGATGCAAAGATTGCTGTACCCAGTGTATTGAGCGTAATGCGCAATGTTTCTGTACCGTTCGGTATCACCACACCGGACAAGCCCCATATCTCCTCCACCCGTTGGCGTTCTGTATCCGACCAGAAGAACAAAGTATATTATTTTGAGTCCACACTGACCCCTAACTTGTTCTGGCTCGACCTGAAGAAAATCGATTTTAGCCCGAATGCAGGAATCAAGAAACTCTCACTGACAAACGGAGAAATCTATGCCGGAGATGCCATAAAGGATTTGAAAGACAGCAAAGGATTTGTATTTCTTTTCCAGACGCCGGTAATGTAGCACAGCCCCTACACATAGCCCCTCAATAATGGATGCTTCCCACTTCTTTCTATAAGAGAAAGCAGGGAAGCATTTATTTTTCTCATTATTTTTGTGTACGTTTGCAGATACATACTCAATGCAGCAATTTACATGGAATTATTAGTATACAAAGCCTCTGCCGGCTCAGGCAAGACCTTTACGCTGGCTGTGGAATACATCAAGCATTTGATAATCAATCCACGCGCCTACCGGCAGATACTTGCCGTAACCTTCACCAACAAGGCTACGGCAGAGATGAAGGAGCGCATACTGACACAGCTTTACGGTATCTGGAAGGGAGCACCTTCTTCCGAAGCATACTTGGAGAGAATTAAAAATTATAAATTAAAAATTAAAGGAGAAGGCGGGGACAGATTGACGGACGGGGAGATTCGTCAACGGGCCGGCATGGCACTGCAATACATGCTGCATGACTACAGCCGTTTCCGCGTGGAAACCATCGACTCCTTTTTTCAATCTGTGATGCGCAACCTTGCCCGCGAACTGGAACTGAGTCCTAACCTGAACATAGAGCTGAACAACAGTGAAGTGCTGAGTGATGCCGTAGACAGCCTCATCGAGAAGCTTACCCCCACTTCTCCCGTGCTGGCATGGCTCCTGGACTACATCGACGAGCGCATCCGCGACGACAAACGCTGGAACGTATCGAATGAGGTGAAAAGTTTCGGACGAAACATCTTCGATGAAAGCTACATAGAACGCGGCGAAAAACTACGGCAATGCCTTCGTACTCCGAACACGTTGAAACTCTACCGGGATGTGCTGCGCGATATGGAAACCGAGGCTCTGGAACAGATGAAAAGTTTCTACGACCAGTTTGAAGGCGAACTGGAAGGGCATGCCCTCACTCCCGAAGACTTGAAAGGAGGTGCCCGAGGCATCGGCAGTTACTTCCGCAAACTGCGCGACGGCAGACTGTCTGACAAAGATGTGCTGAACGCCACCCTGCAAAACAGCCTGGCAGATGCAAAAAACTGGGCAACGAAAACATCCTCACGGAAGGACGACATCATCTGTCTGGCAAAAACCAGCCTGATACCTCTACTGCAGGAAGCCGAAAGAATGCGTCCGCAACGCAACCGCACCCTGAACAGTTGCCGTCTCTCGCTCCAGCATCTCAACAAACTACAACTCCTCAACCATATTGACGAAGAGGTACGTACACTGAACCGAGAACATAACCGCTTTCTACTTTCGGACACCAACGCCCTGCTGCACAAATTGGTGCGCGAGGGTGACTCTTCGTTCGTCTTCGAGAAAATCGGCGCCAACATACGCAACGTCATGATTGACGAATTCCAGGACACCAGCCGCATGCAATGGGACAACTTCCGTCTGCTGTTGCTCGAAGGACTTTCGCAAGGAGCCGACAGTCTGATTGTGGGAGATGTGAAGCAGTCCATCTACCGCTGGCGGAACGGGGACTGGGGAATACTGAACAGCTTGGGAAATAAAGAATTAAACTTAAACTCCTTCCCCGTCCGTGTGGAAACCCTAAAAACAAACCGGCGTAGCGAAACCAACATTATCCGTTTCAACAACCAGGTATTTACCGCTGCCATAGACTACCTCAATGCATTACACCTGAACGAACTGAAAGAGGATTGCCTACCCCTGAAACGCGCTTATGCCGACGTAGTGCAGGAATCGCCCAAGAGCACGGAGTACGGCTACGTAAAAGCCACCTTCCTGGAACCGGACGATGAACACAACTATACAGAGCAGACCCTTCTCGCTTTAGGAGAAGAGGTGCAACGGCTGCTGGAAGAGGGCGTAACACTGAATGATATCACCATCCTTGTCCGCAAGAACAAGAATATCCCGCCGATAGCCGACTATTTCGACAAAGAACTGCATCTCTCTGTCGTGTCCGACGAAGCTTTCCGTCTGGATGCCTCCCTTGCCATCTGCATGCTGATGGATGCCCTGCGCTGCCTATCGAATCCGGAGAACAAGATTGCGGAGGCTGCACTGATGGAGAATTACAAATTACAAATGACAAATGACGAGCAGTCGGGATTCATCATAGCCACTCCCCTGCCCGAAACCTTTACCTCCCGACGGGAAACGCTGCGCTTGATGCCTTTGTATGAGTTACTGGAAGAACTGTTCAGCATCTTCGGCATGAGCCGCATTGAAAAGCAGGATGCCTACCTCTTCTCCTTCTTCGATGCTGTGACTGAGTATCTGCAAAGCAATTCTTCCGAACTGGCCAGCTTCATCCGCTACTGGGACGAAACCCTTTGCAGCAAAACCATCCCCAGCGGTGAGATGAACGGCATACGCATCCTCTCCATCCACAAGTCCAAAGGACTGGAATTCCATACCGTACTGATTCCCTTCTGCGACTGGAAGCTGGAGAACGAAACCAACAACCAGCTGGTGTGGTGCGCCCCACCGGAAGAGCCTTATAATGCCATCAGCTTAGTACCGGTGAACTATTCCACCACCATGGCGGAATCCATATACCGGCAGGACTATCTGCACGAACGTCTTCAGCTGTGGGTAGACAATTTGAATCTGCTGTACGTAGCCTTTACCCGTGCCGGCAAGAACCTCATCCTCTGGAGCCGAAAGGAACAGAAGGGAACCATGTCCGAACTCCTTGCCAACACCCTGCCCCACATAGCCAAAGACGGAGCAGGCAGTTGGGACGAAGAGGCTTCCATATATGAGAACGGCAAGATTTGCCCTTCCCCCGTCCCCGTCTCACAGCATGACGCAGACAACCCTGCTAACGACGAAGCTAAACCTCTATACTACGAACAGAAACCTCTATACTGCGAACGTAAACCTGAGGTTTACGAACAGCAACCAGTCAACAGACTTTCGCAAAAGCCGGTCAAACTGCCCGTCCACATGGAGAGCATGCTCCACGACATCGAGTTCCGGCAATCCAACCGTTCGGCAGACTTCATAGCAGGAGTGGACGAAGCAGAGTCCAGCCAGCGCTTCATCAACCGGGGACGTTTGCTGCATACCCTATTCTCTGCCATCGAAACGGAAAAAGACATTGACAATGCCATCAGCCAGCTCGTCTTTGAAGGTGTGATTGGACGGAGTGAGACGGAAGAAGAAATACGCAATCTCACCCAACGCGCTTTCTCCCTGCCTCAAGTCAAGGACTGGTATTCAGGAACGTGGCAGCTATTCAATGAATGCGACATCATCTGGCAGGAAAACGGTGAACTGCGGACACGCCGCCCGGACCGCGTGATGATGCGTGGCGAAGAAATCGTAGTGGTGGACTTCAAGTTCGGAAAGCCAAACAAGAAGTACAACAAGCAGGTGCAGGGATACATGCAACTGCTGGTCCGCATGGGGTATGTCGCAGAAAATATACGGGGTTACTTGTGGTATGTAGAGGAGAACAACATAGAACCGGTATAACTCACTCCCCATCCACTATTAATTATCAATTATCAACTAAATCATGGAAACATTCCTCCAACTGGTCGCCCGCGACCTTTACGCCAAAATAGGAAACGACCTCTCGCGCACCGCCATCGTTTTCCCCAACAAACGTGCCAGTCTGTTCTTCAACGAATATCTGGCAACTGAAACGGACCGCCCTTTGTGGTCGCCTGCCTACGTCAGCATCAGCGAACTGTTCCGGCAACTCTCTCCATTGAAGTCCGGTGACCCTATCCGTCTGGTATGCGAATTGTATAAGGTATTCCGCGAAGAGACCCGCAGCGAAGAAACTCTGGATGACTTCTACTTCTGGGGAGAACTGCTCATCAGCGATTTCGATGACGTAGACAAAAACCTTGTAGATGCCGACAAACTCTTCAGCAACCTGCAAGAACTGAAGAACATTATGGACAATTACGACTTCCTCGACCAAGAACAAGAAGAAGCCATCCGCCAGTTCTTCCAGAACTTTTCCATAGAAAAGCGCACGGAGCTGAAAGCCAAATTCATCTCCCTCTGGGATAAACTGGGCGACATCTACCGCCACTACCGCCGCAATCTTACAGAACTGGGCATCGCCTACGAAGGCATGATGTACCGCAATGTCATGGAGCAACTCGACACCGACCGACTGCGCTACGACCGCTATGTATTTGTCGGCTTCAACGTGCTGAATAGAGTAGAAACCCGTTTCTTCCAGCTCTTGCAGGATGCCGGGAAAACAATGTTCTATTGGGATTACGACGTGTTCTACACCCGTCTTCCCCTTGAGCAAAAGCCGCCCTATACCCACGAAGCAGGCGAATTCATCCTCCGCAACCTAAAGCTGTTTCCCAACCAACTGCCCGAAACTTCTTTTGATGTACTGCGGAAACCCAAGAACGTACGCTTTATCTCCGCTTCTACCGAAAATGCACAAGCCCGCTACTTGCCGCAATGGATTAGGGGGAATGAAGAATTAAGAGCCCCTTCTTCATTCAAAGACACTGCCGTTGTCCTTTGCAACGAATCCCTACTGCTTCCCGTCCTCCACTCCATTCCGGCAGAGGTAAAGAACGTCAACATCACAATGGGATTTCCCCTTGCCCAAACTCCGGTGTACAGTTTTATCAACGCCCTTGTAGAGCTACAGACTACCGGCTACCATGCAGGTACCGGACGATACATCTACGAAACCGTAATCACGCTGCTGAAACACCCTTACACCCGGCAACTTTCCCCCAATGCCGAAACACTGGAAAAACAGCTTACCCGGGACAACCGCTTCTATCCCCTTCCCTCGGAGCTGAAGCAGGACGCATTCCTTGAACAAGTCTTTACACCACAGAACGGCATCGCCGCCCTATGCAGCTACCTCACCGAACTGCTTCGCGAAGTGGCCGTCCTCTACCGCCAGGAAAAAGACGTGGAAGACATCTTCAACCAGCTGTACCGCGAGTCTCTGTTCAAAAGCTACACCCTCGTCAACCGCCTGCTCAGCCTGATAGAGACCGGCGAATTGAGTGGTGTGCGCACAGACACGCTGAAGCGACTGCTGAACCGCTTGCTTACCTCTGCCAACATTCCCTTCCACGGAGAACCCGCCATCGGCATGCAAGTAATGGGGGTGCTGGAAACGCGTAACCTCGATTTCCGTAACCTCATCATGCTCTCCCTCAACGAAGGGCAATTGCCCAAAGCCGGAGGCGACTCCTCCTTCATTCCCTACAACCTGAGGAAGGCCTTCGGCATGACCACCATAGAACACAAGAATGCCGTCTATGCCTACTACTTCTACCGCCTCATCCAACGGGCAGAAAACGTCACCTTATTATATAACATCTCTTCGGACGGACTGAACCGCGGGGAGATGTCCCGCTTCATGCTGCAATTCCTGGTAGAGTCGCCGCACAACATCTCCCTTGAGTACCTTGAAGCCGGACAATCTCCACAACAAGCCCTGGAAATTGAGATTCACAAGACACCGGAGATGTTGCAACAGATGTTCGACGCCTACGACATCCACCGACGTCCCAAAGCGTTCTTCTCCCCCTCTGCCCTCAATGCCTATCTGGACTGCCGGCTGAAATTCTACTACCGATACGTAGCCGGCCTGAAGGCTCTCGATGAAGTAAGCGCCGAAATAGACTCCGCCCTCTTCGGCACCATCTTCCACCGTTCTGCCGAACTGGTGTACAACGAACTGACAACCAACGGACGGGAAATACGTAAAGAAGACCTGGAACAGTTACTGAAAGACGATGTCCGCCTGCAAGCCTATGTGGACAATGCTTTTAAAGAAAAGTTCTTCCATGTGCCCCTTACGGAGCAACCGGAATATAACGGTACGCAGCTTATCCATTCCAAAGTCATTGCCTCTTACCTGCGCCAGCTTCTGCGCAATGACCTGCAATATGCCCCGTTCCGTATGGAGGGTATGGAACAGGACGTCAGAGAAATGATGGAAATAGATACTCCGCAAGGAAAGCTTGCCTTACAGATAGGCGGTACCATCGACCGCCTGGACAGCAAAGGAGACACGCTACGTATCGTGGACTACAAGACAGGCGGTACTCCCAAGACTCCTGAAAATATAGAACAACTGTTTACTCCCGCCGACAACCGTCCCAACTATATTTTCCAGACGTTTCTGTACGCCGCCATCCTCTGCCGCAAGCAATCGCTGAAGGTAGCCCCTTCCCTACTTTACATCCACCGGGCAGCTTCCGAAAGCTACTCCCCGGTCATCGAAATGGGAGCGCCGCGACAACCCAAGGTACCGGTCAACAACTTCGCTTTCTTCGAAGACGAGTTTCGCGAACGGCTGCACGGACTCCTGCAGGAGATATTCAGCCAAGAAGAAACATTCAGCCAAACAGAGGATACCCGGAAATGTGAATATTGCGATTTCCGCAGTCTGTGTAAGAGATAAAAAAACAGACCATCCGTTCATAAGAAACAGATGGTCTGCACGACCGTAACAGACGGTCTATTTGAGTCTGACGGATGGTCTGTTTTACTTCAACGGACCATCCGTTCTATTTTCTTCGTTATCACTTCTTCACCGGAATAGAGAAGCTGAATATGGAGCCTTCGCCTTCCTTGGAAGTAAACCACAGTTTACCGCCATTCTTCACGACAAAATCCTTGCATAGCAACAAGCCCAGTCCCGAGCCTTCTTCGTTGTTCGTGCCGAACGTGCTGAAATGCGTATCAGTATGCAACAACTTCTTCTGCCCCTCCTCGCTGATGCCACAGCCATGATCTTGAACACTGACAACTGCCATACCATCTACTTCCTCCATCTTCACCAGTACCTCTGAATTCTCCTTACTGAACTTAATGGCATTACTCAACAAGTTACGGACCACTGTCTTCAGCATGTCAATATCAGCGTTGACCATCATTTTTTCCGGTTTCATCTCGCGGATTCTTATCTTCTTCAGGCTTGCCACCATACTGAAAATCTCAATGACACCGTCTGTCACTTCGACGAGGTCCACATCCTGATAAACCACGTTCAACTTACCGATTTGACTCTTTGTCCATTTCAGCAGGTTATCCAGCAATGAAAACACATCCTCCGTAGTCTGATTAGCCATCGTCAGAAGCTCGTACATTTCGGCGCCAATTTTCTCAGATGGCAAGTTCAATATCAGCATATTCAGCACCATTTTGATGGATCCCATCGGAGAACGTAAGTCATGGGCAATCACCGAATAAAGCTTGTCACGCCCGGCAATAGTACGTTGCAGTTCTTCCGTCTTACTCAAAATCAACCGTTTGGCAGCTACCAAAGATATTTGGTGGGTAACACGGATAATCAATTCCTCCTTATTGAAAGGCTTAGAGATGAAGTCATTCGCGCCAACCTGAAACCCCTTCACAATATCTGCCGTACTATTCAGTGCGGTCAGAAAGATGATTGGAATATCAGCTGTATTCGGATTTGACTTTAAATGTTGAGCTACTTCAAAACCACTCATGTCCGGCATCATTACGTCAAGCAAAACCAAATCAGGATTTTCCTTTTCCACCTGTTCCAACGCTTGCCGCCCGTTACTTGCAGTAGCAATCGCGAATTTCTCATTTGTCAAAAGCACTTTCAACAATAAAACGTTTGACATCACATCGTCAACGATGAGAATCTTGTATTCGGAAGGATTTATTTCCATGTTCATCTTTCTATATTGTTTTTCCCGTTATCAAAATTACTATTTAGTTAGGAACGATATTCCTTAAAATACTCTATTATATACTGTAAACCCTCTTCCAGCTCTATAGTCGGTTCCCAGCCCAACTTTTCCTTTGCCAGAGTGATGTCCGGCTGACGCTGTTTGGGATCATCATGAGGCAGTGGCTTGAAAATCAGTTTCGACTTGGAATTCGTCAGCCTAATGACCTTTTCCGCCAGTTCCAATATGGAGAATTCATTCGGATTTCCCAAGTTTACCGGACCGATAAAATCGTCCTCCGTGTTCATCATCCGCACCATACCTTCTATACAGTCATCTACATATTGGAAACTTCGCGTCTGATTACCCGAACCGTATATTGTAATATCCTGGTTCTGCAATGCTTGAACCACGAAATTGGAAACCACCCGTCCGTCATTCGGCAGCATCCGAGGACCGTACGTATTGAATATACGGATAATCTTGATCCGCACTCCATTCTGGCGGTGATAGTCCATAAACAATGTCTCGGCACAACGCTTCCCTTCATCATAACAAGAACGGAGGCCAATTGGATTTACATTTCCCCAATAACTTTCCACTTGGGGATGAATAACGGGGTCACCGTACACTTCGCTGGTAGAAGCCTGCAATATCTTGGCATTCGTCTTTTTGGCCAGTCCCAGCATATTGATGGCGCCCAATACAGAAGTCTTGATGGTTTTAATGGCATCATATTGGTAGTGGATGGGAGAAGCAGGACAAGCCAGATTATAGATTTCGTCCACATCTGCCTCATAAGGGGTTTCCACATCATGCAGTACAAATTCAAAGCGGGGATTGCTCTTCAGATGAGTGATATTTCCTTCCGAACCGGTGAAAAGATTATCCAGACAAATCACCTGATGCCCGTCGTTTATCAATCGGGTACAAAGATGAGAACCTATAAAACCAGCACCGCCACTAACCAAAATTTTCTTCATGTAATGTTTTTTATAGTGCCTTAAAGCACATAGGACCTATTCTGTTTGTTTTGATGCTGACAAATGTAGGCGATTTGACTAAATTATGCAAGTTTGCAACGAAATATTTCACTTGTTAATGAATATAAAGAGGCAGATTAAAAAATCCACCCCTGAAATATTCATTTATTTATCCGCCACATACTCTTCTTTCTTATCCGGAATGCTGAAGTTCTTGTTCGCAAACAAGTCTGCCAGACCCGAAATTTGCTTTAAACGCAACACTTCGTCGCGATCCATTCCGATATTCTTCATTATCCATTCATCAGACATACCGGCTCTGTCCAATTCCGCAACAATATGGCACATCAACTCGATATTATGCGTACCACGGGCACGATTATGACGGATAGTGGACGCCATACGGTTGGAAAGTTCCTTGTCAATCACGACCACGGGAAGCAACCCGTTTTCGCGCTGATAAATTCTTTTGGATGTCTTCAACACCTGATAACGGTGGTAACCGTCCACCAGGATGTAGTTATCCTCTTCCTCATCATAGTAACAGACACAAGGCATGGTGAAACCATCTTCCCAGATGGAAAGCTCCAGAAGCTTCATTTCGGGCGGTGCCACTACATTCGGATTGTAATCGTTTGCTTGTATTTTCTCTATTGGAATTGCCCTTACGTTATATACCGGACTTTTATCTACGCTCATAACATCATATTTTTGAATTGTTCCATTATCTTGTCTCTTTTGTATGCCTCTTCCTTGTTCAAGGCAAAACCCATGTACTTGCAGGCATGGTCATTCTTCAGGATGCATATGCACATCCGCTTATAAGTGGGAATTTCCCGGAATTCCGCGATGTCAATATCATCCAGATAATCCATGCGCACCGGCTTCTTGTTTGTCTTGTAATTCGTGATATTTATCACTTCAATGGACACTCCTGCATCCCTCAGCTTCTGGATGGTCTCGTCAGCCAGACACCCCCCTTTTGTACGCCAGAATTCAATGCTGACGGTAAGCTTTTTCAAGTAGTTCCTCCGGGTCTCTTCCGGCAAGGTGGAAAGCAGGAACTGCATAAAGCCTTTCCACGTATACCCTTCGGGCAGTCGGACCGTCTGCCACCCCATAGCACGCGTCCCTCCGTAAATACCGGTAAAGTTCACCCCGTTGACCCGCCCTATCATTCTTCCCCAAGTATTCGGGTCGATGACACGATACAGCTTCAGGCTCTCTTGTGCCTCACAAAGAAAAGGGCTTGCCACACGCTGGCGTTCGATATTGACTCCGGCTTTATAATATAGGTCATACAAATGGTTATAGTCAAAGCCGAATTTGCCATTGGCCGTCCAGATATCCGTCGTCTTCCAATCATAAATGGGATAAGCATTGAAAATGTCATTGCCTATCTTCGAGGTCCAGCGGTAATTGTGGTACATCTGATACTTCCGGTTCAGATGGATGCTGCGCCAGCGGTTAAAACTCTCTTGCGTACGGATGCCTATGAGAAAGCAGGCACGCACTCCATCCTTCTTCTCATGCAGCCATTTGGCAAAGTGCATCTGGAACTCATAATCCCACATTTCGGGAGTGTAGAAAGGAAACGTCTCTTTAGTGAGGCAGCCTTTCGGCATCTTCCTTACCCAAATGTCCTCCAAATCCTCCTGCCACGGACGCCAGTAACTCTGGTACATCGACGTACAAGTCGTTACACGGAAAGGCACACAAACACGATACACCTCCAATATATCCTTATTCGCCTCCAATACCCGGTCCACATAATCAATGGTCATGCTGTACTGTATCTCATAGTCCATATGGAATACACACAGTTTACGGTTCAGCCGGTTCCGGCGGATATAGTCTATGCACAAATTCAGCAACACTCCACTATCTTTTCCTCCCGAAAAAGAGACGCATATCGTGTCAAATTCCCTAAAAATCACATCAAGACGTTCTTGCGCCAGTTCATACACATTTTTGGGTGTAGCCATAATTATCTGTTTTTCTTCATTTTCACATAACGGGTCCATACCTTGTCTTCCAAAAAGCCCAGCTCGCTGAAGACATCCCTATCTTCAACAAAGCTAACAGCCGTCAGACTACTCTCCTCGCCCTGCTTCTCAAGTACCTTTTCCAGAAGCAATTTTAGCGTGTCAACATTCCTTTCCTTAATATAATAGTTGTTGATGACACATTCATACTTCTTGTGCTCCACCGGCACAAAACCTACAACATGTTTATTATCCAGAGCAACAAACCACTCGTACTCTTCCGATGTCCGGAAAGGGTAATTGTAGTTCTGTTTCAGCACTTCCGGGCTCATAACCAAAGGGGCTACAAGCTCGTACAGCTTTTTATCCGTACCATGTAATTGCACTATCTGTATCATATCTACATTTATATTATTTGTAATTACGTGTTAAAGATAAAGCTTATTTACGACGGAATATTCTCCTTTTAAATAGATTTAAGAATATAGCCCTATAATATAAAATATTAATAAATAAATAAATATTATCCCCCTAATTTGTATATGTTGATTAATTTGGGTTTCTTTGCAAAAGAAAGTCACCCGAAGAGAAATAATGAAATATTTACTGCTTTTTATGACCTTTGCCAAGATAGGAATGTTCACTATCGGTGGCGGATACGCTATGATACCTCTCATTGAACGGGAAATCGTAAAAAAGAGATGGATGAGTAAAGAAGATTTCATGGAAATGTTTGCGTTGACCCAGTCACTTCCCGGTGTTTTTGCTGTCAATATATCCATATTCGTCGGCTACAAGCTGCATAAAGTAAAAGGTAGCCTGGTGTGTGCACTTGCCACAATCCTCCCCTCTTTTGTCATCATGATGCTGATAGCCATGTTCTTCGCTCATTTTCAGGACAACCAGGTGATGATACGCATCTTTAACGGTATCCGTCCGGCAGTAGTCGCACTGATTGTGATACCCTGCATTTCGGCTGCACGGGCACTGAAGCTGAAGTATTGGCAACTGGTGCTTCCAGCCATCGCCACCATACTCATCTGGCAATTCGGGCTATCCCCCGTATACATTGTCCTTGCAGGAATTGCAGGAGGAATGCTCTATACATTATGGTTAAAAGATAAACTGAGAAAATTACAGATATGATTTATTGGCAGCTGATATTGGTATATCTGAAAATCGGAATGTTCGGTTTTGGAGGCGGTTACGCGATGTTGTCCCTCATCCAATACGAGGTGGTGGACCACCATCACTGGCTCACCCTGCAACAATTCACGGACGTGGTGGCCATCTCGCAGATGACGCCCGGTCCGATAGGCATCAACAGTGCCACCTATGTGGGCTATGCAGTTACTCAAAGCGTGTGGGGAGCTGTCGTGGCCACCGTTGCAGTATGCCTTCCCTCGTTCATCCTGGTATTGCTCATCTCTTACTTCTTCGTGAAATGCAAAGACAACAAATACATCAAGGCGGCAATGTCTGGACTACTGCCCATGTCCGTATCATTGATAGCTGCTGCTGCCCTATTGCTGATGAACAAGGAAAATTTCATAGATTACAAAAGCATACTTATCTTTGCAGCCGCTTTCGGCGTGACGTGGAAGTGGCACCTCCACCCTATCTTACTGATAATCCTTGCCGGAATCGCAGGATTCCTTCTATATTGAGGAAGCGGTAGAGACGGACACCATCTTGCGAGCATATGCCCATACCACGCAATAGGCAACCAGCGGTACAATGAACGCCCACACCATCGTCGTATGGTCTGCCACCAGTCCCATCAACAGCGGACCTACCACGCCTCCCACGGGAGACATCATCAGGAAAGAGGAAGCCCTCTTGGTATGGTTGCCCAGCCCGCGCAAGGAAAGGGCAAAAATCGTGGGAAACATAATAGCCTCAAACGCATATCCGCACAACAGAGCTGCAAGCGATATCATCCCTACATCCAGCAGTACCAACGAAGTAGTCACTACTGTCCCCGTAGCACACACCAGCAACATTTTCTCGGCACGCACACGTCCCATAATCCAGCTACCGGCAAAACGTCCCAACATAAATAATCCCAGTCCACCGAAAGAAAGCACTACGGAAGCTTCGCGGGCATTCATCCAATTCTGCTCCACCACGTAATTGATGAAGAAGCTGTTGATGGAAATCTCGCCGACCTCATAGGCAAACAAGGCTATCAGCCCGAAAATGAAAAGCCGGTGTGACCACAATCCGACCTTATTACCAGCTTCGTCCACCTCCACACTATGTTCAATCTCGGGCAACTTGATTCTTGAAAAGACCAGTGCTACCAGCAACACAATTACCCCCATGCAGATATAGGGCAATGCGACATTACCCGAGCCCATCTGCCCATCCTTCGAGAAGAGCAGCAGTCCAGCCAGTACCGGTGCACAGATACATCCCAGACCGTTGAAGGATTGCGCGAAATTCAGCCGGCTGGCAGCAGTTTCCTTTGCGCCCAATTCTGTGGCATAAGGATTGGCGGCAGTTTCAAGAAACGTCAGTCCACAGCCTATCACGAACAATGCAAACAAGAAAAGATTAAAAGACAGATAATGCTGCCCGGGGATAAAGAGCAGCGAACCGACGCCGTAGAGCAACAGACCGAATACCACACCCCGGCGGTATCCGAAGCGACTGATGAAAAGTCCTGCAGGAATGGCCATAATGAAGTATCCCATATACATCGTCATCTGTATAAAGGCCGAATGTGTCTTCGTGATATCCAGTATCTCTTGAAAGTGCTTGTTCAGTACATTCAGAATGGCATGGGCAAATCCCCACAAAAAGAAAAGAGAGGTAATCAAAATGAAGGGCACAAGGTATTGTCTGCCCACCAATGGTATTCGTTTCTGTTTCATAATATGATAATTCCAGACAATCGTTGCAAGGCGATTGATAATTGCGGGTGCAAAGATAAACAAAACTCCCGGTCTTTACCCAACATTTTCCTATTCGCTATTGTACGGAGCAGCTTTTTCTCTAACTTTACTGCCATCATACAATGTTAAGCCATGAAAAATGCCATCCCACGATACAATTTCTACAAAACTAAGTACGGAAGCGAACTTCTGATAGATGTCGTTGATTTGCAGTATACCCGGAAATTCTTGACCCAGGGAAAAGTACATATTCTGACCTACTATGACATCACCTTCATCACAGAAGGAGAAGGAGAATTCACTATCGGTAACCGGACACACTTGGCAGCTCCCGGTGATGTATTCTTCTCCAAACCAGGTGAGGTGCGCAGTTGGGACACAGACCGTATCGGCAACGGTCATGCTCTAATTTTTGAGGATACCTTTTTGACCTCTTTCTTCAAAGACCCACTATTCGTGCAGCACCTCCCGTTCTTCCGAATGGGAAAAACGGCAGACAAACTCCAACTGCCGAACGGGCTCTATGCACGGATACTCCAACTTCTGCACGACATAAAGGTCGAAATCGACTCTTTCCACCCACACGATACGGGCATATTACGCGCCTTACTTTACGAAGTCCTCATGCTACTCAACCGTGCCTACCGCACCTCTATCCCTCCGGAGACGGGTAAGGAGCCACATAAAGATATCAGCAGCTTCCACCTCAGCCGATTCTTCGAATTGGTTGGGGAGCACTTCCGGGAGCAGCATTCTGTACAATTCTATGCCGATAAACTATGCATCACTCCCAACTATCTGAACGAAATCCTCTCTTCGGCCATAAACATCAATGCCAAGCAGTACATACTCAACAAGATTACAGACGAAGCCCAGCGTCTGCTCACCTACACCGACCTCCCCATTTCAGAAATAGCCTCCGAACTTCATTTCTCAACCGTCTCCTACTTTGTACGTAGTTTCCGACAATGTATAGGGTATACTCCCCTCGCCTACCGGAAAATGGAGAAACCGTGAAAAGTGACATATCCTCCTTCTTTTTTATTGTACAAAAGTTCCACTTACCGGCTATCTTTGCCCTTGAAACAATAACCCATAAAAAAACAAACAATGAGAAATGCAGAAAAAACAGTAGGAAACATGATTGACAAGGAAAAAAACATCTTTGTCGGTTCGATGGATGCCGAAGGCTTTCCCAACATCAAGGCCATGTTGCAAACCCGCAAAAGGGAAGGGATCAAACACATTTACCTATCAACGAACACCTCGTCGATGCGCGTTTCGCAATTTCTCAAAAATAACCGGGCATGCCTTTACGTCTGCAACACACGCTTCTTCAAGGGCGTAATGCTGCGCGGCACGATGGAGATACTGACGGACAGCACCAGTAAGGAAATGATATGGCAGGAAGGCGACACTATGTACTACCCCGAAGGAGTGACTGATCCCGATTATTGTGTCCTGAAGTTCACCGCCTTCGCCGGTAGGTATTACAGCGGATTTAAATCAGAAGACTTCACGATAGAATAAACGGGCCATCCGTTCCAGTCCATCAGCAAGCAGAGCCCGGGGGCAAGCGATATTCAGCCGGATAAAGCCCTCTCCACCGGGACCGTACATCGTACCGGAATTGACCATCAAGTGCTGTTGTTCTTGCAAACGCAAGGCGACAGCATCTGAGTTGATACCAGAGGCACTGCAGTCTATCCAAACCAAATAAGTTCCTTCGAGTGGCAGCACGGGATATTGTGGTAACCGTTCCTTGAAAAAGCGGCAGAGGTATTCGTAATTCCCCCGCAGATATTTCCGCAAGGCATCGAGCCATTCCCCACCTTCGTTATAAGCTGCCATTGTGGCGATTACGCCGAACGGATTGACGTCGCATACCTCGTTGATATTGATGGCTCTGTCAATACGGCGGCGCACCTCTTCATCGGCTGCGATGATATTGGCGATTTGCAACCCGGCAAGGTTGAACGCCTTGCTCGGCGAAACGCAAGTAACGGAATTTTGCAAAAAGCGTTCAGACAAGGAGGCAAAGGGTGTGTAGTCATATCCTTCGTAAGTCAGTTCACAATGAATCTCATCCGCCACGACAAACACCTCATTCCGTAAACAAATATCACCTATATGCTGCAGTTCTTCCGGAGTCCAGACCCGTCCGACCGGATTGTGAGGATTGCACAGCAGCAGGATTTTTGCTTTCGGATCGGAAGCTTTCCTTTCAAGATCGGCAAAGTCGATTACGTAGCGGCCATCCTGATAAATGAGATTATTGGCAAACAACTCGCATCCGTCATTACGGATAGATGAATAGAAACAATTATAGGCAGGAGTCTGAACGATGACTTTATCACCCGGCATGGCCAAGGCTTTGATAATGGCTGACAGAGCCGGCACGACACCACTCGTATAGATAATCCACCGGGAATCAACCTGCCAGCGATGCCGGTCATCGAACCACCGGACAACCGCATCATAATAGGCTTCGGGTACTTTTGTATAACCGAAAATACCGTGCGCCACCCGCTTTTGTAAGGCATCGATAATAGCGGGTGCTGTACGAAAATCCATATCCGCCACCCACATGGGCAGTACATTCTCCTCTTCGGGAATATCCCATTTATAAGAATTCGTCCCGCGACGCGAGATGATTGTATCGAAATCGTATTTCATAATTTATAAATCCAGTTACCATCCCAAAGCCTCAACTCACAATCGGCAGGCGCCTTTATATTTTCGTCGAGAATGATTTCCCCATAGCTTTCGGCAGTGATACAGCCTGTCCGTGGATTCTTCACCCCGCCTATTGTTCCTTTGATGGTTGCCTGCACCGAACTATATTCAAAAGCCCGGTCGCAGTCGGGACCAAAGGTGCAATTCTCCAGTACGAGGTCGTGGGCATAGCAGAGCGGTTGCTCACCGGTTATATGGCAATTCACCAACCGGAGATTGTGCGAATGCCAGCCGAGATATTCGCCGCTGAGTTCAGAATCGTAGATTGTCACATTCTCCACCTCCCAGAAGGCATCCTTCGTAGTGATTTTGGCATTGCGCAACTCCACATTCTTCACATACTGGAAAACGTACTTGCTGTCGCTTTCCAATCCGTCTATGCGGATGTCGCTGCTGAACATGAACGGATAAGTTCCTCCATGCAGTTTCAGATTTTTGATATTCAGTTTTTTACAACGCCAGAACACCTCATCGGCATCGTTTATCTCTACATTCTCTATTTCGATGTCGTGCATCTCGCGAAACATTTTGGGTGCATCGATACGCGTATCAGTCATTTTCAGATGGTCGGAATACCACAGTGCCGAACGCCCGCCGACATCGAAAAAACAACGGTCGATAACAAATCCGTGAACATGCCAGAAGGGATAATTTCCTTCGAACCGACAATCAACAGCTTCGATGTTGCTGCATTCCTTGATGGCTGATTCTCCAGCACGGATAACTACATTCTCCATACGTAAGTCATGCGATTCGAACAAAGGTCTTTCTCCGCCAAATGCTGTATTTGATATTATTTTCATCTTGTTTTCAATTTTATTATTCTATTCTCTTTATCAATTTTGCGGGGACACCACCTACTATTGTATTTGCTTCCACATCTTTCGTCACGACCGCTCCAGCTCCCACCACAGCATTGTCACCAATTGTCACTCCTTGAAGAATCGTTGAATTAGAACCTACCCAGACATTCTTGCCTAGTACAATTGGTGCCGGATAGGTAGTTTGGCGTTCAGCCGGAGGCAAACCATGATTGAGCGTTGCAAAGACTACATTATGCCCAATTTGGCATCCGTCGCCGATTATCACACCACCATGGTCTTGAAAATGACAGCAGGCATTAATAAATACGCCTTCGCCCACTGTTATATTCTTCCCGAAATCGGCATAAAACGGCGGAAATACTCGGAACGATGACGGAACTTGATAACCGAACAATTCGGATAGCAACTCACGTACTTCGTCCGGCGTATAGTATGCGGTGTTCAGCCGGAAAGTGATACGCCTGGCTTCACTGCTCATTTCGTCCATAAAACGGTGTATCTCCTCCGTATTAAGCGCTTGACGCGTCTTTACATATTCTTTGAATTCGTTCGTAGTCATAGTTTCTCCTATTTAATTTTTATTACCAAATTAATGATAATGCAAAAATAGGCGGTATCCGTCATATGCCGTGTAGATAAATCCCCGGTATCTATACCCAAATTACGGATTATGCTGTCCCCTCCAGCTACTAAATCATAGCTCCATAAAACAAAAACTCCCGTAATCGCTTGAATTACGGGAGTGTGGGTGGTGTTATTTAAGTTTATCGTATTCTTCATCCGTCACCGGCTCTAGCCATTCATTAGAAGTATCCTCACCGGGAACTTCGAAAGCAAGATGGGCAAACCAACCATCAGAAGCAGCACCGTGCCAATGCTTCACATTTGCAGGGATATGGATAACCGTACCGGGTAGAATCTCTACTGCCGGCTTGCCTTCTTCTTGATACCACCCACGACCGGCAACACCGATAAGCATCTGTCCACCGCCTTTAGTAGCACGGTGTATGTGCCAGTTATTGCGGCAACGAGGCTCGAAAGTGACGTTAGAGACGGAAACCTGCTCACGTGAAACGGGAGCAAGATAGCTGTTACCTATGAAGTACTGTGCGTATGCTGTGTTCGGTTCTCCAATGGGGAAAATCATTTCACGCTGGAACGCGGCTTTGGTATCTTCACCGGCGGTGTCCTCTGCCCATACGCCTTTGGCCAGATTAAACGCTGCCCACGCTTTGGGCCAACCGGCATAGAATCCGATATGGGTGATGATTTCAGCAATCTCCGTACGGGTGATGCCGTTCTTTTTTGCCGACTGAAGGTGGAACACGAGCGAATTATCCGTGATTCCTTGACTGATAAGAGAAGTTATAGTTACCAAACTACGGTCACGCAGACCGAGTTTGTCGGTGCGGCTCCAGACCTCGCCAAAGAGGACATTGTCGTTTAGTTCCGCAAATTTAGGAGCAAACTCACCCAACTGGGTGCGTCCTGCTGTCTGTACTATCTTTTCTTGTGCCATAACATTGAGTGTTAAAATGCTGAATACTGAAATTAAAAAAATCTTGTTCATAGTCGTTCTATTTATTGCATGAAGTTATTGAGCTTGTTAGCCGGATTAAGTGGCGTCTGGTCAGACAAGACCAATGATTTGACCATGTGCAACGTTCCTTGCTTGTATTTCTGAAAGTGTTCTGATGCAATATGTTTTTCATAAGCCGCATGGCTCGCATAGGTTTCGAGAATAGTCACCTTACAGGGATTCTCCTTCTCGCCGACCGCATACATAGTCAGTACGCCCGATTCGGTACGCAGAGAGATTTCGCCTACTTCGGTTGCGTATTTCATATACTCGTCGAGATACTGCGGATAAACCTCGATTTTCGACAACCGCACGATACCGTCAGCACTCATCGGCTCTTTGGCGCACATACCCGGCTGCTTATCCAGATTCAGGCATTTGCCGATAATCTCTCCCGTGGCAAGGTAGGAATAGGTCGGAAATTCAAACAATACGGGTTTCAGCTTCGTATAGTCAAGTTTCCCGTTATTATCAAGCACTTCAGGAGCAGCGTATGTATTGACTATCGCACAAATGAAATTGTCGAAACCTTCAGTTTCATAGATGTCTACCACCTCACACTCCATGGTGAGGGGTGATGCGTCTATAACGGGGGTACTGTTTTCGCCAATATGGTAGGCAAACACCTCCGACTTATCGACCGTCGCACCGCTTACACTTCCCACATAGTCAGCTTTCGGCAATATTTCACGACTCACTAGATTGACGGAAAGTCGTTTTGAGTCCTTTATCCCTTGATTAGTGTAATGGCTTTTACTCATGCTGATGAGTATCCGGTCATGTCCAATAACACCCGTATGCCCTACCACTAGCCAGTTTACTTTCCCTTCAACCTCCGCCCCAACAACCGTCATCGGCTTGGGATAGAGCGCCAACAGATTTCCGAGATTTTTCTTGTTCGTTTCCATTATATTGGGTTGAACGGTGTTCTCCTTTACGGGAATACTGCACGACATTATGACAAGCAGTGACAGAACTCCTAAAATTGTTTTTGTCATACGTTATATTACTCTATTTTTCTTGCTAAACTTCTGATGACAAAGGTACCGCGATAGCACAAGCGAAGGTGTATATGATTTACGGATATTTGTACCCGAATTCCCGATTATACCGCAAGAAAGTTCAAGTTCATCAGATGAGTATAGTAAGACTGGCAGAAATCCCACGAATAATCCCACGCATGATTTGTTTTTAATCGTTATTCTCTGCCGATATAGAAAACAAAAAAAGCTCTGAAATCCTTGAATTTCAGAGCTTTGCTTTAATTTATTATTTACTTTCGCGGTGCGTACGGGACTCGAACCCGTGACCCCATGCGTGACAGGCATGTATTCTAACCAACTGAACTAACGCACCATTATTTCATTCTTTCGTTGCTATCTCTCTCGATTGCGGTTGCAAAGGTAGACAAAATTCTTATATCTGCAATAGCTTGAAAGAAAAAAAATCATCTTTTTTTTAACATAGCTTGATTATAAGAGATTTATGTTACCTTTGCAAAACTAAATTAATATTGAAATCATGAGAAATACTCCTATTGAACGTAAGTTGATAGATGAAACTATCGCAGATTTTCATATCACAGACTTTGCCAAAGCAACCATCCGTGAAGTAAAAGCCATTGCAGCCAATGCCGAAGCGGCATCGGGTGTGGAATTCATAAAAATGGAAATGGGTGTACCCGGACTCCCCCCCTCAGCCGTCGGCGTAAAGGCCGAGGTGGAGGCATTGCAGAATGGTATTGCCAGCCTCTACCCGGACATTAACGGACTTCCCGCCTTGAAAGAGGAAGCAGCACGTTTTATCAAAGCCTTTATCAATGTAGATGTAGCCCCCGAAGGTTGTGTACCAGTTACCGGCTCCATGCAAGGAACTTTCGCTTCATTCCTCACATGTAGCCAGTGCGATGAGAAAAAGGATACCATTCTCTTCATCGATCCCGGTTTCCCGGTACAGAAGCAGCAGCTGGTCGTGATGGGACAGAAATATGAAACCTTTGACGTATATGACTACCGTGGCGACAAGTTGAAAGCGAAGCTGGAAAGTTACCTCAGCAAAGGCAATATCTCTGCCATCGTCTATTCCAATCCCAACAACCCCAGCTGGATTTGCCTGAAAGAAGAAGAGTTGCGCATCATCGGCGAACTGGCAACCCAATATGACGTCATTGTGTTGGAAGACCTCGCCTACTTTGCCATGGACTTCCGCCAAGACTTGAGCAAACCGTTCCAAGCGCCTTACCAACCTTCTGTGGCACACTATACGGACTATTACGTGCTGCTCATTTCCGGTTCCAAAGCTTTCAGCTATGCCGGTCAACGTATCGGTGTCAGCTGCATTTCGGACAAACTGTATCACCGGGCCTATCCCGGGCTGACACAACGCTACGGCGGCGGCACCTTCGGCACAGTATTCATCCACCGCGTACTCTATGCGCTCTCCTCCGGCACCAGCCACTCTGCGCAGTATGCTCTTGCCGCCATGCTTAAAGCAGCCAATGAAGGTCAATACAACTTCCTTGATGAAGTGAAAGTATACGGTGAGCGTGCCCGCCGCCTGAAAGAAATCTTCTTGCGCCACGGTTTCCACTTGGTATACGACAATGATTTGGGTGATCCCGTTGCCGACGGTTTCTATTTCACCATCGGTTATCCGGGCATGAGTAGCGGAGAACTTGCGCGGGAACTAATGTACTACGGTGTAAGCGCCATTTCGCTGGTGACCACCGGAAGCCATCAAGAAGGATTGCGTGCCTGCACTTCCTTTATCCAAGACCATCAGTACGACCAGTTGGACGAACGTATGGCAATTTTTGCCGAGAATCACCCCATCCAATAAAAAATATCCCTATATAAATAAGGTATCTCTACCAGTTGATGCCGGTATCCCACCACAATCGGGTACCGGCATTGTCATCCCCACCCAGTGCCTCTACCAAAGCGGCATACTGCTCGGCATTCTCCGTCTTCAGTCCGCCGGGAAAGTTCAGACGGCGAATCATTGTCTCAGTATCTATGCACCCGTCTTTACTGTGATTAAAGCGTACGGGGAATAGCCGGGGATACCCCGTCCGGCGCTGTTCAGCCCAAGCCTCACACCCTTCGGGAAACATGGCAATCCATTTTTGGGTAATAATCTTCTCCAGTTTCGTATCCCTATCCGCTGACTCCAGCCAGCGTGGCGAAACTTGGCAACGGGCAGTAATATCATTCTCCATATCGTAGGTATCCACAAAATCGGCAGGCAACAAGTCGCTCTCCAGATAAGCGTCGGACTGCAAGATGCCATACTGACGGAAAGAAGCCATTACCCCTTCTTCATAGCAGGTTTTCGCCGACTCATCGGTCCATCCCCGTAGGGCAGCCTCGGCACGCAGGAACCAGACTTCTGCTGCCGGCATCAACACTGCATCAGTCTGCTGGGTGACTTTCAATTTTGAGAGTGTATTATAATAGTTATGTGCAAAGCATGTACCCTGACGAATGCCGCGATACTCGCCTGCAAACTGTTCATTCTGGCAAGTGGCAAAATAGATTTCACGACGGGGATCTTCATATCCGTTCAGTATGGACTCCATCGGCGCTCCCATATAAGCTTCATTCCAAACAAGGTTTATCTCGCCCAACGGATTGGTATATCCACTCGCCGTGGAAACCGCCACCGACTCGTCCGCCTCCCGAATGACTCCGTATTCATTATCCATCGCTTTACGGAATTCCGTTTTTGCCTTCTCCGGACTGGCTACCGCAATGCGCATGGCAAGCCGCATCCTCAACGAGTTGGCAAACTTTATCCAAGAGTCATAATCACCGTCCAACAACATATCGAAACGCGCAAACTCCGAAGCTCCCGGATGCTCGACAATATAATCGGAAAGTACAGCTACAGCCGTATCAAGTTCACAGAAAAATGCATTATAGACCTCTTTCTGCGTGTCGGGCATATAACGGGCTTCGAGATCGGCAAAATGACTATACACAATAGGGCCGTAATAGTCCGTGACACGGTGCATCACTTCCACCTTCAGTATCTTGGTAATGCCGAAAAAGGCAGGCATGCGATCACGTGTGGCATTCTCCGACTGATATATCTGCGGGAAAACATACTCATAGGTATGTCCCCACATGGCGCTGTTCCATCCATCCTGCAAGTTGTAGTCCGAATTGTGCGAACCTCCATTCAGAGGCTTGGCATCGTGCATGTAACCGCTGAACATGTCGGCATTCAAATTCTGGGTCAATTGAAAAGGCCAGTTCTTCCCCTTTCCGTAGTCGTAATTGAAATAGATGCCTTGCTGGATGATTCCAAGACGGATGCCATGTTCGTTATAGTCGGCCTGCAAGTCCTCGTCCGTCACGCCGGACTTGTCCGTATTGATTTCCTTAAAGTCTCCCGTACAAGCCAGAAACACGAAAACCATGCCAATCAGTACTATAATCCTCTTCATATCAAGTCTCCCTCCCCCTCTTAAAATTCACACTTCAAAGAAAATCCCCAACTACGCGTGGTAGGCATACCGTAGACTTCAATTCCCTGGTTATCGTTGCCCGTAGAGAGTACCAGGTCAGGGTCGAAAGGCGCCTTTTTGTAGAAGAAGAACAAGTTGCGTCCCGAAAAGGACAGTTGTGCCCGCTTGAGGACTTTGGTCTTTTCCATCCAGGCAGCAGGCAGTTGGTAGCCCACGGACAGCTCACGCAGCCTGATGTTCGTGGCATCATACATATAATATTCCGTCACCCCGGCCCGTCCGCCTACAACATTCTTATAAAATCCTTTCACATTATCTATCCGGTTACCTTCAAGCATTACATAACCTTTGTCCCTGGCCCGGGCCGTGACTTCAGAAACGCCATACATATCCATATCCGCCTGCGTCTGGGACAAAATATCGCCTCCAAAGCGACAATCCACCAGAAAATAGAAAGAAAAATTCTTGTAAGACAGCATATGATTCCAGCCCAGCATCAGTTTTGGATTGGCATTGCCCACTTTCACCGTATTGCCATCACCTTCCACCAAAGGCATGCCGGTATTGTCTCCTTCCGTGCCGTAAACGATATTGCCCGCATCGTCACGTACAAAAGCTTTTCCGTAGATGTCACCGATAGAGCCCCCTTTCACCAATTTCATGGCATAACTGGACGAGAAGCTGGTAGGACCGTAAAGAAACTCCTTCAGCGCTTCGTGCAGTGAAATTATCTTGTTGCGGTTGGTGGAGAAGTTCACCTCTGTTTTCCACTTGAAATGGTTTGTCAGCAAAGGAACGGCATCCAATGAAATCTCCCACCCCACATTCTGTATATCACCCGCATTGACATAACGGTAGGCATATTTATCGCCCGACAGAGTAGGAAGCTTGAAGAACTGGTTCCGGGTATTCGTCTTATAGAAAGTGGCATTCAAACCAATGCGGTTCTTTAAAAAACGCGCTTCTATACCCACCTCAAAGGAGTGCGTCATCTCCGGTTCCATATCCTTGAACGGCGCGGCATCACTTGCCAGGAACTCTCCGCCCGCCGTGATATGCGAGGAAGGATTTGTGATGAACATGGGAATATCATTGCCCACCATGCTGTATGCCCCCCTTATCTTTGCCAGTGACACCCATTGGGGTAAAGTCATCAGCTTATTGAATATCAGCGAAAATCCCACGGAGGGATAGAAGAACCCGCTTTTCTCATGAGATGTATAAGCCAGCGTGGAAGACCAGTCATTACGGGCCGACAAATCAAGATAGACAAACTCGTTGTAGCCCAGTTGTGCCGTCGCAAACAAGGACTGCAATTGGCGCCGCGCATCAATCTTCTGGTCCAGCCCGGCAGAACCATTCATGATGATATTGGCCAGATTGAACACATTGGCATATTTCAGCGAAGCTGTTTTAGAGTCATAGCGGGTGGAGTTCACAGTCTTGTCATTGATACTGACACCGAGCGCCGCGTTGAGAGAGAATGCATCCCACTGCTTTTTCATCATCAGTATGGCGTCTCCGTAATATTGGGTTTCCTGATAGTCCATCTCGATATAACGCCCATTGGCTCCCGCCAACGCCGGAGCGGTAGAGGCATAGAACTGCTGGCGCACCTTGTCGTTAATATAGTCTACATTGCCACGGGCCTGCAGGCTTAACCAATCGTTTATCTTCAGATTGGCGGATAAGGAGACTATGACATGCATGCGGTTCTCCTTGCTCAATATGCGATTGGTAATCCAGTAGGGATTCTGCTCAAAATCCTCGTAGGAGGTATGCCAATTCTGTATGTTCAAGTTTCTACCCTCATCATAAACCTCGAAGTTCTCCTTATAATAAGCAATATCCTCACCCCGTGGAAAACGGTAGAGCCCCACCAAAGGATTCATGTAGAAACCACCCACGGTAGGCTTGTTCTTCACCACCTGGCGCATCAGGTTCATACTGCCATCTAACTTCAGACGGGAATTCAATAGAACGGAAGTCTCTCTGAAAGTGAGGTTGTGCTTCGAAAGGTTATGTTTCCCAATGATGCCATGCCCCGTAGTATTAGCATAGGAGAAATAGTTCTGCAACTTCTCATTGCCGTGACTCAAGGAGATGGAAGTTATGGAGGTGACACCAGTAGAGAAGAAGTCTCTCAGATTATCGTATTCGGGAAGGTTTGCCCGTTCTCCCCAACTGTCCACACCGTCACTTACTCCATAGCGGTTCTGCATCTTGGGTAGCGCAAAAGCATTGTCGAACATTAGGCTCGTCGAGAAAGAAACACTGCGCTGCCCGTGCGACTGCCCCTTCTTTGTAGTAATCAGTATCACCCCATTGGCAGCCTGGCTACCATACAAAGCTGCCGCGGGAGCTCCTTTCAGGATACTGATACTCTCTATATCTTCAGGATTCAGATTGGAAATGCCGTCTCCTCCGTCACGGTTGCCGGCATTGGCCGTTCCGCCTATGGCAGAGTATGCTTGCTCGGAAGTGGAGTTCAGAATGGGAACACCGTCTATCACATACAGCGGTTGGTTGTCACTCGCCACCGAACGGATTCCACGGATACTGACTTTGGCTGAGGCTCCCAGACCGGAAGAAACCTGATTGACACGCACACCTGCCGACTTACCGGTCAACGAAGTAATTAAGTTGGGCATTTTTACTCGCGTCAACTCCTCGTTTTTTATTAAATCTGTGGCGTAAGAAAGAGAATTTTCTTTCTTTTCGATACCCAAAGCGGTAACAATAACGTTATCCAGCTCTATCATATCTTCTCTTAGTGTGATATGAAAGGTCGAATGTCCTTCCACCTCAATATCCTGGGACATGTAGCCGATAAACGAAACACGAAGCACTGCATTATCGGCAACCACCAGAGTGAATTTTCCTTCCGAATCCGCTATCGCACCATTGGCAGTTTCTTTCTCTTGAATAGTGGCACCGGCCAACGGAAACCCGCTTTCATCCAGCACACGGCCACTTATCGTCACTTTAGAAAGCTGTATTTCAGAATGTCCCGGACGCTGCATACGCTCCATAAAATCCTCCGGGCAATCCGTCCATCCTATAGAAAACAGCCCTAAAATTAACGTATATAATGTAGTATATTTCATTGCATTAAATTGCCAATTACTTGCAAACTTAAGTATTTTCTCCGAATAAAAAAAGCCATAAAATCTGAGAAAAGAAACTTTTAAAATGAAAAACAGCGAAGAACTTTGGTTTATTGTGGAATATTATGTATATTAGGGGCATGTATAGCAATATAAATCTATTCAAGATAGAAACAAACCATGTGGTTCCTGCCCGGGGAAAGGTCTTGATTTCCGAACCCTTTTTGTGTGACCATATGTTTGGACGATCCGTCATTCTACTGGTGGACCATACACATGACGGCACAATGGGACTGGTTCTGAACAAACCGCTCCCCCTATTCTTGAATGATGTGCTGAAAGACTTCGACTGCCCGGAAAGTATACCTATCTATAAAGGAGGACCACTCAGCACAGATACATTGTTCTATCTGCACACGCTCGAGGGTATTACCGGAGCGCTGTCCATCGGCAAAGGCTTCTACCTGAACGGTGACTTTGAAGCCATTAAAAACTACATCATGCAGGGAAATCCCGTTCAAGGCAGAATCAGATTCTTCTTGGGATACTCCGGCTGGGAGCACGAACAACTGGGCCGGGAAATTGAAGAAAACACCTGGCTGGTAGGCAAAGAAAACATCAGTTCGCTAATGAACGAGGCGGCCAGCGGCACACTCTGGAAGAAGGCATTGTGCAAGCTGGGAGCAAAATATGAAATATGGTCGCGTTTCCCTCAGATTCCAACGCTCAATTAGTGCTTCGGAGAAGTTGCAACAGCACGACATCCTTATAGCATCCTCCTACGCGCCACCACTCCTTCAAAAGCCCGCAACGCACAAAACCGCAGGATTCAAAAAGGCGGATACTTGCCTCATTATCCACCGAGATATGGACTATCAACTGTTTCAGATACAAGAAACTGAAAACATAGTCGCACAGCAAACGCAGCGCTTCCTTGGCATAACCATTGCCCTGATACTCCTTCCGTATGGCAATGCCCACCTCTCCCCGGGCATGCATGGGAGAAAACTCTGTAATATCGATGGTACCTATCACCACATCATCCTCTGCACGTACAATCATCATACGCAGCTGGCGGTCGGCAAACATATCGCACTCGGAATTCTCAATATATTGTTTCAAGACAAATCTGGAATAGGGCACGGTGAAGTTCGTCACATCCCAAGTCTGGGAATCATTCTCCATAGCATACATCACTTCCAGATCTTCCGGCTCCATAGCACGGAGACGCACCCTTTCACTGCAGAAATAAGATTTATTCATATCTTCCAGTCGGTTACATTTCTTCTTCTTTATTGATATGCAGTTCTTTACGCAGGCGTCCCTCACCCGGTAGGCAGAACAGAGAAGCCGTCAGTCCTATCAGTGCACACAGTGCACCCGTACTGCTCAACATGATATAATAGGTGAAAAAGCCTGCAAGCACCGGTATGGCAAGCAATGCCAGCCGCACGCCACTCCACAGCGCATAGAGGCGGAGGGCTTCGGGAAGCGTCACTACATCTATTTTCCGGATTAATACCCATGAAAAGAGTTTCAAGGCTATGGGTACGCAAGAGGCAGCCAGCAGAATGGTTACCGTCTCAGCCATATAGGTGACACGTACATCTCCGGCATACATACCTACCCATCCGCCTCCGGTTTCTCCAAGTAGAACGAGCAGGATGGGAAGCATCCAGAAATAGGCAAAAGTTGTTCGGACACGCGCTGCGGTCTTCTTTATTTGTTCTTCCATTTAGTAAATTGATAGTGGATAATGAATAATTGATAATGGCCCAAACAATCAGGCAGTTCCGGAAAATGGAGTGCGGTTCACAATACTGCGTCCCAGAGTCACTTCATCCGTATACTCCAATTCGTCGCCGATGGAAATGCCACGGGCTATGACAGAGAGCTTCACGCCCAGTTTTTCCAGCTTGCGGTAGATATAAAAGTTGGTGGTATCTCCCTCCATCGTCGTGCTCAGCGCAAGAATCACTTCATTGATGCCGCCGGCGGCTACCCGCTGCACAAGGCTTTCTATCTGCAAGTCTCCGGGGCCAATGCCATCCATCGGCGAGATGACACCTCCCAGCACGTGATACAAACCACGGAACTGTTGTGTGGCTTCCACAGCCATCACATCGCGGATGTTCTCTACCACACAAACCACAGAAGCGTCCCGTTGCGGACTGGAACAGATGCGGCACGTCTCCGTATCTGATATATTATGGCATACCTTGCAATATTTCACTTCATGCTTCAGCGTCACGATGGCATTGCCGAACGCTTCCACCACTGCCGTATCCTGGCGGAGCAGGTGAAGAACCAGCCTCATAGCCGTCTTGCGTCCCACTCCGGGCAACTTGGCAAACTCATTTACCGCCTTCTCCAATAATGTAGAGGGAAACTGTCCATTCATACTTAAAATTCTCCTATTGGCCACAAAGATAGTGCAAACCGAATGCAGAATAAAATGAACTCGTTCATTTTTTATGCTGAGGTGCAGCCTATCTTCGCTTTCTGGGCAAAGATAGTGCAAACTTATGAAATTAGTGCTACCTTTGCCACACGTAAAACCCCAAAAAGGCAACAAAATGGATATTACAAACGCTGAATTCGTCATCAGTAACACAGACGTGCGGAAATGCCCCGCAGGCACATTTCCCGAATATGCTTTCATCGGACGCTCCAACGTAGGAAAATCCAGTCTCATCAATATGCTGACCGGGAGAAAAGGGCTTGCCATGACCTCTGCCACACCGGGAAAGACCATGCTCATCAACCATTTCCTCATCAACAAGAGCTGGTACATTGTAGACCTTCCGGGATACGGCTATGCCAAACGGGGACAGAAAGGGCAGGAACAAATCAAACGTATTATAGAAAGTTATATACTGCAACGCGAACAGATGACTTGTTTGTTTGTTCTTATAGATAGCCGGCTGGCTCCCCAAGCCATCGACCTCGAGTTTACGGAATGGCTGGGCGAGAACGGCGTACCCTTTGCCATCGTCTTCACAAAGGCCGACAAACTGAAAGGCGGCAGACTGAACACCCACATCAACGAATACCTGGAACAGTTGAAGGAACAGTGGGAAGAGCTGCCTCCCTACTTCATCACCTCTTCTGAAAACCGCATGGGACGGAAAGAGCTGCTGGACTATATCGAAAGTATCAACAAAAGCCTGAATAGCAAACAATAGACATAAGTAAAATGAAAAGATTAGTTTTTTGGCAACTGTTTGTTGCCGCACTACTGCTGACCGGCAATAGTCATGCACAATCCATCAAGGATTTGTTCAACAAAGAAAATATAGAGAAGGCGGTAAATGCCGTGACCGGCAAGTCAACAGCGGATATGACCGGCACTTGGTCGTATACCGGCTCCGCCATTGAATTCGAATCGGACAACCTGCTGCAGAAAGCCGGCGGTGCCGTTGCCGCCACAGCCGCAGAAAAGAAACTGGACGAACAGCTTGCCAAAGTAGGCATCAAAGCCGGGCAAATGTCATTCACATTCAACGCCGACAGCACATTCAGCGCCAAAGTAGGGCAAAAGAGCATGAAGGGAAGCTACTCCTACGATGCATCCACCCAAAAGGTCAACTTGAAATTCGCCAAGCTGATAGGTATGAATGCCAAGGTCAACGCTACCTCCACAACTATGGACCTGCTGTTCGAATCGGACAAGCTACTGAAACTGATAACCTTCCTCTCCAGCAAAAGCAGCAACTCCACTCTGAAGAGTATCGGCTCGCTGGCCAACAGCTACGACGGAATGATGCTCGGATTCTCATTACAGAAACTGTAACAACAACTTCCATACAACAAAAAAATCCCGCAAGCACCGAACAATGCTTGCGAGATTTTTTTATCTGAAAAGAGCGGAAAACGAGACTCGAACTCGCGACCCTAACCTTGGCAAGGTTATGCTCTACCAACTGAGCTATTTCCGCATGGGATGACTCTCCTTTTTTGAGGAGTAAAGTGCCCAGAACAGGACTCGAACCTGCATGCCTCTCGACACACGCACCTGAAACGT